>Ga0210389_10004406_pt1 | contig 10955 bp, 11 predicted proteins | sample IncBWH28OmetaG_FD_160127 | JGI IMG/M metagenome (GOLD analysis project Ga0210389, IMG submission 160127) | Forest soil microbial communities from Barre Woods Harvard Forest LTER site, Petersham, Massachusetts, United States - Inc-BW-H-28-O ... | reverse complement strand
ACCATAAGGATGATTATCCAGGCGGCACCGCCCCTTTCACGGGCCCAGACCTACTGGCGGCAAGCCACCTTTTGCTGTTATCACCCTAGGAGGCTTTGGTAAGTTAACCGCGTGGCTGATGTGGAGGTTACCGAACCGGATCACACGGCGGTGCGGGTCGCGCTGTGGCGGGCCATGCACGTCCAGGTTGACCCGCCGCCGCATGTGCTTGAGGACGAGATCGGGCTGCGGCTCGCGGACCCGGCGGACGGCTGGCGAGACCGGCCGGATATGGACCCGGTGTTCACCAGCGGATTCCGTGGGTCGATCGTGGCGCGTGCCCGGTTCATCGAGGACCTGGTCGCCGAGCGGGCAGAGCAGGGGACCGGCCAGTACGTGCTGCTCGGCGCGGGGCTCGACACGTTCGCGCAGCGCCGCTCTGACCTCGCCTCCCGGCTGCGGGTGTTCGAGGTGGACCAGCCGGGCACGCAGGCGTGGAAGCGGCAGCGCCTCATCGACCTCGGCTGCGGCGTTCCTGACTGGCTGCGCCTTGTCCCTGTGGACTTCGAGGGCGGTGCCTCCTGGCAGGCGGAGGCGGTGAAGGCCGGGTTCGACACCGCGCACCCGGCGGTGGTGGCCTCAACTGGCGTGAGCATGTACCTGACGAGGGAAGCGAACGAGGCGACGCTCCGCGACCTCGCCGCCCTCGCCGCCGGCTCCACGATCGCGGTGACGTTCCTGCTCCCCCTGGACATGATCGACGAGCGGGACCGCCAGGGCTGGATCATGTCGGAGAACGGCGCTAGGTCCTCCGGGACGCCGTTCATCAGCTTCTTCACCCCGCAGGAGTTCCTTGACCTGGCCCGCTCGGCCGGCTTCAGCGAGGTCAGGCACGTATCGGGCCACGACCTCAACGACCGTTACTTCGCCGGCCGCCCCGACGGCCTGCGCATGTCAACCGGAGAGGACTTCCTGGTCGCGACGGCCTAACGTAGGGTCATGACCGTCCCGTTCCCCGAGCCGACCGCTCCGGCGCAGTCGCGCGCCGAGGTGTTCTGCCGCTACCTTGCGTACTTCCGCGCCCAGTTCGTCGCCAAGCTGCACGCGCTGCCCGCCGAGGAGCTGCACCTCAGTCGGCTCCAGTCCGGCTGGACGCCCCTTGAGCTGCTCAAGCACCTGACCTACGTTGAGATGCGCTGGCTTGAGTGGGGCTTCGAAGGGCGCGACGTGGGCAACCCCTGGGGCGACCACCGGGGCGGGCTCTGGTACGTGGCACCGGACGAGACCCTTGACGGCCTCCTGGCAGCCTTTGACGCCCAGGCGGAGCGCAGCGGCACGGTCATCGCCGCGCACGCCCTCGACGAGCCGGGTAAGCCAGGCGACCGCTGGGACAGCGACCCCGCCACCCTGGAGCGAATCCTGTTCCATCTTCTCCAGGAGTACGCCCGCCATGTGGGCCACCTGGACATCGTGTGCGAACTCGCCGACGATCCTACAGGCGAGTGAGGCCGTACCCGGCGCGGCTTACACCGCGGCGGGTGCGGCCTCACTCGCCTGCTTCGACGGCCTCGGCGATGAGTTGGCGGATCGCTCGCGCGAGTGCCTCGTCCAGCTCTGTGTCGGTTGCCGGTGTTCCGGTACTCATGTGTTTCATCTGCTCCGTTCCCCCGCATGTCATAAGAAGACGAACTTAAGTTACACAGATGTAGTTCATTCGTGACCAGGTTACCGGCGATCATCTGAACAGATGGGGCGATTTTCTGAACAAGTACTTACGTAAGTCCCCACCGCTTCCTGATCGCCTTGTTGGCCACGCTGAACAGGGTGTCCACGATGACGCCAAGGATGATGATCACGATCATGACCGCGATCGTGGACGGCATGTCGAGCTGGTCTTGGTCGGCCTGGAACAGGACGCCGATCGAGGGCTGGCCGGCAACGAGCACCAGCAGCTCGGCGGTCAGCAGGGCGTGCCAGGTGAACGCCCAGGCCTGCTTCATCCCGGCGACGAATGTGGGCAGCGCGGCCGGCACGACCAGATGCCAGTTCAGGCTCAGCCCGCGCAGCCCCATGAGCTTGCCGGCCTTCAGGAGCAGTGGCGAGGTGTAGTCCACGCCGGCGATCATCGCGTTGGCAATGGCCGGCGCGGCGGCCATCACGATGATGAACAAGATCGCCGAGGTGTTCAGCCCGAACAAGATGATCGCGAACGGGATCCAGGCAGCCGACGGCATCGTCTGCAGGCCGGTGATCAGCGAGCCGACCGCGGAGCGCAGCAGTGGGATACGGGCTACCAGGAGGCCCACGACGGTACCGATGACCAGGGCGAGAACATACCCGATGACGGCCCGCTCCATGGTGACGCCGATCGAGTGCCACAGCAGCCCGGTCTTCGCCTGATCCCACAAGTTGGACAGGGTGACGCCCGGGCCGGGCAGGACGTAATGCTTCCAGCCGGTGAGGTGGACGATCTCCCAGATGACCCACACGAGCGCGACGGCGGCTACCTTCGGCCAGATCGTGTTCGAGATCCGCGCTAGGCGCTCGCGGGCGCCGCCGCCTGGGGTCGCGTCGCCCAGGTCGAGCGCGTCGAGCCCGGCGAGGGTGGTGTCAGTGGCCATGGCGGCTTACCTCCTCGCGGAGCCGGTCGGTGATGACGCTGGCCAGTTCGGCGACCGGGGCGGAGTCGATCCGCCGTGGACGCTCCACCGGGACGGGGTATTCCGCGATGACCCGGCCCGGCCGGCTGGACAGCAGGACCACGCGGTCGCCGAGGCGGACCGCCTCGCGGACATTATGCGTGACAAACAGCACGGTGAGCCGCTTGCCGACCCGCTCGCGGACCCGGTCGAGCTCGTCGTGGAGCAGGTCGCGGGTCATCGCGTCGAGCGCGCCGAACGGCTCGTCCATCAGCAGCACGTCCGCGTCCTGCGCGAGGGCGCGGGCCAGGGCGACCCGCTGGCGCATGCCGCCGGAAAGTTCGTGCGGCCGCTTGCCGCCGAACCCGCCGAGCTGGACCGCGTCGAGCAGCTCGCGGGTCCGCGCCTTCCGCTCGTTCCCGGGAACCTTGCGCGCGCGGAGCGCAAGTTCGACATTCGCACCCGCGGTGAGCCAGGGGAACAGTCCCGGCTCCTGGAACATGAGCGCGACCCTGCCGTTGACCGTGATGTCGCCGCTTGTCGGGCGGTCAAGGCCGGCGACGAGCGACAGCAGCGTGGACTTGCCGCAGCCGGACGCGCCGATGAGGCAGGTGAACTCTCCCGGCGCGGCGGAAAGTGACACCTGGTCGAGGGCACGGACAGCGGTGCCGCCCCGCCCGTACACCTTGGAGACGCCGGCCAGCGCGACCGCCGCGGTCTCCGTTATCGCTGTCGTGGACATAAGGGCTCCGTCATCTCGCCTTCTCGCCGTCACCGCGATGCGCCCCGGCCTGCGTGCGGCCGGGGCGCGGAAGCGGTTGTTATCCGGCGCTCACGGTCGGATCGTCGTCCGCGGTCAGGATGTTGTTGAGCGGGGTCAGGTCGAAGATCCCGTTCAGGTTGACCGGCGAGAGCAGGCCGACGCTCTCGGCCTGCTGCGCGTCCTGGGTCAGCGACGTCGCGTCCGGGTTGTCGGTGAAGGTGATCTCCTTGAACGCCGGGCCGATCACCTTGGCCGACAGCGGCTTGCCGGTGTACGCGGCGAGCTCGTCGTTGGCGTCCGCCTGCGCCTGGGCCGGGTTGGACTTGATGAAGTTGAGCGCGTCCAGGTTGGCCTTGAGCAGGTCGGCGACGATCGCCGGGTGCGCGTTCAGGAACGACTGGGTGACCATCAGCACGGTTGTGACGCCGGGCTCGGACAGCAGGACCTTCCCGCCGTCCTGAACCATCTCGACGTCATAAGGCGACGGCTCGGAGGCGCCGGCGATCTGCCCGGACTTGAACTCAAGCACGGCGTCAGAGTTCGTGCTCGTCGGCCTGATCGACACGTCGCCGCCGCCGGTCGTGCTGGTGGTCAGGTCGTTCTGCTTGAGCCAGTAGCGCAGCGCGACGTCCTGGGTGTTGCCGAGCGACGGGCTGGCCAGGGACTGTCCCTTGAGCTGCGAAGCGGAGGTAATCGACGGTTTCACGACGACGGACGCCCCGCCGGTCGCCACGCCGGAGATGACCTTGATCGCGGTGCCGCCCGACTTCTGCCAGGCGTTGATGGCCGGGTTCGGGCCCACGTAGGCGGCGTCAAGCTGGCCGGACAAGATCGCGGTCGTCTCCTGCGTGCCGCTGGTGAAGACCGTTGTCTTCACCGTGCCCGCCGAGCCGAGCTCCTTCGTGAAGTAGCCGTTCTTGACCGCGATCAGGGCCGGTGCGTGCGTGATGTTGGCCAGGTAGCCAACGCGCACGGTCACGGACGCGGCGCTGCTCCCGGCACCGGCCGAGCCGCTAGAGGCGGCCGAAGAGGATGAGCCGCCCGAGGAGCAGCCAGCGATGAGGAGGGCGCCGGCGGCGACGGCAGTGCCGACGAGGACGGGCGCACCAGCCAGGAAGCTGCGCATTATGTTTCCATTCCCAATCGATTTACTAGGATACGAATGCACTATATACCGGACCAGGAAACTAGGAAACAGTTGTAACGCGGCCAGATGGCACTTTCTGCATGTGACGCGAATCATCGATGCACACACGGAACGCGACAACGCCCGTCTCGTTATCGCCCGGTTACAAGAGTCTCCCTCCCCGCCGGGAGCACGGAGCGCTTGTTGCTGTTATCCGCATGGACTGCGAGGCCCCTGGAGACAGGGATCGTCAGGAGTACCAGGAATGCTCCCAACGATCCAACGTCTCGCGCCGCAGTCACCCAGGAGGCGTCCGGGCCTTGGACGCCCTGCCGACAGCAACCGCAAGGCCTTAACCCAGCCACAGCGCTAGGCAGCGCGGTATTTGCGCTGCCTGCTACAGCAACCACAAGGCTCTCGCTCTAACCCCAGTCACGGCGCGGGGGGCGCGCGATTTCTGCGCGTCCTCCCGTGGGGAGGCTACGGAGGGGCGAAGCCCTTCCGTGATCGGGGGGTGCAGGGGGGTCGTCCCCCCGCAAGCAACACCGCGTTAGCTGTCGTCGGACGAGTCCGTGGGGTTGATGCCCGTGACCTGGGGGTACTTGCTCAGGCACTCCTCAAGCTGGGCGATCTGAGCGTTGCTGGCCCCGGTAGTGTTGTAGATGACCTCAATGTCCTCCGGTGGAATGCCCGCCGGATTCTGCTCCTCTTTGACATTCGGGTTGACGTTGTTGCAGGCGTTCATGATCTTGATCATGGCCGCCGTCGTCGTGTTGTCCGTGAAGTAGACCTGGACCGTTGACTGGCCGAGGGCCTTGTCGAACTGGGCGCAGCCAGTCACGCCGAGGCAGCAGGCCACGCTCGCCATGCCAATCGCGGCGGAGCGGGTCACGACACGGGGTAGTAGAGCCACGGAGGTTAGCTTACGCGCCCGGCGCAGCGAGTACGGTACTGGGGGAGACCCGAACCATCCCCGTCCGTACCGTTACCCGCCCGGACCGGACGACCACCCACCCCGCCTTCCGCAGGCCCGCCCCGATAACGCGATTGATGCCCACGCGCCATATTCTCATCGTCAACTCCCGCAACGTGACCCAGCCGGTCTTCGTCATCGGCGCGCCGCACTCCGGCGCGGAGTCGGTCGGCCGCGCGCTCAAGATCTCCCCCGGGTTCCACATGACCATCGGGCAGCAGGCCGTGCTGCAGGCGGTCTACGGGTTCGCCCGGCGGCCCTCCCTGCACAACGGGCGCGGTGACGCCGCCGCCGCGGTGATGCGCGACGCGTTCGCGCAGGGCTGGCAGGTCGGCCCGACGACCTGTATCGAGTGCACGCCGCAGTGCCGCGCCGCGGCGGGACTGCGGGCCACCGAGGTCGGGCCGTGCGCGGAACTACGCGGCCTGTCCCGGTACGGCGACGCCAGCCCGGACCTGACCTACTGTGCCGAGGCCCTGGTCGCGGCGTTCCCCGACGCTTTGATCGTCCAGGTCGTGCGGGACGGCCGGGACAGCGTCGCGGCGATGCTCACCGACCAAGTCTCGATGTCCTGGTTCCGGCCGAGCGTGGTCAACATCGAGACCGAGTTCCCTAACCCTTTCTACGGGGTGGAGGACGAGTCTGACCGCCTCATGTGGCCGTCCCTGTCCGACGCCGGCAAGTGCGCGATGCGCTGGCGCGGGGCGATCAGGATCGCCGCCCGGCTGCGCAGGGCGCTGCCTAGCGACCAGTTGAAAACGCTCCGCTACGAAGACATGGCGCGCAACCCCGGTACCGCGGCCGCCATACTCACCGGGTTCACCGGGTCGACGATCGCCGCCCCGGTGACGCCGTCGACCAAGCGCGCCAAGCTGGAGCAGAACGAGTGGCGGCGCACCCTCACCTACCGCCAGCACGCGGACGTGGAGAAGGTCGCCGGCGAGGAACTGCGGCGCCTGGGTTATAAGTTAGGCGCGGATCAGGCACGCGGCGGAAGCCAAGGGGGACGTCCGCCGCCCCTTCGGCCGCCTCCGTTGAAGAAGGGCGGGGCGGTCTCGGCGGAGTCGCGCTCCCGTTCGGAGTACTCCACCTCTCGACTTTCCTGGTGCTTGAACTGGGTCAGGTACAGGTCGGCGTAGAGGCCGCCCGTCGCGAGGAGCTCCTCGTGGGTGCCGGTCTCGGCGACCTGGCCCGACTCGATCACGAGGATCTGGTCCGCCTCACGGACGGTGGACAGGCGGTGGGCGATGACCAGCGACGTCCGGCCCTGCAGTGCGACCGACAGGGCCTGCTGGACGGCGAGTTCCGACTCCGAGTCCAGGTGCGCGGTCGCCTCGTCGAGCACGACGATCGACGGCGCCTTGAGCAGCAGGCGGGCGAGGGCGACGCGCTGCTTCTCGCCGCCGCTCAGCCGGTAACCGCGGTCGCCGACGATCGTGTCGAGCCCGTCGGGCAGCACCGAGATGAGGTCCCAGATCTGTGCGGCCTTGCATGCCTCGACGAGTTCGGCGTCGGACGCCGAGGGCCGGGCGTAGAGCAGGTTGGCGCGGATCGTGTCGTGGAACAGGTGCGCGTCCTGGGTGACGACGCCGACGACGTCGTGCAGCGAGTCGAGCGTGACGTCGCGGATGTCGCTGCCGCCGATGCGGACGGCGCCGTCGTTCGGGTCGTACATCCGCGACACCAGCTGGGTGATCGTGGTCTTGCCCGCGCCTGACGGGCCGACCAGGGCGGTGAGCCGGCCGGCGGGCGCGGTGAACGAGATGTCGTGCAGCACGCCCGCGGCCGCGTCGATCCGCTCAGGCTGCTTGAGTGCGATCGACTCGAGCGACGCCAGCGACACCTCGTCCTTGGTCGGGTAGCGGAACGACACGTGGTCGAACGCGATGGCGGGCGCGGTCCCCGCCGCGTCGCGGGCGGACAGCACCGTCGCGTCCGGCTTCTCCTTGATCAGCGGCTCCAGGTCGAGCACCTCGAACACCCGGTCAAAGCTGACGAGCGCGGTCATGACCTGGACTTGCACGTTGGACAGCTGGCCGATCGGCCCATAGACGCGGGTAAGCAGCTGGGCGAGGGCAACGAGGGTGCCGAACTCGAACGCGCCCCGGACCACGAGAGTGCCGCCGACGCCGTACACAGCCGCGGTGAACAGCCCGGTGAGCAGGGTGATCGCGATCATGAACACCGCCCCGTACATGTCCCGGGTGACCCCGATCTCGCGGACCTTGTACGCCTTGGCGGCGAACAGCTCGGACTCCTCGCGCGGGCGGCCGTACAGCTTGGCGAGCATCGCCCCCGCCACGTTGAACCGCTCGGTCATGGTGGAGCCCATCTCGGCGTTGAGCTGCATGGATTCACGCGACAGGCGCTGCAGGCGGCGGCCGAGCAGGCGGGCGGGGAAGATGAACAGCGGGATCAGGATGAGACCGACCAGGCTTACCACCCAGGACAGGTAAAACAGGGTGATCAGGATGACGACCAGCGACAGCACGTTGGACAGGACGCTGGACAGCACGCCGACGATCGCCTGCTGCGCGCCGACCACGTCCCCGTCGAGCCGGCTGACCAGCGAGCCGGTCTGGGCACGGGTGAAGAACGCCAGGGGCTGCCGCTGCACGTGGTCGAACACCTGGGTGCGCAGGTCGTAGATGAGGCTCTCGCCGATCCTTGAGGAGAAGTAGCGGTTCACCACGCCGAGGAGCGCGTCAAACAGCGTGACTCCGACGACGGTGAGCGTGACGACGAGGATGACGCCCTGATCCTTGGCGATGATGCCGTTGTCGATGAGCTCGCGCAGCAGCAGCGGGTTGACCACGGTGATCGCCGCGTCGATCGCCGTCGCGATCAGGTAGATGGACAACTGGAGGCGATAGGGCCTGGCATAGCCGGCGACCCGCTTGATCGTTCCGGGCTTGAGCTTCTGCTTGGTGACCGAGGGGTCCATGCGGAAGCCGCGCGCCGCCATCATCCCGGGACCGTGCACCATCATTTACCCGATGCTAGTTCCCCGAGCGGATCACAACGCATGGTTTTCCGCCAGGCGAACGCTCCTGGCCGCCTGGCGGACAGGTCACTTCCTGGTGGCTCCGCCCCGGCCGCGCAGGGCCACGCCGGTCTCGGTGAGGATGCGGTGGATGAATCCGTACGACCGCCCGGTCGCGGTCGCCAGTGACCTGATCGACTCGCCGGCGTCATAGCGGTTCTTCAGGTCGGTCGCCAGCTTGCTGCGGTCTTCCCCGGTCACGCGGGTGCCTTTTCTCAGCGTCGTCGGTTCGGCCACATTTACCTCCCGTAAGGTACAGCACTCATTGCGTTACGTCCCCTACCGCAATGATCACCTATCGGGGCGTTGTTGGCCACCCGCATCGACGGGGATAGTTCGGCTTAGCCATGCCAGTGAAATGGTCAGGCGAGGGCTACCAGGTCGGCGAAATCAGCCGACCAGGTGTCTTCCGTTCCCTCTGGCAACACAATCACGCGCTCGGGGGAAAGCGCATCCACCGCGCCCTCGTCGTGGGTGACGAGCACGATGGCGCCCCGGTAGCCCGTCAGGGCCGCCAGGATCTCTTCGCGGCTCGCCGGGTCCAGGTTGTTCGTGGGCTCGTCAAGCAGCAGCACATTCGCACCAGAGACAACAAGAAGCGCCAGGGCCAATCGCGTCTTCTCGCCACCGGAAAGGACGCCGACCGGTTTATCGACGTCGTCTCCTGAGAAGAGGAATGAGCCGAGGACTTTCCGCTGATCGGTTTCTGTGAGTTCCGGCGCGGCGGTACGCATGTTCTCAATAAGCGACCGCTCGGTGTCGAGAGTCTCGTGCTCCTGCGCGTAATAACCGAGTTTTAGCCCGTGACCTGGGATTACCTCTCCAGTGTCAGGCTTTTCCACGCCGGCCAGGAGCCGCAGCAGGGTGGTCTTGCCCGCGCCGTTGAGGCCAAGGATGACGACCCGACTGCCCCGGTCGATGGCCAGGTCAACGTCGGTGAACACCTCAAGGGACCCGTAGGACTTGGACAGCCCCCTGGCGGTCAGCGGTGTCTTGCCGGACGGGGCGGGATCGGGGAACCGCAGCTTCGCGACCCGGTCGGCCTGGCGTTCGCCCTCCAGGCCGTCGAGCAGGCGGTCGGCGCGACGCTGCATGTTCTGCGCGGCCTTGGCCTTGGTCGCCTTGGCGCCCAGCTTGGCGGCCTGCAACTGCAGCGCGGAGGCCTGCCGTTCGGCGTTGGTCCGCTCCCGCTTGCGGCGCCGCTCGTCGGCCTCGCGCTGGCTAAGGTAGGCCTTCCAACCGACGTTGTAGATGTCAAGCACCGAGCGGTTGGCGTCCAGGTAGAAGACCTTGTTGACGACCTGCTCGACCAGGTCCACGTCGTGGCTGATGACCAGGAGCCCGCCGCGGTAGTTCTTGAGATGGTCGCGCAGCCAGGTGATCGAGTCCGCGTCCAGGTGGTTGGTCGGCTCGTCGAGCAGCAGCGTCTGCGCGTCGGAGAACAGGATCCTGGCAAGCTCGACACGCCGACGCTGACCGCCGGACAGCGTGTGCAGGGGCTGATGCAGCACCCGGTCCGGCAGGCCGAGGGATGCCGCCATGGACGACGCCTCCGACTCGGCCGCGTACCCGCCGAGCACGGCGAGGCGGTCCGACAGGGTCCCGTAGCGGCGGATCGCCTTCTCCGCCTTCGCGGGGTCAGGGTCCGACATCAGCGCCTCGGCCTTGCGCATCTGGTTGCGCACCTCGTCGAGGCCGCGCGCGGCCAGGATACGGTCGAGCGCGAGGACGTCCAGGTCACCGGTCCTCGGGTCCTGCGGGAGGTAGCCGACGGTGCCGGAGTGCCTGACGGTTCCCGCGGCCGGCAGCCCGGTGCCAGACAGGACCTTGGCGAGGGTGGTCTTGCCGGCGCCGTTCCTGCCGACGAGGCCGATGCGGTCCCCCTCGGCAACTTGGAAGGACGCGTCCGCCAGCAGGAGCCGGGCACCAGCACGCAGCTCAATGCCACTGGCGACGATCATGATTACTAAGAATACCGGATCAGATTGACGGTTCAGTTATTTTCCGGGGGACGCCCCGCCGTCCGCCCCGGGGAGGTCCTCGCCTACGGCTCGGTAAGGCGGATCCGCACCGCGGTGAACAGCTTCGGCGTGGCTTCGAGTACGGCCCGCTTCGGGTCGGGGACGGTGAGGAACCGCTGCGTCGCGAGAGCGAGGTACGGGGCAAGTCTCGGGTCACCGCGCAGCTCCGCGACCGCCCGCTTGTCCCCGCCCAGTACAACCGCGTCCAGTTTGCCGGGCTGCCAGCGGCCGAAGACCGCGAGCGCCGTGCCTGCCGCCGCGTCCAGCGCCTCGTTCGCCTGCTTTTCCCTGCGACGGGCGAACCGCTGCTGCGACCAGCCGCCCGCCGCGCTGCGGCCGTGCACGAGCCGGGACCCCGTCTTCGCGTCGGCGAGCACGGGCGGGTAGCCGGTGAAGACCCCTGCCGCATAG
>Ga0210389_10004405_pt1 | contig 10956 bp, 6 predicted proteins | sample IncBWH28OmetaG_FD_160127 | JGI IMG/M metagenome (GOLD analysis project Ga0210389, IMG submission 160127) | Forest soil microbial communities from Barre Woods Harvard Forest LTER site, Petersham, Massachusetts, United States - Inc-BW-H-28-O ... | reverse complement strand
GCATTTCCGACGTCGACAAAGGCCGCACCGTCGCCCGTGGGTTGCGCTAGATTTACGCGGTTAAGCGCATTGAACACATCCCACTTCAGGTCGAGGTGGGTTTTCTCCGTGATCGCAAAGGACTTGGTCAATGACAGGTCTACCAAACCAAGGCCCGGACCCAAGAGGCTGTTGTGCCCGGCGTCCCCGAAGGTGTACTGCGCGGGATCAACGAACGCACACGGGTTGTACCAAGTCTTAACCGTCCTCACCTGAGCCGGGGCGATGCAAGTGGGGTTGGCTGTCACCGTCCCCGCTTTGAAGGGGTCGCCAATCTGGTCTGGTCTATCGTAGATAGGAGAGTTTAGCGAGGTAAAGGTCGACCAATATGGCGTGAAATACTGGCCGCCCTCGAAATTGAGGATTCCACTGAGCGCCCAACCGCCAACCAGGGTGTCCCCGGCGCGGCTCAAACCATTTGCGTAAGCCCGGCCGTGGCCGAATGGGAGTTCCCAGTTAACCGCACTGATCCAGGTCCAGGGTCTTACTGCGCCCGTAGGCCCGTAATTGCAGGAGAAGCAGAATTGATTTCCGTTGCCGTCTCCCGGACCGAACGTTCCATCGTCAAGCGACTTAGCCCAGGTAAAGTTACTCAGCAGATATAATCCCTGGCGAAACCGCTTTTCCATGTGAAGTTGCAGAGAATTGTAGTTACTTCTCATTTCCGGTTCATGGTATACCGCGTTGCTCCGTTGGTTTTCCGGTACAGCCCAATTATAACTGGAGGAGCAAGGACCTCCGCCAGCTGGCGCAAGACAGAACGGCTCGCGGGAGGTGTACTGGCCCGGTCCGGGAGGCGGCAAGTTGACGTTAAAGTTATCCCACAGATGGCGCCCGATGTTGCCAACATATGCCACTGAAGCGGTGATCTGATATGGGAAGGAGTGCTCGAGGGTTACGTTGTAAGTGTCATTGTAACTATGCGGATAGTTTCCGGTGCCAGGGAAGTATTCACTACCGCCGGGTGCACCCTGAAATGAAATCTTTCCGTCTGGCGGAAACGCGGGAAGAGGCGGAGGAAGGCCGGGGCCCTGATCGAACGTGTAAAGCAGTGGGGCATAGGGGTTGGCCTGGACATCAGTCTGGCTTTGCTTGATGGGCCAGCCTCCGCCTTGGGTTCCAAATCCCGCTCCGTCCGCATTCATATAGTAACTTCGGCCGTATCCGCCGCGGAGAACTGTGTGCTCGGTCAACCGGAATGACAGGCCGAGACGTGGTGAGAATTCTGTCTTCGGAGTCGTGACTCCGGCGTATTTGCCGGCCAGGTTGGTCAACAAGAGTGTGTCGGTGGCTATATCGATATTGTTGACGCTCTCGCCGTTCGGTGTGAAGATCGGACTCATATAGTCCCAACGCAAGCCCAAGGTCAGGGTCAGTCTGGGTGTAACCTGCCAGGTATCCTGGCCATAAAAGGCCATCTTCCAAAGTTTTTCCTGAGGCTGAACCAGCGTTATGTCTCTTCCAAAACCGGAGGGAAGACCGAGCTCGAGCGCCGCCAAGCCTGACCCGCAAAAGGTGCCAGGTGCTGGTTTAAAGCACGGCCCTCCATTTACGCCGACGGCGGAGTCGTTGAGCTGAGTGAGGGATTGGCTAACCGAGAAGAGACCGCGCCCACTGACGTCGGTCCGGATGCCGAAAAACTTTCCGACATCGCCACCGAACTTGAAGGCGTGGTGGCCCAAGGTCTTAGTCCAGTTATCGTAGAACTCGAAGTTCGCCTCGCGTTCAAAGAATGGCAACCCAAAGTCACCCATATTGAAGGCCGTTATTGGGTCACTAACATTGATCTCTGGTAGTCCTGACGTGTATACCGTACCCAGGTTAATGTCTGGGATGCCAGCTTCCGTCGCCGCGTCGCTGTTGTAATCCGGTTGCAACTCCGAAATGATGAGTCGCGAAAAAGCGAAGCGGGCTTCCGTCAGCAGTGATGGGGAGAATGTGTGTTGATAGTCGAACATGACGCTCTTGTCGTGATCGGATGAGAGACCGGCGTTTGCGACTCCAGCGCCCCCCAACGGCGGTCCGCCGCCTGCAACGCCGTAAGCGGTAGGCGTATTAAAGGACGCTTGAAAATAACTAAATTTTCCGAAGATCACCGTTTTGGAAGTAATAAAGTAATCAGCGCGAGTATCGAACTGATTTTGGTCGAAGGTGGCCGGCTTGGATATCGCGTAGTTCGAGGAGAGCGCGCCTTGGATATTCGGCTCAGGCAGTAATGCTAGAAGATTTGTCGCTGCCTGGCTGATACGATCAGGGCAAATTTTGTTGAGGATGCCGTCGCAATCGAACTGCGTTCTCCCGGTTCCATCGGGGTTGCCGGTCGTCGGATCATAGATCGGATCGGTGTCGGCGATGGAACTGAAATCTCCGCCCCTGAACGCATCAACTGGAGTTGTCACCAGGCCCGAAGCGTGCAAGTTATTCCGCATCCCCTGGTAGTCTCCAAAGAAGAGCAGTTTATTCTTAAATATTGGGCCGCCGATGCTGCCTCCAAACTGATTCCAGCGATTACCGGGGACACCGCTTGTGTGTTGACTAAACTGGTCAGCCGCGTTGAAACCCGAGGTGCGATAGTTCTCGAAAAGCGATCCATGAAATGCATTTGTGCCCGACTTAGTCGTGATCTGCCAAAGTCCCCCGGCCACCTTGCCGTACTCGGCGTCGTAATCGCTGGTCGCGAGTTTCACTTCCTGCACTGCGTCTTGCCCAACCACGATAATGGATAGCCCCTGGATTGCCTCAGTGTTTTCAACTCCGTCCAGCAGGTGACCGTTTGCATTCGGGGCAGCTCCGTTGACGTTAAGATTAAAGTCGGAGCCCGCATTCTCCGGGTGAAGATCCAACTGGCCGCCCGGCATCGAAACTCCAGGAGCCAAAAGCGACAATCGGGTGACGTTGTTGCCCAGCGTAGGCAAACTGCTGATTTCCGAGGAGTGAATCGTTTCGTTCACTTCGGCGCTATCGGTCTGAAGTAGAGGCGCCTCGCCGGTCACTTCCACTTTTGACGTCGTGGCGCCTACGGGCAATTTCGCATCGATACGAACACCGATGCCGGCGTCGATGCGGGTAGACTCCCGGGTGAATGTAGCGAAGCCTTCTTTCTTAACCGTGACCGCGTATGATCCCGGAATCAAACTGGGAAAACGATATGCTCCATCATTGTTCGTGACGGTTGTGCGAGTCACCGAGTCTCCAATGTTGGTTGCTTCTACCGTTGCTCCGGAAACAGCTGCTCCCGAAGTGTCGGTCACGTTGCCCTCAATGCCTCCAGTGACTGCGGTTTGTCCGTACAGCATGCCAGTGCTGATCAGGGAAAGAATTGCGATGACCGTCAGAAAACGAAATAAGGTGGAGTTCATAGTTGGGTCTCCTTGGACAACAGCGCGTTGGATCGGAAATGTGCCGCAAGCAGAAGGCATCGAGGAACATGGTTCTTGGGCAGTCGCACTCTAGCGCTGAAGCCGACCGACGTGGTTCTGCAAGCTCTCATGGACCGTCGCGGAAGTTAACCTATGTTTGAGCCAGTGTCAAGGGAAATATTGTCAACACTAATGTCTACACAATTCCGAAGTTCTGGTGCGGGCGACAGGCCAGCCCTGTCAACGTTGATCATGGCAGCTTGCGTCGGGTTCTGCTGATGACAATCGTGTGTCGCCTGTATTGTTGACAACATGGTAAAGTGTCCACAGAGATTTTGGTCCTCTGGCCGACCGCGAACGCTGCTTCAAATGGGGAGTGGAGCATATCGCGCAAGTCTTACTGCCGGTCACGCTTGTGTTCAGTTGGAATCCAGCTTATAAGTATTGACGAGTTTACATGCGCACATCGAAAACTCATTCTGCCAAACCAGACCGCGGTGTTTCCGCCAGCAAACGGGTGGAAGCGCATTTGCGTCATGCCATTCACGCCGGCAAACTGCGGCCGCGGCAGCGCATCATTGAAGAAGATCTCGCTCGGGAATTGAAGGTCAGCCGCGGGCCCGTGCGCGAGGCCATCCTGCGCCTGGAACGTGACGGACTGGTGGTTACCACGTCGCGGCGCGGCACATTTATTCGCGATATTTCGCTGACCGAAATCGACGTGATCTTTCGCATGCGCGCTAAACTAGAGGGTCTCTGCGTGCGCTACATGAGAGAAATCCCGTCGCACGATCCCACCGCTCTTCTGGGACGAGCACTGAAAAAGTTGAAAACGGCTGCGGCAAAAAACAACGAGGAAATGTTTTTTAACGCCGACATGGAACTACACCGCACCATCTGGAAGGCTGCCAACCAGCCGCTCCTTTACCGAACACTCAATCTGATCATGAATCCCTACATCTTCATCATCGCCCGCGCATACTCCTCGCGTATTCCGCTGGCGCACCGGCGCGACAACCACGAATTGTACGTGCGCCTGGTTCTCAAAACTCCGCTGGACAAAATTGAAAGCGAAGTGGAAAAGTATTTTGAGGGGCTATATTCCCGCACTTTCGAGCAAGTCCCGGCCTTCCCGGGGTTTGCGCCGGATGATTGGGCGAACGAGCTCGCTTCCAACTGAAATACCATCGACCATCTGCTAGCAGGGCAATCGTGTGTCATCAATCCTGTTGACATAATTGGGTGCCGGTGCTTCAATGGCTCGGCTTGAGCTCACCCGGCCAAAGGCTCGGGCGGCGCTACTCTCCGATAGACCTCACAATTCTCGAATTCATTCAGGAGATCATGACCTCACAAACCGTCCAGGCAATCCTGTTGGTTCTGTGCGCCGCAATCATGAATGCCGCGTACGCGCTTCCCATGAAACTCAATAAGAAATGGGAGTGGGAACATACGTGGTTTGCGTTTTCCATCATGGGCGTCGCCGTAGTCCCGACGATAATCGCGCTGCTCACGGTGCCTGGGCTGTGGTCTACCTATACGGCGGTTTCAGGCGGAACGCTGGCAAAAATGGTTCTGTTTGGCGCGAGTTGGGGCGTGTCGCTGGTGTTTTTTGGTCTGGCTCTCACTCGCTTGGGCTTAGCCATAACTTTTGCGGTGTGTCTCGGAACATCCGCAGCGGTGGGCGCGTTGACCCCGCTGCTCGTTCAGCATGCCGACCGTGTTATGACGCGGCAAGGCGGTCTAATAGTCCTCGGTGTCGCGGTGATTATCTTTGGTGTAACCCTTTGCGGATTTGCCGGAAGAAGCAGAGAGACTGCTCTTCAACAGCAAAGCGCCACTGTCCGGAAGGGATTTCTTGGGGGATTTCTTCTGGCCTTTACTTCCGGCATTCTGGGCTCAATGCTCAATCTTGGCTTGGCGTTCGGCGGAAGCATTCAGCGCGCCGCACAGCAGCATGGTGCGAGTCCGGCCATGATGTCGAATGCTGTTTGGCTACCCTGCCTCTACGCCGGCTTCTTGCCTGGTGTAATTTACTGCTTCATCCTGATGCGCAACAAAGGCACCGTCGCCACGCTCCTCTTGCCGGGCACCTGGTATTACTGGCTGGTGGGGGCGAGTATGGGGTTTCTGTGGTTTGGCAGCATTATTCTCTACAGTATCTCGACCTTGAAACTGGGCGAGCTTGGCACATCGATCGGGTGGCCAGTCTTTCTCGCCTCCATCGTGGTGGCCAGTACTTTTTTTGGAGTGCTGACGGGCGAGTGGGCTCGCACCGGCACGCGTCCGATCAGGACAATGATGGCGGGGGTCAGTTTGCTCGTGGTAGCGATAGCAATTCTGAGTTATGCCGGCCAGGCTTAGTCTCGGACATGCCAGCCACGATCTACGTGGCAATTTCCGCCGTCACGGCGGCGGTTAAAAGCTCCTTCCATTATGTCAACAAAAGTGTTGACGATAAGATTCGGAGTCTAGTATTGTTCCGATGGGATTCGATAAGTTCAGGTGGCACCCACGTATTGTGAATTGATTTCTGCCGAGCTTTAGTCGAATCGCCGGGAGAGCCTGGAACGGTATTTCCATGGCGTTCAGGCTGGGACTTATGGAGATAATCCAACACGTCGATCCAATCGCTTCGCTGGTTGTTCCCAACCACAATCTCCTACAACACGGAACGATGAAGTTGCGGCGCAAAGTTAACATGCAGCGGAAGGTCACAAGCCAGTAAGGGGCGCAATGAAAGTTCCTGGCAGGTTAATTCGTACGCCCCGCAACAATCGCAACCGGACGCGTATCGGCATTTGCGCAGCCTTTTGTTCCTTCCTCATTCTGCACTCATTACTCTTTGCGGCTGTACCGGCCGAACCCGGCCCGCGTTCCGCCTTTGTGCGCACAGGCGCAATTCCAGGCGTTCGTTTCAGCTCTGGACTCACCGTCTGCGATGAAGAACTGCGCAATGGCCGCTGGGTCAGCCGCTATTGGGAGTCGAGTGGCCAGATCGTAGCCGATATTCAGATTGATGCAGAACGACAGCAGATGGACACTCTGCCGACCGACGCTTTCAAACTTGAAATGGAAGGGCAGGAGCTTTCCGGAACGTGGAAATGGATTGGAGTCACTCAATCTGAAGCCCATAATCCGGACGGATTGCTCGTCACCGTCGAACTGGAAAGCAGTATTCGCCCCATTGAAGTTAAAATTCAAACCCTGCTCGGCGGCGGCCCCGTGATGGTCCGCTGGTTGGAGATAAAAAATAGCGGCCAACGCACGACAGCCATTTCAAATGTTTCGCCCTGGGCGGGGCAACTCTGGCATACTCCCAACTTCGCAGAGAAGCTTGGACCCGGTTCTGAAGATGTGTACGACGTCGGGTATGCGCAATACGATAAGTGGGGATACGAAGGAGCGTGGCGGTTCGCCCCAGTCGCAAATGAAACGAAGATTATCTCCGGCGAACGTGGCAAATCAGGATGGGGACATCCAACTTTTTTTGCTCGCAATAATGCAACCGGGGAGTGGTTTGCCGCTTCGCTCGGCTGGAGCGCGAATTGGAAGATACGAGTGACGAGCAAAGTAGAAACATCTCCGGTTGATCGCTCTGATTCGATCGACCGGCCAGTGAACGAAGCTCGACTATTTTTCGATATGGGCCCGAGTTCAGTCGACCCGGTCCTCCGAGTGCTCGAACCGGGCGAGACCGTCAAAACGCCGGAAACTCATATCCTGTGCATGAAGTCGGATCTGGACCACGTAACGCAAGCGCTCCTGAATCACGTGCGTCGTGATGTTCTCCCACGTCCACCTTCGGAACATGTCTTCGATGTTGAGGCCAATCATCGCGGCTATATCGTCGATCACGAGACCGAAGCCGGCATCGATCGTGAGATCGACCTGGCGGCCGATATTGGCGCGGAGACATTTTTCATCGACGCCGGCTGGTATGGGCCGGAACCGAATGTCTGGTACAACAACACCGGGGATTGGTACGCGGGCGATTGGCTGCCCAATGACATCCAGCCCATCCGCGAATATGCCCGCAAGAAGGGTATGCGTTTCGGCCTCTGGGTTGAGATCGAGGCTGCCGGGGCCGCCTCGAAGTTGCGCAAGGAACATCCGGACTGGATTCTGACCCGTAATGGTCAACCCTTCGCTAGTGGGCGTCACCTGGATGTGGGCAATCCAGTAGTCGCGAAATGGATGGAATCGGAGATCGCCCGGATCATCAAGAAATACGATCTCGACGTCTTTCGTATCGACTACAACATGTCGGTTGAGGAAGACGGAAATCAGGTACGAGAGGGTTTTATCGAGAATTCAGGATGGCGTCACGTCGAAAATCTCTACGCCATCTTCGATCACCTGCGCCAGCAATTTCCCAAAGTTATCTTTCAGAATTGCGCCGGTGGCGGCGGCAGACTGGATTGGGGCATCCTCCGCCGCTTTGACAATACCGAACTTTCCGATTGGATGCGCGAGCCGAGAGGCGTGAAGATATTGAACGGCATGACATGGGTGCTTCCGCCGGAGATTCTGTTGCGTACATTCGGCACCGAAGTTCCCGATCTAGCGGGCGATGGCGACATTGACTCACAGCTGCGCCAGGTGCAAATGTCTCTGCCGATCTTCCGCGGAATCGCACCTTCGCTGGCGGAATTGAATCCCGTCTTGCGGGACAAGATCCGCACGGGAGTCGATCTATATAAGAATGAGCTCAGGCCAATCCTTCGCGACTGCGTAGTCTACCATCACACGCCACAGACGCCATACGTTACCGAGTCGCCGTGGGTCGTACTCGAATATGGCAGCCCGGACAAAAAACGGGGTGTAGTCACCTTGTTCAGGACGTCGAACCACGATGATCCGATCTACCATTTCATACCCCGCGGTCTCGACGCTTCGCTCGCATATAGGGTCACATTCGAAAACCACGCAGAGACCTTCGAACTATCCGGCATTCAACTAATGATGCAGGGGATTCCAGTCAGGCTTGAGACCGCCGGAACATCAGAGATGTTGTTATTCGAAAACGCAACCGCGAAGATTCACTGAGCGGAAGCGAGTTGAGACTTCAAGAGATTCGAACCATGAATACGAAAAACACAGATATTCGAAAGATGTTTGACCTCAGTGGGCGCGTGGCGCTGATCACCGGTGCCGGAGTTGGCTTCGGTGAAGCGATCGCGCTCGGCTTCGCTGAATTCGGGTGTGATATCGCGGCGTGCGACCTCAAGATCGAAAACCCGCAACGCACGGCCGATCGAGTAAAAAAAATCGGGAGACGCGCCATTGCACTTCAGGCAGACGTCGCAGTTCCCAACGATATAACCGCCATGGTGGATGCCACAGTGAGCCAGTTCGGCGGCATCGACATTTTGGTGAACTGTGCCGGCATCCCGCAGCATGACCCCGCCGAGTCGACGCCGCTCGAAACATGGGATCGTGTCCTCGACATCAACCTGCGCGGCACGTTTCTGTGTTGCCAGGCGGCAGCGCGCGTCATGATAAAGAAAGGCGCCGGAGTGATCCTTAATTTCTCATCCATTGCCGGGGTGGTGGGCGTAGGCCGCGGTGCAAATGCGTATTGCGCCAGCAAGGGCGGCGTAAATGCCATGACCAAGCAACTTGCTCTGGAATGGGCTGATAGAGGAATTCGGGTCAACGCTATCGCTCCGTGCCAGTTCATGACGCCGGGACTCAAAGAAGTCATGGCCGACCCGCAATTCGACCCGAAAAAGCTAATGCAGACGTGGATGTCCAATATTCCCCTCGGCCGCGTGGGAGAGCCCGATGAGATCGTCGGTCCCGCTTTGTTCTTAGCGTCGGACGCATCGTCGATGGTGACCGGCGTGATCCTCCCAGTGGACGGAGGTTATCTGGCTCGATGACTCTTGCAGATAACATCGTATCGCGTTTGTCATCTCCCCTTCCTCCCGGAATACAACTCAAACGACTCGTCCAGATTGGCATTGTCGTCGCCGATCTGGACCACACCACAACGTTACTAACTTCTCTGTTCGGCATTGGTCCCTTTCGCTTTGTCGAGTGGCCGGATCGACTTGAATCCAAGTATTACTATCGCGGCGTCGAAGAACACATTCGGATAAAACAAGCGTTCGTGCAACTGGGCGAAGTAGAGGTCGAGATCATTCAGTCGCTCGATGGGCATAACGATTACCAGGATTTCCTCGATGAAACCGGCGGTGGAATTCACCACCTGCTGTTTGAGGTGCCCGATATCGATCCGGTAATTCAGGAGTTGGCGAAGTCTGGCGTAACCGTGCTTCAGGCCGGCACAGGCATTCGTGCTGGCACCCGTTGGGCTCTCCTGGATACGCAAAAGTTACTCGGATTTCTTGTCGAATTGCGTCACCGGCCCGGCGAGTCAGATGGCACATCTATTCCCTGAACGGATGTGCAACCGCAATCGTAATTGAGTAACGCGCATGCAGAAAGCAAGCACAACTCGCCTGAGAACGGCCATTGTGGGCTGTGGCAAGGTCGCGGGCACTCACGCCCTCGCTTATCAGACACTCCCGAACTCGGAACTGGTAGCGGTGTGCGACATCTCGCCAGAGCGCGCCCAAACATTCGCCGCCGGCCTGCGTGTGAATGCCTACACCGATCTGGCCGAGATGTTGAGAAAAGAAAAGGTAAACGTGCTGTCGATCTGCACGCAGCACACGCAGCACCCAGCCGCCGTCGAGATAGCCGCGGCGGCTGGCGTACACGCAATCTCGGAAAAGCCACTGGCGGTCGACCTGCCGTCCTGCGACCGTGCTATTGCTGCCGCACGTAAGTGTGGAATCAAGCTAGGCGTGATCAGTCAACGCCGCTGGTATGAGCCGGTCCTGCGAATGAAGGAAGCAATTGATGCCGGCAAGCTCGGCAAGCCGGTGCTCGCACTTGTGACCATGCTCGGATGGCGTGAGCCAGCTTACTACCGCTCCGATCCCTGGCGTGGAACATGGGCAGGTGAAGGTGGTGGGGTGGTAGTGAGTCAAGCCCCGCACTATCTTGATTTAATGAGCTGGTTTATGGGGCCTGCCGTGGAGTTACATGGCTATTGGGATACCTACAACCATCCTGGTATAGAGGTTGACGATACGGTCATCGCGTCCGTCCGTTTCAAAAGTGGAGGAATGGGCTCGATTGTTCTGAGTAACTCGCAACGTCCCGGCCTGTGGGGGAAGATCCACATACACGGTTCGTCTGGTGCATCGGTGGGGGCTGAGACTGATAGCGGATCTCCTTTCATTTCCGGCGTCACGGAAAAAATGGATCCCCCATTCAACGATATCTGGACCGTTCCCGGGGAAGAAAGCGATCTCGAGGCATGGAATCGTGAAGACCGATCTCGGCCCTGCAACGTCATGACTCACTACCATCAGGTGCAGTTAGCCGACTTTCTCAACGCAGTATTGGAAGATCGAGAACCGATGGTCGACGGCGAGGCGGGACGTCGCGTCGTCGAACTATTCAGTGCTGTTTACCGCTCGCAGCGCGAACACGCGCCGCAGAAATTGCCGCTGTCGCAATAATTTCGGGAGGCTTTCATCAT
>Ga0210389_10004402_pt1 | contig 10958 bp, 8 predicted proteins | sample IncBWH28OmetaG_FD_160127 | JGI IMG/M metagenome (GOLD analysis project Ga0210389, IMG submission 160127) | Forest soil microbial communities from Barre Woods Harvard Forest LTER site, Petersham, Massachusetts, United States - Inc-BW-H-28-O ... | reverse complement strand
GTCAAGCTCGCGTCGCCCAGGCCGCTCGTCGTGCCGGTGCTGCGCGCGGGCATCGGCATGCTCGACGGCATGGCCCGGCTGCTGCCGATGGCCGACGTCGGCTTCGTCGGCATGGCCCGGAACGAGGACACGCTGATGGCGTCCACGTACGCCAACCGGCTGCCCGAGGACCTGACCGGCCGCGAGGTGTTCCTGCTGGACCCGATGCTCGCGACCGGCGGCACGCTCGTCACGGTCATCGAGATGCTGAAGGGCCGGGGCGCGTCCACCATCACCGCGATCTGCCTGCTTGCCGCCCCCGAGGGCCTGGAGCGCGTCGACGCGGCGTTCCCCGAAGGGTCCTCTCCCTCCGTCCGGGTGGTCACCGGGGCCGTCGATGCCCACCTCAACGACAAGGGCTACATCGTGCCTGGCCTGGGCGACGCCGGCGACCGCCTGTTCGGGGCCATCTGAGCCCCTCATGCAAAACGACTCCGCCCCCTGCGAGGGTCATTCTGCTCATGCACCGGGTTGCTGCTCGGTGGAGCCGGCAGAATGACCCTCGTCGCCCCGCCTGCCCAGCGAGGCTGGCTACCCGCCCGCCAGCGCGACGCCAAGCGCGGTCCGCTGGTGCACCAGGAACCGGCCGGTGCGCGTGGTGGCGACCAGGCCGGTCGCGCGGAGGACCGACACGTGCTCGCTCACGCTGCTCACCGGAATGCCCGTGCGGGCGGCGAGGCCCGTCGTTGAGGCCGGTTCGGCGAGCGCTGCCAGCAGCGTTGCCCTGCTCTTCCCGATGAGCCGGCCGAGGTCGCCGGCCGGGCGAGCGCCTGGCTGCCAGATCCCGGCGACCCCGCGCGCCGGGTAGATCACCGCCGGCGGATCGAAGCTCACGGCGGCGTTCGGCCAGCTGAACACGCTCGGGATCAGCACGAGCTCGGTGCCAGAGACGTCGAGCTCCCGCGTGCCGCGGATGGCGAACCGGACTGCGCCTTCCGCCCACGAGACCTTGGGGTCGAGCTCGCCCAGCGTGGCGGCGACGCCGGCATCCGCGAGCCGCCGGGCCCGGTAGGTGATGTCGGCATCCAGCACGTCACGCAACCGCTGCCACCATGGCTCGATGAGGGCCGCCCAGGCCCGGCGCAGCATGTCCGCGAGCAGGTCGCGGGCCTCCGCCGGGCCGCCCGCCAGCAGGGGGTGATCACCAAGGCATTCCGCGAGCTCGGCGGCAACCTTGGCCGGCGGAGTCTGGCGGACCCGGTCAAGCTCGGCGTCGATCTCGGTGAACGGGCCATCCGGTGCCGGGTTCAGGAAGTCCGGCTGGTAGCCGGGCACCGACATGATCGCCAGCAGCGGCCCTATCCCGAGCGCGGGAACAAGCCGCCGGGCCTGCCGCTGCCAGGGCAGGTGGTAGGCCTCCGCACCGTGGCGGGACAGCGAGCGGAGCGCGTCGGTCGTCTCGTTGAGCGGGGAGATCGCGAACCTGCACTGCAGCAGGTCCTCCGACCGGAACCGGAGCAGCAGCGTCACCTCAACCACCGGCCTCATTTCGGTCCAGTCCGAAATAGTCGCCCCCAGCCTACGCGGCCATGACCATGACGGGGTGACCCCCGAACTGCTGCGGGACAATCCCCGCTTCCGCTGCCTGTGGCTGAGCAAGGCGATCTCGTCGACCGGCACCGGCGTGGGGCGCGTGGCCCTCGTGCTGCTCGTCGCCTCGTCCGGCCCCGGCGCGGTGAGCCTCGTCCTCGTCGGCACCGCGCTTCCGCTGCTGGCAGGCCCACTGGCCGGCGCGGTTGCCGACCGGGTTGACCAGCGCCGGCTGCTGGCCGGATGCGAGGCCGGCCAGGGTGTCATCTATGCGGTCCTGGCGATCACCCGGCCCCCGATGTCGCTGCTGCTGCCCCTGGTGATCGCTGCCTCACTGCTCGCCGCCTTCGGGTCGCCGGCCGGGAAGAGCGCCATCCGGCGGCTGGTGCCCGGCGAGCGCCGGAGCCAGGCAAACGCGTTCCTCGGCCTCGCCGTCAACCTGCAGATCATCGCCGGCCCCGCGCTCGGCGGCCTGCTGGCCGGGCTGACCGGGGTGTCGATCGCGTTCGCGGTGAACGCCGGGTCATTCGCGATCTCCGCGCTGCTGCTCACCGGCCTTGGCCCGCTGCCGCCCCTCGATCACCCAGAGGCCGTTCCGCCCAGGGCAGCACGGCCCGGCCTGCTGGCCGACACCATGGCAGGGCTGCGCTACGCGCAGCGCGACACGGTCGTGCGCGGGCTGGTGCTCGGGACGTTCGTCTTCATCACGTTCGCCGCGGTCGACAACGTGGCGCTGGTCTTCCTGGTCAAGCAGGCCCTGCACGGGTCGGGGACCGAGTACGGCCTGATCGCGGCCACGTTCGGCGTCGGGATGGTCGCCGCGTCGGTCGTGCTGACGAGGTGGGCGAACCGCCGCCCTGCCGCGTTCTGGCTGATCGGCGGCATCATCACGGGTGCCGCGGGCACCATCGTGACGGGCCTCGCGCCGTCTGCCGCGCTGGCCGGGGCCGGGCAGGTCGTCGCGGGCATCGGCAACACCGCCGACCTGGTCGGCACCGACACCCTGGTCCAGCAGCGGGTGCCCGCGCACATGACCGGCCGGGCGTTCGGCATCGTGTACGCGGGAGCGCAGCTGGCCGGGGCGCTCTCCTCGGCCATCGCCGGGCCGATGGTGGCGTTCGCCGGGCCCCGGGTCGCATTCGCCATCGCGGGTGCCGGGGCCCTGGTCGGCGCGGCGGTGCTCGTCCCGGCGCTGCGCTCCCGGTCACGGCTCGCCGAGCCGCCGCTCGAGCTCGGCCAGCCGTAGTTCCAGCTGGTCGACCCGGTGCCGGAGGAGCTCCAGCTGGGCCTCGTCCCCGAGCCGCCGCTCGGCGGTCTTGCGCAGCCTCGGGGACGCCTCGGCGCGGGCCGCCACGACGTCCAGGGGCACCAGCCGCTGCGGCCCGTGCGGGCCGTCGACCAGCCGCGAGGCGATCTGCCCGGCGCGGTACCAGCTGCGCAGCGCTGCCCGGGACACCCCGGTCTCGGCGGCGGCCCGCTCCAGCGTCACCCAGTCCGACCCGTCCAGCTGAGCCGTCAGCTCAAGCTCAAGCTCCCACTCATCGAGCCTGTCTTCCCATTCGCTCACGCGCGCTCCCTCCTCACCGTCGGGCGAGCCTCCTCACCGTCACCGTCTCATAGTCACAGCGCCTCACCGTCACACCAGCATCACCCTATTAATAGCATGGTATTGACGGGGTTAATAGCACAGGGCACGCTGTAGTCATGTTCGAGAGATTCACCGCCAAGGCGCGTCGCACGATCGTGAACGCCCAGGAGGAAGCCCGGCACCTCCAGCACAACTACATCGGCACCGAGCACATCCTGCTCGGCCTGCTGCACGAGGGGCAGGGCGTCGGCCCCCGCGTCCTCACCCAATTCGGGATGACGCTGGAAGGCGCCCGCGAAGCGGTCACCGAGCTCGTCGGGGCCGGCAAGCAGGCCGCGCCGAGCGGGCACATCCCGTTCACGCCGCGCGCGAAGAAGGTGCTGGAGCTCTCGCTGCGCGAGGCGCTGACCTTGCACCACAACTACATCGGCACTGAGCACATCCTGCTCGGCCTCATCCGGGAGGCCGACGGCGTCGCCGCCCAGGTCATCAGGCGGCACACCGACCTCCTGCAGGTGCGCACGGCCGTGCTCGACCTCGTTGAAGAGGTAGAGCCGGCCCAGGCGGCGCGGCCGCGCAGTTGGCTGCGCCGGGTCGTCGCGAGGCCCTGGCAGCCCGAGGACGCGCCCGCCGGGCAGCCCGAGGACGCACTGCTGAACGCCACCCCGGCCGCCGACGCGACGCTGACCACCGCCGCGCAACTCGCTGGCCGGGAGGCAGTCGGCTCCCACCACCTGCTGCTCGCCGCGCTCACGGACGCCAACTCGGCGGCCGCGAGGGTCCTGGCGTCCCTCGGCGTCGACCTGAACCGGGCCAAGGACGCCCTGCACCGCGCGGACGTCGCCGGCACCAGCGACGAGCAGCCCGAGGACGCCGGGAGGCGGCAGATGAACCTCAAGGTGACCGACGAGACGCTGACAATCGTGGCAGTCGACGAGACCCTGGTGAAGTCGGCCAACGCCGCGCTCGCGGCCCTCGGGGGAACCCCCGGCGGCACGATCCGGGGCGCCGACCTGTCGGGCCTCCCCGCGGCCAACCTCGCCAAGGCCTGGACCGCGCTGCACAACGCCCTGTCGGCGATCGCGACCCGCGCCGAGGCCACGTCACAACACGGCGCCCAGATGGACGAGGCCAAGGCACGCGACGAGGACTCCGCTGCGGCCGAGTCGCCCGGCGACGCCGAATCCGGCCCCGCGCAAGCCTCAGCCTCCTGACGGGCCCTCGAGGGCGGCCCGGACGGCCCGGGCGACGTGCCAGGCGAGGACGGGAGGCACGGCGTTGCCGATCTGACGGAACCGCGCGCTTTGCGGACCGGACCACTGCATGCCGGACGGGAACGTCTGAATGGCTGCGGCTTCCTCGACCGTGAGGCGCCGCAGCCGGGCCTGCGCCGGGAGGCTGGCGAGCGGCGGCTCGCGCTCGACCGTCAGCCGGCGGTGATACCCCACCACCCACGGCGTCGCGTGGCGCTCGAGCTGATCGAGGTCGACGATCGGGGTGCGGTTGCCGCCCATGGTCGCCGGGAGCGTCGGTGCGGGACGATTCAGGTCGATGGGGCGGCCCTGGCCGTTGAACAGCATCCCGGCGAACGGGGACAGCCGCAGCACTGGCCTTCTCGCCATGGTGATCTTCGCGGTGCACACGGACGCGTTGCCCGGGTGCCCGGCCACGGGCAGTCCGCGCAGGGCGTCGCCGACGCTCGGCGGCGCGTCCCTGGTTGGCGCGTCGGGCAGCATGATCCCGCCGCGGCCCTTGGGCAAGCCGACCAGGAACATCCTGATCCGGGCCTGGGGCACGCCCCAGTGTGAGGCGTTGAGCACCACGAGGCGGGTGTCGTAGTTCTCCCCAGCGGTCTCCGCGAGCTGGGCGATGACCGGAGCCCAGCGCTGGTTCCTGGCCAGCGCCGCCACGTTCTCCATCACGAACGCCCGGGGCCGCAGCCGCGCGACCACGCCAAGGAAGTCGAACACATGCCGCGACCTGGGATCGTCAGGGTTCATCCGGCCCGCCACGCTGAACCCTTGGCACGGAGGGCCCCCGACCACCACGTCGGCCATGCCCGGCCGCAACTCGCGAGCCGCCACCCGCACGTCACCCGCCACCGAGCTGTGCCCCTCAAAAAGCTGGGCCGCGTCCCGCCACTGCGGGTCCTCCACCTTGGAGATCTTGTTGTAGGTCTCCACGGCGTGGGCGTCGATGTCGTTGGCCCACACCGGCTGCATCCCGGCTCTCGCGAACCCGAGGTCGAGCCCACCGCACCCGGAGTACAGCGATACGAATGTGAGACCCGCCACGCCGCTCCCGTCCTCTGCGAAATTCACCCGGCTCATGCTTAACACATCAGGCCGGTCTCGTAGGGATCTACGCGGGTTCCGCCCTCGTGCCGTGCCCCGGGTGCTCGTTTCGCTGAAGGATTTTCGCTTCCTGTAAAGATTTCGCCTATATAGACGAAATTCCTTCACTAAGCGAAAATCTTACCGAAGAAAGAGTGGCGTTCGGGACTGTCGTGACACCAGTGGCCCACGCAGCCTGAACCGCTGCCACAACTCGGCATCATCGACAGCATCCGGAGCTTCGGCCGGCCGCCTGTGCCTAGAAAGGTGGCCTAGAAAGGTGGCCTAAAGACTCGGCAGTCGGTGCCACCTGCAACTCGATACGCGCACAGCGATGGCAGCCGCACTCACGGCGAGATTGTTGAGGGACCCCAAACAGCGGGCCACAGCTTCTGCGCCATGGTCATTGACCAGCGTTTTACCCGGTTTTACGGTCAATGCGTGCCGCAGTGAAGGGACGCGTACATGACCGACCTTGATGTCGTCATCATCGGAGCCGGGTTCGCCGGGATCTACGCGATCAAGGCACTGCGCGACGCCGGCCTGTCGGTCCGGGCGTTCGAGGCGGGCAGCGGGATCGGCGGGACGTGGTTCTGGAACTGCTACCCGGGCGCCCGGTGTGACGTGGAGTCCAAGGACTACTCGTACTCCTTCTCGCCGGAGCTGCAGAAGGAGTGGTCCTGGAGCGAGCGCTACCCCGCCCAGCCGGAGGTGCTCCGCTACCTCAACCACGTCGCCGACCGGTTCGGCCTGTGGCAGGACATCAGGCTCAACACGACGGTCACCGGGGCGGCCTGGGACGGCGAGACCGCGCAATGGACCGTCACGACCGACGACGGGCGCACGCGCACCGCCCGGTTCGTCGTCTGCGCCGTGGGATGCCTGAGCGCCTGCAACGTCCCGGACATCCCCGGCCTGGACTCCTTCGCCGGCGACTGGTACCACACCAGCCGCTGGCCGAAGGACGGCGTGGACTTCACCGGCAGGCGCGTAGCGGTCATCGGCACCGGGTCTACCGGCATCCAGGTCGCCCCGGAGATCGCCGCGCGGGCCGGGCACCTGTACGTCTTCCAGCGGACCGCGCATTTCGCCGTGCCGAACCGCAACGCGCCCGTCTCTCCGGAGGCCGACGCGGAACTCAAGGCGCGCTACGACGAGTACCGCGCGCAGGCCCGCGAATCGATTCTCGGCGTCCCGCTGACATGGACCGGGAAGTCCGCCCTGGAGGTGACAGCGCAGGAGCGGGAGCACGCCTACATGGAGAGGTGGCAGGCCGGCGGCGGGATGCCGTTCCTGGCCGGCACGTACATCGACCTGCTGGTGTCCCGGGAGGCCAACGACACGGTCGCCGAGTTCATCCGGGACCGCATCCGGGAGACGGTCACCGACCCCCGGGTCGCCGAGCAGCTGTGCCCGCGCAGCTACCCGGTCGGCGCGAAGCGACTGGCGCAAAGCGACGACTACTACGCCATGTTCAACATGCCGAACGTGACCCTGGTCAATGCCCGCACCTCGCCCATCACGGCGGCGGCCCCCAGCGGGCTGCAGATGGCGGACGGCACCCGCTATGAGCTGGACGCGATCGTGTTCGCGACGGGTTTCGACGCGATCTCGGGCGCGCTGGACCGGATCGACGTGCACGGCGCGGACGGGGTGACGCTCAAGTCCGCCTGGTCGCAGGGGCCCCGTGCCTACCTCGGGCTGATGCCCGCTGGCTTCCCGAACTTCTTCATTGTCACCGGCCCCGGCAGCCCTTCGGTGTTCAGCAACATGGTGCTGTCGATCGAGCAGCACGTGGGGTGGATCCGCGACTGCGTCGGGTACGTGCAGGGCCGCCGCGCGGCGTGGATCGAGGCCCTTGCCCCGGCCGAGGAGAGCTGGGTGGCGCACACCCAGGAGGTCGCGTACTCGACGCTGTTCCCGATGGCGGAGTCGTGGTACGTCGGAGCGAACATCCCGGGGAAGGCCCGGGTCTTCAGCCCCTATGTCGGCGGCGTGGGAACGTACCGGCACAAATGCGAAGGCGTCGCAACGAACGCATACGAGGGGTTCGCCCTCGCCTACAACGGGACGCGGTGACCTGATGCGCGTGCAAGCTGCGGTCCTGGAAAGGCTGCACACCCCGTTCACCATCGCGGACGTGCAGGTCGATGAAAACCTGCGCCCCGGCGAGGCGCTGGTGCAGGTGGTCGCGTCGGGAGTGTGCCACACCGACGCCCTGGCCCGGGACGGTGACTTCCCCTTTCCGCCGCCGGGCGTCGTCGGGCACGAGGGGGCCGGAGTCGTTCGGTCCGTAGGGAAAGATGTTGCGAACGTGGTACCGGGGCAGAAGGTGGTCATCGGCTGGCCATTTTGCGGCGCGTGCCGCAACTGCCTGGACGGGCAGCCCCGGTACTGCCTGTCGCTGGGGCCACTGGTAGCGGGTGGCGCGCGGGCCGACGGGTCGACGTCGCTGCGCCGGGCCAGCACCGGCGAAGAGCTGCACAGCCACTTTTTCGGCCAGTCGTCGTTCGCCGGCTATTCGGTCTGCTCGGCGAGCAGCCTGGTGCTCGTTCCGGACGACGCGAGGCTGGACCTCCTCGGGCCGCTGTCGTGCGGGATCGCCACTGGCGCGGGCGCGATCTTGAACGTGCTGCGGCCGCCGGCCGGGGCGAGCATCGTCATCTACGGCGCCGGGGCAGTCGGGCTGGCCGCCGTCATGGCGTCGCGGTTGACGGGCGCGACCACCATCATCGCCGTCGACAAGGTGGCATCCCGGCTGAAGCTGGCCCGCGACCTCGGCGCGACCGAGACGGTCAACGTGGCCGCCCCGGCGACGGACCCGGTCCGCGCGGTCACCGAGATCTGCGGCGGCCCGGCGGACTTCGCGCTTGACTGCACGGGCATCGTCGCCGTCTTGCGGCAGGCCGCCGACTCGGTCGGCATGCGCGGCACGGTGGCCCTGATCGGCGGCGCGCCGGCCGGCGCGCAGTTCACGCTCGACCACCTGACGACTCTGTGGGGCAAGAGGGTCGTCGGCATCCTCGGCGGCGAGGGCCGCAGCGAGGTCCTGATCGGCTCGCTGATCAAGCTGCACGCCCAGGGCCGCTTCCCCTACGACCGCCTGATCCAGACCTTCCGGCTGGACCAGGTCAACGAGGCCCTGGAGGCCTCCCAGCGCGGCGAGGTGGTCAAGCCGGTGCTCACCATGCCATTGTGAGGACCATGACCAACTGGGTCGGGCACACCGCCACCGAGATCGCGGCGGCTGTCCGTGACGGCACGGCCACGGCCGCCGAGGTCATGGCCGGGCACCTGGACCACATCGCCGCGCACGCGGCCGGCCTTGGCGCCTTCGTCAGCGTCCGCACGGCCAGGGCGCGCGACGAAGCGGCGGCCCTGGACCAGCGGGCCGGCAAGGCCGGCCTCCCGCTGGCCGGCGTCCCGGTCTCCATCAAGGACACCATCGCGGTGAGCGGCGAGCCCACTCGCCTCGGCAGCGCCGCCACCCCCGCCCGCCCGCAGCCCGCCGACCATCCCCTGGTCGCCCGCCTCCGCGCCGCGGGCGCCGTCGTCGCCGGCCTCACCAACCTGCCCGAACTGGCCATTTACCCCTTCACTGACAGCGCCTACGGGATCGCGAGAAACCCTTTCAACCTGGACAAAACGACTGGCGGGTCGTCGGGGGGCGCCGCCGCCTCGGTCGCATCGGGGATGGTTCCGCTGGCGCACGGCAGCGATGGCCTCGGGTCAATTCGCATTCCTGCCGCGGCGTGCGGGCTGTTCGGCATCAAGCCCGGCCCCGGAGTGCTTCCCGGGACGGCTGGCTGGTTCGGGCTGTCGGAAAACGGCGTGCTCGCCACGACGGTCGCCGATGCCGCCCTCATGCTGGGCGTCATGGCCGGCCGCTCGTATTCGGCGGCGCCCCTGGGCTCTCCTTTGGCAGCAGGGCCGGATTCGCTGCGGATCGCCGTTTCCACTCGCGCCCCCGGCCCGGGTATCGGTGTCCACAAGGACTGCGCCGACGCCGTCCACGAGTCGGCGGCGCTGCTGGCCAGCCTTGAGCACTCCGTCGAGGACGCCGATCCCCCGTACCCAGGCTGGCTGTCGGCGGTGCTGATCTCGTACTGGCTGGCGGGTCCGGCCAGCGAGGCCGGGCCGAACGTGGCCGACATGGAACCGCGCACCCGGCGGCACGTCCGGGCCGGCCAGCAGGTCCTGCGAGCCCGCCCGCCGCGCGAGGCCGACCGGGAGCGGCTTCGCACGGCGCTGGATCCGTTCTTCGCGCGGCATGACGTGCTGGTCCTGCCGACCCTGGCCCAGCCCGCGCCGCCGGCCCGCCGCTACGGCAACTTGTCGTGGTCCCGCAGCGTCACGCTGGCCCTGCGCTTCGCCCCGATGACGGGCGTCTGGAACCTGGCCGGCTATCCCGCGGCCAGTGTCCCCGTCCCGGCTGCCACTGCCCCAGCTGGCACTGCCCCGGCCGACGGCATGCCGCGCGCGGTGCAACTCGTGACCACACCCGGCCGCGAGGACCTGCTGTTCGCGCTGGCCGCCCAGTTGGAGCGGGCCCGGCCCTGGCCCCGCCTCGCGCCGGGGTACACCGCAGTGTGAATCCAGGCAGTGTGAGTTCAGCTGGCGTGAATTCAGCTGGCGTGATTTTCAGGTGACCAGCCCGGCAATCCGGTGCACCCTGGACTCATGACCCCCGCCGCAGCCGAACGCCTCGCCCGCCGCATCCACCGCTATGAGCTGGCCGGCCCTGCCAGCCCGGGCGAGCCCTTCGTGGATCGCCTCGCGCGCGTGGCGGCCCTGGTCGCCGAGCGTGGCGGCGGCCCCCGCGAGCTGACGGCCACCTGGCTGCATGGCGTGGCCCGGACCGGGATGGCGCCGTGGGACCTGGCGGTGCGCGGCGTCCCCCCGGGGGTCATCCGGATCATCGAGGCGGTCAACCCCCTGCCCGGATGGGAGACCGCGGGCGAGCAGGCGATCCGGGTCCGGGCCTGCCCGGGCTCCCGCCTCGTGCTGCACGCGATCATCCTTGACAGCCACCGGCCAGGCGGCCCGGACGCCTCGCCACATGCGGCGGAGCGTGATGTCAGCCTGCTGACCACGCTGGGCCTGCCCGTCCCTGCGCACGTGTACGCGGCTGCCGAGCGCAAGCCTACGAGCGGGGCCAGGGGCGGGGTCCCGGCCACGCCCGCGCCCCGGCCCGTTCCCGCGCCGGGCGATCTTCGCCCGGATCACCCGATGCGCTACCAGCTGGCCTTTCAGCTCGCCGATACCGGAACCCCGGCAGCGCTGCGGGTGCTGATCGACGCGTACGTGACGGCGGCCGCCGGCAACTCCGGGTGGAATGACGCGCTCGACGGCGGGCACCCGGAGACTCCGCTCGGCAACGCACTGCACAAGGCGGTCACGCGACGGGAGAGCCTCGCCGACCCCGACTGGGCATCGCTGCTGTTGGCCATGGCAGGTCACGGCAACGA
>Ga0210389_10004401_pt1 | contig 10959 bp, 4 predicted proteins | sample IncBWH28OmetaG_FD_160127 | JGI IMG/M metagenome (GOLD analysis project Ga0210389, IMG submission 160127) | Forest soil microbial communities from Barre Woods Harvard Forest LTER site, Petersham, Massachusetts, United States - Inc-BW-H-28-O ... | reverse complement strand
AGGTCTGGCCACTTGGCTTCGGGACCGACATCGGCAGCGGCCTCACCGAGCCGCAGGCGCTCGCCAACCTGAACGCACTGGCGCGGGGCGGCGCGCCCGCGGTCTGCGACAACAAGCACGCGGCCAGCCAGCCGCACGCGATCTGGGTGAATAACCCCGATGACGCGATCACCGCGCTCGACCAGCTCTATGCGGACGCCGCTTGCGTTGGCACCCAGACCACGCAAGGGCCTGCGGGCCAGGGGCCGCTGACGGTGAGCATCCCGCAGATCGCCAGCGCCGCCGCGATCAGCGTCGCCCGCGGGAACCCCAGCATCAGGGTTTCCTTCCGGATGCCCGGCGGCCAGGCGTGGACCGATGCGTCGGCGATCAGCGGGCAGGACTCCCCGGTGGAGGTACTGCACCTCTACAACATCACCCAGGCCGACGTGGGGACCTGGACGATCCAGCTGACCGCGCCGCCGTCCCTGGCGAGCCAGTTGGTGCGGGCCACGGTGTTCTGGCAGGGCGCGGTGCGGGCGCTCATCACGGCTAACCCGCCGAGTGCCAAGCTCGGCCAGCAGGTCAGCGTGGCCCTGGACGTCCTCGGCCCGAACGGGCCGATCACCGACCCGTCGACGCTCCGCGGCCTGATCGTGGGCGTCACCGCCACCGGCAATGGCCTGCCCGGCACGGTGACCATCCCGGTCACGAGCACGGCCGGGGAACCTGGCCACTACACGGGCACCCTTACCGCGCCGCGCCAGGCGACCACCCTGACGGTCACCGGCAGCGCGGCGGGCTACGGCCTGTACACCACGCAGGTCCCCGCGACGGTGGGGGTCGGGACGCAGACGCAGGGCTTCGCGGCCACGCCTGGATTCACCAGCCAGGGCAGGGTGCAAGCCGGCGGCACCGTCTCCGGCCAGGTCGTCTTCACCAACCAGACCGGGTCGGCGCGGAAGGTGCGGCTGGTGCTCGACGCCAGCGGCGCACGCGCCTCGCTGGCCAGCCCCACCGGGCCGATCACGGTCCAGCCGGGGAGCCCGCCGAGCGTCCCGTTCACGGTCGCCGTGGACAGGGACTCACCGACCGGTGCCGCTCTCTTGCGGGTGCAGGCGGTCGACGCGGCCACCGGGCAGGTCTACAACACGGCCGAGCAGGACTTCACGGTGACCAAGCCGCCAGGCTTCCTGGCGAAGTACAAGTGGGACATTATCGGCCTCATCGCCTTGATCGCCCTGATCATCCTGGCGTTGCTGGCGAGATGGAAGATCAGCCGGGATCGCAGGGACGTGCGGCACCTGGTCGTGATGCTCCGGCGCGGCGGCACACCCGCGGGGCGCGACCTGGAGCCGGAGGGCGCATGGGCGGAGGTGTTCCCCTTCATCATCCGCGACGAGGCTTCGGCCACCCCCCGGCTGGACCACCCGCCACGGGGGTCGAACGGGGGAACCTACCAGGTCAGGCGGGCCGGGCGCGGCATGGTCCGGCTAACCACGCCGACCGGCCTGCGGCCGCACGACATCGAGGTCGGCGGCCCGGGCCTGCGCGTGGACAACGGGCTAGAGCTGGCCTTCCGCGACACCCGGCACCCGGAGTGGGCCGGATCGGGCAGGGACCTGGCGCCGGCCGGCTACAACGGCTCGGGCGGTTCGGGCGGCTCGAGTGCCGCCAGCTCGCCGGATGAGTGGACCGGCTCCGGCGGCTGGAGCGGCGCGACTGACTGGAGCGGCAGCGAGATGCCCACGATCACGACACCGCCCCCGCCAGTTCCGCAGCCGCACCCGGGTTACGACGAGGCCAACGCGCCCACGAGGCCCATGAACCCAGCCGCCCCGCCGTACTCGCCACCCCAGCCTCCCCAGTCGGACGACCCGTGGCTGGTGTAGTGGCGAGGCAGACCCCGAGGAGAGGGTGACAAATGAAGCTGTACCAGCCCGTCTTGTTCGTAGGCCTGGGGGGCACCGGCTGCGACATCGGCGCCGAGCTGGAGCGGCGGCTGCGCGAGGAGGTTTGCGGCCCCGACGGGAACGACTTCCGCAGGACGCGCGACAAGGGCGGGATGCTGCCCTACCAGCTCCCGTCGTGCATTCAGTTCGTCTACGCGGACATGAACCAGGCCGAGCTCGACCGGTTGCCGCGCCGCGTCGTGCCGGGACCGGAGCACATCCCTGCCTCGGCGCTCACCGCTCATTACGTGACCGGCCTGGTCCCCGACATCGTCAGCTACCCCGAGCTGGCGGCCCGGCTGCGGCTGCGGGCAGAGGAGGTCATCGACGGCTGGCTGCCGCCCGCGACACGGGATGAGCCGAAGGTCAACCCGCTGCACCGGGGGGCCGGGCAGTTCCCGACGATTGGCCGGGCGTCCTTGTTCGGGACGTTCCTGGAGGGCATCGCCCCCGTGGAGCGGGACATCCGGCAGGCCGTCGGCAAGCTGGCCACGGCCGGGGAGGACCTGCAGGCCATGGGCGGCAAGCCGGCCCAGGGCGTGGACGTCTTCGTCGCGTTCTCGGTGGCGGGCGGGACCGGGACCGGCATCTTCTACGACTACCTGCACATCATCGCGGACACGGTGGCGCGGCACAGCAGCATGCGGGTGAAGATCTACCCGCTCGTGCTGATGCCCTCGGCGTTCGCGGAGGGCCTGGGTGGCGGGCGGCCCGCCCAGCTCAACGCCGGCCGGGCGCTGCTCGACCTGTTCCGCCTCGTGGACCACCAGAACGGCGCCGACGCGGAGCTCATGCTGCGCGGCGCCACCGACCGGAAGGCGGACACCGCCGACGAGGTGGCCGTCACCTACCCGGACCACTCGCGGCTGTCCATACCCCCGGGCACGATGCAGACCGGCTTCCTGTTCTCCCAGCCGGCCGGCGCCAGCCGGGAGGACATGCACCGGTCGATCGCATCGCTGGTGCTGTCCCTGGTGGGCACCGAGCTGTCGGCGGACGACGACCGCCACGGCGAGCACCACCAGTCGTTCGCGGACAGCTTCGTCAACGAGGCGGCGCACCGGCAGGTGGCCGCCGACAACGGGATCGGCGGGCGAGGCGTGTCGACCGCGCTGGTCGCCTCGCTGACCATCCCGGTAGACGAGCTCGCCGGGATCGTCGGCTCCCGGTTGCTGCGCGAGGCCGTCGCCCAGATCTCCGGGGCCGATGGCAGGCTGGAGTCCAACCGCAACGCCATCGAGGAGTTCTTCACCAGGTCCGGAGTGCACCAGGTGCTCTCCCGGCACGGCGCCGAGTACTCCGACCCCGCGCCGGTCAACGGCGCGAAGGAAATCACCACCGCGCTGAACAGGCGCCGCGACTCGATGCGCATCGGCATCGACGCGCTGCGGACCAGGCTCGGCCAGGAAGTCCCGCAGTTCGTCAGCCGCTTCGATCCTGCGAACGCGGCCCGCGACATGCTCAGCCAGATGGACGTCTTCCGGCTGCAGCGGGTGATCAGTGGCCACCCGGCGCTCCGCGACGAGGTCGAGCGGGGCGGGGTCCGCGGCCTGCTGCAAAGCCGCCGGGCCGCGCCGCAGCCGCCAGAGGCGGGATGGAGCGCCAACCCGCCGGGATCGCCGCAGCTGAAGGACAGGTCGCTCGGCCGCAGGCTCCAGTGGGGCGACGAGGTGCCAACGGGCGCCCGCAACGCGCAGAACGCGTGGTACGCGTGGCAGACCAAGGTGATCTGGGCACAAGCCTGGGACACCCACACGCCGCAGTGGACCCGGGCGCTGGAGCAGGTGCAGCGGGACATCGGCACGCTGACCCGAGCGCTTTCCGACTTCGTCCGTGCCGACCTGGAGGACTTTCCCCGGCGCTCGGCTGAGCTCTACCGCAAGCGGGTCGGAGTGTCCTACCTGCTGCCGTCCGGCAGCGGCGGCATCGACCATTTCTACGACCAGGTCTACCGCCGGCTGAGGCAGTACCTCGTCAACCAGCGCATGATCGACATCAACTCCCCCGTGGACCTGGTGCTCCGGGCCTTGGTCGGCACCGAGGCCTGGTCCGACGCGTTCCGGATCAGCATCGAGCAGTCGCCGGAGAACGCCGTCTCCCATTTGCGGGAGCGGGCGAAGACGGAGATCAAGAAGTTCCTCCGGATCGCGCCGCCCGGCGAGCAGTCCATCTTGCCCAGGCTGCATGACCTGCTGATCGAGGCGGCCGGGCACGGGCGCGGGACGGGCGCCACCATCGACCCGGAGTACGTGGAGGGCTTCCGGGGCAAGCTCGCCGGCCTGCTCCCGGCCAACTTCACGCCGCAGGGCAACGGCCAGATGAAGGTGCTCATCACGTACCCCGCCAACGCGGACAGCGAGCCCGTCAAGAACTACCTTAGGTCGTCCGTTGCCCTGCCCAGGGGGCCTAGGGTAACGAACGACTTCCGGCACACGGATACCGAGTCGATCTCGGTCGTCCTGTTCCGCACAGCGATGGGCGTCACCGAGGTCGATGAGGTCCGCGACGTGCTGCGGCTCTGGTCCCGCGCGCTGGACGAGCCGCGGCCGACCGACCTGCTGCGATGGCGGCAGCGGACCGGCTACGACTTCGGCTACCTGGCAACCCGGGAACACCACCGGGTCGAGATCATGCACCGGATCCTGTGCGCGCTGTGGAATGGGAAGGCCACGATCGTCGGCCCCGAATCCTCGCCGGAGCGGGTCAACGTGCGGCTCGGCGGCGGGGTGACCATGACCCTGCCACTCGCCCCCCTCGGCAAGGCGTCCTCATGGGGCAGCCTGCTGCGCGCCTACGAACTGTGGGCGCTGGACGACGACGACATGCACCGCGCGTTCTCCGGGAAGCTGATGGAGGAGGTGCCCGCCGGGCTGCGCGGCAGGCCGGAGCCACCGCATGAGCCCTACAACGTCGTCCGGTCCCTCGCCGAAGAACAGGTCAAGCTGCTCGATGACATGATGAAGCGGCAGGCGTCCAATCAGCAGTCCCGCGCCTTGCAGATGCGGGCGTTCTGGGCGGAGACGCTGCCCGCGGCGCTGGACCAGGAGTTCACGCAGGTGGACTCGCCCACCGCTGCCAGCCTGCGCGAGCTTGAGCAGACCCTCGAGCCCGGGGACCTGGATGAGTGTTGAGGTCCTGTCGTTGTCCGGCTTGTCCGCGGCCGAGGCGGAGCAGGCCGCTGCCGCGCTGCTGGACATCGACAGCGGGCCAGACCGGCTGGAACGGCTGCTGGTCCTCGACGACACCACCCGGCTCGGCGAGCACCTCGACGTCTACCAGCAGATCGACACATCCCACCGGGTCGAGCGCCTGCTGTCCGTGACGGTAGGACCCCGCCCCGGGGAGGGGCACACGCTGGAGCTTCCGGGCAACCTCGGTGGCGTCCAGGGATCTCCGGTGCTATGGGTGGGCCGCCCGGCTGGCATCGACTGGAAGGTGACCAAGTCCCTGGTGGCCAACAGGCACCCCGGGTTCACGCCGACCCCGCTGGACCGCCATCCGCTTGTCGGGCTGCTGTCGGTAGCCGAGATGTTCGACCGGGTGCACCAGACAGTGCTGGAGAGCGTCCCGGACCGGGTTGCCAGCCCTGGCCTGTGGCTCGCCGGAGAGGATGACGAATCCGCCACCTTCGCGGGTGCCCTGGCCATCGCCATCCGTCGTGCCTGCGAGCCTGGCCCCGGTCCCGGCGGGCCGTTCGCCGAGCTCATGCCTGACCGGGCAGGGGGTGCCCGGCTGGCCGAAGCCGGGCCACTGGCGCGCTACCTTGGCCGGGTTGGCGAGTTGGACCGGGTGGCCACGCACACCCTGGAGAGGCTGGGCGGCCTCGGTGGCCTGGTGCGGCGCGGCGCCGGCGACATCCAGGCCCATGTGGCCAGGGTTGGCCAGGCGCTCGCGGACCTGCGTGACCTCGTCGACCAGGTGCTGCGGGACGCCGACGTCGCCGGTGGCATCGGTGACCTCACGGACAACCAGCAAAGCCTGGTGCGCAACGCTGGCGTTGAGTTCGAGGCCGCGGGAAGGCCCCGCCCGGCTGCTGTGGCCGGCGCGTCAGCCGTCGAGCAGTCACCCGTCTTCCGCGCGGTCGCCGGGGCCGTCCGGGGCGGTGACGCGTTTCAATTGGTGGGCGAGCGGCTGATCGCGACCGAGCGTGAGACCGGGCGCAAGGGCAGTGCGGCCTACCGGCCGGAGGTGGAGGCTCGCTGTCCGGCGGCGTTCCTCGCGGGCCTCACGTCTCCTGCGCAGAAGCTTCCGCGGCGCGGTGGCCTCCGCGAGGCGCGGCACGACCTGGGACTGGACGGGGCAGCGACGGCTGCCAGGGCGCTCGCGGACCTCATCGTTGGCGTCGCCAACCGGGAGTGGTCGCCCGCCGCCGTTACCTCGGGCGAGCTAGTCCGCGCAAAGGCCGCCCTTGATGGCACGGCCAGGGCGCTGGCCGGCGTCGCGACCGGCGCAAGCGGCAGCCGTGGCGGGACCCGCGCGGCCCGGTTGGCCCGGCTTGCGGAGAACCTGGTCCCGGTGCTGCGTGAGCTCGTCCTTCACGTGCTCGCCGCTGAGTTGTCCGCGCCAAGCGCGAGCGGGCCGGAGGCGCTGCGGGTGGCGAAGGACCGCACCGGCGCGCTGCTCACCGAGTGGACGGGGCTGGTGCACGCCCAGGGCGTGGCCGCGCAGCCGTCGTTCGCGTCCGATAGCGCCCGCGACGCTGTCCAGCCGGTCGACGACGACGCGGCGAGCGTCCGGGAGGCGCTTGCGTACCCGGTGCGGGATGAGATGTGGCAGCTGTGCGCGCCCGCCGACCTCCGGGCACTCGACGTGGACGCGCCGACGCTGTCGATCCGGTTCGCCTCCCGGCTGACCAGGGAGGCGCTGCGCTCGCTGCCTGGCGATGAGCCGGTGTGGACCTCCTCCGGATCCTTCGCGGGGGTGCTGCGCCTCGTCCCGCTGCGGTCCGGGGTCGCCACCTCGACCTGGGGCGCAGCGGACCTGGCCGACCCACCGACCGTGCTGGAGTCGTGACATGGCCGACGTTTTGCGGTTCCGCCGGGCCGCCACCGGTGAGCAGGAGGAGATCGGCGTACGGCTGGACGACGTCGAGTTCCCGGCCGGGGAATCCCTGACGGTCCGGACGGTCTGGCTGGAGGACGGCACCCCGAACGGCGTCGAACTACTCCAGCACAGGCCAGTTGGCGGGGACCGGCGCCAGGACGGTTACCTGCGGCTGGACAACGAGATACTTGCCGGACGACGGCTCCACGAGGTGGCTGGCTGGCCTGGCTACCCCCCCGAGGTGATCCGGCTCTACGGCGACGAGTGCGCCTCGGCCGACCCGTTCGCGCTCTTCGAGCCGTGCCGGGGGGAACCGCTGCGCGAGGTCGGCGAGTACCTGGACAGCCACGCCTTCGACCAGTTCATGGCCGGACTGCTGACCGCACTGTGCTGGCTGGCGGGCGCGGGCATCGCGCACCGGGCGATCAGCCCGGACACCATCTTGTGGGACAGCGACGACGCCAAGGTGCGGCTCACCGACTTCAGCCGGAGCGCGCCGTTTGGCGCCGCGCGGGTGCCTGTCGGCGGGTCAATGGCGTGGGTGGCACCGGAATCCCGGCCAGATACGTGCTTCGGGCTCGTCGGCCCGCGCGACGATGTGTGGGCCGCCGCCCGGTTGCTGTACTTCGTGCGCAGCCGGGGACAGAACCTGGAAAACCGCGCCCAGCTGGCCGAGATCGGCCTGGCGCAGATGTTCAACGGGATGCTTGAAAGGGTCTTTGGCCCGCCAGAAGACCGGCCCACCGCCCGCGATCTCGTGGAGCACGGGCTCCGCAGGCGCCACATCCTGCCGAGCGTGGAAGATGGCGGCAAGCGGCTGATCCAGGGACGGGCGAGCTTCCTGAATGCCCGGGCGCGCCTGCGGCCCGACGCGCCGATCCCGGTCGATTTCTGGGACGACATCATCTGGGCGCGCGGGCAGCGGGAGGCGGGTGGCCCGCAAAGTGGGGCCGGATGAATCCCATCGACCTGATCACCTACCGGGCGCGGGCGCGCGCCGACGGCATCGTCATCATCAGCCAGACGGCGACGACCGTCCAGGACCAGCAGGAAACGGGCCGCTGGCAGCGGCGGCTGGAGCCGTGGCTTCGGGCCGGCAACCCCCGGGGGTGCGCCTACCTGGACTTCGGGTCACAGGCGGCGTTCGTCGCCTGGCAGCCCACCAGCAGGCCGCTGCCGTCGCGGCTGGAGTGGGAACAGGCGCTCGCGTTCGTCGGCCCGTCGGCCCGGCTCACCGGAACCTACGCCCTGGAGCTTCCGGATCAGGCCAGGCTGGGACCGGTCCTGGGCGGGACCAGCTTGCCGCCCGCGGACGGGACAGCGGGTCCCCGCCGCGATGCCCTTGAGGTGCGGGCGCGCTCTCCGGAAGCGGTCAGGGTCCTCATCCCCTTGCTTGCCCATGCGCTGCAGGGCGCGCGCCGGGTGACTACGCCGTGGGTGGAGCCCGCGCTCGCCGAGGCCGTTATGTGGGGCCTCATCAGCATCCTGCGGATGGCCGGTGAGAGCGGGCCGGTCTCGTTCCTCACGCATGCGTCCAAGCCCGTCCCGGACAAGGACGTTCCGGGGATGCTGGTGTCGTTCCGCACCGATGTCGCCGCCCCGCTGCCACCAGACCAGGGTTTCGCGGAACTGGCGAAGGACCTCGCGGGCAGGTTCGCGATTGATCCGGCTGGACTGCGCCGGACGCTCTCCGAGCACGGGCTGCTCAGCGCAGCCGACCACCGCGGCCGGATCAGCCAGTTGCTGACTTTGCCGCCCCGTAGCCAGCCGGGGAACGTTGACCGAGGGGGAACGGCAACCGTGACCACTAGCTCTGGCGACACGGTCGCCGACGCAGGCTCGAAGGACCCTGCGGTCTTCTTCCCCGGCCCTCCCGCCCCTGCCGGCCCTCCCACCCCTGCCGCCCCTCCCGCCCCTCCCGCCCCTCGCGTGATGTGCCCCATGTGCCTCGGCGACATCCCGGACTGGGGCACCCTTGACTACTGGCGCTGGGACGCCCCCCTCGGCGAGTACGTCAAGATCGACATCCCGCCGGACCTGAACGAGAGGCAACGTGCCCGCTTCACGTACGGCGCTTCGGTGCGTTGCCCCGCGTCCACGGGGGTGACGACGGTCGCGCACTACCTGCCGGCCCGTTACGGCCGTTTCGGCGATCCGGTCCTGCTCGGCTTCGTGGGGCTGACTCAGTCCGGGAAGACGCACCTGCTGGCTTCCATGATCGGCGAGATCAGCAGGCTGGCGGATTACGGGGTAGACGTCACCGAGCTCGATCGCGCCACCCACCACGATTTCCTGGAGAAGTCGGTAAAGCCGCTGATCGCGGGCCACAAGGTGCTTCCCGGCACGCCCGATGACGCCAGCACGACGCTGACGGACGCGTTCATCGTCAGGCAGGGCAACGGCCCGGAGCGGGTCGTGGCGCTGTTCGACGTCTCCGGCGGTGACCTGGCCCGGCGGGACAGCACCAAGGAGTTCCTCTGGATCGCCGACGGGTTGTTCTTCGTCATCGACCCGGACCACATCACGGCGACCAGGATTGGCGACGAAACCTTCAGCAACGTTCTCGACATCATGGGCGAGTCACCCGTGCCCGACCGCGCTAGCGCGGCTATCGTCCTCAACAAGGCGGACAAGGTGCGGTTCGAGGAGCCGGTAGCGCGCTGGCTGCGCGCGGGGAACGGGACGCTTGACCCGACGGAGTTCCTCCGGGAGAGCGCCGACGTCTACGCGTACCTGGAGCAGCGCCAGGCCATGGCGCTGCTGCGGCCATTCCAGGCCTGCCCGAAGGGCACCTTGCACGTGGCCTCCCCAACGGGGGGTGCTCAGGAAGGTGACGAGAAGGCCAGCAAGTATCCGCGGGGCGTCACGCCGCTGCGCGTGCTGCGCCCCCTGGTGGCCATGCTGGCGATGACGGGAGTGCTCACCGGTTCGCACGCTGAGCAGATAGGGGTCTGAGATGCCATCCGCGCCGGATCTTCACCAGATCGAGTACCGCCATCACCAGACCAAGGACCTTTCACCCGCCGCGAGCTCCATGACCTCACGGGAGACCCTGGCCGCGTGGGATTCCCGGATCCGCCCCTGGATCCGGCACCCGCATGCCGACTTCCTGTCGGAAAGCGCGTGCTACCAGGTGCTCCCCAATGAGCAGGCAGCGCTGGCCTGGCGATACTGGAGCAAGCAAGCGGCCCAACGCGAGGATGGCACGCATGGGCGGCCGCTGGTCTCCCGCGTCCTCGTCGGCCCGGTGAGCGTGCTGACCCCCGCGGTGGCCATCGCGGCGTGCCGGGCCGGGCTGGCGGCGGACTGGGCGGGCCCGCTGCCTGGCAAGGTGCCGGACGACAGCCAACTGCCCATGGTCAGCGGAGCGACCCTGAGCGCCCTGGCGCATGAGATGAGCCCGGAACTCGACGAGGCGGCGATCGCGCAGGAGGGCCTGCAGGCGGTAGTGGCCGCGGCCCTGGCAGAGCCGTCCATCCCGCTGGCCATCAGCATGCAAGGCCTTCTCATCCAGGCGCCGCTGCGGGACTGCGTGCAATTCCCGCTCCTGTGGGGACTGCACCGGGTCACCGGGAGGCTGCTCGGCCCGGACGAGCGCGGCTGGTCATTCTCCACCTTTGAGCTGCCGCTGGGGGAGATGGACCCGGCAAGCCTGCCCGCGATCGTCTTCCGGGAGGCGAAAGACGGGGTGAAGGCCCCGCCGGCCCGCTGGCGGAGGGAAGTCAAGGTACGCCCGTTCGAGCCCGTCGCACTGGACGGCGGGGCTGCCTACGCCGGGCAACTCGCCTTGGCTGGCGGGCTCGTCACCGCGTACCGGGAGCGTGGCGGGGACTGGCTGGAGCAGTTCATCACCGAACGTGCCGGCAAGGGGTCGCTCGAGACGCGGGTGCAACGGGTGACGGACGCCTTGATGAAGCCCCAGCGGCGTCCCGGGCGGCATGGCGCGCGTCCCCCGGCCGCGCCGGCTGCCCTCGCGAAGCTCGAG
>Ga0210389_10004400_pt1 | contig 10960 bp, 12 predicted proteins | sample IncBWH28OmetaG_FD_160127 | JGI IMG/M metagenome (GOLD analysis project Ga0210389, IMG submission 160127) | Forest soil microbial communities from Barre Woods Harvard Forest LTER site, Petersham, Massachusetts, United States - Inc-BW-H-28-O ... | reverse complement strand
GGATGCCCCGAGCCACCGAGAAGCACGTGCAGGCGGCGGCCCCGCCACCGCAGGAAGGCCAGCTTGGCGGTCACGAAGCGCTCGTCGTAGTCACCGGCCAGCAGGACCTCGCTCGCGGCGGCGAGCACGTCGGCCGGGAACTTGCGCTCGTCATCACCACCCGCGCTGTGGTGCGCGAGGGCACGGATGGCGTGCCGGGCGGCGGCGGTCATCACGGCCGCCTCCTGCCCCTTCCCGCAGACGTCGCCCACGGCGATCGCCCATCCGTCGCCGTGGGCGAACACGTCGTAGAAATCGCCGCTGATCTCCGGCCAGTTGGTGGCCGGGATGTAGGCCGCGGCCAGCTGCAGCCCGGGGATGTCCGGCAACCGGGCGGGCATCAGGCTGGCCTGCAGCGCCTCCGCCACCTCCGACCTGCGCCGGAACATGCGGTCCACGCGGATCGCGATCCCGAGGTGCTCGCCCAGCACCTCGGCGAGGGCGAGGTCGGCGATGGTAAAGGGCTCCTCGTCCGCCAGCCGAAGCAGCGTCAGCACCCCGTAGCTGGTCACGCCGTCGCAGATGGGGACGCAGAGCAGGGACGTGACACCCAGGCTCGCCAGCAGCGGGACCCCGTCCGTGCCGGCGCCCAAGGTCCCGGCCTCAGCATGCGCCAGCAGCACTGGCTTGCTGGCCGCGTGCACCTGGCACGCCACCGTGCCCGGCTGCGGGTCGGCGTCGCGGACGGCGCGGGCCAGCCGGTCGCCAGGGCCACCCCGGGGGCCGATCACGAACTGCCGGCGGAGTTGCCCGCCGCGCTCCATGTCCACGATCGCCCAGGTGGCGATCTCGCCCGCGAGCAGCCGGGCGCACCGCTGCAAGGTGACGGCCTCGCTGAAGGTGCTGTTGTCCAGCAGGAGCCTGGTGACCGAGGTGACCATGTCCATCCGCCGGGCCATCGCCTGGATGGCCGACGGGGCGATGCCCGGCCCGGCGCCAGCACCCTTCCCGGCCCTGGGAACGAGCTGGCCGGTCACCAGGGTGACCTCGATCAGCGGCGGCTCACCGGCCACCTCGACCCGGTCCGCGGCCAGCAGGACGTCGGCGGGGCCGCCCGGGCAGAGCATCCGGCAGCGCGCCTGCCTGGCCTGCCCTGTCCTGGCCACGGCGGCGAGCTGACTCTGGAGGGCGGCCCGGGACGGCGGATCCACGAAGACGGCCAGCGACTTGCCAGTGGCATAGCCCGTGGGGGCGCCGAGCAGGTCCGCCGCCCGCGCGTTCGCGCGGCGGATCGTCCCGTCCAGTTCCAGGAGGAGCAACGGGACCGGGGCACGCTGGAAGGCGGCGTGCAGGAGGTGGCGCTCGGCGCGGATCACGTCGGTGGCGCCGTCGGTGGCGCTCTCGGCGACGCTGCCGCCCGCCTGCCCTGCCTGCCCCGCGTGCGCCGCGAGGGCCTCTATCGTGCCATCCAGCTCGGCCAGCGCCGCGTCCAGCAGCGCATGGGCATCCGATCCTGGCATCGACGAGGCTTGCCGTAGCGCGTCCCTGCGCTCGGCCAAGTCGCTGATCGACTCATTTGGCACTACACCCGGCATGTCTGCTTCCCCGCGCAGGGCGCGTCACCTCGATCTTGTCACCGGCGGCGAGCCGCACCTTGCCGGCACAGTGCCTCTGCTAGGCACGGCGCCTTTGATAGACGCAATGCCTCTGATAGACACGGCGCACCATGCCGAAGCCGTGCACCTCGCCGACCGGGATTAGGCCCTTCTAGCACACTACGCTACCGGGCGGCCGGCACCAGCCTGTCTTGCCGAAACCCCCGCGGGCCCAGGGTGACAACGTTTACCGGCGCCGGCAGGGGTAGTCAGGTCAAGTCGGAACGGCTACGACAGACAGACAGACAGACAGGAGGCCGTCATGGCTTTGATCCTACTCGTCCTGCTCCTTGCCCTCTTGTTCGGTGGGCTTGGCTTCGCCCTGCACGCCCTCTGGTGGGTGGCGGTCATCGTCGCCATCGTGTGGCTGGTCGGGTTCGTGGCCCGGGCCGGGGAGGGCAGGCGCTGGTACCGGTGGTAACAGCCCTCGCTTCACGCGGCGCGGCCTGACACGCCGCGTGTGCAAGAGGTGCGGCCCGGCTGGCAACAGCCGGGCCGCACTGGTTCTACTTGCCACCGCCGTGGGCCGCGATCACCCGGGTCGCCACCTCGGTGACCTTGACGTGGCGCTGCTGTGACTCACGGCGCATGATCGCCAGGGCCTCGTCCGCGCTGCAGCCGAGAGCATGCATCAGCACGCCCTTCGCCTGGTCGGTAACGGCCCGCGCGGCCACCGAATCCCGTAGGTGGGTCGCGGTCCGCTGCGCCTCGCCATAGGCCATGGTGTTGGCCAGCGCCGCGCCGCCGAAGCCCGCCAGCAGTTCCGCCGCCGGGACCGTGTCCGGGTCCAGCCCAGCCGGGCGGACCCCGAAGAGCGCGAGGACCAGCGTCACTGGCGGAAGCCGCCGCACCAGGTGGACCGAGCTGCGCACGCCGCGCGCCAGGGCCTGCGCGGCCCATTGCGGCCACCGGTCCTCGGTCAGCGTGTCCGGGCAGTACACCACCCGCGCCTCATGCACGGCCGTGGCCAGCGGCCCGCCGCCGGCGCCCAGCTCCAAGTCGGCGAGCGCGACGGCGTCCGGGTGGGTCGCCGCGCTGCTGAGGACCTCGCCGTCCCGCCAGACGGTCGCGTGCGCGGCCGAGCAGCCGGGAACCTGCCCGACGGCCAGGCTGGCCAGCCTGGCCAGCGACTTCGCCTCGCCGATGTTCGCGCCGATGTTCGCGAGGCTGAGCAGTTCGGCGGCGTCATGCCCGAGATCCTCAACTGGCACGTCGGCTCTCCCTTATTTCGTCAGAATATACAGCGGGCAGCGCGGGTCGGCCGACACCGCGGGGGCCTGGTACTCCGTGGGCGGGGTTATCTGCGACTTCGCGCTCACCGCCGCCCGGGGGCATTGCCGCGAGACTGGAGGCGCCGTCGCGGCGAACACCACCCCCGCCGCGATCGCGGCGGTGAGCATGGCCAGGGCGACAATCTCCGGCCGTCGCATCACCCGCCGCCAGCGCGCGGACAGCCATTCGGCTGCCGGCCACCAGCCCGCCGACAGCCAGCGGGCGTAGGACAGCCGGCCACCCAGCGAGAGGCGACCGGGTCTCGGAAGTCGTTCTGCCCCATTGGGATGCTCGCCCGCGGTCAGCCGCGTGAACATCACGAACATAGCCGCAAGCCGGGGCGTGGTCACCTCCAGCTGGGACTCGATCTGGCAGAGCCGGCGCTCAAGGCTGGCGGGCATGTCCGTAGCTCCTCTCCCCGAGCGGGCTGACCTGGTCGAGCGGGGACAGCCGAGGATCGACGGTAACCTCCCGAAGTTGTCCGTTAACGGTGAGTACTGAATCGTGGGCGTAGTCAGGTTCCATGGCTGGTGCCGTAGTGAGCTGTGGGAAGTGAGCTAGTGGCAGGAGACCTTGGGGTTGACCCCGAGGTAGTTCAGCGGTCCCGCCAGGATTGTGACGATCACCGTCCCGGCGTTCCCACAGCTCGGCTTCGAGCTGAAGTAGCCACGCTGCCCGGCCGCGAGCGCGCCGATGAGCAGCCAGAGGACGAGGACGATGCTTCCTGCTCTCATGATTTTAACTCCGCCTTATCAGGTGTGTGGTTGGGACCCGGGGCTTGCGGCCTCGCGGGCCGTGGGTGGTGGTGTTGCTTCCTTCTCGAAAAGCTCGATGATCTCCTCGACCGAGTGGCCCTTGGTCTCCGGCAGGAACCTGAGCACGAAGACGATGGCGATCGCGCACAGGGCCGCGAAGCTGACCAGGACCCAGGCCAGCCCGACCCCGGACTCCCACGTCGGGAAGACCTCGATCAGCGCGAAGTTCGCGATCCAGTCGACGGCTGCGGCGATGGCGGCCGCCTGGCCGCGCACGGAGGTCGGGAAGACCTCGCCCTGGATGAGCCAGCCGGTGCCGCCAACGCCGGCGGCGAACGAGGCGATGAACGCGTCCAGGCCGATCGCCACGACCACGATCCGGGGAGTCCCGGACAGCAGGGCCAGCCCGCCAGCGCTCACGATCGCGGAGATCGCCATCCCCGTGTAGCCGGAGACGGCGAGCTTGCGGCGGCCGATGCGGTCGATGAACCGGAACGCCACGTAGGTCGCCAGCACGTTGACCGCGGTCATGATGGCCGTGACCTCGACCCCGGCGATGGTGGACGCGACCTTGCTCGTGCCGCCCGACTGGAACAGGCTGCCCAGCAGCTTCGGCCCGTAATACAGCGGCACGTTGATGCCGGTGATCTGCTGGAACACGAAGAACACGCAGACCACCATGAGGGCGCGGCGCACGCCGGGCGTCCACCGCGACCGCGGCCCGCCGCGGTCCGCGTCCAGCCGGCGCGCGGTCGCCTGGACCTGCTCCACGGAGGCCTCAACGCCAAGCTCTGCCAGCGCCCCGCGGACCTCCTCGTACTTGCCGTGCCGCATCAGCCACCGCGGCGACTCTGGCATGCGGCTGCGCAAGGCGACCCCGATCAGGGCCGGCACAGCGCCCAGCCCCAGGATGACGCGCCAGTCCGCGCCGCCCGCCGAGCCGGGGAAAAGGCGCAGGATCACCAGCGCGACGAGGTACGCCACGAGGATGCCGACGGTGATCATCCACTGCTGGAGGATGCTGAGGGCGCCGCGCCTGCTGCGCGGCGCGAACTCGGCGATGTACGCGGTGGCGATCGCCGAGTCCCCGCCGATGGCCAGCCCGATGAGGGTGCGCGAGGCCAGCAGGACGGCCACGTCCGGCGCGAAGGCCGACAGCAGCGCGCCCAGGGCGTAGATCGCCGCGTCGGCGATCAGCAGCGACTTGCGGCCGAACCGGTCGGCCAGCGGCCCGGCGGCGAGCGCCCCCGCCGCGGCCCCCAGCGACGCGCCGGCCACCAGGTAGCCCTGGGCGAACCCGTTCAGCGAGTAGGGGATGAAGTTCAGCGCGGAGCCGATGTTGGACGTGTCGTAGCCGAACAGGAACCCGCCGAGGGTGGACAGCAACGTGAGCCGCCAGTAGAACGCGGTGGCGGGGCGCTGGTCCAGCCTGGCCAGGACGTCCGTCTCAGCCTGCCCTGTGCTCGTCATGATGACCCTTTTCACCTCATGTTCTCGGCTGGCACTGTTCTCGGCTGGCACTGTTCTCGGCTGGCACTGTTCTCGGCTGGCACTGTTCTCGGCTGGCACTGCTTACGGCTGGCCGGCGGTGCCCGTGGCGGTGGCGGGCACGGTGCCCGTCAACTGGACGCGCAGCCGCCGGCGGGCCCGGTGCAGGCGCGACATGACCGTTCCGAGGGGAACGCGGGTCATCTCGGCGATCTCCGCGTACTTGAACCCCTCGGCGTCCGCGAGGTAGACCGTGGCCCGCAACTGTGGCGGCAGCGTGCGCAGCGCGTCGCGAAGCGCGGGGTCCGGCATGCGGGCGAGGGCCGCGTCCTCGGCCGACTGAGCGAAGCCCCGCGCGCGGGCATGCCCGTAATCCATGTCCACCCAGTCCGACGGGATCTCCGCGATGGGACGCCGGCGGGCGCTGAGGAACGCGTTGAGCGCGATCCGCGCCAGCCAGGCCCGGATGTTGGTCCCCTCCTGGAAGCCACCGAACCCGGCGAAGGCCTTCGCGTACGTCTCCTGGACGAGATCCTCGGCATCCACCGGGTTCCCCGTCATCCGCAGCGCCGCCGCGTACAGCCAGCCACGGCACGGAAGGGCCTGGCTGGCGAACGCTTCCGCATGCGCGGCACTAGTTCCTGTCACGTCGGCAGCCTCGGGCGCCGCCGGCTCGGAGATGGTCACCTTCCGCACCTCCCGGTCGTCGCCTCAGCGACTACCCGCTGGCAGGCGCGCAAACGCCGGCTTGCCCGCCGCCGTGGGCTTGTCGTCATCTCCCCGGGGCGGCCATAATGCTGCATGCGGCGGTGCACTGCGCGGTGCGCCGCCACCTTGTGGTCCGGAGACGTGGCCGCCCCCGTTGCCTGAAAGGGTGGTGTCCCGCATGCCCGGAAACAGACTTCCCGTGTTCTGGAGCGGCCGTGTCGCCGTGGCCCGGATGCCGGAGGAACTCGACATCACGATCGCCGACGAGGTCCGGGAGGAACTGCTCGCGGTCCTGAACCAGGGAGCGTCCGCGCTCGTCGTGGACATGACCCGGACCACCTTCTGCGACTCCTCCGGCGTGAGCGCCCTCATCCGGGCGCGACACCGGGCGAACGCCAGCGACGCCGAGTTGCGGGTGGCCACCGGCTCGCCGGTCGTGCTGCGCGTGTTCACCCTCATCGGGCTCACCCAGGCAATCGACGTCCACCCGGACGTGTCCGCCGCGCTGGCGTCGCTGGCGGGCCGCTCCCCCCGGCGGGACCGCCAGCGTGAGGGCCCTGAGGCCACCGTCGGCCCCGTCGGCGAGGCCTAACCCGCGGTCCAGGCTCTCAGCCGACTTCGAACGGGTTTGGCTTCCCGGGCCGCTCGCCGCTGACCTGCGCGATGATGTCGGCAGCCACGTCACGGAGCTTCACGTTCTTGTTCTGCGACTGCGTGCGCAGCAGCCTGAGCGCCTGCTCCGGCGTGCACCGGTTGAAGGCCATGATGATCCCCATGGCCTGGTCGATGACCGGCCGGGACTCCAGCGATGAGCGGAGCTGCTCGTTGCGGGCCATGACGTCGGACAGGCGCAGCGCGAGGGCGAGCGCACCGGACCCGTTGGCGGCAAGCTTCTCGGCCCGCCGGATCTCCAAGGGGCCGAACGCGCCGTCCTTGCGCGCGTAGACGTTCAGGGCGCCCACCGGCTTGCCATCGTGCAGGAGCGGCAGCGAGAGGCTGGACCGCACGCCCAGGGACGCGGCCTTCCGGCCAAAGGCCGGCCAGCGGTCGTCGGCCCGCAGGGCGTCCACGCGGACCATGCGGCCCTCGCGCATGGCCGTCAGGCACGGGCCGTCGCCGACCTGGTACTGCACCTGGTCCGCCTGGGCCGCCAGCGAGTCGCTGCAGGCCACCGTGACCGGCTTGCGGCCGGACCGGCCCAGCGTCATGCCGCAGGAGCCACCGCCGGCGACGATCCCGGCGGCCAGCCGGGCAAGCTCACCGAGGAAATCCTCGACAGTGTCCATGCGCAGCAGCGCGTCCTGCAGTTCAGTGACATCCTCGTCATCCATGGCATGGGGGCCTCCAGGTCCCCCGCAAGCACCGTTACGGCTCAGGCAGGCGCCCGGCCACGAGGTGGCGCGCCACCTCGGCAATGGCCGTCGAGTCAATGCCGGCCACCGCCAACTGCTCGTCCGGGGTCGCCGAGCCGGGCATCCCGCCCACGGCTAGCTTCGTGACCGCCGGGAGCGGCTCGCCGCTGGAGGCCAGTGCGCTGAGCACGGCGTCACCGAGGCCGCCTTCTGGCCAGTGGTCCTCGACCGTGACGATCCGCCCAGTGTCCCGCGCGGCCGCGTGGAGTGCGGGCCCGTCGATGGGCTTGACCGAGTAGGCGTCGATGACCCGGGCGGAGACCCCGTCGGCGGCCAGTTGGTCGGCTGCCGCGAGCGCCTCGTGCACCGTGACGCCGGCGCCCACCAGGGTCACCTGGTCATCCGCCGCCGAGCGCAGGACGCGGCTGCCGCCTACCTCAAAGCGCTCGCCGGGCGGGTAGAGGACCGGGGTGTCGCCCCGGGCCGTGCGCAGGTAGCTGATGCCATCGATGTCGGCCATCGCTCCCGTCAGCCAGGCCGCCTGGGTGGCGTCCGACGGGCACAAGACGGTGCTGCCGCGGACGGCTCGCAGCGCCGCGATGTCCTCCAGGCCCATCTGGGACGGGCCATCCTGGCCGATCGAGACGCCAGCGTGCGACCCCGACAGCCGGATGCTGGCGCGGCTGATGGCGGCCATCCGGATGAAGTCGTAGGCCCGGCTGAGGAATGCCGCGAAGGTCGCGGCGTACGGTATCCAGCCGCGCACTTGCATGCCGACCGCGGCGGCGATCATCTGCTGCTCGGCGATGTAGAACTCGAAGAACCGGTCCGGGTGGGCCGTCGCGAAGTACTGCGTCCTGGTGGAGTCGCCGACCTCGCCGTCAAGCACCACGACCTCCGGCCGGGCATCGCCCAAGGCGGCGAGCGCCTGCCCGAATGCCGTGCGGGTCGCGACCATGTCCCCAGGCTGGTACTCCGGGGGGCGCCACTCCCGGGGGCCCGGGGGCCGCTCCCCGGGATGGGCCTGGCGGGAGCCTGGGGGCCGCTCCCCGGCGTGGAACTGCGGCCGGACGGGCCTGCCCTGCGCGGGGACCCGCGGAGCCGTCGCGGCCAGCGTCGTGCTGGCGGCCGGCGGCAGGACGTTCACGTGGATGTCCCGGACCCCGCCAAGCTCGGCGATGGCCTCCTCGGCGTCCGGGACGGGCTTGCCGTGCTGCCCTTCCTTGTCCTCCACGGCGGCGACCCCCCGCCCCTTCCGGGTGCGCGCGAGGATGACCGTGGGGTGCCCGGGCTTCCCGGCCGCCTCGGACAGCGCCTGGTCGATCGCCGCGATGTCGTGCCCGTTGACCTCGATGGCGTGCCACCCGAACGCCCGGAACCGGGCCGCGTAGGCGCCGGTGTCCCAGCCGTGCCGGGTGGGACCGCGCTGCCCGAGCCGGTTCACGTCGACGATTGCCGTCAGGTTGTCCAGCCTCGAGTACCCGGCCTGCTCCGCTGCCTCCCAGATGGAGCCCTCAGCCAGCTCGCCGTCGCCGCACAGCACCCACACCCGGTAGGGCATCCGGTCCAGCTCCCGCCCGGCGAGCGCGATGCCGACCCCGATCGGGAGCCCCTGGCCCAGCGATCCGGTGGCCACGTCCACCCAGGGCAGCCGCGGCGTTGGGTGGCCCTCCAGCGCACTTCCCGCGCTGCGGTAGCTCAGCAGTTGCTCATCCCCGATCGCCCCGGCGGCCTTGAACATGGCGTACAGCAGCGGCGAGGCGTGCCCCTTGGAGAAGATCAGGTGGTCGTTGCCGGGGGCGCGCGGGTCGGTGAAGTCATAGCGCAGGTGCCGAGCCAGCAGCACCGCCATGAGGTCGGCCGCCGACATTGACGAGGTCGGGTGCCCTGATGCGGCAGCGGCACTGCAGCGCACCGCGTCAACCCGCAACTGCTGCGCCAGCTCACGCAGCTGGTGGGTGACGGCCTGGTCCAGCAGGAAAGAAGTGGTCATCGTGCCTCCTCGCGATGATGGACGTGGCGGAGACGAGGCGACGAGACGGCCAGCGCGCCGCGGCCTGCAGGCCGCGGCGCGCTGCCCGCGCTGGCGCGGGCACCTGCCCGCGCCAGGGCGGCTACCGGCGTGCCCAGCGGCGGCCGCGGTACCGTCCGCGGTACCGGCTGCTGTACCGGCTGTAGTGGTGCCGGAAGCCGGGGTGGCTCACGGCGCTGATCAGCAGCGCGGCCACGATGAGCGCCACGACGAACGTGACGATCACGTGCCCGGGCCCCAGCAGCGCGGCGGTGACGAAGCCACCGACCAGCGCGCCGACGATGCCGAAGAGCAGCGTCCGGATGATCCCGATGCGGTTGCGGCCCGGAACCAGCAGGTGCGCTACCCCGCCGATCACGAGGCCGGTGATGAGCCAGGCGATGATGACCGAAAGCGTCATTCCAATCCCGTTCCCTTCGTTGCTGGGAACCGGCTACCCCGATCACCTGGGTTTAGTCCACGTCTCCTATCCCGATGCCTACCTGCCGCCGGGCGGGCTAAACCGGGGGCGTGCTAAACCGCGGCGTGCTACACCGGGCCAAGGACCCGGCGGAGGGCACGGGCAACCTCATCGGCGAGCGATGGATCCCCGCCGGAGGCCGCCGGCAGCGCGTCATCCGGCAGCGCGTCATCTGACAGTGCCTCCGGCGACAATGCGTCCCTGATCAGGCGGCAATCCAGGCACTCAACCTGGTCCAGCCGCCTGATCAGGTGCAAGCTGCCGCAGCGGGCGCATGACTGGAGCCCGGCCTGCCAGTCGGCACCCGACTGGCAGGCCGGGCAGACGAGCACCTGGTGCTCGCGGACCACGCCCCGCTTCCACGGGCTTGGCCCGCGCTCGGGGTCTGTCTGCCGCGCGCCGCAGCGGTAGCAGGGCATTGCTGCGCCCTCTCACTACGCCAAATCGCTACGCCAGTTCGGCGAGCGCCTTCTTGTAGTCGGCGATGTCGCGCGCCTGGGGGATCGGGTTAACGACCTTCCAGCGCACCACGCCTTCCTTGTCGATGATGAACGTGCCGCGGGTCGCCAGGCCCTTGGCCTCATCAAAGACCCCGTATGCCGTGGCGACCGCACCGTGCGGCCAGAAGTCGGCCAGCAGGCCGAACTGGAAATTCTCCGCCTCGGCCCAGGCACGGTGGGTGAAGAACGAGTCCACCGAGACCGTAAGCAGCTCGACGTCGTCCCGGTTGACCTCGGGGAAGTCCTCCCGGAGCGCGCACAGCTCACCGCTGCACACCGGGCTGAAGGCAAGCGGGTAGAACACCAGCACGACATTCTTGCTGCCGCGGAAGCTGGACAGCAACACCTTCGTCCCGTGCTGATCGGGAAGCTCGAAGTCCGGGGCCTGGTCCCCGATCTCAACTGCCACTGGTGGCTCCTTTCGTCAAGAAGGCTCGGTCGCAAGCCAGAAGGCTCCGTCGCAGCCAGTCTGCCAGAGTCACCCCCTGCGCGATGCGCGAGATCCCGGTAGCCGCGCTAACGGCGTGCCTTCGGCGCCACCAGCCTCGAGCCGGACCAGCCGCGCCCCGCGCTCACGGTGGACGTCTGGGACAGCCCGGCGGTCGGCGCCGCCTCCGCGATATCGCTGGGCTCAACATGGCCCGGCCGCCCCGCCTTGGGCGTCAGCAGCCAGATGTACCCCCCGTCAGCGAGCGGGGAGATAGCGTCGACCAGGGCATCCACGAGGTCTCCGTCGTCTTCCCGCCACCACATGAGCAC
>Ga0210389_10004399_pt1 | contig 10964 bp, 11 predicted proteins | sample IncBWH28OmetaG_FD_160127 | JGI IMG/M metagenome (GOLD analysis project Ga0210389, IMG submission 160127) | Forest soil microbial communities from Barre Woods Harvard Forest LTER site, Petersham, Massachusetts, United States - Inc-BW-H-28-O ... | reverse complement strand
GGTCCCGTACCTGCTGTGCCGAGACCAGCGCGTCCAGGCGCTCCGCCGTACTCATCGCGGGTCGGCGGTGGGATCGGCTGCCCAGAAGCGCTGCCAGCTCTCCCACCGCTCGGGCAGGTCAGCCTGCGTCAGCATCGGGTTGCCGGGGAAGTGAAACCGACCCGGCAGCGTGGCCGGGTTCTCCAGGACGTCGGCCGCGTAGAAGGCGTGGATGCTGCGGCTTCTGAAGTACCAGGCGCCGTCCCGCTGCTCGTAGCGGTCCCAGTACTGCAGCGGCATGACAATCCACAAGTCGCCGACCTCGTGCTCAGGGCGGCAGTACACGATGCCCGTCGCGTGCTGCTCGTCAACCAGGTCGATGATGTGGTTGCCGATCAGGTGGAACGTCGTGGTGAACGGCCGCAGCACCGCATCAAACCAGCTCGCCAGCGCGCCGCGGCCGACCCCGCCGTCCGCGGTCCTGACGTCCTCGACGAACAGCCCGGTCAGCGCGTCGATGTCACGGCTGTCCAGCGCGTGGGCGTACCGGGCGGCGAGCTGGCGGATCTGCTCGTAGGCCTCGAGCGCCTGGAGCCGGGTCTCAAGATCGGTCTCGGCGGCCGCCATCGCCCTCGCCTCCCTGGGCGCAGGGACCTGCCGTGAGCTGACCCAGCACCTCCTCGGCCTCAGCCATGATCCGGCCGATGAGCTCCGCGCAGCTTGGCAGGTCGTCGATCAGCCCCGCGACCTGGCCGCTGGCCAGCGTGCCCAGGTCGGTCCGGCCGTCGACCATGCTGGCCTTCAGCATCATCGGCGTGTTGGCGGCCATGATGACCTGCGCCCAGGACAGCTGCTGCGACTTCTTCATCGCCAGGCCCTCGCGGACAATGTCAGGCCACGACGTACCGGAGAGCTTCTTGAAGCCAGCCGCGCTCCTGATCGACCGCGGCAGCAGCGCGACCCGGCTGCTCTTGATCAGCTTCTCAGCCAGCTCGGTCCGCAGGATTCGCTGCGGGATCCCGTCCAGCACCGACGTCACCACGGTGTCGTTCACGCTCCGTTTGAGGTACTCAGCCTTGACGCTATCCGGGACCAGGCTGTCGCTGGTGAGCAGGAACCGCGTGCCCATCGCAATGCCCGCGGCGCCGTAGGCGAGCGCGGCGACCAGGCCGCGTCCGTTGCTGAACCCGCCGGCCCCGATCACCGGGATGTCCACGGCCGCGGCGACCTGCGGCAGCAGGATCGAGGTCGGGACGCTGCCCGTGTGCCCGCCGGCCTCCGCGCCCTGCACGATGACCGTGTCGACGCCCCAGGCAGCGACCTTCTCCGCGTGCCGGCGCGCGCCGATGGACGACATCACCACGATGCCCGCATCCTTGAGCTGCCGGATGACGCGCTCCTGCGGAGCGAGCGCGAACGACGCGATCTTGATGCCGTGCTTGATCAGCAAGTCGGCCCGCTCGCCGACGTCGGGCGCGTCGCCCCGCATGTTGACGCCGAATGCCTTGCCGGTGAGTTCCTGGGTGGCGCGGATGGCCGCCTCGGTCTCCGGCACGGTGAGCGTGCCGCTGGCGAGGACACCCAGCCCGCCGGCATTGGACGTGGCCGCGGTGAGGTGCGGGGTCGCCACCCAGCCCATGCCCGTCTGGATGACCGGGTACTGGATGCCAAACAGGTCGCAGATGGCAGTGTGCAGAGCCGGGTGGCGGCTCGGCGGCGTGGTCATTCCGGTACCTCATTTCGGCGCAGGCCGCGGGGATCTATGACGTCTCGGATGAGCTGCAACTGCTCGGCCGACGGAAGCGCGGTCTGCGGCACGTTGCCGTCTATGACCAGGTCGAAGCCGGTGCTGGCAACGACGTCGGCGACGGTCACGCCAGGGTGCACCGAGGCCAGGCGCATCGAGTGGTCGGGCGTGGCGAAGTCCAGCACCGCCAGGTTGGTCACCACCCGGCGCAGATCCATGAAGCGGGTCGCCGCCGGGCCAGCAGCGGCGGCCCGGTCGTACCCGACGCCCGCCACGATGTCCACGCGCGGGACGAAGGCGCGGGGCGTATGCCGCGGCAGCCAGTAACTCGTGCGGTGGTTGACGGTGTTCCCCGGTGCCCCGCGCACCCCGAGCAGCTGTCGGGTAGGGCGGGCCAGGTCGCCGATCGCCGAGATGTTGGCATTGCCGTGCCGGTCGATCTGCACGGGTCCCATCATCACGTGCCGCTTGCCTGCCCAGCCGATGTCGAAGACCGACCGGTACCAGATCCCGCCTTCCACCGGGCCGTCCGGCGCATCGCCCACCGGCCAGGTCCCGGCCACGAACAGTGCCTCGCCGTCGGACAGCAGCAGGTCCGGCTCGAAGGTGGCGCGGGCGAGGCGCGCGCCGATGTTGGGGACGGTGCCAATCGGGCTGGCGAAGATCTCGCCGTCACCGCGCCAGGCCTCGGCGCAGGCCAGGACACACACCTCCGCCCTGGTGACGCTGCTGGCCTCCGCGGCGGCCTCCACCGCACCGACGGTGGCGCTCACTGGCTGACCTCTACTGCCCGGCGCGCGACCGCCGCCTGGTAGTCCTGCTCGTCCCCGTCCAGGTACTCGGCCTGGAACTTGGCCCAGAGCTCCGGGTCCTTCGCAGCCGCCACGTAGTCCCGCTGGAACGCCTCGTCGCGGTCATAGTCCGGCACGCACGAGGTGAAGTGCGCGCCATTCGGGGTCTCGATCACCCCGTGCACCATCCATCGCTGGACGCGCTGCCGGCCTGGCCCGCCCGTCGCGAGCTCCTCGGTGCCGACGATGCGCTCGCAGGAAACGTAGGCCTTATCCGCCGCCATGCAGTACAGGTCGTCAAAGTAGAGGTCCGGACCGAGGTACTGGGTGTTGCCGGCCGTGTCCGCGCGGTTGAGGTGCACGAGCGCGGCATCCAGGTGCAGCGCCGGCATCGCCACCAGTTCCTCACTGTCCCCGTACGGGGAGCGGACCAGCCGCAGTTCCGGGTTGAACTGCAGGACATCCGAGCCCAGCCCGGCTCGCGTCGGCAGGAAGGGCAGGCGCAGACCCGAGGCGTACAGGCCCCACTGGAGCATGCCCTCGTCCAGTTCGCTCGCCACGATCGTCCCGTTCTGCCGGGCCGCCTGGAAGTGCGGCTCCAGCGGAATCGAGTCCAGCGAGACGAAGCCGTAGATGAGGCGCCTGACCTTGCCCGCTGCGCACAGCAGGCCGACGTCAGGGCCGCCGTAGGAGACCACCGTCAGGTCGTCCAGGCCCGAGCGCAGGATCGCCCGGATCAGGGCCATGGGCTTGCGCCGGGACCCCCAGCCGCCGATGCCTATCGTCATGCCGGAGCGCAACTCGGCCACCACCTGGTCCTCGGTCATGCGCTTATCAGCCACGAAGGTCCCGCCGCATCCTTATCCCGCCTCACTGTGCCGCTAGTGTAGCAAGCGCTTGGTAGGTGACAATGCTCGCTTCTTATCCCGATAGTGGTCAGAACATGCTGGCGCCTGCCCAGAGCTGCTGCATCGCCCGGACGATCACCGCGACGATGGCGTCCACGGCCGGCACCTGGCCGACGAAACTGAGGAAGCTGTGCAGCTGGCCGTCAGCGCGGATCATGCACGCCGGCACGCCGGCTGCCGCTAGCCGGGCGGCGTAGGTCTCCGCCTCGTCGCGCAGCGGGTCGAACTCGGCGCTGACAATGAGGGCGGGTGCCAGTCCGCGCAGGTCGGCCACGCTGGCCGGAGCCGCGTACCCAGGGAGGCCGGACAGGTCAGCGCCGACGTACTGGTGCCAGTACCAGCGCATCTGCCGGGCCTCAAGGTAGTAACGGGCGCCGTAAGCAGCGTAGGAATCGGTGTCCATCCGCGCGTCAAGGACGGGGTAGAGCAGCACCTGAGCGGCCAGCGGCGGCAGGCCGCGGTCGCGGACGAGCAGTGCCAGCCCCGCCGCGAGGTTGCCGCCGGCGCTCGTACCGGCTACCGAGACGCTGCTCGCGTCGCCGCCCAGGATCGGTGCGTTCTCGCGCACCCAGCCCAGTGCGTCCACGCAGTCGTCCAGCGCGGCGGGATACGGATACTCCGGCGCGAGGCGGTAGTCGAGGCTCACCACGACCGCGCCGGTGCGGCGCACGAGCCTGCGGCAGAGCGCGTCGCTCATTTCAGGGCTGCCGACGACCCAGCCCCCGCCGTGGAAGTAGAGCAAGACCGGCGCGGGCCTGGCGGCTTCGTTGCGGTAGACGCGGACCACCCGGCCGGATGGCAGCGTCAGGTCCGTGACCTGATCTACCGGTTCCTTCCCGGTGACCGTGACGGCCGCGAGCCCGGCGCGGGTCCTCGTCAGGTACTCGCGGGCTGCGGACGGGTCGGTCTCGACCTCGGCCGGAAACCCCTGCTGCGCGGCAGGCGTCTGGAGGAATGCTGCCGCGGCAGGATCCAGGGGCATGGTCAGCGCCCTGCCGCTGTCGTCGCGGCCTCGGCTGCGGCGATCACTCGCCGGACTCGGTCGTCAGCGTCCGGGACCGCGACGGCGTTACCGTTTGCGCCGTAGGCGCCCTGCCGCATCCGGGCGTGCACGCCCGCGAGGATGGCGGCCAGCCGCCACAGCGCGAACGCGATGAAGTAGTCCAGGTCGGCCAGCGAGCGCCCGGTCAGGCGTTCGTAGCAGCCGAGCATTTCCGGCAGCGACGCAAAGCCCGCCGCGCGGGTCGGGACGGCCAACGGAATGTCCACCCGGGGATCGGAAGCCCCCCAGTAGGCCGCCAGGTATCCCACATCGGCCATGGGGTCGCCCAGCGTCGCGAGCTCCCAGTCCAGCACTGCCCGGACGGCGCCGTCCCGGCTGACGATCGCGTTGCCCAGCCGGAAGTCGCCGTGCACGATCGTGGTGTGGGTCTGCTCCGGCACTGCCGCGGCCAGCCGCTCGTGCAGCGCGCACATGGTGTCGTCCGCCTGCACGCCGAGGCGGTCGAGCTGCCCCCGCCAGCGGGTGAGCTGGCGGTGCACATAGGACGCGCCCGTGCTTAGGTGCGACAGGCCGAGGTCCGACAGGCCGACCTGCGCAGGGTCGACGCTGTGCAGCGCAGCGAGCGCCAACACCAGGTCGTCCCCGGCCCGGGCTCGCGCGGGCGCTGGCAGCTCGTCCTCGGCCAGCTGCTGATTGTGCAGGACGACGCCGTCCACGTACTGCATGACGAAGAACGGCGACCCGATCACGGATTCGTCGGGGCAGGCGGCCACCATCGCCGGCACTGGCACCGAGCTGCCGGCCAGGGCGGCCATGATCCGGTGCTCGCGCAGGACATCGTGCGCCGAGCTGATGACTCCGGCCAGGGGCGGGCGGCGGAGCACCCACGACGCGCCGGCCGAGTCGGTCAGCTGGTAGGTCAGGTTCGACCGGCCGCCGGCCAGCAGGGCCGCCGAGATCGGCGGCGCCAGCGGTATGCCCGCCTCCCGGCTGAGCCACCGCGCGAGCCGGGCAGTCGGGAGATCAGTCGTGCCGGGCCCCTCCGTCGTGACGGGCTGCACCGGCACCGGCGCCGACCCTGTCACTGCACCGCGGGCGGACGGCCGGCGTTCGTCGCCGGGTCCTCGAAGTACTGAACGAGCAAGGGCTGGTTCGTCCACCGCGCTGGGGTCCGGTACCAGCCGCCGGCCGACAGCGTGCCCCCGTCGGCTATGACGGTGTCTCCCACCACCCACGTGTTCAGGGGGCTCGCCAGGAACACGACCAGCCGCGCCACATCTGCCGGCTCCCCGTACCGGCCGGCCGGCACCCAGACGGGTGCTAGCCGCGCGTACTCCTCGGGCAGCTCGTAGTGGCCGGTCTGGAACGCGCGCGTCTTGTCCACCGCGACGGCGGTGACCCCGATCCCGTCCGGCGCGAGCTCCACCGCCAGGCTCTTGGTGAAGCCGTCGACGGCCCGTTTGAAGGCGGTATACACGGCCAGGTTCGGCGCCGCCCGGATGCCCTCGACGGAGGAGAAGCTGACAATCCTCCCCCAGCGCCGGCGTTTCATCATCGGCACGAACTCCCGGCAGGTGCGGAACACGTGCAGCAGGTTCACCTCATAGAGGCGCTGCCACATGTCCTCGGTCCCATCCTCGAACGGGCCCGCGCTGGCGAGGTGCTCGCCGAGTCCGTTGATCAGGATGTCGGCGTGGCCGTGCCGGTCGCGGACCGCAGCCGCGAGCTCGGCGATGCCATTCGCGTCGCATAGGTCCGCCGCGACCGTAGTGATCTCGGGTGCCCGGCCGGCGGCGACGCGCTCCGCGAGCGCGGCGAGCCTGCCTGCATCCAGGTCGGCCGCCACGACCTGCGCGCCGAGTGCCGCCATGATCTCGGTGGTCGCGGCCCCGATCGCCCCGGCCGCGCCGGTGATCACCGCCACCAGGCCGTCCAGCAGCCCCGGGGCGAACCCGTGGTTGGCGAACCCGTGGTCGGCGGCCCCGTGCTCGGCGGCCCCGTGCGTCATCGGGCCGACCCCGCGCAGCTCATGACGACATCCACGCTAATGTCTATATCATAGAACTGATAGCGCAGTCACCCCTCCTAGGTGGCGCGCAGCGGCCCCGACGTCACCGATGCCTCGGCCACTTCCTCATCGACGGCGTACCGCAGCGACTGGTCCAGGTGAAGTCGAGCCTGGCGCTGGACGCGGTCGACGTCGCCGTCCTCGATGTACTTCATGATGCGCTCGTGGGCCTTCGTGCCGGACCGCCGCCGTGCGGCGTCGGGGAACCCGCCCTCCTCGTCGGCCTGCCGCGCCCACGCTTCCTCGCGCGTCGTCCACAACGACTCGAGCGCGCCAATGACCAGCTTGAGTGTCTCGTTGCCGCACAGGTCGACGAGTACCTCGTGAAAGCGCCGCGAGCTCTTGGTGAACCCGATCGGGTCGTCGATCGCAGCGAGGCTGGCCTCGTGCAGCGCGGTCAGCGGGGGCAGGACGACCTCGAGGCGGTCCGGCCGCTGAGCGCACAGGCCGGCGCACACCGGCTCGATGGACTTCAGCGCCTCCCGGACGTCGATCATCGGCACCCCGCGGGACTGCAGGACAAGCCCCACGGAGTAGGCGGCGTTGGCCGTGCGCGGCACGTGCACGGTGGCGCCGCCGCGGTTGCCCCGGTGCACGGTGATGAGACCCTCGGCTTCCAGGATGCGCAGCGCCTCGCGCAGCGACGGCCGGCTGACCCGGAACTCCTGCAGCAGGTCTTCTTGCCGCGGCAGCATCGCGCCGTCCTGCAGCTCGCCGGCGACAATTCGCGCGCGGAGCAGGTCGGCCACCATCTCCGCCAGGCGCGGCTGGTGGATCCCCACTGTCCGTCCCCCTACCGCGACCCAGACCGATGCGGATGCGCCTCATACTCTATCGCCGGGCCGCCCCGCGGTAGCACGACAACCTTGACGGCGCTCCCGTCGCCGGCCGAGACCGCATCGATCGCGGCACTCGTCTCGGCGAGCTCGAACCGGTGCGTGATCAGCGGTGCGAGGCGGTCGATGTTCGCCGCCAGCAGCGCGGCGGCCGGCTCGGCCGCCGCGGGGCGGTTCGACAGCACGCCCTGCCAGCGGATCTGGTTCCACACCATGTGCGATACCGGGAGACGGACGTCGTCGGGTGCGCTGATGGGGCTCGCCGCGGCGACCGTCCCGCGACGCCGCAGGAGAAGCGGCGCCATCGTCGCTGCGGCCGTGCTGCCCGAGACGTCGAGAACCCGATGGGCCATCGCACCGCCGGTCAGCCGCCGGACTGCGGCCTCGACAGACTCGGCGCCGTCGGCGAGCACCGTCTCATCCGCGCCGAGGGTGCGGCCCGCGGCCAGCCGCACCGCGTCGCGCTGGAGCCCTGCCAGGATCACTGTCCCAGCGCCGCGTTCCTTTGCGACCAGGGTGGCGGCCAGGCCCTGCGGTCCGGGACCGAGGATCACGATCGTCTCGGCCGGCTGCACGTCGGCACCCAGCGGCCCCACCCAGTCGACCGCGTTCGCGAGCGGGCTGAGCCATCCGGCGGCCACGTCAGCGGGGACGTCCTCCGGCAGCCGGGTCAGCAGCGTGCCGGGCGCAAGGTACATGTACTCGGCGCAGCCACCCCACAAGGCCGGTGCGACCGCAGTGGTGATGTTCGATCCGTAGCTCCGGCTGGCACCGCAGGTCTGGCCGTGGCCCGCCCGGCAGTCCGCGCACGAGCCGCAGCTGATGCCCGCCTCGATGGCAACCCGGTCGCCGGCCGCCACGCCCCACCGGGCGGCCGCGCGCTCCCCGACCTCGACGAGCCGGCCGACCACCTCGTGACCGATGACGCGGGGAACATCCGTCGGGTCCGCACGCCAGTGCACGTCCGTGCCGCAGATGCCGTTCGCCTCTACCTGGAGCAGAGCGCTATCGGCATCGATGGCCGGCCGCGGGAAGGTCTGCAACTCGATGTGCATCGGGCCGGTCAGCACCGCCGCGAGCACGCCGTCACTGGCAACGGATACCATTGCGAGCTAGCTCCCCTTCGTCCGTTTTACTAATCGTCATAATCTTTGCACTGATCCGGGCGAGGGTCTAGCGTCGCAAGGAGATGGCTGCAGGCCTACTGCCGGCCGAAGTTCCCGGCCTCGGCCATCCGGCGGCGGATGTCGTCGCGCAGGACAGACTTCGCCAGCTTGCCGCCCGGCGCCACGGGCAGGGCATCGACGATGATCAGGTGCTCCGGGAACCACTCCTTGCTCACGCCGCGGGCGGTCAGGTGGTCGCGGATGCCGTCCAGCGTGATGGTGACACCCTCGGCCGGCACGACATAGATGCAGACCCGCTCGCCGAAGACCTGGTCGGGCATTGCCACCGCCGCGCAGCGGACCAGGCCCGGCATGGCGCTGACCTCGTCCTCGACCGCAGGCGCGCTGATGTTCTTGCCGCCGCGGATGATGAAGTCGGAGGTACGCCCGACGATGGTGAGGTACCCCTCCTCATCAATGGTCACGAGGTCGCCCATCAGCATCCAGCCATCCGGCGTGAACAGCTCTGCGTTGGCTGCCGGATCCTCGTAGTAGCCACGCGAGCGCACGATGCCGATCGAGCCGGGCCGCCCCTGGCCGGCCTCGAAGGCGATCTCAGCGCCGTCCTCGCCGAAGAGGCGCACCTCGGTCTCCGGGATGATCCGCCCGCCGGTCGTCAGGCGTAGCTCGCGCGGATCATCGACCGTCGTGTAGCTCTGCACCCCGGTCTCGTTGGAGCCGTACATGTTCAGGATGGTCGTGCCGGTCCGCTTTTCGAACTCCTCGGACTTCGAGTACGGCACGGCCTCACCGCCGGTGTACATCAGCCGCAGGCTGCTCAGGTCGAAGCCGTCGAAGGCTGGATTGCCGAGCAGCATCACGAACTGGGTCGAGACTGCCATGAAGACGGTCACCTGCTCGGCCTCGAGCATTTCGAGCGTCGTCGTCGTGTCGAACCGCGGTATCACCACCGTGGGAGCGCCCAATAGGGTCGGGGTGAAGTGGGCGGTCCACAGGCCGAAGCCGAACGGCGCGGGCACGACGCTCATGCACACCTCGTCAGTGGTCAGGGCGCCGGCGTCGACGGCGTACTCGTGGTACTTGAGCCACCGGCGCTCGTCGTGCGCCACGCATTTCGGCAGCCCGGTCGTACCCGAGGTGGAGTTGAGCAGCGCCAGCTCGTCGACTGGCGTGCGCCGGCCCTCGATGAGCCGCTCGGCCGCAGCCACCGTTGCCGCGTCCGCGGCACTGGCCACCGTGCCGTCCGGGATGGGCACGGTCTCGTAGACGTCGAGGTAGCGGTGCAAGCCGGGCAGGTCGCGCCGGACCCGGTCGAACAGTTCCGCGGTGTCGTAGGAGCCGATTCGCGGGACGGTGATCAGCGTGGTCGCGCGACCGCGCGTCAGGAGATGGCGCAGCTCGCGCTCGCCGCAGCGCGCACCGACCCCGACGAAGACGACGCCAGCCCGGATGCACGCCGTCATCGCCACGTGCACCGCACAGCCGTCCGGGATCCACAGCGCGACGTGCTCGCCTCGCTCGACTCCGGCTGCCACGATGCGGGCGGCGAGCAACGTGCTGTACTCGTCGTAGGCGACCCAGGTCAGGCGGCCCGCGGGCTCGACGAAGGCGGCAGCATCGGGCCGGGTGCTGGCCCAGTTCCTGATCGCCTCGTCGAGGTTCGCCCAGCGCGGCACGGCCGCCAGCGTGGCGGGGCGTGGCAGTTCGTAACTGGTCACTCAGATTCCTCCGGAAGGCCGTCGCTCGCCGCGGCGGGGGTGAGCAGATCTGCGATGAGGACAGGTAGGGGGGCCGCGGCGCCATCGGAGCCGACGCCGACGAGCGTCAGGGACGCCCGCGCGACCTGCGCCGCCTCCCCGGCTCGCGTCATGAGGTAGTCCATGCGATAGGACCGGCGGCCCAGGTGGCCGACCGACATCGCGATCTCGACCTCGTCGTACGGGCGCACGACGGCCAGGTACTCGCACGACGTCGCCCGGGTGACCACCGAGGCGCCGCAGCGCTCGGCGATATCGGTGAAGCGGACGCCATGACCAGCGAGCCACTCGGTGTGCAGCCGCTCCATCCAGGGGAACCAGGCCGCGTAGTAGATGATGCCGGCCGCGTCGGTGTCCGCGTAGGTAATCACGATGCGCCTCGACAGCAGCGGGGTGGCGCGCTCCTCCTCAGCAATCACAGCATCCATCCGATCCAGAGTTAGCCCGTCGTGCCGGGGAACACGGCGCACCCGGTTCGCCCCGTCTCGTCATACTAAATGAAGCAAGCGCTTGGCCAACAGCCGAGGTGATCAGGCACTGAGGAGAGCCGCCTCAATCGTCCGCTCATCGCCCGCTGCCAGGTCGCTGGAACCTTGTCTCAAAATCATTTAGATGATAGAAAGAGAGCCTCGCTCAGGTCAACCGGTGGGAGCTGCACATGACCATGCTCGACGGCGTCACCACGGCCGCCGGCCAGCTCGAGCTCGAGTGTCAGTCTGCCGGGGACGGCCCGCCGCTGCTGTTCTTG
>Ga0210389_10004397_pt1 | contig 10967 bp, 12 predicted proteins | sample IncBWH28OmetaG_FD_160127 | JGI IMG/M metagenome (GOLD analysis project Ga0210389, IMG submission 160127) | Forest soil microbial communities from Barre Woods Harvard Forest LTER site, Petersham, Massachusetts, United States - Inc-BW-H-28-O ... | reverse complement strand
GTTTACGATCGCGTTTGGGGCGGCCGTCGCGGCTGGGTTGATGTTGCTCCTGACCGGGACGAAGATCCTGCAGGAGTACGAGCGCGGCGTGGTCTTCCGTTTCGGTCGGGCGCGCAAGGCGCTGGCCTCGCCGGGGTTCAACTTGCTGCTCCCGTTCGGGATCGATCGGATACGGGTGGTCGACACCCGCACGCGGGCCATCCAGATCACCCCGCAGGACATCATCTCGCACGACAACATCACCATCAGCGTCGATGCCGTCGTCTACGCCTCGGTCAACTCGCCCTCGCACGCCATCCTGGAGGTCGAGGACTTCATGCCGGCGACGCTGCAGCTCGCCTCGACCACGCTGCGGGCCGTCCTGGGCAAGATGGACCTCGACGACATCCTCGCCCACCGGGACAAGATCAATGGCGAGATCCGGACCATCCTCGACACGCGCACCGAGCAGTGGGGCGTCGAAATCTCGGCGGTGGAGATCAAGGACATCCAGCTCCCCAAGGAGATGCAGCGGGCGATGGCGCGCCAGGCAGAGGCCGAGCGCGAGCGGCGCGCCAAGGTGATCGCCGCCGAGGGCGAGGTGCAGGCGGCCGCCAAGTTGTCGCAGGCGGCGCAGATGATCGCCGGCAACCCGGGCGCGCTGCAGCTGCGGCTCTACCAGACCCTGGTCGAGGTAGCGGGAGAGGCGTCGTCGACCATCGTCTTCCCGGTGCCGATCGACCTGGGGATGGCGACCGCGGCGCCGACCGCGGCGCAGACGCAAAGCATGATGGCGAGCGCGCTGGCGCTGGCGAGCAACCAGCAAACCAAGCAGCTCGGCGAGAAGGCCGCCAAGGCCGACGCCGACGCCGATGCCGACGGCAGCGAATCCCGCACGCCGCTGGGCGTCCGCCGAACCTGAACGAGACGACCTCTCACCCACTGCCTGGGCGCGGCCTCGCGCGGCGCCGGCGCGAAAGCAGCGGCACCGAGAGCAGCAAGGCCGCGAGCCAGGGGGCTGAGTCCCGGCCCGGCATTGTCGCGCAGGAGCACCCGTCTGCTGGGAAACGGGGCGTGTCGCCGGCGTCGATGGGGACCACGACGGAGCCGTCGCGGAAGGGCCTCACTGCCGCCGCGTCTGGTGTTCCGGCGTCGATCACGCCACCGTCCAGCCCGTCGATCACCAGCACCTCGGCGGTGCAGACCGCCGCCGGCCACTGCTTCAGCTGGGCGCGCGCCGTGCAGTCGGTCTGACAAACGCCCTTCAGACAGGGGGCGATCGCCGCGACGTCGGTGAACGCCAGGCCCGGCTGCCAGGTCGTCCCGTCGTCGGTCGAGGTCTCCTCGGCGGAGGGCCCGTAGGTCGTGTCGGTCGCGGCATAGATCGTCCCAGCACGTTCCGCCAGCGCGAGGATGTGCGGCGGATTGGCCAGCGCCGTGAACGTCGCACCGCGGTCGGTCGACCGGAAGAGAACCGGTGCGTCCGCGACGGTTCCGGCCGCCAGCAGCGTCCCCGTGGAGGTGCGGACGAACGCCGTCAGCCCGCCGCTGTCGAAGGAGAGCGGCACAGCGACCGTTGCCCCGCCGTCGGTGGCGAGCGCCAGCGCGTCGCCGCCGGCGCCCAGCCCACGCAGCCACACGCGATCGGCGTCGGTCGGATCGATGGCCACGATCCGCACCTGCCCGGCGCCGAGCGCGGCCGTCAGATCGGCGAGCTGCCAGGTGCCGCCGCCGTCGCTCGAGCGGGCCAGCGTCGGCGCCGCGGCGGTGCCTTTGGCGAGCGCGAGATCGATCGTCATCGGATCGGAGGCGGCGATCTCCAGGCCAGTGATGAGGTCGCCCGGCGCGCCGGTGTAGAGCGTCTGCCCGAACGTCGCGCCACCGTCGGTCGATTCGAAGACGGTGTAGACGGCGCCGCCGGTGCCGGAAGCCAGCCCCGCGGCGATCATCCGGGTGCCGTCGGTCGGGTCGATGAAGGCGTCCTCGCAGAGCTCGGCGCCGAGCGCGCCGCCGGCGACCTGCCAGCCGCAGGCGTCGTCGTCGGAGAAGACCAGGTTGCCGTTCGCAATCGCGTAGAGCCGATGCATCGGCGCCGGGCCCATCTGGTAGAGGCGCCCGTAGCTGTTGGCCGGCTGCTCACAGGCCCAGATCCAGGTCGTCCCGGCATCCTCCGACGTGAGCACCCCGAAGTTGGTGGCCAGCAAGATCTCCTGGGGGCGATCGGCCGGCACGAGAATGCTCTGACCGTCGGGGAAGGCGCCGTCCGCGCGCGCCGGGCCGACCGCCAGCAGGATCGCCGCGGCCAGCGCCCATCCGGCCCACCGACGCCCCACCACCGCCACCACCACGGCCACCGCTTGAAGGTGGCGCCGGATCCCGGAGGGGGAAGGCTCAGCCGGTCACGCGATCAACCTTGGACGCGATCAGCCCAGGGCGGCGGGAAGCTCGACCACGACATCCCCCTCGGCGAGCCGCGCCTGACAGGAGAGGCGCAGCTTGTTGATGAAGTAGACGTTGCCGAGGTGCTTGCGCTCGGCGGCGTTGAACGGGGACAGATGCTGCTCGCCGGCGACCACCTTCACCCGGCAGAGACCGCAGGTCGCCTTGCCGACGCAGGCGGTGGTGACGTCGATGCCGGCGCGCCGCGCGACCTCGAAGACCGATTCGCCGGCGGCGCAATCGACGCGGGTCCCCGCCGGCAGGTAGGTGATCGACGGCAAGCTCAGCCCGCCGTTCGCGACGTCGGCGCCGTCGGCGACGTCCGATCTTGCGCCGGGTCGGGCCAGTGCGAAAGCCCGACACGGTTCCCCTCCGGGTCGGCGACATAAAGGGTGTAGGCCGTCCGGGCGACCACGGCGACACCCGCCGCGCCGAGCCGCGCCTCCCAATCGGAACGCGACGCGCGGGCGATGCGGAGGGCGATCATGAGATACCCGTGCGCGCGGTCAGGCGATGTCGCACCCTCGCTCGCAACCTTCGCGTCCGCAGCGCGCTCGAGCGCCAGGAAGGCGCCGGCGCCAAGGTCGAGCCAGACCGAACGATCGCGCGCGTCGACCCCGTCGGGGCCCGCCATCGGCCAGCGCCGCAAGACTGGCAGCCCCAGCACCCCGGTGTAGAAGGCCTCCAGCAGGTCCAGATCGCGGACGGCGATGGCGACGTGGTGCACGCCGCCCGGCGCGGCGTGCAGCTCGCTCGGCTTCGCTGAGCGAGCCTCGCTCATTTGCGCGCGCCGAGCTTGACGATCCGCTTCCACTCGCCCGCCGCCACCGGCTGCACCGAGAGGCGGCTTCCCCTGCGCAGGAGGACCATCTCCGCGAGCGCTTCGTCGGCGCGCAGCTCGGCGAGCGTGACCGGGCGGGAGAACTTTTCGTCGAACGCGATGTCGACGGCGAACCAGCGCGGGGCGTCGCGCGGGCTGTCGGGATCGCAGTGGCTGTCCTTGGGATCGAACTGAGTCGGATCGGGATAGCCGGCGCGGGCCACGCGCGCGGTGCCGACCACCGCCGGCGGATCGACGCTGGAGTGATAGAAGAGCACCCCGTCGCCGAGCGAGATGTCGTCGCGCAGGAAGTTGCGCGCCTGATAGTTGCGCACGCCGTCCCAGCGCGTGGTGCCGTTTTTCGCGTGCGCGAGATCGTCGATCGAGAACGCTTCGGGTTCCGACTTCACGAGCCAGTAGCGAGGCATGCGGCTTGTTTACCATTGACCGTCGGACTTCGGCGGTTATGCTTTGGAGACATCCGTGAGGCATATCGCCCACGGTAAAACCCGCCGGGAGCTGAAGGCCTCGGCGAAAGGAAGAAGGAGAAGCAACATGCACGGACACGTGATGTCCTGGTGGCGCGCGCGCCAAGAGGGTGACAACGGAAGTGGCTGCGGAGCCTGGAGCTGCGGCCCAGGTGAATCGCGGCACGGCGGAGGTGGCCGGCACGGCCACGGGCACGGCTACGGTGGGGGCGGTGGTGACGAGGAGGCCGAAGGGTTCGGCGGAGGCCCGTTCGGCGTTCGGCGGCCGCTCCGGTTTCTGGCCTACAAGCTGGAGCTGGACGAGAAGCAGGTGGCGGAGCTGGCGCGGGTCCTCGACGACCTGAAGACCGAGCGCGCCCAGGGGGAGGTCGATCGCCGGCGCTCGCTGTCGGGGTTCGCCGACGCGGTGGCCGGCCCGACGTTCGACGCGACGCGGGCCAAGGAGTCGGCCGCGCTGCGCGTCGCCACGGCGGAGCGGCTGCGCGACGCGGTGACGGCGGCGCTCGGACGGTTGCACGCGCTGCTCGACAACGACCAGCGCGAGCGCCTCGCCTATCTGATCCGCACCGGCGTCCTGAGCCTATAAACAGGACCGACAGGTCCCATTAGCGCCAGCGACGGCGGCGCGATATCCTCATCGGATGTCGTCGCCGCCGTTTTCTTTGCATCGGGTGGAACAGCCGAAGCCGCGTCCCAAGGACAGCGAGCTGGTCTTCGGCCGGACCTTCACCGACCACATGGCGATCGTCGACTACGAGGCGGGGCGTGGCTGGTTCGATCCGCGCGTCGTCCCTTACGGCCCGCTGGCGCTCGACCCGGCGGCGGCGGTGCTTCACTACGCGCAGGAGATGTTCGACGGCCTGAAGGCCTTCCGCGGCGTCGACGGCAAGGTGCGCTTCTTCCGCATCGATCGCCACTGCCAGCGGCTGCACGACGGCGCGGACCGGCTGTGCATCCCGCCGGTCGACCCCGAGCTGTCGCGCGCGGCCATCACCGCCTTCGTGAAGGCCGATCATGACTGGGTGCCGTCCTCGCCGGGGACGTCGCTCTACATCCGGCCGACGGTGATCGCCAGCGAGCCGTTCCTCGGCGTGCGTCCGGCCAAGCGCTACATCTTCTTCGTGATCGCCTCGCCGGTCGGCGCCTACCACGGCGAGGCCTTCGCGCCGGCCAAGATTCTGGTGGAGGACAAGTACGTGCGCGCCGCCGTGGGCGGGCTCGGGGGCGTGAAGGCGGGCGCGAACTACATCGCCAGCCTGCGCGCGGCGGAGGACGCCAAGGCGCGCGGCTTCGATCAGGTGCTCTGGACCGACGCGCAGGAGCACCGCTACCTGGAAGAGGTCGGCACCATGAACATGGTGGCGCGCATCGGCGACGAGCTCGTCACGCCGCCCCTCGGCGGCAGCATCCTGGCCGGCGTCACGCGCGACTCGGTGATCACGCTCCTGCGCGAGTGGGGCTTCACCGTCAACGAGCGGCCGCTGGGGATGGAGGAGCTCCTGCGCGCGCACCGCGGCGGAACGCTGCGCGAGATCTTCGGCTGCGGCACCGCCGCGGTCATCACGCCGGTGGGGACGCTCGGCTGGAAGGGCGAGGACGTCGTCGTCAACGGCGGCCAGCCCGGCGAGATCGCGCGCCGCCTGCTCGAGGCGATCACCGCGATTCAGTACGGGCGCCAGCCCGACAAGCACGGCTGGATGACCGAGGTCTGAGCCTGTCCGATCTGCTGGTCCGCCTCTACGCGCTGCCGCCGCTCGAGCCGGCGTTCGAGACAGTGTCCGCGGTGGGGATCGTCGTGCGGCGCGCGGCGGCGGCCGAACGCAGCGCCGTCGTCGAATGGGCCCGCGCGCACGGCTCGCCCGGCTGGGCGGACGAGTGCGAGGCGGCGTTCGCGCGCCTGCCGCTCGCCTGCTTCGTCGCCGTCGAGAACGACACGCTGGTCGGCTTCGCCTGTTACGAGGCGGCCTGCCGCAACTTCTTCGGTCCCGAGCTGGTGCACCCCGATCGGCGCGGCCGCGGCGTCGGCCGCGCGCTCCTCTTGGCGGCGCTGCACGCGATGCGCGCCGAGGGGTACGCCTACGCCATCATCGGGTGGGCGTCGTCGATCGCGTTTTACCGGCACGCGGTCGGCGCGGTGGTGATCGAGGGGTCGGAGCCCGGAATCTACCCGGCCAAGCTGCTCCGCTGACGCAGAGCGGGTGTCGAACCCCGCACGGTCGCGGTGAGCCTTAGACAGAGACCGAGACGATGGGGGGAATTCGCAACAGGAACGCCGTGCGGGCGAACGGCTGCAGGATCGAGCGGCAGAAGCGCGACAGCGGACGCGTCTCCGGCTCGAGGCCCATGCCGCGAAACAGCCAGCGCCACTCCCCTTCGGTCAGAAAGCCATAGGCCGCGGTGCTCTTGATCTGCCGCCGGTAGCTCTCGCCGTGGTGCCGGTTCATGAGCCGATCGAACAGCGTCACCGGCGTATCCTCGACGATGACGACCGTCCCGCGACAGACCCGGAGGGCCTCCCTCAAGAGCGCGCGTTTGCGCTCGTTCGGGACATGATGCAGCACGAAACTGAGCAGGACGACGTCGAACCGCCGGTCGATGAACGGCAGGTCGACCCCGTCGAACAGCCGGAAGGGCCGGCTCTTCTCCCGGCGGATGTCGACCACGTCGGCGCCGAACAGCTCACCGGCGCCGCGCGCCGCCAGCTCCTCCATCACGTACCCCTCGCCGCAGCCGACGTCCAGCACCGACGCGCCCGCCGCCACGTGCGGCGCCACCAGCGAGACGGTGTGAAGTGTCTCTTTTCTGACAGTCTGAGATCGGTAGTTGATCGCCATGTCTGACCCCCGCGGGCCAAACAAAGCAAACCGGGCGCCAACAAGTTCGGGACCCTCAAAGGGTCCCGGGCCCCCCGCGACGAGGTCGAGCCGGCGAAGCCGTCTCGCCCTCACGCGCTAGTTCGGGACCCTCAAAGGGTCCCGGGCCGCTAGAAGATTCCGGCGATGAGCGCGATGCCCACCAGCGCGAAAAGCACGGCGGCCACCTTCTGGGTGACCTTCGGGTTCAGCAGGTGCCCGGCCCGATTCCCGGCGATGACCGCCACCGTGGCCACCGCCCACAGCGCCAAGGTCGCCGCGCAGAAGACCAGCACCGGCTGTTTCGTTCGCGCCGCGAAGCCGGCGGTCGCGATCTGCGTGAGGTCGCCCCACTCGGCCACGAAGACGACCATGAAGGACATGGTGAACGCCTTGGCGAACCCGACCTCGCCGCCGTCCTTGCCGCCGTCGGGCTCCTCGTCCTTCTTGCGCCACATGAGGATCGCGGAGACGAGAAACAGCACACCCGAGCCGATGTGCACCGCGCGCGGCGGCAGCAGCGCCAGCAGGCTGCCGGCAATGACCGCCACCAGGCTCTGGATCGCCAGCGCCGCGGCCGCGCCGACCAGCACCGGCATGGCGCGGTGCCGCGTCGCCAGCACCAGCGAGGCCAAGGCGGTCTTGTCGGGCAGCTCAGCTACAAAAATGACGGCGAAGATCGAGAGAAAAAGCTTGGCCGCTGCCATGGCGCGACAGTATGGGGCAATATCGGCCGATGCGCCGAAACAAACGGGGCCCCTTGACGGTGGTGGTGCTGGCGGGTGTCCTCTCGCTCTCGCTGGTGATGCGGCTGGTGGGCCGGACGCCTCACGCGCAGGCGCCGGGCCACCCGACCACGGCCACGCCCACGGAGTTCGTCCACCCGTTCATCCCGTCGCCGCAGGTGGTGAAGCCGGCGGTGGCCCCCTGTCGCGGGCGCGACCTGCACGATCTGGTCGCCGCCATCCGCCAGTCGCAGAAGAACCTGGCGCCCACGCTCAAGAAGCAGGCCGAAAATGGCGCGACCGCCGCCTGCCGCGGCGAGGCCGACAACCGCAAATGGTCTGCCTTCGTCGACGTCTTCTCGAAGGACGCCAGCGGGTGCGTGGCGCGCGACAGCGAGCTCGACAGCCAGTGGAACCTGGTGCAGTCGGCCGTCACGGCGCTCGACGGCTGCGTCGACTGCACGCGCCCGCGCGCCGCCCGGACGCTGAGCTGCCAGCGCGCCGACGAGCTGCTCGCCGCCGCCGACAAGGCCACCCCCTCCCCTTAGACGGTGGTGGCCCCTCGTGGTCCCGGCGCCCGGGTCTGTCCCAACCCGCCGAGGTGGCGGGTCACCAGCTCGGGATCGCAGGCCGCGTGCTCGACCCGCCGGCGTCCGAGCTTCGCGTGAACCAGCGCGCCGACGGTCTCGTCGAAGCCGACGGCCAGCCAGGCCCGAAGCGCGTCGACGAAACCGACCCGCAGGCGCGAGGCGTAGCGGACGAAGCCGGCCACGTCCTTGAACTGATCCATCGCCAGCATCAACTCGGGATCGTCGACCAGCCCGCTCGGGATCGGGCGCGCCGGGGCGCGCGTCGCCTCCTCGAAGGCGGCGATGTCGGCCGGCAGCCGCGCGTGGTAGGCGCCGTCCTCGACCAGCGAGGCGAGCGCGCGCTGGTGCGGGTGGGTCCCCTCGACGATCTGCTGGGCCTGACGCGCCAGCTCCTCCGGGCCGCCGTCGTGCGCGCGCAGAAGCACCAGATCGTAGACCGGATGCCGGTGGAACGTCTGCAGGACGTGGTGGACGATCGCCTCGCGCGGCGCGAACAGACCAATGGGATCGAGCATCGTCGCCGGGCCCGACAGGAACCGGCGGGCGTTGTGAAAGATCCAGGGGATCCCCTGGGCGCGGTAGAAGATCTTCGTCTCCTCGGCGGCGCCGACCATCATCTGGTCGCGCCCGGCGACGAGGAGCTGGCCGATCGTCGGAACCGCGTCGATGTGCCCGAGCGCCCGCAGGCGTTCCAGCCGCCGCCGCACCAGGCGCGGTCGAAAGTAGGCGGTCACCAGCGACGCCAGCTGGCGGAGCTTGTCCCAGTTCTGGCGGGCGCCGCCGATCACGTCGGCCAAGAGGCGCACCCGCGAGCGCCCGCGCCAGGGGGGCGGCGTCGCGCCCTGGCGCTCGGCCATCGACGTCGCCGCCGCTTGCTCACCCTGCATACAGGGTCAGGTTAGCAGCTCGCCAGTTCTCGCGGGGCCCCCGCGCAGGTCCACCTGCGTGAGCTGCTCCTAGAGCTCGATCTGCGCGCCGATCTCCACCACCCGGTTGGGCGGCAGAGAAAAGAAGTCGGACGCCGAGCGCGCGTTGCGCGACAGAAAACGAAACAGAACCTTGCGCCACTCGGCCATCCCCTTGCCGGGAACCGAGCGCAGCGTCTCGCGGCCGAGGTAGTAGCTGGTGTCCGCCTCGTCGATCGGCAGCCCCTGGGCCTTGCAGCGGCGGAGGATGTCGAGCACCGCCGGGCTCTCCTTGAACCCATAGTGCGCCGTGACCCCCCAGAAGCCCTGCCCGAAGCTCTTGACCCGCACCTTGTCGGCGTCTGGCACCTCCGGCACCGCGTCGGTGGTGATCGACAGGATGATCACCTCCTTGTGCAACACCTTGTTGTGCTTGAAGTGGTGCAGGAGCACGTTGGGCGTCCCCCGCCGCGTCGACGACAGGAACACCGCCACGCCCGGCACGCGGTGCGGCTTGGTCGCCTCGATATCGGCCAGGAAGATCCCCAGCGGCAGCGAGTCGGCGGCGATCCTCTCCGCCAACAACGTCCGGCCGCGCTTCCAGGTGAGCATGATGGTGAAGACGCCCACCGCCACCGCCAGCGGGAACCAGCCGCCGTGCGCGATCTTGGTCGAGCAGGCCACGAAGAACGACAGGTCGAAGAAGAGGAACACTGTCACCAACGCGCCGGCGCGCAGCGTCCCCCACTTCCAGAGATCGCGGGCCACGTAAAAGAACAGCATCGAGGTGATGGCCATCGTGCCCGTCACCGCGATGCCGTAGGCGTCGGCCAGCGCGCTCGACTCGCGGAAGCCGAGCACCAGCGCCACGCAGGCCACCATCAGCAGCCAGTTCACCTCGGGGATGTAGATCTGCCCCTCGGTCTGGCCGGAGGTGTGGACGATGGTGACCCGCGGCAGGTAGCCGAGCTGGACCGCCTGGCGGGTGAGCGAATAGGCGCCCGAGATGAGCGCTTGCGACGCCACCACCGTGGCGAGAGTTGCCAGGATCACCATCGGGTAGAGCCACGCCCCCGACACCAGGCCATAGAACGGATTGGCCGCCGCCTCGGGGCGCTCGAGCAGCAGCGCCCCCTGCCCGAAGTAGTTGATGAGCAGCGCCGGGAAGACGCAGGTGTACCAGGCGAGGCGGATGGCGCGCGTGCCGAAGTGCCCCATGTCGGCGTAGAGCGCCTCCCCGCCGGTCACGCAGAGGACCACCGACCCGAGCACCAGGAACCCGTGCCCGCGGTGCAACATGAAGAAGCGCGCGCCGTAGATCGGATTCATCGCGCGCAGGATCTCCGGGTGGCGCACGATCCAGGGGAGCCCGGCGGCCGCGATGAAGATGAACCAGGTCACCGTCACCGGGCCGAAGACGGCGCCGATGCCGCCGGTGCCGCGCTTCTGCATGGCGAACAGGATCACCAGGATGACGCAGGTGATCGGCACGACGAACGGCGAGAACGCGCTGGTGGCGACCTCCAGCCCCTCCACCGCGGAGAGCACCGAGATCGCCGGCGTGATGACGCCGTCGCCGTAGAGCAGCGCCGCCCCGAAGAGCCCCAGGACGATGAGCAGCATCTTGGTCTTGCGCAGGCCGGTCCAGGTGGTGCGGGTCGACGCCCGGTGGGCTCCCGACTCGTCGGCGGTGACCGCCGCGGCGCTCGGCCGCGCCACCAGCGCCATCAACGCCAGCACCCCACCCTCGCCGTCGTTGTCGGCGCGCATCACGAAGATCAGGTACTTCACCGAGACGACCAGCGTGATCGACCAGAAGATCAGCGACAGCACGCCGTAGATGTTGACCGCCAGCGGCGCCACGCCATGGGGAAGCGTCACGCACTCCTTCACCGCGTAGAGCGGGGAGGTCCCGATGTCGCCGTAGACGACACCGATGGCGCCCAGCGCCAGCTTGGCGAGACCCGCGCCGTGCGCCTGGGGGTGGTGATGGGAAGCGGACGCGACGGCTTGCTCGGGCATGGGTTCAGCGGCCTCGGCCGCCGGAGCGGGATGATGAACGATTTGCATTCGCGAAGCGAGATCCCCCTCGGGCATCTAGCCCAACCGCCATCTTGCCTATCCCAGATTTCGAACAGGTTTCGGCGCGATGAATTCGGCGCGGCGATT
>Ga0210389_10004396_pt1 | contig 10969 bp, 9 predicted proteins | sample IncBWH28OmetaG_FD_160127 | JGI IMG/M metagenome (GOLD analysis project Ga0210389, IMG submission 160127) | Forest soil microbial communities from Barre Woods Harvard Forest LTER site, Petersham, Massachusetts, United States - Inc-BW-H-28-O ... | reverse complement strand
CCCCTTCGAGTGCATCTTCCACGTTCGCGACACCTTTCTCGGCGTCGACAAACGAAGCGGCGAATGTTTCGAGCGGTGTACCCGTTGCCTCTTGATTCCAGAGATAGTCAGCGAGCGGTTCCAGACCCTTTTCCCGTGCGATCATCGCCTTGGTACGGCGCTTGGGTTTGTATGGGAGGTAAAGATCTTCCAACTCGCTCTTATCCAGTGTTCGATCGATGCGCGCCTTCAAGTCGTCGGTCAGCTTGCCTTGTTCCTGAATGGAAGCGAGGATGGTCTCTTTGCGGGACACCAGCTCGCGGAAATAGAGAAGTTTTTCTTCGATGGCGCGGATCTGGACCTCGTCGAGGTTACCGGTTGACTCCTTGCGGTAGCGAGCGATGAACGGAACGGTAGCGCCTGCGTCCAAGAGCTCGATTGTGGCGACGAGGGCCTTCAAAGAGATCTGGAGCAGGCCGGCAACGTGAAGCAGGAGATCGGGAGACAGAGACTGGAGTTCGGACATGGAAGAACCCTCATTTTAGCGATTCCGCGTGAGCGCATCTATTACGTTGCGGCCACAAACGGAATGCTCGTTGATCGCGCGTGAGCGGTCGCCATTTTCTGCGCTTCCTTTTGCTGGGCCGCCATCGGGAGAGCGACGGCGAGCGAGCAGAGCAGAACGGCTACTGAAGTCCCTAGCATGAGTTCCAGTGTACCGGCGTTGCATGGACATCGGCCGTCTTCCGCCGCTGACAATCTCCAAGCGATGAACGCGGGGCAGGAGAGCGATGATCGCCCACAACTGGGTCTCGTCTAGCGCCCCGCGACGATGGCGATTTGAATCACTCGGAGGGATCGCCGCCCTATCGGACTTGTGGATGACCGCAGAGGGGCGCATTGACAGATCAGAGCGCCTCGTCTTTGCCAAAAATATCGAGTTTATTCTGCTGCCTGTAGGCCGCCCAACTCTTTTCAAGCGTCTTGACCTGTTCGGCGTCGGCGATGCGGAATCGTGCAAGCGACAACAGCATTGCACGAACGCTGACACGAGGCTGTGCGCCTTCACCAACATGGCCACAATGCGGACATTTAAAGACCGGCGTGCGGATGTGCTGCGCGGATCGAATTCGTTGGAGCATCGCATCCAGCTCATCCCGCAGTTTGATGGTGGCCTCGAACGACATCTCGTGATGCCACTCGGAACGCAATGTCTCAATCATTTCCGGAAACCATACTCTTTGCGCGTCACCGGCAGCCATCTCTGAATCATTGTATTGTCAATTCCGGTCCGAACCTCCAAACGGCGCCGACAAAGTTTAGGGTCTGATCTCCCACAACGCGACTTCGTGCCCATGCCACCCTCACCCGAGCTCCGTACGAGTGGCGCGTCACCCGTCCCAAGAGGGGAGAGCGTCACACTCTCCAGTAGCGCCGTATCTCGGGCTTGCCCGAGCGCGGACAATACAGCCATAGTCGGCTTGAGAGTGCTATCCTCCGTCAAAGTGCGATTACTGGCTACGCTCGCTGTTTGCTTTTCGTACGTGTCCGCGTTCGAGGACGGAACGAAGGTGGATAACCACGTTGTCCGGATCGTGGAGGTGGTGAACGCCCCGCGCACCACCCGTACGATGCCTGGCGACGAGAGGGATCGGGTGCTGATTGCTCTCGACGCAGGTAATATCCAGCGTATTTACGCCGATGGGCGCAAAAGCCACCAGCACTGGGGGAAAGGGCAGGCGCTTTGGATTCGGGCAGGTGAGTCGTATACCGGCGAGAATATCGGATCCGCGCCCATGCGGTTTGTCGAGATCGAACTGAAGAAACAGGCCCCGGTAACACCAGCAGCGCGGAGTCACGATCTGGACCCCGTCGCCATCGACCCGAAACACAATGTCCTGTTACTGGAGAACGAACAGGTGCGAGTGTTTCGAAGTTGGCGCGAAGCTGGCGCGACGGAGAAGATGCACGAGCATACCGGCGCGGGGCGAGTGGCGGTGCTGCTGACTGATCTCGACGCGAATGTCAGAGTGGCGGATGGATCCACTAATCCGCTGAAAGCTTTGTCCGGGGACGTGCTCTGGAGTGGAACCGTCACCCATGCGACCACTAATCTCGGCTCTAAGAAGTTCGCGATGGTCGTGGTTGAGGTGAAATAGCCGCTCTCTTCAAGTTCCGCCCCGAAAGTCCAGTTACCGGAATGTGGCCGCTCCAGGTGAATGTCGCCCACTCTTCCAAAGGTTGGATTCGCTTGCTGCGGAGGCCGGATCTAGGCAGCAATGGAAGAGTAGCGCGTAATGCGCCCGACGGGAGCATCGAGCGCAGCGACAGTCACGGCGCGGTGGCCAAGCTGCTTAACGCAGAAGTTCCATGCGAGCGCGGGCATCCTTGGTCCAAATGTGATCCGGGCCCATGGCTTTGAGGATCGTCTGGTAGGAATCGCGCAAGAGCGGTCCGGCTTCGGTACCGTTATGTTGGCGCGCCAGAGATTCGCCGAGGCGGCTCGCAAGGACTGCGTTTTGAACATCGTCGTGGCGATGTTGGCGATAGAACTTGAGGGAACCTCGAAACTCGGGCTCAGCCAGTTCAAATTTTCCGGCGGCCATGTAGGCTTGTGCACGCAGCTCATTAAGACCTGCTAAATAAGATTCAGCGGTGGACCCTCCTATGGCTGCGATCTGCGCCCCGGCAGCCTGAAACTCCCGTTCTGCTTCCGCATAATGGCCGCGAAGCCCGTTTGTCAGCGCCAGCCATTCACGAATATTGATGGTAAAGACGGAATCGTTTCCGTGCTCAAACGGGCGGATGAAATCTAGCGCAGTCTGATAGCGCTGGGCGGCGCAGTCCAGGTCCTTGCGCTCCAGGCAGAGCCGGGCGCGGTCGCGAAGCAAAGCCACGTATTCGTAACCTTTGGGACCGGGCCGCGCATCGCCTATCGCGATCCCCTCGGCGAGATACCTCGCCGCCTCGTCAAAATGTCCCGCCTTAAGATAGGTTGTTGCCAACACGCTTAGATTCACCGGTGTCGGCCCTTGGTCTCCATATAATTCCCGGCCGATTTCCAGCGCCCGTCGCATGGGTTCCTCTTGCTCGGCAAAACTTTTGCCGTTCTGGGTGCGGGCAACGCCGAGATAATTATAGGCACTCATGAGGGCTTCTCTGTTTTGGCGGCCACGTGCCTTTTCCAAAATGCGGACTGCGGATGCCGCATCGCGCTCGGCTTCGGTGGCCTGCTGATTCCTGTACTCCACTCCCGCCAAATCCACATACAGCATACCGAGTGAAGGATCCCCCGCCCGAGCTACCGGAAGTTCCTTTTGGAGCGCAAGCTGAAGCTGAGCGCGAGCCTCGGCGTGTTTAGAGAGCACGGCATACATACGCCCGATGGTACGGCGCAAGCGAATCTCGACTTCCGGATCGCTGGCGAAATACGAGTCGATGCGGTCGCGCATTTGATCGATGACGTCGAGTAGGGTTACCGAGGCTCCTTTGCTCTTCAGCGGGGTGTACCAGCTCGGATCGGCCGCACCCAACATATCGTTCAGGAAGGTGTTGATTTGCTCCGCGCGCCGGGCTTCGCGCCGAGCGACGTTGGCCTGATACATCGATACGGCCGTTGCGGCAGCCAAGCCAATGGTGAAAACCGATCCCACAGCGACCGCGACCCGATTGCGGCGAATGAATTTTGCTGCGCGATACAGTCGGCTGGCGGGCTTTGCCGACACAGGGCGGCCCTCGCGGTAGCGTGTCAGGTCGCCCGCCAGCGCTTGCGCGGTCGCATAGCGGCGCGCCGGTTCCGGATCCAGCGTCTTGAGCATGACGGCGGCGAGATCGCCTGTCAGTAGCTTGCGCGCCCGGTCTAACGATACACGGCGAAGCTGTGCGGCTTCCGCGGTCACCGCGTTAGCGGGAGCCGCTGCGGTAATTTCGCCCGAAGCGCGCCGCAGCGCACCTGTGATCGATTGCGAAGCGCTGTAAGGCGTCGTTCCCGTTAGCAGCTCATAGAGAATCACGCCTGCGGAAAAAACGTCGCTCGCGACGCCAGCCGGCTCACCGCGCAGTTGTTCGGGGCTGGCGTAGGCGGGCGTCACGGCATGGAGCGAGGTGGTTATCGCATCGGCTTCCACCAGCTTGGAGGTACCGAAATCGACCAGCTTCGGCCGCCCGTCTTTGGTAACCAAAATATTCGAAGGCTTAAGGTCACGGTGAATGACGAGATTACGATGGGCAAAATCGACAGCATCGAGCACCTGGCCGAACAGGCGAAGTCGATCGTCAACCGGCAATCGGCGCGCGTCGCAGTAGGCATCGAGGAGCTCTCCCTCGATCAATTCCATGACGAGGTACGGCTCTCCTTCGGCGGTCATGCCGCCATCGAGCAGGCGGGCGATATTCGGATGATTCAGGCGCGCCAGAATCTGGCGCTCCGAGAGAAAACGCTCGCGATACCACTGGGAGCGCAGCGACCCGCGTAGGACCTTGATGGCCACCTCATGGCGGAACTGGCCGTCGTCGCGATGCGCGCGATATACGGTGCCCATGCCGCCGGAACCGAGGATGCCGTCGCACTGATAGGCTCCAAAGCGCGGCAGAGCCGGCGCGTCAACAGGCGGGAGCGAGGCGCTCCACGAACGATAGCTGGCGAGAAGCGCTTCCACTTCGTTCCGCAGCGTGGGATCTCCTGCGCAGGCGGAATCGAGATACTCCGGGCCTTGGTCGAGCGCGGCGTGGAACAGATCCTCCACCTGACGAAAGCGGCTCGGTCTAACTTGGCTTGACTTAGCTTCGCTCGGCTTAACTTCGCTGGGCTTAACCTGGCCTGGTTGCACCACGACGTACCCCTTAGGTATGGCGCGAACCGGGGGAGTTGTGCTCGCTGGCCCCTCGAGCCGCACCACCATGCAGGCGCTGATGGAGCCAGGAGAGCGCAAATTTCACATCCCGATCTACCCGCGCCCTGGACTGACCGAGCAAGTCGGCCGCCTCCGTCGAGGTCGCGCCCAGAAAGAAGCGGATTTAGAGCGTGCGTACCTTGGCCGGACCCTGCTCCGCAAGTTCGTCAAGGGCGCGGTCCAGGTCGAGCAACTCAGGGGAAGCCGCATCTACCCACGCCAACTCCGGCGCGAGCATGACCGGCTGGGCGTCGTCGCCCCGTTTCTTGGCAGCGTCCTTCCGCGCGTAATCCACCAAAATTCGGCGCATCAACTTGGCCGCGAAAGCGTAAAAATGCTCCCGGCTGTCATATTGCACGCTCGAGTTCTTCACCAGCCGGAGAAAAAGCTCGTTCACCAGGGCCGTGGCTTGCAGGGCATGAGTCGGACGTTCGCCCCGCAAGTAAGACTCGGCGATGGTGTGCAGGCGGTCATAAACCGCCGACGCAAGCTGGTCGAAAGCGGTCTCGTCACCCTGGCGCCATTCGGCCAGCAACTGCGTAATATTGGCCGGCGCCGGCACCATGTGCAGATGCTATCACACCTACTGCGCGCAATTTTTCCGCAGTCTGCGCCATCTCTGGTAAGGAAACAGGCTCCACTCATGCTGAAATACTTGCTCGCAGCTTTTCTTGGCATCTCGACGGCGAACGCAGACATCGTGTTTTCCAATTTCACGGGAACAGCTAAAGGTTTTGGGCTTGATGTCGCCGGCGGCTTTCCACAGTCCCTCGCCGAGGAGTTTACTCCGGCCGCCGATTACTCGTTGACCGACGTGATCCTGGAACTGGGCAACGGAGGCGGTTCCGACCATGCCATGAACGTTTTCATCTTCTCGAATTCCTCAGGACTGTCAGGAAGCGAGATCGAAGAGATCGGATCCGATCTTTCGCCAGCCGGCTCTGAAAGCCCGGTCACGGCCAATTCGATCGGCTCGCCAATTACGTTGGTCAGCGGCACGTCATACTGGATGGTCCTTTTGCCTGAAGACGCCAATAGCGACGCGTTTTGGGACAACGGCGGCTCTTCACGAGCGCCATTCGAGGAGTCGGACACCGAGACCGGGACGAGCGGGTGGAGAACGGCGTCCACTCAACTCAGCCAGATGGAGGTTGACGTCACGCCAATCGCGGCAACCCGTGAGCCGGCTTCGACTGTAGCGATCGGTTGCCGGCTTGTGCTGATGGGCGGCATCCGTCTGCTTCGCCGCGCCTGAAAGCGCGACGCAGGCGCAGGCTACGGCGATACTTGTGAGCACTCATAAACGCATGAGCATTACGCCGTCGCCGAAGTCCAGTGATTGGACCATGCATTGAACGTTCGAGGAGGTTCGCGAAGTATATATGGGCTATCGTTTTCTGTTGGCGGGCGTGCTTGCAGCGGCGGTTTTGCAGGCACAGGGAACTATTACAACGGTCGCGGGCACGGGAAGTATCGGAGACACAGGAGATGGCGGTCAGGCCACGAACGCAACGCTTGGGTCCCCGAATGGCGTGCTGGTTGATAAAGCCGGCAACATCTACATCGCGGATTCCATCTTCAACGTGTTGCGGAAGGTGAATGCGTCGGGCGTCATTTCCACCATCGCCGGCGGACCTGCCGGATCTTTAGGCGACGGCGGGCCAGCCGCGAATGCCAGATTGGTAATCAACGGCACGCATACCGGCATGGCGCTGGATAACGCTGGAAATTTTTATATCGCGGACTACGGCGATAGCCGCATTCGCAAGATCGATGCCTCAGGCACGATTACGACGGTAGCGGGCTCGAGCACCTCGATTGGATTAGGCGGATTTTCGGGCGACGGCGGCCCGGCCACCAGCGCCCAACTCAACTCGCCCACCGGCGTGGCGTTCGACAGCGCCGGCAATATGTACATTGCGGACTTTGGGAATTTCCGGATCCGCAAGGTCGACACGTCGGGAAACATCAACACCATCGCCGGCGTTGGGGCAGGCGGCGGATCGGATACCGGCGACGGAGGCCCAGCGATCAGCGCCACTCTAACCGGCCCCACCGATGTCGCAGTGGACCGGAATGGCAATGTGTATATCGCCGACACCGAACATGTGCGCGTGATCAATAGCGCCGGCATCATTAACACGGCTGCTCACGGCTTCTTCGGCACGTGTTCGCAAACGCCAACGCCGGTTGCGAACGCCGATCTCGCGGCCAATGGCTTGGCCGTGGACGCCAGCGGCAATCTCTACATCGCAGATAAATCCGGCGGGTGCATTCAACTGCTGGAGACGAACGGAATGGTGACAAGCGTCGCCGGCGGCGGGACCAATCTGAATGGCGATGGCGGCCCAGCAATCAGCGCTGCATTTACGCCGACCGCCGTGGCGCTCGACCCCAGCGGCAACATCTACATCGCGACCACCGGGGCCAAAGTGCGGAAGGTGAGCGCGGCCAGCGCCCCTCCCTCCGCGTTGCCGATAATTTCGACCAGCACTGGAGTCGTGAATGGAGCGAGCTTTACATTGGGGATCGCGCCATATACCTGGGTGACAATCAATGGGACCAACTTCAGCACCCAACCCGCGCAGTGGACCGTGATCAACGGCGTATTGCCCACCAGCGTGAATGGCGTGAGCGTGACGTTCGACGGATTGCCGGGATATGTGAGCTACGTCAGCCCCACTCAGATCAACGTGCTGACGCCGCCCAACCTGACGTCCCAGACTCCCCTGGTAGTAGTGACGAATTCTGTAGGCTCGAGCGCGCCGTACTTGGCGATTTCTTTGGGCGGCATGCCCGCATTCTTCACCTGGCCGAACAACCAGGTGGTGGCCACGCATGCGGATTTCTCCTTGGCGGTAGCCAACGGCACCTTCTCCGGGCTCACTACCGTACCGGCCAAGCCAGGCGAGACGATTATTTTGTGGGGCACAGGTTTTGGAGCTACCACGCCGGACGCTCCACTCGGAGTGGTGATTCCCTCGAGCCCCGCTTACCCGACCACCGCCGCGCCCACGGTACAGGTGAATCTGTTGAATGCCGTGGTATATGGCGCCGCGCTGGCGCCAGGCTTCGCGGGACTTTATCAACTTGCCTTCCAAGTGCCGCTGTCATTGCCCGACGGGACTTATCAGGTGTTTGCCACCGTCGGCTCGCCCGCAAATAACGTACCGATGTTGGCAGTACACCAGTAAGGCGCGCGGCTGATCGATCCGATTTCGTTGCAGCGCCACTTCAGAGTACGGGGGACAGGCACCGCCGCGAGCAGTGCCTTGGCTCCACTCCACTAGATTTGTACACCGATGCAAACCGGCGGAAACGAAGACAAAGCGCATCCCGGCGCTCATTCCAGTAGGCCCCTGCAGACGACAATCTCACGAATCTTGCGGCCCTGGATGCAGCGATCATCGAGCCCACTCTGGCGAAGAACGCTGAACTTGCCGAGCAAAAGGCGACTGAGGCGAGTGCACCGCATATTCGAGACTACTCGGGAAAGTCGAAGTAAGATTGCCCTACTGGCAGCCTCAAAACCTCCGTCCGGGTGGTCAGACACTCTTCCGAAGGTATTATTCAGGTCTTCGGCTCGATTCCGATGCGGTCGTTGACCGCCGACGAAATCCGCTGCGTGCAGCCAAGGTAGCGTTCGGTGGTCTGCACGGAAACGTGACCAAGCAAGAACTGAATCTGCTCCAACTCACCGCCAGCGGCGCGGCACAGGCGGGCGCAGCTTCGACGGAGATCGTGGGGCGCGAGCTTGCTTACGCCGATCTTGGCAGCGAACTGCTTGACGACGTGCCAAACAAGCTTTTCCGTCACTCTTTCGCCCCAAACTTTACTGGCGCTACTCACGCGGCGGAAGAGGCTGCCGCTAGCGATTCCTGCGGTCTTCATCCAGTCGTCCAGCAGTCCCTGCACCCAATCCGGGACGGGAACGGTTCGAACGTGACCAGCCTTCCCGCGCAGGTCAACAATTGCCCAATGTCCTTCGCGTTGCTGAGGATGACTTACGGTAAGACCGGCGAGTTCGTGGCGACGGAGCCCACAAGCAAGAAGTACGGCAAGCAATGCCCGTGGTCCTAGTCCCGCCGGCTACTGCTAGCCTCCTCGCTTCTTGCGTGCTGTCGCCTGGAACTACCTGTCTTCCACCGGATGATATGAACGATATGCCGGGGACGTTGTTAGCAACGCAACTCGATCCCTTTAGTTTCACCACAAGCAGTGGCATCACAAACGGTGCAATCAAAACGGAGGTATTCCGCGAGACGGCCGGAACGCTCGATTTCTATTACATTGTGTTCAATGCTCCCGACTCCGCGACATCGTTAATGCGTGAGACTGATCTAAATTTTTCCGGCTGGGCCACATCAGTCGCGTTTCGCTCGGATGGCTCTAGTGTGCCGGGCTTCGTAAACGGTAATGTTCCCCCCTCCTCCGCGGATCGGGACGCATCGGGATCAACTGTGGAGTTCAACTTCAGCGGCGTGCCCCCAAACGAAACGGTCACGGGTGGCCATAGTTTCCACGAACGCTTTGTATTTTCACCGGGCACGACTATGATCGATAGTTCTGGACCGCTAGCGACATTCGAACCAGCTGTCCCAGAACCGGGTTGCTTCATTCTTTTTGGCAGCGGATTGTTGGCGCTGGCCATCGCGCGAGTGAGGTTGGCACGCTAACCCGGATCAGAGATATCTCCCGAACAGTAGTTACTCGATCATAGTTATTCGAGCACGCACAGCTTAGCGTCAGCATTGGATTGGCTCGTGCGGGTTAGCGGGCGGGATCTAACTGGCAAAGGATGCAGCCGCAGCCAGGACAACCGTTGCTGCCACCGAGGGTGGCACGATTTGCAGGCTGCAATTCGAAAAGGAGGCTTTCAAGCAGAGTGGTCACTAGCAACGCCCCGCCGCCGCAAGGAAGACCTTCGGGTCAACAACAACGCGCCTGTTAGGAAGGATCCCACTATTCTCCCGAGTAACGCCGTAGTGTTTACCGGGACCAGCGGGCGGATGGTCAGACACTCGTACAAAGGTATGAGAGGATTGGCCAAATAGATCCCCGGAAGTCGGCCAGTGTTCGGTAGTCCAGAAAGACGACAAAACGCGGAAGCGCAACACCAAACCGAAACCTGACGGCTAACATTTGGTAGCGCCCGATTCCTTGTTGTGAAATCCCCTTGGAGCATTCATGCTGCGTTTGAACGGCCGTGACGGCTGAAGCCGAAACCCAGTCGCAAGCCTACATCCTTCAAATCACGACGCCCGGATGCTGCAGAATCTGAATCGGGACAACGCCTTCGTTCGATGTAAGCGAGATCGCCGAAGGGCACGAGAGTGGCGCCTTTCCGGCGTCGGCGATGTATTCTACGACTGGAGTGTATCTAGCGGTAGGACGTTCGGCGTCGGCAATCTCGTGGCGGCCGCTGGGACGACGAGTCTTCGAGGCGGTGATTCCAGTATTGCCCAAAATCACGCGGAAAAGGCGCGCTGGTTTTCAGACGACCGGCGTATTCGGGGAGTCCGCTGAACCTATGGCCAGTGAATCAGTTGGCTGGCCACAGGCGAGATTGGTGCCTCCGTCCATAGGGCGATGAAGCGATCGCGATATTGATTCCAGGGCTGCTGAGGAACATCGACGACAACAACGGCGAATTGGGGGAATGACTTAAGGGCACGGGAGGCGGACTCGGCGAATAGCTGGTCGCGAGTGAGTAGGCAAAGGAATCCATCAGCAACAGCGACGGTGACCAAATCTCCGTTTGAGAGGGACTTCCACCCGCGGTGCCCCGCCGTGTCGCACGCAATACCAAAATCCTTGAGGACGGACACAAGATGTACGTCCATGTTGGCGTCAAGCAGCCACATGAAACGAGTCGGCAAGCTCGGACGCCACCTTTAGAACTTCAGGTAAAGCCTCACGCGGGAAAGCATGGTCGAAGGACTCATCGATATCCTCCATGGACATACCGGAGGAGAGGCATTCGAGGATTAGAGAAACAGCCAGGCGGGTGCCGCGAATCGCCAGTTTGCCGCCGAGCAGTTTGGGGTCCGCCACGATCCAGTGATAGTCCTTGTAAGGATTTGGTTGCCACTCTGACA
>Ga0210389_10004395_pt1 | contig 10971 bp, 9 predicted proteins | sample IncBWH28OmetaG_FD_160127 | JGI IMG/M metagenome (GOLD analysis project Ga0210389, IMG submission 160127) | Forest soil microbial communities from Barre Woods Harvard Forest LTER site, Petersham, Massachusetts, United States - Inc-BW-H-28-O ... | reverse complement strand
AGCCAAACCGGATGATCTGTATAAGGTCACCGAGGTTGGCCCCAAGGTGAGCGAAAGCATCGTGGAATTTTTTAGCGAGCCCGCCAACCGCAAGCTGATTAAGAAGCTTCACTCCGCGGGAGTCCGTCCGACCGCCGAGAAACGCGAAATCAAGAGCCAGAAATTCGCTGGCAAGTCTTTCGTCTTCACCGGGGCACTTGAGCGCCGCAGCCGCGAAGAGGCGGGCGAAATTGTGCAGCAGCATGGCGGCAAGCTCAGCGGCTCCGTCAGCAAGAAAACCGACTATGTCATCGTCGGCGCCGACCCCGGGTCGAAGTACGATAAGGCCAAGGAACTCGGCGTCACTATCCTCACCGAATCTGAATTTGAAAAACTCGTCGGCACGAAGTAAGGACGCTTGCTTGGCCATCCAACCTGCCACGGAAAGTGATCGCGATGCAATCTGGGAGATTCTGGAACCCATGATTCGCGAAGGTGAGACCTACACCCTTCCCCGCGACATGAGCAAGCAACAGGCGCTCGAATACTGATTTGCCGCCGACAAAGAAACCTTCGTGTGGAAAGAGAACGGCGCTGTGCTGGGCACCTATTTCCTGAAGCCGAACCAGCAGGGCGGCGGCGCACGTGGCCAATTGCGGCTACGTCACCGCCCCCGCCGCGCAGGGCCGCGGAATCGCCCGCCAGATGTGCCTGCATTCGCTGGAGCGAGCAAAGGAAAGAGGCTTTCGCGCGATGCAGTTCAATTTCGTCGTTAGTACCAACGAGCGCGCGGTAAAACTATGGGGCGACCTGGGATTTGAAATTGTGGGTCGGGTGCCGCTTGCCTTCGAGCATCCCACGTTGGGATTTGTCGACGCCCTGGTGATGTTTCGCTCCTTGGAATAGAGCATCCCCACAAAAAAACGAGAGAATTTTCGTCTGGCATATTTGTTATAATTCGATTGGCGGGTGAGCTGGATGATCGCTGGCCTGGTTCGCGCAAGCGGGCTGGGCGGGAGGAAAGTCCGGACACCGAAACCGCGCAAGCGGTTTGGGCAACGCGCCTGGTAACGCCAGGGGAGCCGTTGTAGCGGCCGCCTTCCGAGGCGGGCGCCGTGACGGTTCACGGACAGTGCCACAGAGAATATACCGCCGGCGGTGCGACACCCGGTGATAGCCCGGAGGAAAACCTTCGGGATGTCTTCATGGTTCGCGCGCAGGTAAGGGTGAAAAGGTGGGGTAAGAGCCCACCGCGGCGGCAGTAATGTCGCCGGCATGGCAAACCCCGCGTGGTGCAAGACCAAATAGGAGGGGAGGGCTGGCCCGGCCCGCTGAGTCAGCGCTTCTGCAAAGAAGCGCGCTCCGATCCGACTGGCGCAAGCTGGTCGGAGCGAGAACCCTCGGGTAGGTTGCTGGAGCCGCATCGCGAGGTGCGGCCTAGAGGAATGATTGTCGCGGCGCGCTGCTGCAAAGCAGTGCACCGAACAGAATCCGGCTTACAGGCTCGCCCGCCATTTTGTCTGCTGCCGTGGCACTGCTGTTGTTTGCCGCTTGCTTTCCCTCCAAAGATTGATTTCTGTTGCATTTCCGTAAAATCAGTTTTCTTGCATTTTCCACCCTAGACGGCTTTGCTGCCTTGCGTGGGAATTGGATAATGCAGGTTGCGGCGGCTTCGATACAGGCGTAACTTTCAACGAGCCATTGTGGGCCGAACCCGGGAGGGATCATGGAACGTCGTGAAGCGCTGCGTCTGATGGGAGCGGCGAGTGTTTTTTCCGTGCTGTCGTCGGATCTTTTCACCGCCACATTGCAGGCCCAACTTGCGGCGAACAAATCCGGTGCCTTGCGCACGCTTTCCCCGGCGCAGAATGAAATCGTTCTGGCAATGAGCGACGTGATGATTCCCGCCACCGGCACACCTGGCGCAAAGGCCGCGAAAGTGAACGAATTCGTCGACCTGATTTTGACGGACTGGGCTACCGAGGAAGAACGCAAGATTTTCATTGAGGGGCTTGCCGAAGCCGATCGCAAATCCAATGCGCTCTTTGGCCACGGTTATGCCGCTGCGACCCAGAGCGAACAAACTGCAATCGTCCAAATATTCGACGAAGAGCTGGCCACCTCGCGCAATGAAAAGTTGCCGGAGCAGGTTCGCGCCTGGGAGGTGACGCTGCTACATCCATTTTTCGCGCAAATGCGGCGACTCGTTCTTGTGGGCTACTACACATCACCCGTCGGGCAAGAACAGGAACTTAAGGTGGAAATCATCCCCGGAGAGCTGCATGGCTGCGTGCCAGCGGAGCCCGAGGTGAAACAATGAGCTCCGTGAAAAAGCCCGAGACCTACGACGCCATCATCATCGGTTCCGGAATGACCGGCGGTTGGGCCGCAAAAGAGCTGACAGAAAAAGGGCTGAAGGTTCTGGTCCTGGAGGCGGGCCGCCCCATCGAACCGGATCGCGATTACGTCGAGCACGTGCCGGTCACCGAAATGAAATTTCGCGGGATGAACGACCGCCAGGAGACGCTGAAGGATCAGCCGATCCAGCGAACCTGCTACGCGTGCGACGAGTGGGCCAGCAAGTTCTTTGTGAAGGACACGGAGCACCCATACACGACGGATCCCGAAAAACCGTTCGCCTGGATTCGCGGGCGCCAGGTTGGCGGCAAGTCCATTATGTGGGCGCGGCAATCCTATCGCTGGAGCGATCTGGACTTTGAAGCCAACGCGCGCGAGGGAATCGGCGTCGATTGGCCGATCCGCTATGCCGACATCGAACCCTGGTACAACTACGTGGAAGATTTTGCAGGGATCACCGGCCAGGCGGAGGGATTGCCGCAATTGCCGGATAGCCACTTTCTGCCGCCGATGGAAATGAATTGTGCGGAAATTGCCGTGAAGGAACGCATGATGCGGCAGTTTGGCCGCGACCGGGTGATGACGATTGGCCGCGCGGCGATCTTGACGCAGACGCACAACGGGCGCGCCGCGTGCCACTATTGTGGCCCGTGCCATCGCGGCTGCATCACCCGTTCCTACTTCAGCAGCGTGAATGCGACTTTGCCCATCGCCGAAAAAACCGGACGAATGACTCTTCGGCCCCACAGCGTGGTGCACAGCCTGATTTTTGATTCGCAGACGCGCCGGGTGACCGGAGTCAAGGTGATTGACGGCCAGACGCACAAAGCGATGGAGTTCCAGGGGCGCATCATTTTTCTTTGTGCATCAGCGCTGGAGTCCACCCGAATTCTCCTCAACTCCGCCACGCCCGAATTTTCTACCGGGCTGGCCAACAGCAGCGGCGAATTGGGAAAGAATCTGATGGACCACATCATGGGTGGCGGCGCGGATGGAATCATTCCCGGATTTCTGGATCGCGTCCAAACCGGAAAGCGCCCGAACGGCATTTATGTGCCGAGGTTCCGCAACGTATCCGGCCAAGAGAAAAACTTTGTGCGGGGGTACGCGTACCAGGGGCAAGCTGAGCGCGAAGGCTGGGAGCGGGGAATTCATGAGAGTGGATTTGGCGCTAGCTTCAAGAATTCTTTGCGCAAGCCCGGTCCTTGGAAGATGACGTTCCACGGCTTCGGCGAGTGTCTACCGAATCCCGCCAACTTTGTCGAAATTGACAAAGAGCGCGTGGACGCCTGGGGCGTTCCGGTGCTGAAGATTCATTGCGAGTGGCGGGACAACGAGAAGGCGCTACTCCACGACATGATGATCCAGGCGGCGGAGATGCTGACGACGGCCGGAGCGGTGGAGATTCGCCCGTACAAGCAGAACAACCCGCCTGGGCTGACGATTCACGAAATGGGCACAGCGCGCATGGGCGCCGATCCCAAGAAATCGGTGCTAAACCCTCACAACCAGGCCCACGACGTGAAGAACCTTTTCATGACGGACGGCGCGTGCATGGCTTCGTCTTCGTGCGTGAATCCTTCGTTGACCTACATGGCGCTGACGGCGCGGGCGTGCGACTTCGCGGTTTCGCAAATGAAAAAAGGCGAGCTCTAGATTTCTTTCAGTAACGGAACGATTCTGGAAAATCGGGGAGGGGTGTCGCGAAAATGGCGCATGAGGAAGCCGCGAAGCCGGGTGCCGGCGCGAAGTTGCTGATCCGCAACATTGGCTTGCTGCTAAGCGGGGATTTGCAGCGACCCATTTTGCATGCGGACACCGTTTTGGTGAAAGACGGAAAAATCGTCGCGATCGGACGCGAGAAGGACGTGGACGCGGAAGGCGCGACCCGTGTGATTGACGCGAATGGAACCACGCTTGCTCCCGGATTGATCGACAGCCATGTGCATCCGGTCGCGGGCGATTGGACTCCGCGGCAGAACCAGATTGGCTGGATTGACAGTTGCCTGCACGGCGGCGTCACCACGATGATCTCCGCGGGCGAAGTTCACATGCCAGGGCGACCAAAAGACGTGGTCGGCGTGAAAGCCATGGCGATCACGGCGCAACGCGTGTTTGCGGCTCTGCGACCGAGTGGCGTAAAGGTGCTTGCGGGCGCGCCGGTGATCGAGCACGGAATGGTCGAAGAAGATTTTCGCTCGCTGGCGGAGGCGGGCGTTCGATTGCTGGGCGAAGTGGGGCTCGGCAGCGTAAAGGATGGGCCAACGGCGCGGCAAATGGTAGCCTGGGCACGGAAACACGGAATACAGAGCACCATTCACACCGGCGGCCCATCGATTCCGGGCTCCAGCCTGATTGATAAAGATGTGGTGCTGGCGGCTGACGCCGACGTAATCGGACACGTCAATGGAGGGCACACTGCGCTGCCGGATGGGCAGATTCGCGCGCTATGCGAGGAGTCGACACGTGCCCTAGAAATTGTGCACAACGGGAATGAACGCGCCGCACTGTTCACGCTGCGCACGGCGAAGGAATTGAAACAGTTGCATCGCGTGATTCTGGGAACCGACGCACCGGCAGGATCCGGCGTGCAGCCACTGGGAATTATCCGCGTGATCGCGGCGCTATCCTCGGTTGGTGAAATTCCCGCGGAAGTTGCGTTCTGTTTTGCCACAGGAAATACAGCGCGAATGCGAAACCTCGACAGCGGTTTGATCGAAGTGGGCCGCGCGGCGGATTTTGTGTTTATGGATGCGGCGCAGCACTCGGCGGGGAAGACGCTGCTTGAGAGCGTTCGGCTCGGCGATTTGCCGGGCATTGGCATGACCGTGATCGACGGCGAAATCCGCAGCGAGCGCAGCCGGAACACCCCACCCGCGACGCGGCTGCCTAAGATTGTGCAGTAAAAATGTATTCGGCCAGTTGAACAAAGTAGAACAGGCTAAAGCCTATTCTACTAGCGCAGGCCGTCTTCGCCCTTGATCTGATCTTTGGTCAGGCCGCCGACTCGCGGCAAGGGGCGGCCGCTGTCCGTAACCGCAATCGCCACCAGGATTTCGTTGGCGCGCGGGGCGTCGTTCACGCGAATTTCCATGCCGTCGAAATGGCTGCGCACGAAAGCAGCGTCCTTGTGGCCGAGCGGGATGTCGAGCGCGACGCCGGGACCTCCGCGCTTTTTGGAAGAGGGAATCAGTGCGGCGCCTTTGCCGAGAGCCTTGCGGACAGGCGTGCCGAGCTTTGGGTGGAGGATGGCGGCGGCATGTTCGAGCTCACCGTTTTCACCGACGGCAGCTGCCTTACCGTAGCTTTCCGCGGAGGCGCCGGGAATTCCCAACGCGGTGACGGCACGCTCGCTCAGCAGCGCGCCGAGTTCCTCCCCGATTTCCATCAGCTCGGTTAAGTCTTCGACGTACTTTCCCGCAAAGGGATTTTCGATGACCGCAGCCGCGGCGGCGCGGCGCGTCGGAGGATTCACTGGCTGGCCCATTTCGGTGCGCGTTTCTTCGATCAAGGTTACGATTTTCCTGATTTTCGTTCTCATCGCAAACCATCCTGCCCTTTGATTTCGGAAGCTTTCAGGCCGCCAACGCGTGCGTGGACGCGCGGGCCGGTGGTCATCACGAGTGCGAGCAGGATTTCGTCGGCTTTCGGCGCATCGGCGATGCCAACCTCCATCGAATCAAAATGGCTGCGAACGTACGACGCGTTGATGTGCGTAATAGGCACGTCGAGCCGCGTGCCGGGCCCTCCGACCTTTTTAGTGGAAGCCACAATGGCTTTAGCATTGCCAAGAAGTTCGCGCATGGCGTAGCCGCCGGGGACGTGCCACAGCGCGCCATGCTCCAACTCGCCGGCCTGGCCGACGATTGCCCCCTTGCCGTAGCCCTCCACAATTTTCGGATCACCACCCAGCGCGGCGACCAGAGTTTTGGCCATTTCAAGGCCGAGCGGGTTCAAATCCTCCATGAACCCGGAAATCTCGGGGACATATTTTCCAGCGAACGGATTGTGTATGACCGCGAGTGCTGCGGCGCGCCGCAACGGAATGCCGGCGATAGGGCCGCCCTCGTGAAAGATTTCTTCAACAACGACGACGCGTTTGCGGAGTTGCACTTCAGGCATGCGGATCCGTCCTTCCGGAAAGTTCTAGTTCAGCATGGAGCTCGGGAGCGGACGGCCCGGAAAAGCCTTCCCGGCCATCGCGCTCAGATTTCGTGCTGAACGATGGCAGTACGCGAACGCGTTTCTGGAGGCAGAGCGCCGCGGAGTGAATCAGGCCTCGTTCGCGAAGCAGCGTTGCGCTTCGAACGCCACTATCAAGCGCGGTACCAATTTCCAATTGGGACAGCGGTTCGACGCCGCGGGTGACGAGCCGTTCGCCGAGGTCGGAGTCCGGCGAAATTTCCCGTGCTGGGACGCGCGTGACTCCGGAGTGATCCGGAAGATTCACCGCGTTGGCAATCACCGTGGCCGCGGCATCTGCCGCCGCTGCGCAATCAGCAAGAACCGTGACGGCGTCGGCGATGCCTAGCGAAAAACTTCGGCCGCGCCAGCCGCTGGTGGCGATGCCACGAACGGGATCAACCGAAGTTATTTCCACGCAGCCGAACAGAGAAGGATGCTCGGGCCGTTCGACCATTCCGATCTTGTAGGACTGGCGATCACCGAGATGCACTGCGATGTCACCGCCATTATTTACGTATGCGCGATCAAGATCCGCGGCAGCCGTCATTGCTTCGAGAACCTCTTCCGCGACGGAGCCAGCGACAGCGGCCATCGGCGTAATAAAGCAATCCTCGCAATAAGGCTCGACGGCAGCAAACATCCGGCGAGCAACCACACCGCGAGGCCTCTCGGAATTCTTGCTGGCCGCTCCGCGAAGCAGGTGCAGCTCGCCGCAGAGTTCATCGAGTATCGAGACGAAACGCCGCGCAGCCGCTTCGTACGCGGCAGAAACTGCATGCGGCCCGCCATTGGCTTCAAGTATCAGATCAATCGGGCCGTCGTGCAGATGCATGCGCCGCCCGTCAGGCAACAGGCGGATGAGGGCTGGCTCTCTCATGACTCGCTGCTCCCTGTGAAAGGTTTCAGCGGCCACGGATTTTGCACGTGCGAAACCACCTGCCGCTGGCGTTCCTTCTCTTTCAGCACATCGCCCAGCGTGCGAACGTAATCCATATGACCGCCAAGCAGCGCGTAGTCATTTTTCTTCAGCGTGAATTCGATTGGCGCGACAAGCGCCGGCGTAGGCACGTAGCCAAACGCGTTTTCGGGCATACGCGTCACATCCACCATGAAGGTAATTCCCCCTCCCGGCCAGATATACGCGGAAGCTCCCCCGCAGGTGACGCGCGTAAGTTTGCGTTTCACTGAATCTGTCAGCTTCACCGGATTTTCCGTCACTCCGGCGCGCAACGAGCCGCCGGCACCACCCATGAACAGCACAGTCGTCAAAGCAGGCTCGCAATTTTCGCGAATCCGCCCGACGGACTCTTTCAAGGCCTCAGGAAGTTCCTTTTCCACTGGACGCAGTGCCTCGTCGAGTTCGTAATATGCAAACTGCTCTCCTGTAGTGCTGACCATCAAGAGCCGAAGGTGCGGCCAAGCGAATTTCGGCTTAAACGGTTTCAGGATCGCCAGCGGGTCGGAAATATTCGTGCCGCCCCAGCCCGTTCCGGGTTCGGCGACTTGAAAATAACGCCCGGGAGTGGAGCGGCGACCCTGAATCGCAATCCCCGTTTCGCGCACGCCCAGCAGTTTGCCCGCTTGATGTTCGGAGAGCACTCCGGTGATGTGATCGTCCACCACCACAACGTCGTCCACTTTGCCGAACCATTGCTTTGCGAACATGCCGATCGTTGCCGACCCGCAGCCGACGCGCATCCGCTCCTCGCGCTGGCCATTGACGACGGGCGGCTTCCCCGCCGCGACGCGAACTCCAGCGCCTTCATCAATCGTGAGTTCGACTTCTTTACCATTGCAAAGCTCGAGCAGAGTTTCGCAGGTGACGCGGCCTTCGCTCTTGCTGCCGCCCGTCAGATGATGCACTCCGCCAAGCGAGAGCATCTGCGAACCGTACTCGGCTGTCGTCACGTGGCCGACGGGCTCGCCCTGCGCGCGCACCAGATTCCGCTCCGGGCCAAGATGCCGGTCCGTGTCTATTTTCAGCTTCACGCCGCAGTAGCTGAAGATTCCTTCGGTCACCACCGTGACCATGTCCACGCCTTCGACTTCGCTCGAAACGATAAACGGCGCGGGCTTGTAGTCGGGATACGTTGTGCCCGCCCCGATGGCGGTGACGAACGTCTCCCGGCCCTTCATGATTTTCCCGTCCCAGTCTCCTTCGCGCTCCAGAAACGGCACCAGTGGCGTGCCCTGCGATTTTGCGCGGTCCAGCAGAATGTGCGGATCCACGCGCACCAGTTGCCCCTCGACGTTGGCGTAGCGATCGCACGCCCCGGCGTGGCCGCGCTTGATGTAGCAAAGCACCGGGCAAGCGTCGCAACGAACCGTGTCTGGAGGAAAAACGTCAGGCATGGGAGTTTCCGGAACATGCCACTGCTTTTGCGACGATAGCGGCGCGAACTTTGTCGGGCGTGGCGGGAAGCTTGCGGATGCGCACGCCGACGGCATCGTAAAGCGCGTTCAGAATCGCCGGCGCCGTGGGAATCAACGCCTGTTCGCCCACTCCCTTCGCTCCGAAGGGCCCTGCGGATGAGGGATCTTCAATCAGGATGGATTCGACGGGCGGCATATCGCCGATGGTCGGAATCAAATAGTCGTGCAGGTTCTCGCCTTTGCCTGGGAAGAATTCTTCCATCAGCGCCATGCCAAGGCCCTGCGCGGCGCCGCCTTCAATCTGGCCTTCCACCAAAGTCGGATTGATGGCGCGGCCGACATCGTGCGCCGCCGTGATTTTCAAAACTTTGATGGTGCCAAGTTCCGTGTCCACTTCCACTTGGGCGAGGTGCGCGCCGAAGCCGTAGACAGCGTAGGGCACGCCCTGGCCATCGTTATTAAGCGGAGATGTTGCGGGATCGAATGTAGCTTCGGCACTGACGACATAGCCCCGCTCGTCGAGCGGAAGTTGGCGAAGATCGATGGACTTTTTCCTGTCGCCATCTTCGACGATGAGAGAACTATCGAGAAAACGAATCTTCGTACAATCGCAGCCGCCTGCCATTTTCAGAATTTTCTTTTTCAACTGTACTCCGGCGAGGAATGCCGCTTTGCCGCTCACAAACGTTTGCCGAGAAGCCGAAGTCTTCCCGCAGTCGGGCGTGATGTCCGTGTCGCCGGAGAGAAGGTCGAATCTATCGAGAGGTGCGCCAAGAGCATCCGCGCAGATTTGGGTCACCACCGTGGCGGATCCTTGGCCGATGTCCACCGCGCCCTGGTGAAGCGCGATGCGGCCATCGCGTTTCAGCCCGACGCGCATCGTGGAGGGATTGGGCAGGGAAGTGTTGCCGCAGCCGTACCACATGCCGGCGACACCGACTCCCCGGCGAAGAGAATTGCGCGATGTGGCGTTAAACGCAGCGGCTTCCTTTCGCGCCTGTTGCCAGCCGGGACGCAACGCTTCAAAACATTTGCGAATGCCAACGCCTCCGCCGATCACCTGTCCCGTGACGGTAGGGCTTTCGTCGTCCAACGCGTTCAGCCAGCGGAACTCCAGTTTGTCCATGCCGACTTTTTCCGCTAGCGCATCGTAAAGCTGCTCCTGCGCGATGGTGCCCTGCGGCACGCCAAATCCGCGGAACGCGCCGGCGGGCAGGAGGTAAGTATGAATCGCCCGCGTGACGGCGCGGAAGTGCGGCACTTTGTACGGGCCGGAAGCGTGGATGGGCACACGCGCGGCGACAGTGGGTCCCCAGGAAGCATAGGCACCGGTGTTGAAGTCGGCCGTGAAATCCATGGCCACAATTTTCCCGTCGGAGCTGGCGCCTGCGCGGCAAACGATTTTCGACGGATGGCGCTTGGTGGTAGAGCGAATCGACTCCGGCCGCGAATAAACCATACGCACGGGTTTGTGGAGATGCCATGCGGCGACGGCAATGAATGGTTGCAGCGAAAGATCGAGTTTGGAACCGAACCCGCCGCCGACGGCCGTGGGGATGATTCGCACGCTCGATTCGGGAATGCCGAGAATCGAGGCGATATCTTTCAAATCGTTATACGGCGCTTGCGTGCAAGCCTGCACTTCGATCCGATCGCCCACCCGGCGCGCGAAACCTGCTTCGGGTTCAATATAAGCGTGCTCGATGAATCCGGTTTCGAATTCGGCCTCGACTCGAACATCAGCGGTGCCCAAGGCCTCGTCCACGTCCCCGCGCACGACACGCCCCCCTACGAGAATATTGTCGGGGCGCGATGCGTGGATCACCGAGGCACCCGGCATCAGCGCCTCTTCAATCCGCGAAAATGCCGCCAACGGCCTCCAGGCGACCGGGAACTGATTCAAGTCAAGCGCCCCGATGGCAGCAGAATCGCCTACAACCGCTGCGACTGCTTCTCCGAGAAACCGTGCCTCGTGTTCCGCGAAGACTGGCTGATCCGAAAATTGCGGAATCACGCCGAAGCAGTTTTTCCCCGGAACATCGCGCGCGGTGAAGATACCGTGAATCCCGGGATGGG
>Ga0210389_10004394_pt1 | contig 10973 bp, 10 predicted proteins | sample IncBWH28OmetaG_FD_160127 | JGI IMG/M metagenome (GOLD analysis project Ga0210389, IMG submission 160127) | Forest soil microbial communities from Barre Woods Harvard Forest LTER site, Petersham, Massachusetts, United States - Inc-BW-H-28-O ... | reverse complement strand
CCCATGCCGACTTGTTTGATGGGAATACTAACCCTGCTTGCCTTGTTTGCTGAAGAGAACTGGTTGGCGGGGACTTGCAGCCGCTCCAAGCTACGACACCGCCCGCGGCAGCGCAGCGGCATCGGCGTGCTCGTGCGCGTGGTAACTGGACCGCACCAGAGGTCCGGACTCGACGTGGCGGAAGCCGAAACGCAAGGCTTGCTCCCGCAAATACGTGAACTCCGCAGGTTCATAGAAGCGGGCAATCGGCAGGTGATCCTTCGACGGGCGTAGATATTGTCCGACCGTTAAAATGTCGACGCCGCGCACGCCGAGATCCCGGAAGACTTCGACGAGTTCTTCCGACGACTCTCCGAGGCCAACCATCACGCCGCTCTTGGTGACCATGCCGGGCGAGAATTTCTTGGCATTCTCCAGCAACGTCAAAGTGCGTTCGTATCTTGCGCCGGAGCGAACGGCGCGATACAACCGCGGCACCGTTTCGGTGTTGTGGTTAAGCACGTCCGGCTTGGCATCCAGGACGATCCGCAACGATTCATCCAGTCCCTGAAAATCGGGGATGAGGACTTCGATACGGCAATCGGGACTCAGCCCCCGAATCTCACGGATGGTCTCGGCAAAAATTCTGGCGCTGCCGATGTTGTCGTCGTCTCGGTTCACGCTGGTCACGACCGCGTGTTTCAGTCCAAGGGTAGCCACGGCCTCAGCCACTCGGCGTGGTTCGTCCCAGTCGATCGGCTGCGGCCGTCCTTTGGGCACAGCGCAGAAACCGCAGCGCCGCGTGCAGATATCGCCCAGCAGCATGAAGGTTGCGGTCTTGTGGTTCCAGCACTCACCGATATTAGGACACTGCGCAGACTCGCACACCGTGTGCAGCCCTAAACCGCGGGCGAGCTTCTTCAGACTATGGAAGTTGTCCCCTACGGGAGCTTTCGCCCGCAGCCATTGCGGCTTGGGCACCCGCAGCGGCGCGCCAAGCTCGATCTGAATGAGTTGGGAAGGACCGGACATCTTTTCGATTCTATCAGTTCAAGCTTGCTGGGTTCGGCATCGTCGACGCATCCAGGGAAGGCTCAGCTATCCTTGCGGTATAGCAGGTTGCGCATTGCTTCCCGCCGGGCCGCGTTCGCTTCACTCGCCGCCTTGCGCTCGTCGGCGTCCATGCGACGCTTGCTGATGGGCTCAGTTGACTCAGCCGTGCTGCACTGCGGGCAGCGGGTCGCCAATCCCGGTTTATCCGGTTTCAGCTCGAACTCCTCTTGGCAGACCGCGCAGATTTTGATTGGGAAAGCCATTTCTTTTCTATGATACGACGCCCTAACGACCGAAGAAAAGGGTCCGTCACCCGACCTCGACCAGGCCGTAAGTGTGCTGCCAGCGCGCCCGCATGTGGACGAGGGCGCGGCTGATTTCTTCCGCGGAGATTTCGGTGTTCGGCCCCGCGATCACGGCGGCAGCTTCTCGCTTCGCGGCCTCAAGCAATTTGGCGTCGCGGATCAGATTGGCCACACGGAAGCTAGGCAGCCCGGCCTGGCGGGTGCCGAAGAACTCGCCGGGACCGCGCAGTTCGAGGTCGAGTTCCGCGATCTGAAATCCGTCATTTGTCTTTACCATGGCATCGAGGCGGCGCTGGCCCTCTTCGCTGACTTTTCCTCCGGTCATCAGGATGCAGTACGACTTGGCGCCGCCGCGCCCGATGCGCCCGCGCAACTGGTGAAGCTGCGCCAGGCCGAAGCGCTCGGCGTGCTCGATCACCATCACGGTCGCGTTGGGCACATCCACTCCGACTTCGATCACGGTGGTCGCGACCAGAATCTGCAGCTCGCCTCTCTGAAACATTTGCATGACCTGCTCTTTCAGCTCTGCGTCGAGACGGCCATGCAGCAGTCCCACTTTCAGATCGGCGAAAACCCGGCTGCTGAGTTCGCGGTACATTTTGATGGCGGCCTTAAGTTCACTCTCTTCGTTTTCGGCGATCACCGGGTAGACCACGTAGGCCTGGTGCCCGGCAGCCACTTGCTTGCGAACGAAGTCCCATACTTTCGGCGACTCGTCGTCGCTGACGCAACGGGTAACGATTGGCGTGCGGCCGGGCGGAAGTTCGTCGAGCACGCTCAGATCGAGGTCGCCATAAAGGGTGAGGGCGAGCGTACGCGGGATCGGAGTCGCGGTCATCACCAGAACGTCCGGCTCGGCAGGCGTCGCTTTAGCGCCATTGCCCTCGGATTCGACCGACTTCTTCATCAGCTTCAGTCGCTGCAGCACTCCAAAGCGATGCTGCTCGTCGACGATGACGAGTCCCAGTTTGGCGAACTCTACTTTTTCCTCCAGCAGCGCATGGGTACCAATGACGAGCTGCGCATTGCCCTGAGAAATGTGGCGACGCACTTCGCGCTTGCGGTCGGCTTCGAGTGACCCGGTCAGCAGAACGATGCGGTAGCCGGCATCCTCCAGAATCCGCCGGGCGGAGAAATAATGTTGCTGGGCAAGGATTTCGGTGGGCGCCATCAGCGCTACCTGGCAGCCGTTCTCGATCGCGATAATCGCCGCCTCGAATCCCACAATGGTCTTGCCCGACCCGACGTCCCCCTGGAGCAAACGCCGCATGGGGTATGGTTTCTCCATGTCCGCGGCGATTTCCTTGAGCACCCGCTTCTGGGCGGTGGTGGGGTGAAACGGCAGAATCTTTTTAATGGCCGCCCTGGCTTGATCGTCCAGCCGGAATGCAATTCCGGTCTGTGATTTCTGCTGGCGGCGCTTCAACTCCAGTCCCAGTTCCACAAAAAACAGTTCGTCAAAAATCATTCGAATGTGGGCGGCTGTGCGGGAAGACTGCAAGGCAACGAAGCTTTCGCCGGGCTCAGGCCAATGCACATTCCACAGAGCGGCGCGCGGCGAAATCAACCCCAGATGGCCGCGGACCGCGGCCGGGATCGGTTCCGGCAGATCGGGTGTCAAACTATCCAACGCAGTTCGGATAATGCGCCGAAACCAGCGGGGGGTAAGCCGCCCGATCGCTTCATAGATAGGGACGATGCGGCCAATTTCGAGCGACTCGGCAGCTTTCTTTTCCGCGCCGTTGTCGCCGTCCCCTGAATCGGCAAGAATTTCGAACTGTGGCTGAACGATCTGGAGCTCATGGCTCCGTTGGTCTTCTTCGACCTTGCCGTACAGGGCGATCATCTGCCCGGGAATAAACTTATCCTTCAGATACGTTCCATGAAACCAAAGGCAGCGTAGCCGCGCCCGCCCTTGCCCAACGGTGAGCTGGAAAATCGGCATGCTCCGCGTACGGAAGAGGCCGGAACTGCGCACTTCGCCCACTATCGTGGCCATCTCACCGGCGCGCAGTTCAGAAATACCGCGCGGGTTCAGGCGGTCTTCATAGCGAAAAGGCAGATAATGGAGCAGGTCGCCGACGGTGTGAATTCCCTTGGCGGCCAGAGCTTCCCCAATGCGCGGACCAACGCCCTTTACATATTGGACTGGGGTGGAAAGTTCGAGCATGCCAGGGTTCCGTAGATGTCCGAAAAGAATGGTAGCAGGAGCGGAAGGCTGCCGCTCGCGCGCTCCGCAAGACAAAGGCCGCGAGAAACGCGGCTCGGAAAACTCCTATCTTGTCGAAACTCCCGGAGAGTCGCGGTGTCTAAACAAACGGTGCTCTACAATTTTCTTCAGGCTTTGATCGCAATCATATTGGGCAACCTGGTCTATTTCGCGCTGGTTCCGTCGCTGCCGCCGGTGGCGCGGCACCGGCCGTCGCAGATCGACTTGGGGATGGTTCTGGACTTCTGGTTCTGCCTGGTGGCTTACGGACTGATCCGCACCGCGAGAAAGTGGCGGTAGCGTAGCGGCTTTGGTTCTAGCCTGGCTTGGACGTTACTTTCGGAACCTCGGTAACTCGCCCCTCCGGCCGTACAATTCCTTCACCTATGCCGAAAATCGCGGTCCTGTACGACGCGGGCCAGGCGGTGCTCTCCACCTTCGACTTAGACGAGGTGCTGCAGAGAATTCTGGCGATCGCGCGGGACTATTTTCACCTGCCGAACGTGGCCATCCTCCTGCTCGACAAAGATGCCCAGCAGTTGTGCGTCCGTTCGCAGATCGGCTGGGATGCGGGCAAGGACAAGACTGTTTTTGGATGCCACGAAGGGATCACCGGCGCAGCGGTCCTGAAGAAACAACCGGTCTACGCTCCTGACGTGAGCCAGGATTCGCGCTACATCTGCGCGGCGCAGTCCACGCGCTCGGAACTGGCCGTACCGCTGATGGTGCGCGAAGAGGTTGTAGGGGTCCTCGACTGTCAAAGCGACCGTCTCGATCACTTCGACCAGGAAACGATCGAGCTGCTGACTCTGTTTTCCACGCAGGCCTCCATCGCCATACAGAATGCGCGCTTGTATTCACTGGAACGGCAGCGTGCGCGGCAGTTGGAAGCCATCAATACGATCGCGCAACAAAGCACAGCCGTCATGGATCTGGAAGAACTGCTGGTTCGCGTGTGCTCCGTGATTCAGAAAGCATTTCAGGTGTCGCACGTATCGCTGCTTCTGCGCGACGAAGGCGACCTCGTGATGCGGGCACATCACGGGACGCTCAGCCTGTGCACTCCGCCGAGCGGACGTTTTCCGGCCACCCAGGAGCCTTGGTCGCGTGTGTTCTCAACCAGCGCCGCGGTCATCGAGAAGGACCTAAGCGGCATGCCTGAGCACGTGCGGCTTTTCCGGGAATCGGCTTCACGAATGAGCATCCCGCTGATTTCCTTTGGGCAGACCCTCGGGGTGCTCACACTGCACAGCTCAGAGCGCAATGCGTTTCGCGAGAGCGAACTGCAATCGCTCGAATCAGTCGCCGACATCTGTGCGAATTCCATTCAGAATGCCAATTACATCGAGCGGGTCAAACAACTGGCGTACCTGGACGGACTGACCGGCATTTTCAACCGGCGTTTTTTCGAGCTGAGGATTATGGAAGAAATTGAGCGCGCCCGACGCTATGGGACCGGCATGGGTGTCATTATGGCGGATATCGATCAGTTCAAGCGCCTGAACGACGAATTCGGACATCTGCTGGGCGACGAAGTGCTGCGGCAAGTCTCCTCGCTGTTCCATCAGCAATTGCGCAAGGTTGATGTGGTGTGCCGCTACGGGGGAGAAGAATTCGCGATCTTACTGACCCAGATAAATGCTGAGCAGGCGATCGCGATCGCCGAAAAACTGCGACGAATGGTGGAGAGCTATCAGTTCCCGGGAGTACCGAGAACCATCACGATCAGTGCTGGAGTCGCCGTTTTTCCCGCTCATGGCACGACCCGGGATGAAATGGTGCGTGCGGCCGACACCGGACTGTATGCTGCCAAGCAGGCGGGACGGAACCGCATTTGCGTTGCCTACCGCCTTGCCCTGAGTACCGCAAGTGCCCAGTAGCGCGCAGCACTGGCCTTCTGCTAAATGTCGAGCGAGTTGTGCAGGGCCATAGTTCGGCGCATTGCGCGCCGCATCTGATCCAACTTCATTCTCAATTCATGCTCTTGTTTTCGGAACTGTTCCCGCTCCTTCAAAGCCTCTTCACGAATCTTCTTTTGCTGGTCGCACGAGCTCTTGCGAAGTTCGTTCGTGGATCTCCGGTAGTTTTCGGCCGCCAGTTCCATCTGGGGACGAAGTCTTGCGATCTCGTTCTTCAGATCTCCAACTTCGAGCAGCGAGTCTGCGTCGATTACCGAGTCCGAGGATTCTTCCTGAATCAGATCGCCAGATTCTTTACGGTCGGGCAGAGAGAGATTTAGATTCTGCTCTCTTTTGTCGCGGACCACGCCCACGCTGACCGCCGCTCCGTTGCGTGAACGCACCGCATGGCTGAAATCGCCGGTGTCATGCACGGGCTCGTCGTTGACCTTCACAATTACGTCGCCGGCGCGAAATCCGGCTTTTTCCGCACGGCTGCCTTTCTCGACAGCACGCACCAGCACTCCATCGCCATTTTTAACGCCGAAGAACTCGCCCAACTGCGGGGTAATGTTTTCCACCGTCAAGCCGCTCCGCGCCGAGGAGGTTACGACCACCATATTCATCGAAGGAATGTCGATGTCCGGAATATGAATCTCGGGAATATTGACGTGGAAGTCCTTCATGTTTGGGCCCATGGAAAACTCTTTGTGCTTGTCGGCCAGTTGGACCCTCACCGTCATGGGCTCTCCGGCGCGGCTCAAGCCGAACGTCACCAAGCGGCCAGGAGGCATCTCATGGATCATGCGCCGCAACTGGGCCCCGCTCTCGATTGACGTGCCGTTCATGGTCAAAATAACGTCGTGCTCTTTGATGCCCGCCTTACCGGCGGGAGCGTCCTGGTCGACCATCGTCACCTCAACGCCCTTTTCATCTTTCAACTTCAAGGCGCTCAGGCGTTCGGTCGTCACATCGCTGATGTCGACACCGAGATAAGCGCTGGTCCCACTGTCTTCGTTGTAAAACGCGAAAGGCTGCTCCGATGAATCCAGAGACCAACTCTCGGCTGCATACGAAAGGCTGAGAAGCAACGGCAATGACACGATGCTTGCCACAATGTGTTTGCGCATGCTCATTCCCTCAATCATCTGTTTCGTTGACCAGCAACTTGCGGCTGCGGGCCCCTTTCAATGGCTGGCGCGTTTGAAGCAAATGTCGCCACTGGAGGTGTGCACCTTCAACATAGGGCCGCCGCCATTCAACTTGCCTTCCGCTGTGAGCGTCTTCGGACCCCATTTGTCGCCTTCGCTGGCGATGCGGATATCCGAAAAATCGGAAGTGATGTGGTGCCCGTTGCCCATATCCACACTGGCGCGGACATTGATGGCCACGTCGTTGGCAATATAGACAGTAATGTCGCCCGCGCTCGTTTCCAGATCGGAATTATTGCGTTCCCCGCCCGTATTCACCAGCTTTACGGTGATTCCACCCGCGCCGGTTTCAGCTCGCGCCGAAGGTACGCCATAGAGTTCGATGCCGCCGCCGCCTGTCTCCGCGTGCACATGTCCTTTGGCTGAAGTCAGGCGGATGCTCCCGCCTCCGGTCTCGATCTCCGCCGGTCCGCCGACATCACTCAGGTCCACACTGCCCCCGCCGGTAGAAACCTTCACCTTCCCGTTGCACTGGCGTACCTGGACACTGCCTCCACCCGTCTCAATGATGGCGCCCTGTGCCCCGGCCTGGATATCGACGCTGCCTCCGCCCGTTTCGGCTACAACCTTGCCATTGGCATGCCGAACCTCGATCGGACCGCCGCCTGTGCGCAGGCCAAGATCGCCGCTGACGGTGCCTATATCAATCGAACCGCCCCCGGTTTCGGCACTCGCTCCGCCGGCAATGTCATCCAGCTTCATGCTGCCGCCACCACTTTCTGCTTCCACGCGGCCCGCCAGTCCCGAAGCATCAACGTTGCCACCCGCCGTTTCGAGTTTGACGAGCGCCATCTCGCGGGGAACCGTCACCGAGAAATCTCCCGAAAAGTGGCGCGGCCGTCTGCCGCCTTGCCAGTCCCCGACGATCCAGGCCGTGTCGCCTTTCACGTACGCGGTGACTTTGTACTGCTCAAACTGGCGGCGGGCATCCTGCTCTGAAGAATTGCCGAAATGAGTATGAACGACGTAATTGATGCCTTGCTGCTGCCCGCCGCGGACGACTACGGAGCCCATGTCGACTTTCACTCTCAGGTTCTTGACTGCAGCAAGAGAACCGTTGATCTCCTGACTCCAGACTCCGCCTTCGCGGGACACGTGTGTTTCCTGCGCTACGGCCAGCGGCGCAAGCAGGGCAAGCAAACTGGCCAGCCCGACGATTGGTAGCGTGCGTTTCAAAATAGCCCCTCAATTCTCGCGATACATCCGCGAACTTTCTTCTTCGATCGGTACTGCTAATCAATTTCCGGCAACTGGGCCAGCAAGGTGCGAGCCTGCGACTTGATATACGTGCTCTGATCTTTCGAAGCCAGCGCCATCAGTACGCCGCGAACACTGCCGTCGGCCTTCACCGGTTCGATCAGCCGCAGCGCTTCAATGCGTACTCCGGAATTGGTATCGTTCACCAGCGCCCGTAGCACAGCGTCGCGGACGTTGGTGTCGTTCTTCACGTAATTTCCCAGCGCGTCCAGCGATTTCAGCCGCACTCCCGGATTCGTATCATTCTGCAGCGTATACATCAGCGCTTCGCGCACCTGCATGTCTCCGGTACTCTTCGACAGCAGGTCGACCGAGTCAACCCGTACGCCGGTGTTGTAGTTGTTGCGGGCCGCGTAGAGCAGCAACTGCTGGATCTTGTCGTCGTTCAGCGATCCCTGGGCCTCCTGCGTCGACAAGGTGTTGTATTTGATGCTGATTTGATTTGTGCCCGGCTGTTGCACGATAGAACTGATACCGGTAATGGAAGCCTCGGTGGGAACTGCCGATATGTTTGGGTTTTGAATCTCTGCGACATTCGTCGGACGCGATCCGTAAAACTTGTAAGTGGTTGTGACGCCGCCGGCAAAACCGAGAATCAGAATGGCCGACGCGAGAGCAGGCGAGAATCGAACTTGCCGCAGCCAGATCGCTGGATCAAACGCCAGGCGGCTCCAGACGCTGCCTTGTTTGGCCGTCTCCAGGGCTTCCTGCAGACGCATGCGGGAATCGGCCACAAGATTAGGCGTGGGATCCGGCGCGCGATCCTGAGCGAGCAGCGCGTGAAACTCCTGCTCCGCTTTCAGCTCGGCTGCGCAGTCGCCGCAGCGGGCCACGTGCTGCTCCAGTTCGTGACGGGCGTCGTCCGCCAACTCGCTATAAACCTGGAGCACGATATTTTCTCGAACCCATTCACACTTCATAAGCTTTTACCTCTCTCCAGCAGCCAGGCTTAGCGCCTGCCGGACAGCCGAGCACGGCCGTCCCTACATTTTTCTTGCTTACCGCATATCCGCCAGCGCCCCGCGTAGCTTCTGCGTGGCGCGGAAGAGGGTATTCTTCGCGGTCTCTTCCGTGGTCTGCAAAATCTCCCCCACGGTACGCAACTTCAATCCGTGGTAATGCTTCAACTCAAACACCATGCGCTCGCGCGGCGTAAGCTTCTCTAGCGCCCCGGAGATACGCGCTCCCAACTGCCGTCGCATCAGATCGCGCTCCGGATTCGCCCCTGCCCGCCCGTCGGGAACCTGGTCAAGCAGATCGTACTCGCCGCCTGACGAATCCTTGGCGACCGGAGCGTCCTCTTTGCGCACGCTCCTCTTGCGCAAGTGATCGAGGCACAGATTCGTCACAATCCGGTAGATCCATGTGTAGAAGGAACACTCGAACCGGAAACTCCCAATGTTCTTGTAAGCCTTGAGAAAGGCGTCCTGGTAGACGTCCTGGGCATCCTGCTCAGTTCCGGTGAGATGGAGAGCCAGGCGCAACACCGACTGGTCGTAGTGACGAACGAGTTCCTCGAAGGCAGCGCGGCTTCCGCGCTGAGCCTCCCGAATCAACATCGTGTCATCTATGCGGCGTTCTTGCCCAGCCATGCGGCCCCGCGTGGGGTCCTGGTTTCGGTCGGCTCTGTCTACTCTCTCACTCTTCGTCTTCGAGTGGGCCAATCCGCCAATCGCAAGTGTCACACTACATGCATCGGCCGGCATTTCTATTGTGTCCTCTACGTGCCCGGTATTTATGCCGTATCCGGGCTTGCACAGGAATAGACGAGTCGTCGGCGAAACCGTGAGCAGAAATTATAGGCTCTACCTAGAATTTTTGAAGGGTCTAGGTGACTCTGGAGCAAAGATTTAGAGGGAAACAGAACAATAGAGAGCAGCGCGCAAGGTTGGTTTGGCAGGGAAAGTGCCCTGTTCGTGGGGCAGCCCCCGGGGGCGCCCCCAAAAAGCGCTAACTTGAGCAAAATTCATGGGTAAGCGCATCACTCTCTCCGGTGGGGATCCAACTTTCCGCATGCCGACGACTTCCCGTTGCTCATCTCTCGAGACGCCAAGGGCCCCGTTACTTTCCGGGGTTGCCGGAACCGGACCCAAAGCGCGAAGTTCGCCCGTCTAGGATCCGGAAGCAGTCTTGATCGCAGGGGCGTGTCGTGCAGCCTAAAGCTGTAACATGCTTGCCAAGCGCAAGCTTGTTTGGAATTCTTGGGGTCCACGGTTTCCGGGAGTGCAAAGCTGCCGCATGGCAACAATCCTCAGCAATCCTCGAGCCGGGACACCGGCGCATCGCTACTCTGTTGGCGACCCGCAGTTATTTTCATGTGTTTGGAGTCGACCGCCCTCTGCTGGGCCGCTTTCTGACTCCGCACGAATGCGACCGCGGCACTGCCGCCCAGGTAGCGGTACTCAGTGAGCCGTTCTGGAAGCCTCAGTTCGGCTCGGACCCGCATATCGTGGGAGGGACGATTCACTTGAATGGTTTGCCCTTTACCGTGATCGGCATTGTGCCCTCGGACGCCGCGAATTTCCTCTCGGGCGGAGTCTTTATTCCATAGACGCTGCAGCCGGTACTTGATCGCGGCGCAACCTGTTGGCAAGCCCCAACTCGCCCTGGCTTGGAATATCGGCTCGGTTGCGGCAAGGGTACTCACGAGCGGATGCGCAGGCAGAGTTGGCAACCATTCTTCGGCAACAGGACCGCGCTTATGTGGAGCGCAAGGTCTCCCCATTGGACCGCAAGACCTCGGTGATCCTGACCAACGGCTCATTTGTCCAAAACCCTGCTCTTCAGGACCTAACTCTTGACGCTTAAATCAACGATGGCCCGCGACTTTACAACTTGCGTGATCCCGCCGTGCTGGATGGGCAAATGTACGTGCGCTGCACGGGAAAGTACCGGTCCGATGTTCGGAAGATGTATCGATGTCCAGCGGGACCACTAGTCCGAAGTTCCAGATGAGTTCAGACAGTATTCTGTTGATTCGCTGAGAGATAGTTCAAGATTCAGTTTCCCGCTACTGGCAACAGATTCAGCAACTCATATGCCTTCGCCTGCAGTGGCGTGG
>Ga0210389_10004393_pt1 | contig 10973 bp, 11 predicted proteins | sample IncBWH28OmetaG_FD_160127 | JGI IMG/M metagenome (GOLD analysis project Ga0210389, IMG submission 160127) | Forest soil microbial communities from Barre Woods Harvard Forest LTER site, Petersham, Massachusetts, United States - Inc-BW-H-28-O ... | reverse complement strand
CACCCCGGTTCCGGCGCCGAGATCGAGCACGCGCGCGCCGATCAGCATCGGAGCGACGTGCGTGGCCAGCGCAGCCGCCAGTGCCGCGTAGACCGGCTCGGGACCGGCCACCCACGACTGCGACGCGGCCTCGTACGCTGCGCGGACCGAGCCCGTCAGCTCAGCAGCGGCTCGGCCCGCACTGCCTGTGACTCCCACCAGGCAAGCTCCTCGTCATAACCGCCCAGCGCCTTCTCCCAGCCGAACTGGACCAAGGCGCCGAGCAGGCTCAGCCCAAGTTGGCGGTCCCACCATGGCTCGGTGTCGATGCCGCAGGCCACGAGGGCTGCCCGGTACTCCGCGATGGAGTCCTCCTTGGACTGCGGCAGCCGACGGCAGTTGATGGCCAGGTACCAGGCCAGGTCGCTGAGCGCCGGGCCGCGTCCTGGCTGTTCCCAGTCCAGCAGGACAGTCCGCCCGGCATCGTCGGTGCCCAGGTTGTCCAGCTTCCAGTTGCTGTGCACGAACGTCAGCGGCAGCGCCGCGAGGGCCGTGACCAGCGGACCAGGGTCACGAGCCAGCGGCCCGGCGATCGCGGCGGCGGCCGGAGCGATGTCGGCCAGCATGGGCCAGCCCTTGCCCACGAGCTGCGGCACCAGGTGATCGGACCCAACCGCGGTCTCTGCCTCGGCCAGCCACGGCGACAGCTCCAGGTACCTGTGCATCATCGGCACGACATCGACCTCGGAGCCGCAGTCCCAGAACGCCGCGTGGAGCGCGGCCATGTGCGCCAGGAATCGCTGGTGCTGGCCGAGGGGGATCTCCTCGTCGCTGACTGGTACCAGCCAGCGGCCTACATCGTGCATCAGCACGGCGCAGCCGCCGGACGGACCCGGTCCGGACCGTTCCTCCCGTCCCGCCGCGACGATCGGCTGGTTGAGGCAGGCCGGCAGCCGGTCCAGGATGCCCCGCTCCCACAGCTCCAGCGGCGCACCGCGCAGGCTGCCCGAGGCGCGCATGGTCCAGTCGCTGGCAAGGTCCAGGTGCTTGAGCACGTACTGCTGCCCGTCGATCTCCAGGCGCTCCAGGACTGCCCCCGACTTGCCGGGCGCATTTGCTACTGGCTCTCGCCACGCAGCCGCGGCGAGGAGCTCAGCCAGCAGGTCTGGCCGGCGGCTGGTGCCGAGCAGCTCAGGCATGAGCGGCCTCCATCTCGGCCAGCAGTGAGGCCGGCCAGCGACCGCCGCAGAACACGGTGTCGGCCACTATTCGATTATCTCGCACAGCCAGCACGTGCAGGTGGTGAGCTGCGTGCGGAACGCCGTTCTCTGACCAGCTCAGGGTGTATTCCACGATCTCGGTGGTCCCGTCTGCGGCGGGAAGCCGGCGGAGCTCCTCGAAGCGGCCTGGATCGGCGAACCAGCGACCATACTCGCCGCGGATAGCGTCCGCCCCGTGCAGCTGCATGCGCCAGTTGGGCACGGTGGCGTCCAGCGTAGCGTCGCCGCTCCAGGCGTCGCAGTCGCTGATCGCTCCGCGCTCGATCGCGTCCAGGAAGGTGTCGATCACCGGTGTGCTTGCCATCGTCGTCTCCAGTCTCTCGGACTACAGACGATGGTGACTGGCCGGCCTTGCAGCCAGATTGCAGCGGTGTCAGGCGGTCAGCGAGGAGTAGAAGCTCGCGTCGCCCTTCCGCGCGATGCTCGTGTCGCCCCCAATGCCGATCGGCACAGGGCCGGCGATCGTGATCCTGTGCAGCAGGCGCGGCAGGTCGTCGTAATCGGCGACTGCGTAGTGCTGGGTGGCCCGATTGTCCCAGATGGCGACGTCGCCGTCGCGCCAGGACCAGCGGACCGTGTTCTCCAGCCGGGTCACGTGGCGCTGAAGCAGCTGGAAGAGATCGGCCGAATCGACCGTCGTCAGCCCCACGAACGACCGGACGAAGTGGCCGAGTAGCAGCGACGGCTCCCCTGTCTCCGGGTGGATGCGGACCACGGGGTGCTCGGTCTCGAACTCCAGCTGGCGGAACTGCTCGCGGTACTGCTCCTCCTTGACGTCGACGCCGCCGATCTGGGAGCGGTGCGCCGCGTAGTCGTAGAGGTTCGAGTGGACGGCGCGCAAGCTGCCGGCCAGCGCCTGGAGGGCCGGATGCAGCCGCCGGTACGCCTCGACGGTGTTGGCCCACACAGTGGTCCCGCCATAGGGCGGCAGCTTGATGGCGCGCAGCACGCTGATGGCCGGCACCCGGTCGACAAAGGTCACGTCGGTATGCCAGCTGTTCGCCTTGCCCTGCTCGGAATCGATCGGCAGGATCGCCTTCCCGTCGCCGGCGACCGTCGGGTGGGGTTTTGTGACCTCGCCGAGCAACGCGGCGAAGGCCAGCTGGTCCGCATCGGTGGCGTGGCGCTGGTTCCGCAGGAATAGCACTCGATGCCGGAGCAAGGCGGCGCGCAGTTCAGCGATCGCGGCCGGCTCGACGTTGGCGCCGATGCGAATACCGCCCACGATGCCGCCGATCAGACCGCCAACCTGCGTAACCTCAATGTGCTGGAAGTCGTCGCGCGCGGGCAGGCTTACCGGACTGTGGCGGAGCTGAGTCATGCGTCAGGACCTTTCATCGTCGCTTCGTCGTTGCGGGCCGCACGGTTCGGCAAGCCCCGCAGGCATCTCGTTCAATCTGCCTCGCCCGTGAGTTGAAAGTCAAGTTTTCCGATTAATTTACTAGACTATATAGCCTGAGCCGTGATGATTCGCTGGGCACGGCCTGGCTGCCGGACGAGAGCGGGAGGCGATCGTGAGCGTCGCAGTCGTGGTAGGCAACCCTAAGCCGCGGTCGCGCACCTATCAGGCCGCGCACATCGTGGCCGAGCAGCTCGCCGGGCGGCCTGCGGACCTGTCCATCGACCTCGCCGACGTCGGCGCCGCGCTGCTCGACTGGTCGGACACCGGCGTCACGGAGCTGGTCGCTGCCGTCCAGGCGGCCGACCTGGTCGTAGTCGCGAGCCCGACCTACAAGGCGACTTACAGTGGCCTGCTGAAGCTCTTCCTCGACAGGTTCGGGGCTGGCTCGATGACTGGCACCGCTGTTCCGCTGATGCTCGGAGGGCACTGGAAGCACAGCCTCGCGGCGGACCTGCTGCTCAAGCCGGTGCTCGTCGAGATCGGCGCGACCTGCCCGACGGCCGGGCTGTTCCTGCTGGACTCGGAGTTCGAGGCGAGCGACACTCTGGACGACTGGATGCGGCGAGCCAGACCGCAGGTGACCGCGACCACTAAGGGCTTGGCCTGACCGCAGCCATCTGGCCAGCCCGCGGACCTCGCCTAGGGCCGCTGGCGCCAGCCAACGCGTGCGTCCTGGCCCGCACTCGACCGGTCCCGGACCGCGACGGGCCTCGGGTCCGGGGCCCAGCTCGCCTACTGGCAAAGCTCGGAGATTCCTTTCTGCCCGATTCGCGAGGTTTGCGCTGGGTCGCTAGAGGCATGGTCGTGACAGCCACGACGCTGTATGAGCAGCAGAGTCACAGCCATGACGTAGCGGGGACTCGGCAGCCGGTCAGGGCTGGCGGCGACGTCTGTGTAAACAGACATGAAAGCGAAAAAGCGGGCGCGGTTCCAGCTGACACCAGCGGGGTGTCTCGAGCGCCGCCGGGTATGGGTCCCAAGGGATCGGCTTCGACAGTCGACAGCGACTCCTTGGTCTAATCTATTTATCCGATCGATTAAATAGCTTAAACTGGAGCCCATGGACGGCCTTACTCTGCCGGAGGACCGGCGCCTTGATATCGCGATCATCGGCGGCGGTGCCAGCGGCACCTTGACCGCGGTGCATCTGCTTCGTGACGCCGCCTCCCGCGGGCGGCCGCTGCGAATCAGGCTCATCGACGAGCATGGCCGGCACGGCCTCGGCCAGGCTTACTCCACCGAAGACCCGGCCCACTTGCTGAATGCCATGGCCGGTCAGATGAGCGCGCTATCCGGCGACCCCGACCACCTGATCAGATGGGCCGCGGACAGCGCGAGCAGTGTCGGCCGCGCGCCGGCTGACGCCGGCCCGATGACCAACACCACGTTCCTGTCCCGTCCGGATTACGGTCGGTACTTGCGCGATACCCTGGCCGACGCCGAGCGGCAGGCGCTGCCCGTCTCGCGGCTAATGCGCATCAGCTCGGAGGTGCTGGCGGTCCGCCCTGCGGGCCGGGACAAGCCGCTGCGCCTGGTTCTGCCCGACGGCCAGATCGAGGCTGACGTGGCGGTGCTGGCGACTGGCAACGCGCCGGCCAGGTTGCCGTTCGAGGTACCACCGAGCGAGCGCGTCGTCGCCGAGCCGTGGCGGCCGGGCGCGCTCGCCGGCGTCACTCGCGATGGCGGTTCGGTCGTCGTCCTGGGCACCGGCCTGACCATGCTCGACCTAGCTGTGGCGATCACCGCCAGCAACCCGCGCGCAGTCATCCACGCCGTGTCCCGGCACGGCCTGCTGCCGCGCTCGCATCCGGGCGCACCGCCGGCCGGCCGTCAGCCGCTGTGGCTGCCTGCCATGACACGGACGACTGGCCCGGTACGGCTGGCCGACCTGATGTGGCAGGTTCGCTCGGCCATCGCCGCCAGTCCGGCGACCTGGTTCGACGTCATGGATGCGCTCCGGCCGCTCGTGCCCGGACTGTGGCGGCGGATGCCAGCCAGGGACAAGCGACTGTTCCTCCGCCACGTGGCCAGATACTGGGAAGTGCACCGTCACCTGGTGCCGCCCGCGACCGCGCGGCGGATCACGACCCTGCGAGCCACGGGCCGCCTGCTAGTGCACAGCGGGCAGATCACGGCGGTGACGCAGGACGCTGACCGGCTGCGGATCCAGGCTGACACCGGCGCCGGCAGCGTCCAGTTCGAAGCGGACTGGCTGATCAATGGCACCGGCTCGACGGGCGACGTCGAAGCCAGCGCCAGCCCTCTGCTCCGCGATCTGTTTACCACCGGGATGGCGCGACCGGACCCGGTCGGGCTTGGCATCGACGCAACCCCCGACGGCAGGGTGCTCAGCAGGGCAGGCGTCGCCAGCGACGTTCTGTTCACGCTCGGGCCGCCGCTGCGCGGCCTGTGGTACGAAACCACGGCCATCCCGGAGATCCGCGAGCAGGCCGCGGCGCTGGCGAGCCAGATCGTCGGCAGCGCTCGCGTGAGCCAGCGGCCAGGCAGCGCCGCCTAGCGGAGCACCACGCCGCATAGGCGCAGCACCGCCTGGACGCACCGCCGCCTAGGCACGGTTGACGCCCTTGCCAAACCACGCACCGCGATTTATGACCGTAGTAACAGGGAACTTCTGACAGTCCTCCACCGGCCAGCCGGTGGTGACGGCAGTAGGCCAGCCGGGCGCCTCCCTGTCGGCGGCGGAAGGGGCCCACATGGCAGGCGCGCATGTCAGCAGCAGCGGAGACCTCGCGCGCGGGGCCATCGGCCTGCGTGAAGTCCTCTTCCAGTCGATCACGTCCATGGCCCCAGCCGGAGCTGTCGCGCTGTCGATCGCTGCCGGCGCCACCTACGCTGGCGGCGCGCTGCCGCTGTCAGTCCTGCTCGCTCTCGTCGGCTGCCTGCTGGTGGCGAGCTCGATCGGCCAGCTAGCCAAGCACCTGCCGTCGGCCGGCAGCATCTACACCTACCCGGCCGAAGCCATCCACCCGGCACTCGGCTTCCTCGTCGGCTGGGGATATGCCTTAGTCGAGGCCCTGATAGGTCCGCTGACGACGATCCTGTTCGGCTACCTATTCGCGTCGGTGATGCAGACCGAGGCGCACTGGCCCTTCACGGCCACCTGGGTCATTGTCATGATCGTCGGCGCCTTGCTCATCGCCGTGCTCAACTTCCGCGGCGTCATGCTGAGCGCAAGGACCGGCACGATCCTCGGCACCTTCGAGATCGTCATCTTCCTGGCGCTGGCGGTCTGGCTCATCATCAAGGCCGCATCGGGCAACACCGGCAACGTCTTCACGCTGCACTTCGCGACGATCAAGGGTTATCACGGGTTCTCGGGCATCGTGGCAGGCTCGATCTATACCATCCTGGCCTTCATCGGCTTCGAGGCGTCCGCGCCCCTGGCCGAGGAAGCGCGGAACCCGCGCCGCACCATCGGCAAAGCGGTAATGATCTCCTGCCTGGTCATCGGCCTGTTCTACGTGCTCACCACGTACGCGAGCGACGTATTCACCGGACCCAGCAAATACGTGGCGTTCGGCGCGCTCGGTGGCGGCAGCCCGTGGATTCAGCTGGCCCGTGACGTGTGGGGCGTTGGCTGGGTCGTGGCGTTCCTGGCGATCTGGAACTCGACCTTCGCCAACGGCAACGCCGGAACCATGGCGGCTACCAGGACCTGGTTCGCCATGTCCAGGATCGGGGTATTGCCATCCCCGCTCGCCAGGACCCATCCGCAGTGGAAGTCCCCGACGGTCGGCGTCGTCGTGCAACTGGTCATCACGCTGGCGGTCGGGCTGCCAATTGGCATCCACTTCGGCCCGGTCACCGCGTTCATCTTCCTCGCCACGATCCTGACCGGCGTGATGATTCTGGTCTACATGATCTTCAACCTGTCCTGCATCATGTTCTACGCCCGACGGGCGCGGTCGGAGTTCAACTGGCTGCTGCACGGCGTGGTTCCGGTACTCGGCATCGTGGCTTTCCTGCCGGCCTGGTTCACGGCGATGGGCATCGGTGGCTCAGTGCTCAAGTTCGTCGCGCCACTGTCGTATCCCTCTAGTAAGACTGGCCTGATCATTACCATCTGGTTCGTGCTCGGCCTTGCCGCGCTCACCTACCTGTATCTGCGGCACCCCGAGCGACTGCCGGAGATGAAGCGCGTGTTTGCCGACGACGAGCTGGCCACGGCTGGGCAGCCGGTCGCGACTGGCGAGGCGGCATGAACGCCGAGGAGGGCTACATCGAGGTTCCGGGCGGCCGCGTCTGGTACCGCTCGGTCGGGAGTCGCGGCGACAAGGCCCCGCTGCTCTGCCTGCACGGCGGCCCCGGCTTCACGCACTACTACCTTGAGCCGCTCGAAGCGCTGGCGGACAAGCGGCAGGTCATCTTCTACGACCAGCTGGGCTGCGGCAACGCCGACCGGCCGGACGACGTCTCACTGTGGACGGTCGACCGCTTCGTCGAGGAACTGGCCCAGGTGCGGGCCGCGCTTGGCCTCGACGACCTGCACCTGTTCGGCAGCTCGTGGGGCGGCATGCTTGCCATGCAGTATGTGCTCGACCGCCAGCCACGGCTGCGCAGCCTGATCCTGTGCGGCAGCCCGGCCAGCATGATCCGCTGGGTGAGCGATTGCGACGAGCTACTCGCCGCCCAGCCCGAGGACGTACGTCAGGTGATCCGCCAGCACGAGGACGACGGATTCACTGCGTGCCCGGAGTATCAGGCCGCCATCCTCGGTTTCTACCGTGCGCACGTCTGCCGCCTCAGCCCGTGGCCAGCGGGCTTCGAGCGGTCGTTCGCCGAGGCCGGCTACCAGGTCTACAACACGATGAACGGGCCGAGCGAGTTCACCGTCACCGGCACGATGAAGATGTGGGACATCATGGACCGGCTCGGCGAGATCACCATCCCAGCGCTGCTGGTCGGGGGCCGGTACGACGAATGCACTCCAGGCCACCTGGCCGAGATGCATCGCCGTATGCCCGGCTCGCAGCTCGAGACGATCGAGGACGCGTCACACCTGTGCTTCGCCGAGCAGCCAGAGATCTTCAACAGCCTGGTCAATGCGTTCCTCGACAAGCGGGACGCGACCACGGCCTGAACAATCGCGGCGCGCCTGGATCACGCGCGCGGCTCCGGGCTGACCGAGCCCAGCAGCTCACGCACGACGGCACTGTAGCGATCCAAGGCGGCCCGGCCAGCGCTCGTGAGCGAGACCGCCGTGCGGGCGGTGACGCCGCGTCCCGACTTCACCGTCGTTACGTACTCCGCATCTTCCAGCTTGCGCAGGTGCGTGATCAGATTGCCCGGCGTCAGCCCGATCAGGTCCTGGAGCCTGCTGAAGGACAGGTTGTCGCCTTCGGGCAGGGTCGCCAGCGTCACCATGATGCGCAACCGTGCGGGCGCATGGATGACTGGATCCAGTTCGTCCTCACTCACGACTTCTCCGCCGCAACCCGCTGGCGGCCATCAGCAGCAGCGCCGCACCTCCGGCGAGCGCGCTAACCGCCCACACTCCCACGGGGCCAGCGAATCCGCTGCCGGCCGCCACCGCGAGCAGCCAGATACCGAGGCCGAACACCGACCAGTCCAGGTTGAGGGCGGAACTAGCGGCGATGACCAGGGCCACCAGCAGGATGGGCGCGGCCGCGCCGTAGACACCGAGCACGGCTCGGCTCGCGCCGGCGTGATCGATGGCGGCCTCAAGGGTGAACAGCGCGATATACCCACCGAGATAGGACAGCAGGAAGATGCGTCGTTGCAGCACAGTCCAGCCGCCGACGCCGCTGCCTGCGCGGCCCACGAGCACCGCAGTGATGGCCGCAGCAGCCGCCGCGACGATCGTCAGGGCCACGAGCGATGCCGGTGTCGGGCCGATGTAAGGGTGCTGACCCCGGACCGACAGCCAGATCGCGCCGTCGGCGACCAGCCAGGCAACTCCCCAGACCGCGAACAACACCGGGCGCCTGACGATCAGCGCGCGCCGGGCCCGCTCGGTCGTGTCCTGCATGATGGCCGCTGCCTCGTGTATGTCCATCCCGGTCCGGTTGCCCGAGTCAGCATCGTCATTCACGACTACTCCGATCCGTGTCTGCTTGCACCGATTTCGTGGCGCACATGTGCGTCGGGTCGCTGGCTACCAGACGAGCGGGACGAGACGCTTGCGCTCTGCGGCGTACCGGCGGTAGCGCTCGCCGAGCGAGGCGAGCAGGGCGCACTCCTCGATCCGGATGCGCCAGACGACGAATACCAGCGTGAACAGGACGAGAGTCGCGGCGCTGGCCCAGTTCCCCCACATGAACCCGACACCGACAGTGGCCAGCAACCCGCCGGCGTAGCCAGGATGGCGCAGCAGCCGGTAGGGACCCGCGGTGACGACGGGCTGGTCCGGGCTCACCCTGACAGAGAAGGTGAAGTACTGCCCCAGCGCGTGGAACGACCACAACCGCAGCGCCACGCCGGTCACCAGCATGAGCATCCCGACAGCGAAGCCCACCGCGGGAAGGCCCATCGCGGCGCCCGGCGCGATCTGCGGAGCGGCAAACAGCATGGCGATCGCGACAGCCGCGCCCACCCAGAACATCGGCCAGAAGCTGCGCGGACCGATGCGGCGTGCTGTCTTCCGCCACTGCCGCTGCAGGAGCAGCTGAACGAGCTCCATCGCGTACCAGCCGAGCACGACGACCAGATAGAGGACACCGATGGCGTGGGTCTCGTAGTAGGGCTTCATGGCCCCTCCAGTCATCTCGCCTCCGCCCGCAACCTCCGTGCGAGCTTCGAGCGTCAAACTTTGCAGTACAAAGAATAGTTAGCTTTGTGATGCAAAGTCAAGGCGGCGTGGTCGTCCTGAGCTGGCTGGCACAATGTGGGCATGACGAGCGAGCGGATTGAGGTCCAGCGCACCATCGAGGCCGAGCCTGCGGCAATCTTCGCAGTGCTGCGTGATCCGCAGGGACACGTGGCCATCGACAGTTCCGGCATGCTCCAGTCGGCCGACGGCGAGCCGGTCAGCGCGATCGGCGACACCTTCGTGGTGCACATGGACCGCGAGTCACTGAACGACTATCCCGAGCTCGGCCGCTACGACGTGACCGTCAAGATCTCGGCGTTCGAGCTGGACCGCGAGATTGCCTGGACGATTCTCGGCCGGCTCAGGCCCCAGATCGGCCACGTCTACGGCTACCGGCTCGAGCCGGCCGCCGGCGGCACGCTGGTGACCTCGTACTACGACTGGTCCGACATCGATGCGCAGTGGCGCGAGGCCGGCATCTTTCCGGTCATCTCCGAAGGTGCGCTGCGCGCGACGCTCGGCATCCTGGCGAGGACCGTGGCGAGATAGGTGGCAAGGACGGCAGCGAGGGACACCTAGCGCCGCTGCGGCCTAGTCGTCTTGCGGCCCAGTCGTGCGCAGCCACACCGCGCAGTCCGGGGGCAGCAACTGGCCGTCAAGCGGGCCGCTGGCCAGCAGCAGGGCGGCGTGCGCAGGCAGCGGAGTGGGCTCGGGCGAGATGTTCACTACGCAGCGCACGCTTGTACCGCGGTCGAAGGCCAGCACGCCGTCGGCGGCAGCGAGCCAGGTCATGAGTCCATCACCGAGCGCCGGCTCGGACCGGCGGATGGCAAGAGCCGACCGGTAGAGCTCCAGCATGGAGTCGGCCGCGCCCGTCTCAGCCGCGACGGTCAGCTCGCGCCACTCTTTAGGCTGCGGCAGCCACGGCCCGGCGGTGGCCGCTGGCGGCGAGAACCCGAACGGCGGCTCCTGGCCATCCCACGGCAGCGGCACCCGGCTGCCGTCGCGGCCGGGATCCTCGCCGCCGCTTCGGAACCAGATCGGGTCCTGCCGCAGTTCGTCGGCGATGTCCTGCACTTCCCACAGTCCGAGTTCCTCGCCCTGGTAGATGTAGACCGATCCGGGCAGCGCCATGGTCAGGAGCGCGGCCGCCCTGGCCCGGCGCGCGCCGAGCGCGAGGTCGACCGGCAGCCCGTGAAAGTAGCTGCGCTGCTGAAGGCTGAACGCCGTATCGGACCGGCCGAGGCGCGACACGATGCGGTCGACGTCATGGTTGGACAGGACCCACGTCGCCGGCGCACCCGCCGGCGCGTTCAGCGCGAGCGTGCTGTCGATGACCTCGCGCAGCTGGGCTGCGTCCCAGGGGCAGCTCAGGTACGGGAAGTTGAAGACGGTGTGCAGCTCGCCAGCACCGACGTACCTGGCCAGCCGCACGGCGTCGGGAATCCAGATCTCGCCGATCAGCACCCTGGCCTGATACTGGTCCGCGACCGCGCGCCAGGACCGGTAAATTTCGTGCACG
>Ga0210389_10004392_pt1 | contig 10976 bp, 7 predicted proteins | sample IncBWH28OmetaG_FD_160127 | JGI IMG/M metagenome (GOLD analysis project Ga0210389, IMG submission 160127) | Forest soil microbial communities from Barre Woods Harvard Forest LTER site, Petersham, Massachusetts, United States - Inc-BW-H-28-O ... | reverse complement strand
AGAACGCCGGCGAGACATCGGGCACGATCGAATCGACCGGCGTTGCCGGTCCGTCCACGAGCCGGGCGACGATCGCGGTCGGCGTGTTCGCGTCAAATGGAACCAGTCCGGTGAGGCACTCGTACAAAACGACGCCGAGTGAGAAGAGATCGCTCCGCTCGTCGACCGCGCCGCCGAACAACTGCTCGGGCGCCATATAGCGCGGCGTCCCCACCACCGCGCCATGCTCCGTAAGCCCCGCATTATTTTCGAGCGTACGCGCGAGACCGAAGTCGGTCACCTTCAACACGCCCTCATCGTCAACCAGCAAGTTCGCGGGCTTGATGTCACGGTGAATGATGTCGTGAGCGTGCGCCACGGCGAGCGCCTCGGCGACCTGCGTACCGATCACCAGCGTCGACGCGACCGACAACCGCCCCTGCGTCTCGATCAGCTTCTCGACCGTAATCCCCTTCACGTATTCCATCGTCATGAAGTGCGTCCCCTCCCATTCCCCGAAATCGTGCGAGCGCACGACGTTCGGATGCGTGATCCGGCGCGCGAGACGAATCTCCATCTTGAGTCGCGCGATCAGCTCGGGATCGGACTTCACGAGATCGGTGCGCAGCAGCTTCACGGCGATTTCGTCGTCGAGCTCACGGTCACGTGCGCGGTAGACGACTCCCATCCCGCCGCGGCCGAGCTCCTCGAGTATCTCATAGCGGTCGGCGAACACCTCGCCCGTTGCGAAGCCGCCGAACCCCTCGAGGAGCTCGAGTTCGAACGTCGCCCGCGGCTTTGAACGCCGGATCTCCTCGCTGAACTGGCGGACCTGCTGCTGAAGCCGCGCTTCGCGTGTCTGCCAGCCGGAGACGACACGATCGAACACACGGGCGAGCCGGCCGAGCGCGTCGTCCTCCGCCGCCAGATTGCCGAGTGACCCGGCCAGATACGTCCCGGTCTCGACTTCCTCGGCGGCAACGGTCATCTGCGCGACGCGGCGCAGATAGCCGAGTTCCTGATCGCGCGCGCGCCGCCGTTCGAGCGACGCGCGCACCCGCGCCTGCAAGAGCAGGCTGTCGAACGGTTTCGTGATGTGATCGTCCGCGCCGAGTTCGATACAGCGCACGACGCTCGCCGTATCACCCACACCGGAGACAACGATCACGGGAATATCACGCGTGATGTCGTTCGCCTTGAGCTTCTCGAGCAGCGCAAATCCATCGCATTCCGGCATCTCGATATCGCTGATGATCACGTCGACCCGTTCGCGCTCGGCAATCGCGAGCCCCTCGAGGCCGCCGCTCGCCGCGACCGCCTCGTATCCCATGCGCTCCAGGAGGCGCACGACGACTTTGCGCGGCCCTTCGGTGTCGTCAACCACGAGAAGGCGCGGCGTGCTGAGCGTGATGACGTGCCCGGCCGACGACGACGGCCGCTGTCCCTGCGCGCGCGGCACTGCCTCCCGCACGGCACTCATCTTGGCCGTGTCGTCATTTCCGAGCATCAGCGCGAGATCGCGGATCGCACGCGCGTCGGCGAGCAGCAGTTCGTCGCCGAGTTCGGTGGGAACGTGGCCGAGCACCCGGGTGATCGCCTGTACGATTCGATGCTGTGGCTCGCGCAGTTGTGCGGTGAGTACGGCGAGCTCTTCGCGCGACAACACGACGGTCGACGCATGAAAGCGCCGTTCGACCGCACCACGCAGCTGATGCGCCGCGAGGAGCGCCTCGCCAACGGCGTCACGCCAATGCCGCCACTCCGGCGGAGCGTTGTCGGACAGCAGCAACTCGCAATCGGTGACGATGCGATGCGCGGCGGCACGCACACGGTGGCGCAGCAGAATGGTGGAGCGGCGCTCATGCTCGTCGGACACGGTGGTATTCCTCGACTTCCGCGGTCAGTGCGACAGTGATGGCTGAATCGTGTATCAGCGTTGTCACATCACGCCTTCACGATAGCCGCAGGGTCAAGCTCTCCGATAGACTGGCGGGGATGAAGACAATCGAGCTCGTGTATTGCGATGCCGGCGGTGGCCATCGCAGTGCGGCAAATGCGCTGTGCGAAGTCGCGCGGCGCGAGCGGAGGCCATGGACCGTGCGGATGACGAATCCGCTGGAGTTGTTCGCCTCGCTCGATTTCTGGCGAAAGGTCACCGGCGTCAGCGTCGAGGAGGGCTACAACGGCATGCTGCGGCGCGGATGGACCTTTGGCTCCCCCGCAATGCTGCGCGTGATGCACTCGGTGATCCGCCGGCACCACAAATCGCAGGTGCGCCTGCTGGAAAAACACTGGCAGAAGAGCCGGCCCGACGTGGTCGTCTCGCTCATCCCGCATTTCAACCGCAGCATTCATGAGGCGATGCAGCGCGTGATGCCTAGTGTGCCGCTCGTGACGATCCTCACCGATCTCGCGGACTACCCGCCGCACTTTTGGATCGAGGAACGGCAGGACCAGTACTTCGTCTGCGGAACGCCGCTGGCGCGGGAGCAGGCGCTGACCGCCGGGCACCCGGCGGAACGCGTGTTCGAGACATCCGGGATGATTCTGAACCCGCGATTCTACGATCCTGTGGCGCCGCGCGATGCGGCCGACATCGCCGCCCTCGGACTGAACCCGTCGCTCCCGACGGCAATGATGATGTTCGGTGGTGCGGGGTCTGCCGCGATGCGGACGATCGCGCGCCTGTTGAACGAGAGTGATCTGCCCGTGCAGATCATCGCGGCCTGCGGGAAGAACGACCGTCTCGAAAACGCGCTGCGCAGCATGCAGACACGCGTCCCGATGTACGTCACCGGCTTCACGGCGGACGTGCCGCGCCTGATGCGTCTTTCGGATTTCTTTATCGGCAAGCCGGGCCCGGGAAGCATCAGCGAGGCGGTGTCGATGGGGCTCCCGGTGATTATCGAGCGCAATTCATGGACGATGCCGCAAGAGCGCTACAACGCAGAGTGGGTCGAGGAGAGCGGGTTCGGGATCGCGGTGCGCAGCTTCAAACGTGAGATCGTGCCGGCCGTCGCCGCGATGGTCGACCCGATCCGGCGGGGCCTGTTCGTCGAGCGGATCAACGCCTATCAGAACCAAGCTGTGTTCGAGATCCCACGGATTCTCGACCGCATCCTGTCGGCGTAACGGCAGACTCGAGCGTCATCACGCCGGCGCCGAGGAGCGGCACCGCGCTTTCCATGCGCACCGGCAGCCGGCAGCGATCGTCGCTGATCCACACGCGCACGACCCACTCGTCCTTCCAGTCGGGGCCGTCCTTCACGCGCATCTCGAGCTCCACCGTGCTGAAGTCACCGGCGGGAGTTTTCAGCTGCTCGCGTTTCACGACGCGCACCGTGCTGGGGATGCGGCGTTTATCGTAGTGGCGATCGAAAGCGTAGGTCGAGTCGGGCGAGAGAGAGACGGTGCGCAGGAAATAGAGAAACGAGAGTTCGTCGAGCGGCGCGCTCCCCGCAATGCTGCCCGAATCACCGTGCGCGGTGGCCCAGTGATGGAGATCGGGGAAGATCTCGACGCTGTCGTCCGTGGTGGAGAACGGGCGGCGCTGATGTTTTTCGAATCGCAGCGAGGTCATGCGATGCGGATCGATCCAGCTGCGGTTGGCATCGCTCCCCTTCATAAAGAGGACGCCCATCTTCGTGTCCATCGAAACGAGCATCGTCTCCACACCACGGATCATCTCCGTTCCCTGCACCGCCATCACCGCGTGCCCGATCGTTCCAAACTTCCAGGCGCGGATTCCGAAGGTGAGGCGCTCGCCCGCTCCGAATGGAAGTGAGTCGGTCGTCTGAGCGCCCGCGGCGTGGGGAGCGGCGGCGGCAATCACACAGATCAACAGTCGAAGGACCCGGTTGCATCGCATGCGAACCTCGGAGACCGCGTGTGTGCGCGAGGACTGTCTTCCGGGAAAGTTGCGATGCAGTTGTCTCAGGCATGGCTCCGCGACGTACCGCGCTCGTCACGGAGCGGCCGCGTCCAGTCTCCTACGGACTGGCGATCTGGTATTGCTCCAGCTTGCCGTCGGGGAGGGTGAACGTGGTCAGCGCCATCGTTTTCTGGCCGCAGCGAATACGGAATCCGCGTTCGACCATTCCGCCGCGGAGCGACTGGCCGGTCTGCGTGAAATCAGTCGGCGCTCCGAGCGGTCCCAGGCTCGACGCAAAATCGGCTATCGCCTCGGCGCTGAAATACGCGTTGGCGTTGGCCGTGAAGAGCGCGCGATTGATCGTGCCGCGCTGGAGTCCGGCGAAAATCTCCTTCGCCTGCGCCACAGCCTTCTCGGTGGCGGCATCGGTCGCGCCAAACAGGATGTTCGCGATCCGGTTCCCGATCTGCCCTGGTGCGCTCGTCGCATCGAGGTTCGTCACGACGACGATCGCCATGTGATCGTCGGGATAAATGCTGTTCTGCGTCGTGAAGCCGGAGACTTCACCGTTGTGCGAGATCAGACGGTGTCCGTCCTGCGCACCGACACCGACGCCGAATCCGTAGCCGGTGCTCGTGCCGTTCGCGAGCAGCATGGCCGTTTGTTGTGCCTTGTACGATGCAGGCGTCAGCACCTTCTGATTGATGACGGAAATATCCCAGCGAGCGAGATCGCTGGCGGTCATCGCGAGTTCACCCGCGGCAAACACCCATCCCTTCCCTTCCTTGGGCGCGATGCGAACCGGACCGAGTGCGTAGCGCATGTAGCGCTCGGGGTCCGTCGGGCCGAGCGCCTGATCATCGGTGATCACCACCGATTCCATGTGCAGCGGTTTGAAGATTTCCTTTTGCAGGAAATCCACGAGCGGCATGCCGGCAGCTTTCTCGACGATCAGCCCGGCGATCACATAGTTCGTGTTGCTGTATTGCCATTTGGTGCCGGGCTCGAAGTCGAGCGGCTTTTTCCCCCACTCGTTCACGATCTGCTGCGCCGTAGTCGGCTTGAGCATCGGCGGCATGACGTAGTCCTGCGGCCAATAATCCTGATAGCCCGAGGTCATCGAAAGAAGCTGCCGCACACTGACTTCGTTCGCGCGCGTGAGCTCCGGGAGCCACTTACCGACTTTGTCGTCGAGCGAGAGTTTGTGGCGCTCGGCCAGAAGGAGAATGGCCGTCGCCGTGAACTGCTTGCTCACCGAGCCGATGCTGTAGCGCATGGTTGTCGCCGCCGGGAGCGACGCGGCGATGCGCGCGGTGCCGTAGGCGTTGGTGTAGGCGATTTTCCGTCGCGCACTACGGCAACGGACGCGCTCGGTGCGCCGGTGCGCGCGAGAATCTCGCGGGCGGCGCTGTCGATACTCGTCGTCATCGCCGTCGGGAGCGTCGACTGCGCAAAGCAGGGCGCAGCGGATGCGGCGGCGAGTGTGAGTGCAAAGCCAAACGTGCGGCGAATCGCGACTGGCATCGGATCTCCTCGCGTGGGGAAGGTACCGCCTGCGCCCGAAGCTACGCCGGACTCGGCTCGATATCCACTTTGATTCCGCGCCATTTCCCCTTGCGGAATCTGATAATGCTGAGCGTGCAGCGCGTCGCGTGCCCCGCGAGGATCGCGAGCCAGATGTGAATCGGCTGCAGCGTGCCGATGCGCTGCATCACAAAGCAAATGCTCAGCGGCAGGAGCATCTGCGAGACGAGCGAGATATAGAGTGGGCCCTTGGTGTCGCCAGTGCCCTGAAGGCCGCCCGTGTACGTGAGCGCCACGGTGATGAACAGCCCGGACAGGCTCAACACCCGCAGCAGCTGTGTGCCGATTCCGACCACGAGCGGGTCGTGCATTCCGAAGATCGCCAGCAGTTTCGTTGGAATCAGCAGGAACAACGCGCCGACGAACGCGGCAACGATGAGTCCGATGCGTGCCGCGACGCCAACACCTTCGGCAGCGCGCTCCGGTTTCCCAGCGCCGAGGTTTTGTCCGGCGATCGCGGCCGCCGCGCCGAGGAGCGCAGTGGAGGTCCAGGTTACGAATGAGAAAAGTTCGGTGTAGCTGACCGCGTACGTCGCCTGTGCTTCGGCGCCGTGCTCGACCGATCCGATGAAGCCGAGCATCAGCACGCCGCCGATGTTCATGGCGATTCCCTGAAAGCCAGTCGGCAGGCCGAACTTGAACAGTGACTTAATAATCGTCCAGTCGGGCGCGAATCCTTCGTGTTTCGGGAAGGAGACCACCCATCCTCCCGCGAGCAGTTTGTAGAGCGAGTAAATCGCGACGAGCCCGAACGCTGTCGCGGTTCCCATCGCGGCGCCGCGCGTGCCAAACGCCGGAATCGGCCCGAGCCCGCGAATCAGGATGATATTGAAAATGACATTCAGCACCGTGGCGCTGATTCCCAGCACCATCGGCGTACGGGCGTCGCCGGCCGAGCGCAGCGCGCCGGCGAGCATGAAGAAGATCATCATGCCGAGGCTGACAACGAACATCGTTCGCAGAAATGGCAGCGCCTCGGCCTGAACCGCGGCGGACGCGTTCACCATCCCGAGCAAGTGCGGCGCGAGGAAGTATCCTGCCGGCGCCAGAATGCCGAGCGATATCACGATCGCCGTAATGAACGCCTGATAGACGGTGCGGTCGACTTTTTCGTGATCGCCGGCGCCGGCGAATCGGGCGACGAGCACGCTCATGCCGGTGAACAGCGATGAAATGAAAACGATGACGACGAGAAAGATCTGCCAGCTCACGCCGACCGCGGCGTTGCCGGTGAAGCCGACGTAGTTGCCGACGAGCGCGTGGTCGATCACGCCCTGCATGCCGCCGATGATATTGGCGAGCATGGTGGGCCACGCGAGTTTCCAGACCGCTGAGGCGAGGTGTCCCTCGACGAGCGAGCGGTCGTAGCGCTTTTCGCCTTTCGGCGGGGTGTTCTCAGCCATTGGTCAGAGCTAATCTAGCCGCGGGGAACGAACCTCACGGCGCGCTGACGGCGATCCTCGTCCCCCGCATCGAGAGCGTGTCGCTCTTGAGCGAATCCGGCCGGTCGGCGAGCTGTTTATTCGCCTGCAGCAGATACGCGACCACATCGAGATACTCGCCGTCTTTCATGCCGCCGGGGTTGTCGAGCGGCATCGTGCTGCGGATGAGTGCGTAGAGATCGTAGACGCGGCGGTTGTTCCACGACTGCACGAATGCCGCCCCGACGAGCGTCCCGGCGCCGTGGCACGTGTCGCAGCTGCGTGAGTAGATCGCCGCACCGCGCGTGGCCTGCGATGCCAGGAACTGTGCGGCCGGCAAGCCGGCGGAGCCGGAGAGTATGACGCGCGCGTTTGGATCGACGCGGAGCGGGACCGTCGGGCCTGTCTTCGCGTTCGGCGCGAGGTACGCGCCCAGCGGCGACAGCACGTTCGGCGCGCTGGCGCACGCGTATGTCGTGAGCAGTATCGCAGATGCCGCGATGGTTCGGCGAGTCACGCGCGTCGATCCTCGATGTTTATCCAGGTTTGGAGACTCGTGGTACGTCCAACCTATTTAACTGCCGCACGGCGGATTCGCGACCGTCTCTATTCCGCCGCGTCTCCTGCGGTTTGATTTTCACCGCAACTTTGTGTCAGCTTTGTGCTTGGTTTGCGCTGGGTATGTGCTTGGTTTCTGCTTCCCCACGAACATCCGAGTCATGACTGACGAGCCTATCGATTCGATCCCGATTCCAGAGCCAACCGCACGAAGCACCGCGCCCGACGGTCCGGCGGAAGGTGCGCTGCCGAGGCGGGAGTTCCTGCGCTTTGCGGGCGCGGGGGCGGGACTGTTTATGGTTGGCGGGAGCGACATTCCGCGGCGGATTGAGAGCGCGCTGCCGAAATCGATCGTCATGCCGCGCGCGACGAGCGCCTCGGCCGACATCGTCGTCATCGGCGCAGGCGGCTGGGGCGCTTTCACAGCGCTGAACCTGATTCAGAAGGGACACAAGGTCACGCTGGTCGATGCGTACGGCCCTGGAAATGCACGGTCGACGTCCGGCGACGAGACGCGCGGCGTGCGGTCGTCGTACGGCGATCGCCCGGGTGAGCAGGGCGAAACGTGGACCTTGTGGGCGCGCGAGTCGATGAAGCTGTGGACTGCGTTCGACGAGGAGTGGGGAAAGCATTTTCGCCTGAACCTGTTTCATGTGACGGGCGATCTGATCATGCGCAGCGAGTGGGACAACTTTCAGCTGCGCACGAAAGTCTGGTGGGACAAACACAAGATTCCGTACGAAGTGCTGAACCCCGCGGATGTGCGGAAAGCGTTCCCCGTGATTTCGATGGACGACATCACGGCGGTCCTGTACGAACCCGACGCCGGCATCGTGCGCGCACGACGCGCTGCGCAAGCCGCCGCATCGGCGTTTGAAACGCTCGGCGGCAAGATCGTCATCGGCCGCGCGACACCGGGGAAAATGTCGGGCGGCAAACTCGACGAAATCAATCTCGACACCGGTCAGACGCTGCGCGCTGACACGTTCGTGTGGGCCGTCGGCCCGTGGATGGGAAAAACATTTCCGGATATCCTCGCGAAGAAAACGCGCGTACCGATTGGATATGTGGTGTACTTCGCGACGCCCGTGAATGACCAACGGTTCACCTTTCCGAATTTGCCGAGCTACAACTTTCCTGGCGTGACCGGGTGGGCAGCACTGCCGGTGGACAATCGCGGATTTCGCGTGCGCGGCGCAGAGCGCGCGCCAGGTGCGCCAGGTGCGCCCGCTGGACCGCCGGGCATGACGCCAGCGGGTGCCGGTGGGCGCGGCGGACAGCAGCAGCCCGCGGTTCCGCCTGCTCAGCAGGATCCCGACACGAGCGATCGCTGGGCGGATCAAACGCGCATCGACGGATCGCGTCGCTTCGTTGAACACCGCTTCCCTGCTCTGAAAGCCGCGCCGGTTTCGCAAACGCACTCATGCCACTACGAGTCGACTTCAAGCGGCGATTTCATTGTCGACATTCATCCGGCGATGTCGAACTGCTGGATCGTCGCCGGCGGAAATTCCGAAGGCTTCAAGATGTGCCCAAAGATCGGTGCGTATGCGTCGAGCCGGATTCTTGGAGTCGAGGGAGATCCGAAACTCGTGAAGGCGTTCAAGATTCCGCCGATGGAATATCCGCCGCCGGCGCCGGTCACTCCTGCAGACAGCACGCGTCGTCCGAACCGGCCGCCGCCGGGAACGGATCAGGAATAGCCAATTCGATTTGGCGCGAGTGCGGGTGAGCCACGTCACGGCGCGAGCACAGGCGCCATGCCGATACTTGCGGGATGTTCAAGCGCTCACTGCTCAGCGTCATATTGCTTGTCGCCTGCCACAATAGTGGCGCGGGCGTAGACGGCTGCACCTGCAACGGCGGGGTTATCACTCCCGTCGCAGTGCTCCCGGTTACCTGGGTCGACAACGCGTGGGTTCAGCCCGTACCGAGCTGGGGCTCGCCGGTGCGGCTGCAGCTCCCTGTACCCGTCGACAGCATCATTCTCGGCCCGAACGGCGGGCTCGGATTTTTCGGCGCGCACGAGGGTGGCCATGTCGAAGGGCTCGATCACCTCTGGATTCCGGTGAAGTCGGGCACGGTGATCGGCAGCTGGGCCGATGGCACTGTGCTCGATATCCAGAATATCGATGGGTCGTTTTACGTCGACATCGACTACGGACAAGGGCTCGTCGGCAAGCACCAGGTCGCGCAGCGGGTTCTCGTCTCCGTCGGCCAGCATGTGAAGGCGGGCGACCCAGTAGTCGTCGCCGCCGGAACCGCGGAGTTCAATCTCGTCGACTACAATCGCAACGATGGCGTTCGCACGGGCGACACCGGCGGCGCCAACGTGTCGCCATTCGATTACTTGAAGCCGGACGTGCAGGCGGCGCTGATCGCGCGCCATGTGAACGAAGTGGTGAATCCGTATTTCGCCAACGGCTCGATCGCGGGCAACAGCCGGCCGTGGGAACCGAATCTCACGAACAAAATTCTCGACCATGCCGATCATCGCGGGACTTTTCTCGGCGAGTGGCTCCTCACGAACAAAGGTTGGACCGTCGCCGATCCGCTCTATTTCGATGTCATGACGATTCACGACGTGACCAACGCCTACGGTCACTTCCAGCACATCGATCTCGAAGATATGAACGCTCCCCCGACCGGTTCGGAACTCTCCGATGGCACATGGGTGCCGGGCGACAGCGCGGGGAAGTTCATCGTGTCGATGAGTTTCAACGGGCCGGTCTACTACGCGCGCTATGCCGTTGACGAGAGCGGGCCGCGCGCGAAGCTCACAATTGAATGGAAGGCCGGGTCCTATCCGAGTTCGATCTCCTCGAACGCCGCAGTGTACATCGAGCGGAAGAACGTGTATCTCGGACTCGATGCGCAGGAGTTGGGACTCATTCCCAAGAGTCCGTAGTACTCGGCGCTCGGCGTCATTCAGCCCGCAGGGCTGCCGCCGGACTGATGCGCGAGGCGCGCCACGCAGGAAGCGCGCTGGAAACCAGAGCGATCATGACCAGCAACACCGCCGCCGCGAGATATGTCGCGGCACTGCCAAACGATGTCGCCCCGAACAGAAGCGGCCCAAGGAATGGCGACGTAATGCGAGCGATCAGCAATCCGATCGCCAGTCCGCCCGCTGCCATCGACAATCCTTCCAAAATCACGCTCACCAAGATTCGCGCCAACGATGCACCCAGCGCGAGGCGGATGCCGATTTCACTCGTCCGCTGGATGGTCGCGTACGCAACGACTCCGTAGAGTCCGACGGCGGCGAGCACGAGGGCGCCGATCGCGAGCGCCAACGACACGCGAGCGAGGAATGCGCGGCGTGAAGCCGTAGCCTCGACGACCGCGGATAACGTCTGGATGTTGTCGATGGGTACATCTGCATCGAGTGCGCGAACAGCCGTGCGCAGGACGGAAGCGAGCGCGGCCGGATCACCGGCGGAGCGCACGACGACCGTCAGGTGGCCACCGGAGTTGTCCGCGTGGGACACGTAGAGCTGCATCGTGCGCCTCGAGTCGAGCCCGTACTGGTACACGTCGCCGACCACGCCGACAATCGTGCG
>Ga0210389_10004391_pt1 | contig 10976 bp, 9 predicted proteins | sample IncBWH28OmetaG_FD_160127 | JGI IMG/M metagenome (GOLD analysis project Ga0210389, IMG submission 160127) | Forest soil microbial communities from Barre Woods Harvard Forest LTER site, Petersham, Massachusetts, United States - Inc-BW-H-28-O ... | reverse complement strand
CAGCCGGAACCCCGAGGTGTTCTGCTCGGGGGCCGGCGCCACCAACATCTACGACCTGCCGGCCGAGTTCAACGAGTACTTCGGCTCGATGATCAACATGGACGACCCCCGGCACGCGCGGCTGCGGCGGATCGTGTCCCGCGCCTTCACCCCGAAGATGCTCAGCAAGTTCGAGCAGGACGTCCAGCGGGCTGCCGCCGTCATCGTCGATGACCTGCTGGAGACCGGGCCGTGCGACTTCGTGCAGCACGTGTCGGCCCGGCTGCCGCTCAAGATCATCTGCGACATGATGGGCATCGGCGATGAGCACTACGGCATGGTGCTCAAGAACACCAACATCATCTTGTCCGGCGCCGACCCCGAGTTCGTCAGCCAGGACATGAACGAGGCCCTCACCCAGATCCTCACCTCCGGCCAGGAGCTGGGCGACCTGGTCACCAGCCTGGGCGAGGAGCGCCAGGCCAAGCCCGCCGACGACCTGGTGTCCGCCCTCGTCCGCGCGAACATCGACGGTGAGCAGCTCACCCCCGCCGAGCTGGCCTCGTTCTTCATCCTGCTGGTGGTGGCCGGCAACGAGACCACCCGCAACGCGATCTCGCACGCGCTGGTGCTGCTCACCGAGCACCCCGGCCAGCGCGAGCTGCTGATGGCCGACCTGGACGGCCGGATCGGCCCGGCGGTCGAGGAGATCGTCCGCTACGTGTCCCCGGTCATCTGGATGCGGCGCACGCTGACCAGGGATTTCACCATGAACGGGCACGCCGACCGCGAGGGCGACAAGGTCCTGCTCGTCTACCAGGCCGCCAACCGGGACGAGTCCGCCTTCACCGATCCCAACCGCTTCGACATCACCCGCTCCCCCAACCCGCACGTCGGCTTCGGGGCGGCCGGCCCGCACTTCTGCCTCGGCGCGCACCTGGCCCGCCGCGAGATCACCGCCGTGCTCCGCGAACTGCTCGCCCGGGTGCCGGGCATCCGGGCCGCTGGCGAGCCGGACTACCTGCTGTCCAACTTCATCAACGGCATCAAGCGCCTGCCCTGCGAACTGGCCTGACGCCCGGCGCGCCCTTTTCATCCAAAACGACTCCGGCCACATTCACACGCTGACGCCCATGTCCGCCGCCGTGGCGCGGAACTGCTCGCAGTCCAGCGCGCCAGCCTCGGTGAGGGTCGGCACCGAGCGGAAGAACACCTCGATGCTCCCGGGGTCGCATCGGTACTCGACGACGCCCAGCTGACGCAGGCCGGGCCCTGCCAGGTCGTCGCTGGTCCTGGTCACGAAGGCGGTGGACGGCGCGCGGACGGTGAGCGCGTCGTTGTACCGGCCGACCTCGAAGCGGTGCAGGTGGCCGCTGCCGTAGACCCTGACATCGACAGGGTCCAGGGTGTCCAGCAGCCGGCCCAGCACGCTGCCGGGAATGCTCAGCATGGCCCCGGCCTCAGCCGGTGGCGGGACTGGCGGCCACAGCGCCTTGTGGCAGAACACCAGGGCCGGCCGCCCGCCGGCCTGCTCGGCGAGCGTGCCGAGCCACTCCCACTGAGCCTGCTCCTCGGGCAGGCCGGTGGCGAGGACCTCGCTGTTGAACCCGATGACCGCGTAGCCGCCGAGCAGCTCAACCCAGTGGTCCGGGCCGAAGACCCTGGTAAATGCCGTCACCCGGGCGCTGGTGGTGGAGATCCCGGCCCACGGCTCGTCCCCTGGCTCGCCGACGTCGTGGTTGCCGGGCAGGACCCGAAGCGGAACGCTGATCAGCTCGAGCAGGTCGCGGGCGGCCACGCGGTCGGCGTCCGAATCAGGGTCGAGCATCGTCACGTCTCCGGTGTGCACGACCAGGTCGGGCCGGAGCTCGTCATTGATGAAGGCGGCCAGTTCCTCGAAGTTCCGGTAGCCGATGCCGCCCCGGTGGCCGAGGTGAGTGTCTGAGATCTGCACGATGCGCATGTCTTGCCTCTACCCCGGGTTACCTCTCCACATCGGAAATGCCCGGGAAACAGCACGACACCAGCTCCTGAGCGGCGCAATGGCGATGGCGCCATCGCTGCCGCCTGCCAGGGCACGCGCTGGCACCATCGCGGGTGCCATAGGACTCGCGATGGTGCCAGCGCATACCCGATCGCGCGACAGCATCTACGCCATCGCGGGCCGGGAAGCGGCCCGCAAGCCCCCGAAGCGGCCCGCAAGCCCCCCGAAGCGGCCCGGGAAACCGCCCGTAGGACCTGAGGGTTGCCCGGCGGGACGGTAGGACGCCACGTCCGCCTGGGTACGATGCCGCAAAGAACCGTGCAACTGTGTCCGTTTTTAGCAGGAAGCCTAGTTACGGACGTAAATGCGAAGGCAGGTGCGATATGGGAAACCGGGTCGCGGGGAAGGTTGCGCTGGTCACGGGGGCGGCGCGCGGGCAGGGACGGGCGCACGCGATGCGCCTCGCTGAAGAGGGCGCGGACATCATCGCCGTCGACGTCTGCGCCCCGCTGCCGAGCGTCGCCTACGAGCCCGCCACGCCGCAGGACCTGGCCGAGACCGTCACCCAGGTGGAGAAGCTGGACCGGCGGATCGTCTCCGGCATCGCCGACACCCGCGACCTCGGCGCGCTGAAGGCGATCGTCGATGACGGCGTGGCGCACCTCGGCCGGCTGGACATCGTGGTGGCCAACGCGGGGATCTGCGTGATCAAGCCGTGGGACCAGCAGACGCCGCAGATGCTCGACGACGTGATCAGCACCAACGTCACCGGCACCTGGAACACCATCATGGCGGGCGCGCCACACCTGGTCGAAGCGGGCGGCGGGTCGGTCATCGTGATCAGCTCGGCGGCCGGCCTCAAGGTGCAGCCCTTCATGGTCCCCTACACCACCAGCAAGTTCGCCGTGCGCGGGATGGCGAAGGCGTTCGCCGCCGAGCTCGGCAAGCACGGCATCCGGGTCAACAGCGTGCACCCCACCGGCGTCCGGACGCTGATGGGCTCGGGGAGCATGCAGCAAGAGATCGGGGCGGCCATCGCCGACTACAACCGGCTCGCGCCGATGTTCATGAACCTGATGCCGGTCGACATCACCGAGCCGGAGGACGTTGCGGACACCGTTCTGTTCCTCGCGTCCGATGAATCCAAGTTCATGACCGCGCACGAGCTCGCGCCCGACGCCGGCGTCACCGAATTCTGACACCAAACGACTCCGATCATCGGCCGGAGGGGCCGGCGATCGGAGTCGTTTTGTGCGGGGGCGTTCCTAGGCGGCGTCGAGGTACTCGGCCAGCTCGCCCAGTTCGCTCGGCCAGCCTTGGGAATTGCCGTTGTAGGCCTTGCGGTGGGCGTCCTCCGGCAGCTGCGCGAATCCGGACTCGGTCACGGTCAGCCGCGTGCCGGAGCCCGCCGGCTCGAGCGTGAACTCGACGTACGTGCGACGCGGGTCATCGTCTGGCAGCCCGTAGACCTGCCAGGTGTACCCGAACACGGCCGGTTCTTCGACCCGCTCCACGCGCATGCTGACTGTGTGCCCGTTGCCGAACTTCATCCAGGCCGCCCCGCCCGGGCGCAGGTCGATCGTCGCCTCGTCGCCGAACCAGGACGCCAGGCCCTCGGCCGTGGTGAGCGCCGCCCAGACCTGGGCGGGCGGGTGAGCGATCTCCACAGTCCGCTCGATCCGGTCGGGAAAGCCCATGACTGCCTCCAGTCTCGTTCAGTTTCCGGTTGCGCCTGCGGTTGCGCTTGCGATCGCGCCTGCGATTGAGTAGCAACCTACTGGTTGCAAAACTTATCGCAATCGACTGGTTGCGTCAACTGGGCCGCGCGGGCTCGGCCTGGTTTCCGGCCTTGTTGTGGGGCTTCAGCCTGATTCCGGCCTTGTTGTGGGGCTTCGGCCTGGTTTCCGGCCTTGTTGTGGGGCTTGGGCGCGGGCTCGATGGCGAGGTGCGGGAGCCGGCGATCGAGCCAGCGGGGCAGCAGCCAGCTGGCGGTGCCGGACATGTGCATGATGGCGGGGACGAGGACGGTCCGCAGGACGAAGGCGTCAAGAGCGACCGCGATCGTGAGGCTGATGCCGAACTCGGCGATCGTGCGCTGGCTCATCAGGGAGAACGCCAGGAACACGCAAATCATGATCGCGGCCGCGGCGGTGATGACCCGTGCCGTGCCGGCCTGCCCGGCGCGGACGGCGCGGTGGCTGTCCCGGGTGCGCGCCCACTCCTCGTTCATCCGGCTGACCAGGAACACCTGGTAATCGGTGGACAAGCCGAACAGGATCGGCAGGATGAACACCGGCAGGAATGCCTCGACGGGGCCGGCCGTGCCCAGGCCGAACGCGCTGGTCCCCCAGCCCCACTGGAAGAGCGCGGTCAGTACGCCGAACGTCGCCGCCGCGGCGATCAGGTTCATCGCCGCGGCCGTCGCCGGGATCAGCAGGCTGCGGAAGGCGACCAGCAGCAACAGGAAGCTCAGCCCGATGATCGTGAGCAGGAACCAGGGCAGCTTGGCCTGGACCGCCGCCGTGAAGTCCACGATGGTGGCGCTGGTGCCGCCGACGTAGACTCGCAGCGTCGTCCCTCGCTGGGCGGCCGGGATCACGGTGGTGCGCAAGACGGAGATCAGCGCGGTGGTGGCGGGATCCTCCGGTGACGTGCGGGGCGTCACCTGGATGACCGTCGTGCCGTGCGCGGCCGCGACCGCGTGCACGCTGGCGACGTCCGCGAGGTGCGGCAACTGGTTTTCCAGGGCGTGCAGCGCTGCGGCGTCGGCTGGTTCATTGACCTGGGCGCCGGCCTGCGCGACCAGCACAAGGGGGGCGTCGAAGCCTGGCCCGAATCCCTGGGCCAGCAGGTCGTAGGCCTGCTTGGTGGTGCTTGAGGCCGGGTCGTGGCCCTGGTCGGAGGAGCCGAGTTGCAGCCGCGTCAGGGGGATCGCCAGGGCCAGCATGACCGCAACGGCAACCGCGGCCAGCACGGCGGGACGGCGCTGCACGATGTCCGCCCACCGGGTCCACGCGCCTGGCGTTGCGGGCTGCGGCACGCTGGCCGGCCCGTTGGCTGGCCCTGGCACGCTGGCCGGCTGTGGGACTGAGGCCAGCCTGCGGCGCTGGCGCCGGCTGAGCACGCGGCGGCCGAAGAGGCCGAGCAGCGCTGGCAGCATCGTCATCGTCGCGAGCACGGTGAGGACCACAGTGAGCGCGCAGGCGATCGCCAGCCCGTTGAGGAAGCTGAAGCGGAGCACCAAGATGCCGAGCAAGGCGATGCACACCGTGCCGCCCGCGAAAAGTACCGTGCGCCCGGAGGTGTTGAGCGTGGCGACCGTCGCGTCTTCCGGCGTCAGGCCCGCTTCCAGGCCGCGCCGGTACCTGGTGACGATGAACAGCGCGTAGTCGATGCCGACGCCAAGCCCGATGAGCGCGGCGATGATCGGCGCGAGGGCCAGGATGCTCATGGTGTGCGTCAGCGGGGCGATCGCCATCAGCCCGCCGACGACCCCGGCGAGCGCGGTGATGAGCGGCAGCAGCGTCGCGAGCAGCGAGCCGAACGCGATGAACAGCACGATCGCGGCGGCGACCACGCCGACTACCGTGCCGAGGGACAGCGGCGCCTGCTCGGTGTCGCCGATGGCCTGGCCGCCCAGCTGAACGTCGAGCCCGGGCTCGCGGGCCGCCCGTGCCGCGTCGATCACCCGGACGACGTCCGCCTTGGCCAGGTCGCCGGACTGCCGGGTGAAGTTGACCACCGCGTAGGCGGTCCTGCCGTCCCGGCTGATCTGCGCGGTCCCGCCCGGGTTATACGGGCTGACCACCGAGGCGATCGTGGGGTACGTGGCGATCCGGTGCAGCGCCGCGCTCATCCGCGTCATGACCGCCTGGTCGCGGACCGTGCCGGCGGCGACGTGCCAGACGATCGTGTCGAAGTCCCCGGACTGCGCCGGGACCGTTGCGGACAGCAACTGCTGGGCCGTGGTCGACCCGGTGCCGGGCAGCGAGAAGGAGTTGTCGTACTCGCTCTTGACGGCCTGGGCGAGCACGCTGAGCACGATCAGGGCGAGCACCCAGGCCGTGATGACGGTGAACCGGCGCCCGTAGCACCACCGCGCGATGTAAGGCATGACAATCTCCCGAGTTAGACGGATTCGGCGTTGTCCATCGTTCGCGAGGCAGGGCCTGGCCGTCTTCGGCCAGCCGCGGCGACTTGCGCCGCCACGATCGCGGTAGCGCAGGCCCCTGATTACTGCGAGCGCACCGTCTGCGGTAACGGGCCTACCGCGTCCGCGGTAGTTTGCTTGTCGGCCCGCCCTGCCGCTGCTTACAGTCGCCTCGTGGGTTCCTTCATCGGCTTGCGCCGCTCCTTCGGCCCGTCCTGGGACTGGTGCCGTCGCACGGTGGCCAGGCATCGCACGGCGGCGGTGCTCGCCGGCACCGTCGCCGCGTTCGGCTGCGGGCTGACGACCGCCGTGACGCATCCCCCGGCCGGGCTGTCGCCGGCCGGGCTGACCATCGCCGCCGTGACCTACGCCGTCTTCGCCGCGATCGCCGTCGCGCGCTGGCCATCGTGGCTTCTGGTGGCGACCGCGATCGTCGGGGCGGTGGCCTCGATGGCCGCGGGGGTTCCTGACGCCGTGATCACGTCGGCGCTGTACGTCGCGGTGCTGGCATTCTCGCTGGCCAGCGAGTTTCCCCGGGTGATCGCCGGCACCGTGGCGGCCATCGCCGCACTAGGCGCAAGCCACCTGGCCTTCGGCTTGCATGCGAGCCCCGGCTGGTCCGACCTCCAGGTGCTGCCGTGGCTCGCGGTCGTGGCCGCCGTCGGGCTGGCCATCCGCGCCAGGCGGAGTCAGCGGGCCATGCTGGCGGAGCGGGCCAGGCACGCGGAGGAGCTCCGGGAGGCCGACGCCCGGCGGCGCATCCGCGAGCGGGTCCAGGAAGAACGGCTGCGGATCGCCCGGGAGCTGCATGACGCGGTGGGCCACCAGGTGGCGCTGATCAGCGTGCAGGCCGGCGCGATGAGCTACCTGCTCGGCACCCCCCTCGGCGGGCCCGACCTGGCAAAGGCGCGGGAGTCGCTCGGGCACATCCAGCGGGCCAGCGAGGCCGCGCTTGAGGAGCTCAGGCTCACCGTGGGGCTGCTGCGGCAGCCGGGTGACAGCGAGCCTATCGAGCCAGCCGCCGGGCTCGGCAGGCTGGCGGAGCTTATTGGTTCCTTCGCCGCGACCGGCCTGAAGGTGACCTGCGAGGTGACTGGCCCGGCCGGGCCGCTGCCGGAGGCGGTCGACTTCACCGCGTACCGGCTGATCCAGGAGTCGCTCACCAACACCGCGAAGCATGCGGCCGGAGCGTCCGCATCGGTCAGGCTCACGTACCGGCCGGGAGCGCTCGCGCTGGCAGTCGAAGACGACGGGCCGGCCGGAGTTGCGGGCGGCGCTGTTGCGGGCGGCGCTGTTGCGGGCGGCGCTGTTCCAGGGCATGGCCTGATCGGCATGCGCGAGCGGGCAGTGGCCGTGGGCGGGTGGGTGACGGCCGGGCCGCGCGACGGCGGCGGCTTCCGGGTCCTGGCCGAGCTGCCGCTTCCGGCCGAGCGGGTTCCAGGCGAGCGGGTTCCGGCAGAGCTGCCGCTTCCGGCAGAGCTGCCGCTTCCGGCTGAGGCGGCGTCATGACCGGTACGGGCGTCACAAGGGTGCTGCTCGCGGACGACCAGGATCTCGTCCGCGCCGGGCTGCGGCTGATGGTGGACAGCGCACCCGACCTGAGCGTGGTCGCCGAGGCCTCGACCGGCCGGCAGGCGATCAGTCTGGCCAGGCAGGAGCGCGCTGACGTCGTGCTGATGGACATCCGGATGCCGGACCTCGACGGCCTGGCCGCGACCAGGCAGATCACTGCCGACGAGAGCCTGGCCGGCGTCAAGGTCTTGATCTTGACCACCTTCGAGGTCGATGAGTACGTCTTCGAGGCGCTGCGCTCGGGTGCCAGTGGGTTCCTTGGCAAGGGATCGCGGCCCAAGGTGCTCATCGAGGCGATCCGGACGGTGGCCCGCGGAGACGCCCTGTTGTCCCCCGCGGCAACCCGCGGCCTGATCGCGCGATTCCTCACCCTGCACGACCGCGCCCCCGGGGCAACCCCCGGACTGGCCGACGCGCTGACCGAGCGGGAACGCGAGATCGTCGCCCTGGTGGCGACGGGAATGTCGAACGCTGAGATAGCCAGCCATCTCGTGCTCAGCCCGCTGACCGTCAAGACGCACGCCAACCACGCGATGACCAAGCTCGGCGCCCGTGATCGCGCCCAGCTGGTGGTCTTCGCCTATCAAGCCGGCCTGGCAGGCCCGTGGTAAGAAGGACGCATGCGACAAGGTGAGGTCTGGTGGGTCGAGTTCGACGAGCGACGGCCTGTCGTGCTGCTGTCGGACGACGGGCCATCCGGGTTCCGGGCGATGCAGGTCGTCGCTCCGGCGGATACCGACTTCTCCGGCCTGGGAATCGAGGTGGCAGTCGGCGTCCCGGAAGGACTGCCCTTTGACGGCGTGGTGCGGTTCGCTTTCCCCCGGCCAGGCTTTACCCCGTGCACCTGGCTGACCACCCTGAGCCGGGACGACCTGATCGAACGAGCGGGCGCAGTGCCTGCCGCCAAGCTCAGCGAAATCAACGATGCCCTGCGCGCCAGCGAGCAGAGGGTGGAGTGGACCCCGGACGCAGCAGCCAGGCTCAGCGAGATCAGGGATTCCCTCCGCCGGCGAGCTCAGTTGGATCGCTAGCCACCTAGCTGCCCGCGTCCAGCGCGGGGTGGTTCAGGGCGGCGGCGAGGATGGCGTTGCGGTGGGCCCACGCTGCCCAGCCTGGCGGGGTGGCGGCCAGGAAGGGGGCCGCGGCCGCTTCGGGGCAGCGGTCCTGCGTCCACGCGGCGACCTGGCCGCCCCTGATGACGAAGGCGGTGAGAATCCCGCCCGACCAGCCGCAGGCCGTGAAGTCCGCTGCGGTCAGCATGCTCGCGCGCTGCGGGCAGGTCACCCAGTCCAGCGCCGTGAGCTCCTGGTTGACCTGAGCTGCCAGCTCGAACGCCAGCGCCCGCGCGGCCTGGTCGCGCAGCAGTTCCAGGTGCGCGCGGACCCGCGCGATTGCCTCGGGCTCGCGCCGCAGCGCCGCGCCGATCGTGCCGGCGAAGGCGGCGCGGTCGGCCTCGGCGACGCCCCGTGCGCGGGCCATGTCGAGCTCCGCGCCGCGCAGCCGAGCGCCGGTGTAGCCGAGCGGCAGGCAGCGCGTCAGCCCGTGCACCGCCAGCCGGGCCCGCCGGCCGCCGAGGTAGGGGCCGAAGTACTCCACCCCGGCAACTGGCGGCTCCGGGACGGGGAGGTGCGTGACCGACAGCCGGGGACGGGCGGGACGGGAATCCAGGACGACGCAGACGGGAACCTCCTGGCCACCCGGGGTCTTGTTCCATCGCGGCAGCACCCGGGTCAGCAGGGTGCGCTCCAGCCACGCGGCCTCGTGGACGGAGTCGCAGGCGACCGCCTCGATGCGGGCCACCCGCGCGACCATGGGCGCCAGGTGGGCGCGGTCACGCAGTCCGGACCAGTAGGAGCCAACCCGGCTGCGCAAGGATGTTGCCCGGCCGATGTACAGCACGTCGCCCGCCGCGTCGCGGAACCGGTACACCCCCGGCGCCGCCGGGAGCCGGGCGATCATCGCGGAGATGCCCGCATTCCTCGCCGGACCCAATGTCGTGCCCACTCTTGGACCCTAACCGGGTGCGGCTGCGGGCGAGGCATGGCCTGCCGGGCCTGGCGGTTTTCATGAAGGTAAATGCAGTGGCCTTGGTGTTATTTGGTGTCCAAGTAGCTGGCGCGACCTGAGTGTCTGCGGCGTGCGGGCAAGGAACGAGTGCCGGCGGGCCCGCGGGCAAGGAACGAGTGCCGGCGGGCCCGCGGGCAAGGAACGAGTGCCGGCGGCCTGCGGGCAAGGAAGGAGTGCCCATGCGGTGCTGGTTGCCTGTGAACGCTTTCCGGGCCCGCTTCGCGACTCCCGTGCTGAGCACTGCGCCTGCTGCCTGAGGCGGCTGCTGCGGGTCTAGCGGAGCGTGATCACGTTCGCGGTGATCAGCGCGGCGGCGTCGGAGGCAAGGTAGGCGATCACCTCGGCGACCTCGCCGGGGGTTGCGATGTGCAGGAGGCTGGGGCTTGCGGCGACGTGCTCGCGCACGGCGTCGGTGACCCAACCGGTGTCGGTGACGGGTGGGTAGACCATGTTGGCCGTGATGCCGAACGGGGCGAGCTCGAAGGCGGCCGACATCGTGTAGTTCTCTTGGGCGGCCTTGGCGGCCCCATAGGAGACCTCCTCGGGGAAGCCAAGGTCACCGCCGGAGGTCAGGCCGATGATCCGGCCCCAGGTCGCCTGGCGGGCGATGTGGCGACGGGCGAACTCGCTGATCATCAGGGCCGCGCCCATCGCGTCGACGCTGAACTGGCGGGCCCAGGTCTGCGCGGTGACCTGCTGCAGGGACCGGCCTGCCCGGTCTGCCGTGGCCCCCGAGAAGGTGTCGGCCAGCCATCCGGTCGCGTTGTTGACCAGGATGTCGACCGGGCCGAACTGCTCCTCGGCGGTGTCGAACAGCATGGCCGGCGTGGCCGGGTCGGACAGGTCGGCCTCCACGGCGGCCGCCCGGCCGCCCTCGTCCCGGATCCGGGCGGCGACCGCCTCGGCGCCCTGGGCCCGGCCGTCGCGGTACGCCTGCGGGATCCCGGGATCGTCTGGGTCGTGGACCCGCAGGAACGTGCAGAGCACCGCGCAGCCGCGGCCGGCCAGGGCTTGGGCGGTCGCCGCGCCGATGCCATGATTGGCGCCCGTGACGATCGCGGTATGCGCGCTCATGACATCGCGTCGAAGGTGGCCGCGTCATCACCTATCGAAGGAAACGGATCAACTGCCATCAGCCATCACCGTCATACGTCAAATGATGCCACGTGTGCCCGGAGCCAGGGACGTGCCTTCTGGGAGGGAAGGGAATAAGTTGGCCGGCGT
>Ga0210389_10004390_pt1 | contig 10976 bp, 10 predicted proteins | sample IncBWH28OmetaG_FD_160127 | JGI IMG/M metagenome (GOLD analysis project Ga0210389, IMG submission 160127) | Forest soil microbial communities from Barre Woods Harvard Forest LTER site, Petersham, Massachusetts, United States - Inc-BW-H-28-O ... | reverse complement strand
TCAGCATCCCGGACAATGCTCGCCACCGACGTGCCGGTGAGGATTTCCACATCGCGAAGCATCAGCGAATAGAGCAGCCGGCCGACCAGCGCGTTACCCATCACGAGCCGGGTGCCCCTGTTGTGGCTCAATCTGTCATGCGCGTGGCGCGCCAGCAGTTTGGCGGAATGCAACAGCGATTTCACTGATGTCGTGGACGACAGCAAATGACCGATATCGGTCCGGTCGACCATCATGCCACCCAGCAGCGTAAACTCCTGAAGCGGCGGACGAACGAGCTTGAAGGCGTCGCCGAGCAACCGCGCGTCGAACGGCAACGGTTCCAGTGCACGTCCGGCCACCGCCGCGCCCTCGAGTTCCGAACGATAGTCGGGATGACGCGCATAAGCCCGCAGCCTGACCTCGGAATGATTTTCCAGGACTTCCACCGCTTCGGGACCGGCTTCCAGGAAACGGGCCCGCAGCGAGGCGTCCGCCCGGTTGCCGACGATCTGCTGCAGATATCGCTCGACATTCGCGGGACTGTCGGCGGCCCCGGACGCGTGGCGCGTGTTCGGGATCCAGATCGATCCCGCCGACAACGCCGACGTACCACCCACAAATTCGGTCTTTTCCACGAGCAGCGTTTTGGCGCCCTGAATGGCGGAAAACAGCGCCGCGGACATGCCCGCGGCGCCGGCGCCGATGACAACGACGTCATAGCGCGGCGACACCTCGGATAGTCCTAGAGGCGGCGAGGACTGACCCGGCGGGTGGCGGCGTATCCCGATCCTTGTCGCCGCCGAGCTAGCCACCCTTCGCGACCCGCTTCGCAACCTTCTTCTTCGCCGCCTTCTTCCGCGGCGCCTTCCGTTCGTCCTCCAGCGCCTTGCGCACCGCCGTGAACTCCTGCAGCGACGCCTTGTCGGCGCGCGGAAAACGCAGATTGAGCGTCTCGAGCGTGGAGACGATCGCGGAGCCGATCACCACCCGCGCGAACCATTTGTGATCGGCCGGCACCACGTGCCACGGCGCTGTTGGCGTCGAGGTGTGCCTGACGATGTCCTGATACACGGCCTGATATCTCGGCCACAGCGCGCGCTCGGAGATGTCGGCCATCGAGAATTTCCAGTTCTTCGAGGGCTCGTCGAGCCGGTCGAGAAACCGCTTGCGCTGCTCCTCCTTCGACAGGTTAAGGAAGAACTTCAGGACCACGGTGCCGTTGCGCGCGAGGTAGCGCTCGATCGCCGCAATGTCCTCGAACCGCTCGCGCCAGATCTTCCCCGTGATCAGCTTCGGCGGGATCTTCTCCTGCCTGAGCAATTCCGGATGCACCCGCGTCACCAGGCACTCCTCGTAATAGGAGCGGTTGAAGATGCCGATGTGGCCGCGCTGCGGCAGCGCGATCATGCAGCGCCACATGAAATCATGGCTGAGCTCCTGCGACGTCGGTTGTTTGAAGGAATGAACCTCGCAACCCTGCGGATTGACGCCGTCGAATATCGCCTTGATGGCGCTGTCCTTGCCGGCCGCATCCATGCCCTGAAAGATCAGCAGCAGCGACCAGCGATCCTGCGCATAAAGCTTTTCCTGAAAATCGTTGAGCCGCTTGCGGTTGGCATCGAGGATCTTGGCGGCCTTGTCCTTGTCGAGACCGCCCTTCTCGTCGGTCTTGTACGATCTGAGATGGAACGTGCCGGAGCCGTCGACGCGGAACGGGGCGACAAAGGATCTCAGCTGGGCGCCGAGGGATGGCGGAGGCTTCTTGCTCATGACGTCGGCACCCTTTCTTCCCCTCGCTTCCCCTTGGCGAATATCTAGTTACGCTTCTGCTTCTCGACAAAGGCGGCGACGAAGCGCGGCATCGCCGCCGTCAGATCGCGCCTCTCGCGCACCAGATGGATCCTGCAAAGCTCCGGCTGCGGTTGCCGGGCGAGATTGGCCTCGATCCGCTCGCGCAGCGCTTCGCCGGCAAGATCGACATCCAGTATCCTGATCATGGCGATCGCCGCCCCCGATACGACGCAGTCCCAATCGGCGCCGGCGCGGTAATCCGCCGGCGTGAGACCGGTTTCCTCCTCGACCTCGCGGGCGACGCTGCCGGCAATGTCGACCGCGCCATCCCTGATATCATCGAGGTCGGGCGTTCCCGACGGGAAATAAACACGGCCGGCGTTCGAGGTATGCGAACCCATTTCGCCGAGGATAAAGGCGCCGTCGGAGGCGCGCAACGCGCCCATCCCGAAGCCGTTGAACACGGACGCGTCGGGAAAGCCCCAGTCGCGCCACGCCAGGAAGCTTGCGAAATCGGCCTCGAAATAACTGGCCGCGAAGCGCTCCCCGGCAAAGACAGGCTCGCGCGCCAGCAGGATGCGGCCGTTCCAGATCGGCTTCTCCTGCGCCTTGAGCGCGAAATGCGCTGCTATCTCGGCGCGCCTGGTTTGCGCGAACGGCCACGGAGAGGGCCGGAAAGCCAGATCGAGCGTGGTGACGCGATGGATGACCGGAGGCGTCATGCCGCTCGACTTCGCCTATTTGGCATTCATCCCCGTCGTCTTCCTGGCCTGGTCGACATATTTGTTGGTGAAGGTTTTGCTGACGTCGACATGGGCCTTGGCGACTTCAGGCGAACTCTCGCTGAACACGGCGAGCACTGCGTCGGCCCCCTTGGGGTCCATCTTGCCGGTTTCCGAATACATCGGGATCGTGTTCTTGAGCGCGGCGAGATAGAGCTCCTTGTTCTTGCCGACCATCTCGGGCGGCATTTTCGCCATGATGTCTTCCGCCGTATGCGCATGAATCCAGCTCAGCGTGTTGACGATCGCATTGGTCAGCCCCTGCACCTCCTTCTCATGCGAGGCCACCCATGCGGCGGTAGCGTAGAGCGCGCCGCCCGGATATTCGCCGCCGAACACTTCGAGCGTATCCTTCTGGGTGCGGGTATCGGAGAGGATGCGCAGGTCGGGATGGCTGCCCTGCAGCACGGTGACCGAGGGATCCAGCATCACGGCGGCGTCGATCTGGCCCTGCTCCATCGCCGCGACCGCGGTGGCGCCGAGGCCGACGCCGATCACGGCGGCGCTGGTTGGATCGAGGCCGTTCTTCTTCAGGAGATATTTGAGGAAGAAATCGGTCGATGAACCCGGCGCGCTGACGCCGACCTTCTTGCCGGCGAGATCCTTGATCGATTTGATCTCGCCATTGTGCGACGGCGACACCACCAATACGAGGCCCGGATAGCGGTCGTAGACGACGAAGGCCACGAGCTCCTGCTTTTTGGCCGCGAGATTGACGCAGTGGTCGAAATAGCCGGAGACCACGTCGGCGCTGCCGCCGAGCACGGCTTTCAGCGCATCCGAGCCGCCCTTCAGGTCGACCAGTTCGACCTCAAGTCCGGCCTTGTCGAATTCGCCAAGCTGCTTGGCCAGCACCGTCGGCAGATAGCACAGGCAGGCCCCGCCGCCGACCGCGACCGTGATCTTGCTCTGCGCTGCGGCAAGACCCGAGGTCAGCGCCAGCGCCAGCAGGGTTCCGGCCAGCCTGCCGAACATCTTTCTCATGATTTCCTCCATCGGGTTGGTGGCACGATAGAGCAGCGCGGAGGCCTTGAGAAGGCGACTTTGGTGCCAAGCAGCATCGGCCGAGCCGGTCGGAGTTTTCAGCCCGGTCGACGATTTATTCCATCCGGAGCGCATGATCTTTTTTGTCGCACCCGACGCGCCCTGGCAGGCCCTTGCACTGGTCAAGCCGACCCCGACGGCCTAGCATCGCCGCCATAAAAAACACCAAGGGGAGGCCTGACCATGAATCGCATCGCTATGACTCTATCGATCGCCGCCGCGTTCGCGGCCGGCTGCGGCGTCACCTACCTGATGCAACCCGCGCACGCAGCGGCCGAGAACATCACCGCGCAGGTCATCCACACCGGCGATCTGGAAGGGGACGCGCTGAGCCCGGCCAATGCCGGCGGCATGCGCAACAAGACGTTCGTCTCTGTAGACGGCGCCACCGTCTCGATCCAGGACGGCAGCCCGCCCAAGCATCTGCATCCCAACGCCAACGAAATCCAGTACATTCTGGAAGGCACCGGAACAATCTGGCTCGGCGACAAGGAAGTGAGGGTGAAGCCGGGCGACCTCGTCATCATTCCCCATGGCACCCCGCACGGCGGCACCAAGCCGGACGGCCGCACCATCAAGGCGATCGCAATCAAGACCCCGCCGCAGACGCCCGACGACATCAAGCTATTGAACTGAGGTTCGGCGTCAACTCTTAGGACCGAACTGCTTGAGCGAAGACGGTGAGCCCCCTCTCCCATGGGGAGAGGGTTGGGGTGAGGGGGTACGGTCTATCGATAGGCTGTAACCCCTCACCCGGCACTGCGTGCCGACCTCTCCCCTTGGGAGAGGTGATCCAGAACTCTTGCACCACAATTGGGTTGAATAAAACTCTACCCCCGTCCCTCCAGCGCCTCCGGCCGCCAGACCAGCAGCCGCCGCTCGACCATCGTCACGCCGAGATCGATCAGGATCACGAAGGCCGACAGCACGAACATGCCGGCGAACACGCCGGCGACGTCGAAGGTGCCTTCGGCCTGCTGGATCAGATAGCCGAGGCCGGCCGCCGATCCCAGATATTCGCCGACCACGGCGCCGACCACGGCGAAGCCGACCGAGGTATGCAGCGAGGAGAACATCCACGACAGCGCCGAGGGCCAGTAGACATGCCGCATCAGCTGCCGTTCGCTCATGCCGAGCATGCGGCCGTTGGCGAGCACGGTGGCGCTGACCTCCTTGACGCCCTGATAGACGTTGAAGAACACGATGAAGAACACCAGCGTGACGCCGAGCGCGACCTTCGACCAGATGCCCAGCCCCAGCCACAGCGTGAAGATCGGCGCCAGCACGACGCGCGGCAGCGCGTTGGCCATCTTCACATAGGGGTCGAACACCGCGGCGACGCGCGGTTGGCGCGCGAACCAGAAGCCCACCATGACGCCGCCGAACGAGCCTATCGCAAATGCGAGGATCGATTCCCACAGCGTGATCGCAAGGTGTTTCCAGATCACGCCGCTGGCGAACCAGTCGACGATCTGGCTGCCGACATCGACCGGATTGGAGAAAAAGAACGGCGGCAGCCAGACGCGGCCGAACACCGGCACGGTGGCGAGCAACTGCCACAGCCCCAGACCGACCACCGCGACCAGCACTTGATAAACGAGAAGGTTCAGGCGGGACATAGCCACTATCCATCTCCCGTCGTCCCGGCGAAGGCCGGGACCCATAGCCACTGACGGTTGTTGTTACGAAAGCCGTTAACCAGCGTGCCACAAAGCGTGGCCGCGGCGTATGGGTCCCGGCCTTCGCCGGGACGACGTGCGTGCGCGGCCTCTGTGACTGCTTTGCGCATTACGGCTTGGAGAACGTCCCGATCAAACCGGTGGCCTGCTTGGCATGGCCATCCAGCGCCTTGATCAGCTCTTCGCGGGTCAGGCCGGCCGCGAGCGCCGAAGGCTCGAGGTCGGTCGCGATCAGCGTGAAGGTGTAGTGATGCAGCGGGCCGGCCGGCGTGCAGGGGCCGATGTAGTTGGACAGCTTGGCCGTGCCGATGCCGCCGACATATTTGTCGCTCGGTTTTGAAACCTCGCCCTCGGCAAAGCCGGTGACCGAGGCCGGAATGCCGTAGGCGACCCAATGGCTGACGCCGCCGGGAGGACGGCCTTCGGGATCGAACATCATCAGTGCGTAGCTCTTGGTGCCCTCAGGCGGGTTGGCCCAGGAGAATGCCGGCGACACGTTCTCGCCGACGCAGTTCGGATTGCTCTTGTTGTTGCCGGCACTCCTGGTCGGCATCCGCGCGCCATCCTTGAAATCAGGCGAGGTCAAGGTGAACACGCCTTCCGCTCTTGCGCCCTGCGACCAGCAAAATGCTGCCAGCGTAACGGCGCCCGCCAGAACTGATCCTCGTAAAAGCATGACATCTCCTTTTTGATTTTGTTTGATCGTGATGCTGGTTGAACCCATCCGGGTACAAGGCTTACCCAGCCGCTTGCGCGTACCCCTTTATCACCTCGTCCTTCAAAACACTCCATATCTCGCGGTGAAGTGAATGAAACTCCTTTTCCAGCCGCACCTCGAGGATGTCGCGCGGCCGGGACAGCGGCACCCGCCAGTCGCCGATGATGCGCGCGCCTGGCCCTGCCGACATGATCACGACGCGGTCGGCGAGCGCGATCGCCTCCTCGAGATCGTGGGTGACGAACAACACCGCCTTGCGGTCGGCGTTCCACAATTTCAGCAGTAAATTGCCCATGATCTGGCGGGTCTGGGCATCGAGCGGCCCGAACGGCTCGTCCATCAGCAGGATTTTCGGATCGCGGATCAGCACCTGCGCCAGCCCAACGCGCTTGCGCTGGCCGCCCGACAGCATATGCGGATAGCGATTGCCGAACGCCCCGAGACCCACCGCGGTGAGCCAGCCTTGCGCACGTTCCAGCGCCTGCGCGCGCGGCGCGCCCACAACCTCAAGGCCGATGGCGACATTGTCGATCGCGGTCTTCCAGGGAAACAGCGCATCGGCCTGAAACAGGTAGCCGGCCTCCCGGTTGAGCCCCGCCAGCGGCTGGTCGAAAATCCGCACCGCGCCCGAAACAGGCCTCAGCAGGCCGGCGGCGACGTTGAGCAGCGTGGATTTGCCGCATCCGGTCGGGCCGACGATGGCGACGAACTCGCCATGCTCGACGGCGAGCCGGGCCTGCTCGACCGCGGTGTAGACACGGCCGTCGGCCAGGCGGAACGCCACCGTCGCGTCGTCAAGCGCGACCGCCGTTGGCTTTGTGGTGTCCACCGGTTTCCCCCCTCGTTGACAGAATGCCTTAGCGTCTTGGGCGGATAAGTTCAACGAAGCGATCCAGCGCGCCGGCTGATGCAGGATGATCAGGCTTGAATCGAGAAGCCGCCGGTGTTGGCACAAGCGGACATCACCGTTGCTTCGGCGATGTCCGCTTGCGAGCTGATCGTTCAGTTCGTCTTGTATTCGTCCGTCAGGATCGGCCCAAACAGAACCCAGCGCTGGCCGTCGAACTTCATCATCTGAAATTGCTTGTTGATGCGCCAATCATCGGGTGTGGTCGTGGTCGTCATGCCGGGCAGCGCCAGGTCGGCGGCGAAGTCCTTGATGTTGGTCGCCTGCTTCATGAGGTTTGCCCGCGTGAGATCGTCGCCGCACTGCTTGACGATCTGCACCAGCAGCGCCGCGGTCGAATAGCCGTACGTCGCGATGCCGCTGTTGGCGTCCTCGCTAGGCGCCCATTTCGCCATGAAGGCCTTGTAGCGCTTCATGCCTTCATCGTCGGCCCATTGCGGGTCGAGCGGATCCTTGCCGTAATTGACCGAGATGATGCCCTTGGCGTTCTCGAGGCCCGCCGGAACCAGCGTCTGGCTGACCGGCGTCGCGTTGATGTCGAGAATCTGGACGGGCTTCCAGCCGAGTTCGGCGGCCTTCTTGATCGCCTGCGCTCCGAATTTCGGCGTCGTGATATTGTAGAAAAGATCGGCGCCGGACGCTTTCAGCGTCACCATCTGCGAGTCGACGGTCGGATCGGACAATTCGTAGGACGCTTCGGCCACGATCATCGAGGCCTTCGCCCCAAGGCCGTCCTTCAGCCCCTTGACGTAATCTTTTCCAAGATCGTCGTTCTGATAGAGGATGGCGATCTTCGCGTTGGGATAATTGGCGAGAATGTATTTCGCGTAGATGTGCCCTTCCGACTGGTAGTTGGGGTTGAAGGCGATCGTCCACGGGAAATTCTTCGGATCGGTGAAGCGCGTCGCGCCGGTCGAGGCCAGCAGCTGCGGCACTTTCCTGTCGTTGAGATATTTCTGGACCGCGGCATTCGGCGGCGTGCCGATGATCTGGAAGGTGGTGAGAACTTCGTCGCTTTCGACGAGCTTGCGCACCTGCTCGACGGTCTTCGGCGGACTGTAGGCATCGTCGTATTGAATGAGATTGATCTTGCGCCCGTTGATTCCACCCTGCTCGTTGATCATGCGCAGATAGGCGGCCTGCACCTTGCCGATGCTGCCGTAGGCGGAAGCCGGTCCGCTGAGCGGAATGGTCTGACCGACCTTGATCTCGGTATCGCTCGCGCCGGTGTCATATTTCTTCTGTGCGAGCGAGGGCGTTGCGAATGTCGCGCTGAGTGCCAGCACGATGGCAGCCGTCGACCTGAATAGAGTCATGCTTTCCTCCCGAAAAGGCGGGCGCGATACTTCGCCACACCGTTGCTGGTGAGCTTATACCAAAAAAACGCGGGGAAACGTCCAGAGGACGGGATTCACACGACTGCGGCGACGTTAAGCAGCGTCGATTTACCGCATCCGCTGGGGCAGCCTTTTCGACCGCGGTGCAGACACGGCCGTCGGCCAGACCGAGTGCCGCCGTCGCATCATCAAGCGCGACCGCCATTGGCCTTGCCCTGTCCACCACGTCCCCTGCAGGTTTGGAGGATGGCTTGGCGCTTGCGAAGGATAAGTTCAACGCGGCGGCGCGACGTGGTACTGGAGGTTCTTCTTCACCCTCCCCTGGAGGGGGAGGGTCGACGCGAATGAAATGAGCGGCGGGGTGGGGTTACAGTCTCTCCCGGCAAACGGTGCCCGAGTCGAGAGGTCACCCCACCCCGTCTCACATTTCGCTACGCTCAATGTGAGCCGACCCTCCCCCTCCAGGGGAGGGTAAGGGCCGCAAGCACGAGGCTCTACCGCATGCCCACCCCGCCCCTGATCGCCTTTGCGCATGTCGGCAAGAGCTTTGACGGCGGCCGCGTTCTGGCCGTGGACGATGTCTCGCTCGATGTCGCCGAGGGCGAATTGCTCGCCATCGTCGGCGGCTCCGGCTCGGGCAAGACCACGCTGCTGCGGCTGGCGAACCGGCTGATCGACGCCGACACCGGCCGCATCACGGTCGAGGGCGAGGACGTGCGGGCGGCCGATCCGGTCTCCTTGCGCCGCCGCATCGGCTATGTGTTCCAGAGCGGCGGACTATTTCCGCATATCAGCGTCGCCGGCAATATCGGGATCACGCCGAAGCTGTTGGGCACACCGCCGGCGGAGATCGCCGCGCGCGTCGATGAACTGCTCGATCTGGTGCGGCTCGATCGCGCCCAGTATCGCGACCGCTTTCCGCACGAGCTGTCGGGCGGGCAGCGCCAGCGCGTCGGCGTCGCCCGGGCGCTGGCGGCGCGGCCGCGCATCGTGCTGATGGACGAGCCGTTCGGCGCGCTCGATCCCCTCACCCGCGATGCGCTCGGTGAGGATTTTCGCGGCCTGCACCGCACGCTTGGGCTGACCACGGTCATGATCACCCACGACATGACCGAAGCGATTTTGCTGGCCGACCGCGTCGCGGTGATGCGCGCCGGACGGCTGCTGGCGCAGGGCACGCCGGCCGAGCTATCCGGCAGCGACGACGCTTACGTCGGCGAACTCCTGCGCACGCCGCGGCGCCAGGCCGAGCGGCTCAAGGTGCTGCTGCCGCGGGATGGCGCGGCATGAATCTTTTCTCCGATCCACGCTGGAGCGAGGCCTCGGCGCATTTGCCGGACTATCTCGGCAATCACGTGCGGGTCAGCGTCACGGCGCTGGCGCTGGGACTGCTGGTCAGCCTGCCGCTTGCGGTCGCCGCTCGCAACCGCCCGATCATGCGCGGCGCGCTGCTCGGGCTTGCCTCTGTTGTGCAGACCGTGCCCGGCCTGGCGCTGCTGGCGCTGTTCTATCCGCTGCTGCTGGCGCTCGCCTCGGTGTCGCTGGCCTGGTTCGGAGTTGGCTTCTCCGCGTTCGGATTTCTCCCCGCGGTGCTGGCGCTGGCGCTCTATTCGATGCTGCCGGTGCTGCGCAACACCATCACCGGCCTGGGGGGCGTCGATGCCGCGATCCTCGAAGCCGCGCAAGGCGTCGGCATGACGCCGCGGCAGTCGCTGTTTATGGTCGAGCTGCCGCTGGCGCTGCCGGTGATGATGGCGGGCATCCGCACCGCGGCGGTCTGGGTGATCGGCACCGCGACGCTGTCGACCCCGATCGGCCAGACCAGCCTCGGCAATTACATTTTCGCAGGGCTGCAGACCCAGAACTGGGTGTTCGTGCTGTTCGGCTGCCTTGCCGCCGCGGTGCTGGCGCTCGCGGTTGATCAGTTGCTGTCCCTGATCGAGACCGGCCTTCGCAACCGCAGCCGCGTCCGCACCGCGCTCGGCGGCATCGGCGTCGCGGCGCTGGTCGCAGCGACGCTGGTGCCCTCGCTGGCGCGCTCGCCGTCGAACTATATCGTCGGCGCCAAGACCTTTGCCGAGCAATATGTGCTCTCGGCCCTGATCGCGCAGCGGCTACGGGCCGAGGGGCTTTCGGCCACCACCCGCGAGGGCCTCGGCTCCAATGTCATCTTCGACGCGCTGGTATCGGGAGATATCGACGTCTATGTCGATTACTCCGGCACGCTATGGGCGAACCAGTTTCATCACCGCGACATCAGGCCGCGCGAGGAGCTGCTGCGCGAACTGAAGGCGACGTTGGCGCAGCAGAACGTGACCCTGCTCGGCGAACTGGGCTTCGAGAACGCCTACGCGCTGGTGATGCCGCGCCAGCGCGCCGAGGCGCTGGGCATTCATTCCATCGCCGATCTTGCCTCGCATGCGCGGGCGATGTCGATCGCGGGCGATTACGAATTCTTCTCGCGGCCGGAATGGGCGGGGCTGCGGGACGCCTATGGACTCGCCTTTCGCGCGCAGCGGCAGATGCAGCCGGACTTCATGTATGCCGCGGTGGCTTCCGGCGAGGTCGATGTGATCGCGGGCTATACCTCGGACGGCCTGATCGCGAAATACGACCTGGTGGTGCTGGACGATCCCAGGCACGCGATCCCGCCCTACGACGCCATCGTGCTGCTGTCGCCCCGGCGCGCCGGCGATGAGGCATTGCGCAAGGCGTTGCAGCCGCTGCTCGACAAGA
>Ga0210389_10004389_pt1 | contig 10977 bp, 10 predicted proteins | sample IncBWH28OmetaG_FD_160127 | JGI IMG/M metagenome (GOLD analysis project Ga0210389, IMG submission 160127) | Forest soil microbial communities from Barre Woods Harvard Forest LTER site, Petersham, Massachusetts, United States - Inc-BW-H-28-O ... | reverse complement strand
GTCGGAGAAGTGGATGTAGGCTTCGTCGATCAGGACAACGGAGTCTTTCGGTTTGTTCGCTACCAGATATTCGATGTCGGAGTGGCTGGTCACGGTGCCAGTGGGATTGTTCGGGTTCGCGATGTAGAAGAGGCCAGCGTCGGGCGCGGCGGCCAGCATGGCTCTGACATCGTGTGCATAGTCTTTGTCTTTGGCCAGTGGAACTTTGACCACACGGGCGTTGACGAACTGGGCGGCGAACATACCGGCTTCGTAGCCGGGGTCGGCGGTGACATAGCTGCGCTGCGGTGAAGTAAAGATGGATACAGCATAGTGCAGCGGGTCGCTGGAGCCGGGATAGAAGCGGATGTATTCCGGCTTCAGGCCTTCCTGCTGGGCGTATTGGTTGATGATGTCATCGGTCAGCCAGAAGGAATATCGGCCGCCTTGCGGGGCGATCTTGATCACGGCTTCGCGGGCGGAGGCGCAGGGGCCGAGAGGGTTCTCGTTGGCGTTGATCATGACGCCATCGTGCGAGGCCTCGATGAGTGCGGCGGCGTGGGCCAGCATGGGCTCGGTCAAGATGCGGAACGCGGTGGCGGCAGATGCGGCAGCGGAGAGCGTTAGGAAGGAACGGCGGGACGCGGAGAGGGTTCTGGCGTCGGAGACGTTGGTGCTGGGGACATTGGTGCTGAAGACAGGTGTGTTTGTCACGACTCACCTCACGCCGCTCATCTTATCGCAGATTGAGGGTAAAGTGGGTGTCGGCTCCGGCTTCCGGCTCCAGGCTTCGGGTTTGGCTGGAGGCTTGGGGTTCGTACTTCACTTGGGAACCCAACTTCGACGAATGAGAAGTGACCTAGCAACAAAATCACGAGCATCTGCCGCCACTTGTGTTAAGCTTCGGGCCTTCCGCCCCGGCAAGTACAAAACGCATGCTGGGGGGCCGGACTCGGCTTCCAGCAAGCGAAGCCACATCTCAAGTTTTTCCAGGAGACCCCAATGAAGCGCTTACTCGTCGCCACGACGATTTTCGTCGCAATTGCAATCGCGGCATTTTTCCCCGCCCTAAAACCGGTTGAAGCCAGTGAGAGCAAGCAAGCGGCTCCGCTGGCAGACGCCCTACAGGACGATTCCGCAGCGCGGGACTATTGCGTGAGCAGCGGCGGAGAGCTTGACTGGCGCCAACCTTATTTCAATACCAACGGTCCCGAACAAGACTGGCTGCGACTGGCCGGATCGCGCGCCTTCTGTAAGTTCACGTCACAAGACGATGGATCGCGGATTCACGTGCTAGCCTCGACGCTCAATACTACGAAGCCCAGCCTGGCGGCGCTCGCCTATTATGCCGAGGTTCAGCTCGGGACCTGCAATGGCAATCCGGCGTCGTGCTATTGCACGCTGCTCGGGGGCAGCGACTCCTTTGGAGGAATCAATGCGGCGGGCGGAGGTTGGGTGCAGAAATCGGATCCGGTGGATACCGTGCTTGAAGCCTGCATCTTCCCGGATATGTCGTCGATCGACTCGTGGGGCCTTGCGTACCATTCGATCGGAGACATTCGCGGGGCGGACTTGGACGGACTACTGCGGTATCCGAACCCATACACGGCGAAGAAACACTCGAAGAAAAAGAAGTAGCGGTTGCAGTCTTTCAAATTGCGGCGGCGCGCTTAGCCGATTTCTACCTCGACGTTGGTTAGGCCGCCGCTGATCGTGTCTGTGTCCTTGTCCTTTTCTATGTTCTGGTCGCGCTTTGTGTCTTTCGCGATCGCCCACGCAATCACGAATGAGGCTGCCACTAGCAGGGCTGCAAGATACCAGGGCGCGCCGGGCATCTTGTGTTCCGGAGCGATGAAGTAGGCGAAGGTTGCGGCGAAGATTTGCGGGCCGATGATCATGCCTATGCCTCGGATGGAGGCGATGGCGCCTTGGAGTTCTCCTTGTTCGGAGGCGGAAACGCGCCGCGTCATCAGCGACTGCGAAGTGGGACGGGCCAGTGACCAGAGTGAGTTGACGGCGATAGCCACGAAGAACATGGCGGGGGAACCGGCCCAGCCATACATTGCGAATCCAAGCGCGCCGCAGAATAGTCCTGCGAGGAGCGCGCGGCGGTCGCCTAGCTTAGCCACGACCGGGCCTACCAGCGCGGCGGAACAAACGATAGAGAAGACTCCGACTACGGCCAGCCCCATGCCGACCATGCGCTGGTCCCAGGCGAAGCGGTACATGACGTACAGAATCCAGACGGTCAGATAAACCTCATGCGCGACATCGCCTAGAAAGTTGACGGTGGCGAGGCCGAGGAGTTCGGTGTGTCTGCGGAGGAGTTTGAGCGAACCCAGGGGATTGGCCTTCTTCCACTGGAAACGCGGCTGGCGTTTTTCGGGGGCTAGAGATTCGGGCAGGACGAAGAATCCGTAGCAGGCGTTGAGCAGGCTGGCGACGGCGGCCACCCAGAATGGCAGGCGTGGATTGTGCTGGCCTAGCCATCCTCCGATGGCTGGGCCGATTACAAATCCCACGCCAAAAGCTGCGCCCAGCATGCCGAATCCTTTCGAGCGCTTTTCGGGTTCGGTGACGTCGCTGATGTAGGCGGCGGCGGTGGGGATGCTCGAGGCGCTCAAGCCCGCTAGCGCGCGGCCGAGGAATAGCCAATTCAGCGAGGGCGCCAGCGCCATGATGACGTAGTCGACGGCCAGGCCGAAGTTGGAGAGGAGGATAACCGGGCGGCGTCCGAAGCGGTCGGAGATCAGGCCTAGGACGGGCGAGAAAAAGAACTGGACGAGTGCGAAGGTGGTGATGAAGAAGCCGAGGTATTCGGAGGCGCGGGCCGTGTTTCCGCCGAGGAAGTCCGAAATTAATTTCGGGAGCGTGGGGGCGGCGATGCCGAAGGCCAGCATGTCTAGAAGGGCGGTGACGAAGATAAAGCCCAGGGCGGCCTGACGTTTAGTGGGCATGCTACCTCTCCAACTTTCGGGGAATCGTATTCGAGGACAGCTTGTTCAGAGTCCCGATCCACATTTCTACGGCTTGATCGATGCGCTGGCGATCGCGCGTGGCGCAGAGGTCGAGGAGAAAGCCACGGAATCCGGCGATTACTACTGTGGCGAAGGCGCGGGCAGCTTCGGGATTAGCGCTTTGGCGGATTAGCGATTGCGACATAAATTGCAGCCAGTCTTCTACCGAGCTGCTTAGAAAGCTCGCGAACTGACGGCGATGGCGGAGGGCCAAGACGAAGGTTTCTAGCGAGAGTTGGAACATGGCCAGCGATTCGGGCGCGCTCATCTGTTGCCAGATGGCGCGGCAGGCATCGGAGGGATTTTCGTGGCGAGCGTCGCGGAGCTTGCGGAATCCGGAGCGTTGGACATCGCGGAGGCGGCGGATGCTTAGGGCCAGCAACTTTTCTTTTGAGCCGAAGTAATAGAGGAGGACACGCGGGCTGGAGCCTACGGCTTTGGCTAGCGGGCGTAGGGAGACTTCCGCGACTCCGTGTTTGACCAAGTACCCCACGATGGCATCCAGAAGTTCGGTAGGGCGGGCGTCATCTGCGGTTCTGCTCATGTCCGCTAATACTTTAGCTTGCTTTCACGCTCTGAAGGCGCGCGCCGAGGAGTGTGAGAGGGATCAGCGAGCAGAGGAACGTCAGGTGATACCACACCGGAAGGCGATCCCAAATTCTGTAGTGCTCGGGCAGAAAAAGAAGGAGGAGCGCACATCCGAGCACGAGGGGCAGCCAACGCGCAGCACTCAAGCGACGCGCGGTGGCCGCGGCAACCAGCGTAGACAGAGCGCCGAGCAGGAGGCGGGCTATCTTCATGGGCAGTGTAAAAGTCAAAAGCGGAGTCGCCAAGGCGTAAGCGGGCCATAGCGCGCACATGAGCCGATGCACAATTGTGGCAACGACGAACCACACGACGAGCGCTACGACGAAGGCACCGATACCTTTTAGCGTGGATGACATTCCGGCATCTCCTTGCCGGGGAACCCTCCCCGGAGCTTGGTGATTTAGGGAAATATAGCATAATTGAAACGACTGTTTCAAGTATGGTCGAACTTGGCTGTTTCAAGGGTTTCAACTTCTTTTTCGCGTATGCACGCGGATGCGTGTGGATTTTTTCCTAGTTGCTTTGGAGGAGTTTGCGTTCGGACAGGAATTCGCGTACCACTGCGCTTGCATCGCGATGTTGGCGGTCGACTGCGTAATTCATTCGCCGCATGTCGTCATCGGAAATCTGGCCGGCTAGAAGGTCCAGAGCGGACTTTACTTCGGGGTGAGCTTTCAGCATCTCTTCACGCATCACGGCAACCGCTTCGTAGGGTGGGAAGTAGTGGTGATCGTCTTGCAGGACGAAAAGATCGAGGGCCGGGATCAAGCCGTCTGTGTTGTTACCGGCGATGAGGTCAACTTGCCGCTGCACTAGAGCGCGCGTTAGCAGGCCCAGATCCATGACGCGTGGAGGCTCGGCGAAGTGGAATCCATAGCTGGAGGCCAAACCTTTGAAGCCGTCGGGGCGCTCCATGAATTCGTATCCGAAACCGGCGCGCCACTGGGGCGTGTAAGCGGCAGCCTGCGACAAGGTTTGTAAGTGGAGGCTGCGCGCGTCGTCGCCGCGGATGACGATCGCGAACGTGTCGTCGAAGCCGAGCGGAGACCCCAGGGTTAGATTGAACTGCTTTTCGTAGGATTGCTCTACCTGCCGGTAGACCTCTTCTTTATTCGCGCTTGGTGGTTGTTTGAGCACGGCTGTCAGGGCTGTGCCGGTGTACTCCGGGTAGATATCGATTCTCCCCGAAAGGATTGCCTGGTGGCAGATGAATGTACCGGCCAGATAGAAGCGGCGCTCGACCGGCAGATGCGCGCGCGCTTCGATGATCTGCGCGAAGAGTTCGCCGAGAATCAGTTGCTCGGTAAAGTTCTTGGAACCGATCACGATGTGCTCAGACTGAGTTGTGCAGCCCGTCACGGGTAGAAACAGCGCGAGCTCAAGGACAAAGAAACAGGCCGAAATTGCTCGCCGACGTAGTTGATGCGCTTCCCGCATCGCTATGCTTTCAACCAGAATGAATTCAGGCGGCGCTCAAGCAGCCCAAGCAGAAAGTCGGCTGCAAGAGCAAGCAACGCGGCGGGAATAGCTCCCGCAAGGATTACCTGATTGCTGACCATGGCTAATCCCCGAAAAATAAATTCTCCCAATCCACCGGCACCGATCGCAGCTGCAATCGTGGCGAGGCCGATGGAAAGCACGACGGCGAGGCGGATGCCCGCGACGATTACACCGGAGGCCAACGGCAGTTCGACCTGAAAAAGCAATTGACGGTCCGTGAGACCCATGGCGCGTCCCGCCTCAACCACCGCTGGATCGACGCCGCGAATGCCGGCATAGGTATTACGAATCAGAGGCAACAGACAATAGAGAGCGAGCGCAAGGATGGCGAGGCGGCTGGCGCGTTCTCCGATCCAGGGCGCCGGGATTAGAAAACCGAACAAAGCCAGGCTTGGGATCGTCTGAATCACATTGGCGCCGCCGATGATGAGCTTGCTGAGGCTGGGAATTCTGGTGATGAGGATACCGAGAGGAATTCCGACGAACGCCGCAATGAGCGTCGCGATGCCCGCCAGTTGAATGTGCTCGAGCGTCAACTCGATTACCTGCTGGCGATTTGCACTCATGAAGTGCAGGAAGTTCATTGCGATTCCCTCTTCTCGGTTGGCATTTCAATCGGCGCGGAGAAGGCTTCTCGATACGCGCGAACCAATGGATGCTCGGAGCGCGAAAATTCTTCTGCTGGAAGATTCACGACTTTGCGGCCGGATTCCATCAATACAATACGGTCCGCCAGCAGCAGGGCCTCGCGAAGGTCGTGCGTGACGAACACGACTGCTTTGCGCATGCGCTGTTGGAGAGCCCGAAACTCTTTCTGCATTTCGGAACGGGTGATTGGGTCGAGCGCGGAAAAGGCTTCGTCCAGAATCAGAATTGGCGGATCGGCGGCCAGGGCGCGCGCTACCCCCACGCGCTGGCGCTGGCCTCCAGAAAGTTCGCTGGGATAGCGGGACGCTAGCTCCGAGTTCAGTCCGACCAGGGCTAGCAACGCGCGCACCCGCGCGTCGATTCGAGGGCGGTCCCAGCCTTCGATGCGGGGCACGAGTCCGATATTGCGTTCCACTGTGAAATGAGGAAACAGCCCGCCATCCTGAATGACGTAGCCAATACTTCGCCGCAGGCGAATCGGGTCCCAATTCGCGGTGGAGCGTCCGCTGATGCGCACCTCACCTTCGACCGGCATCAGCAGACCGTTGACTAGCTTGAGAGTCGTAGTCTTGCCGGACCCGCTTCGGCCGAGAAGGACCAGAGTTTCTCCATGGTTCACGGCGAGCGATAGATTCTCCAGCAGTGGGTGGCCGTTGAGACTGAAAGAAACGCGATCAAACTCGATGGCGGATGCGCCGCTTGAAGTTGCGTTGCTTGCGCTCCCGTTGCTTGCAGTTTCGTTTGAAGTAAGCGGCATTTGTGTAGGCGGCATTCGTTCCGGCTATGTTGGACATCTCGCGAAACACTAAATGCATGGAGCAATCCCAAAAATTAAGAACGTGGCCCGACCCGGTACGCACCCTCGGGCAAGCCGGTAATGCGAAGGCCACTATGGCCCTTGTGCCGAATATTGAGGCCGATGAGCAGCGCGGTGATTTGCTCGACGGTGCGGGCGTTTTCAAGTTTACCGCCGTCGAGGGCGCGGATTTTGGGGATTTTCGCCGCTAACTCCATGGCGATTTCCGCGGCTTTCGGATCGTCGGAGCACACGATCACATCACAGTCCAGGTCTTCGTCGCTATTGAGGACCTCCGCGGAGACATTGTGGAAGGCGGCGGCAACCGAGACTCCCTTGGGAACGAGTTCGGCGGCCTGCTGCGCGGCGGAGCCTTGCCAGACTCCGATGGTGCGGGTGGCGCGACCGCCAACGCTGGCTGCGAGTGGGACGGTGGCATCAATGAGAATGCTGCCCGGGCGGATCGCGGGCTTCAACTCTTTGAGGAGCGCGGCTTGTCCGGCGAATGGGACGGTGAGCATGAGGAGATCGGACGCGGCGCAGGCTGCGGAGTTTTCGAGGCCGCTGACATTGGCCGGGGCGGACAGGAGTGTCCGCCCTACACGCTGGCGGATTGTTTCTGCTGCGTGCTGAGCGCGGGCTGCGTCGCGCGAGCCGATGATGACCGTCTCGCCAGCGCGCGCCCAGCGAAGAGCCAGGCCCATGCCCGCGGGGCCAGTGCCTCCGATGATGGCGATGGGGCGGGTCATGCGAATTCCGCAACGAGCGGCCACTGGTCATTAGGATTAGGCAAGTCGTCACTTTGTGCTTCGACCGGCAGCTTGATTTTCATGCGCGAATATTTCGTGTTGCGCTCGGCCGGGATGCGGCCGATCTCAAGGATCAGAGACTGAAAATCTTCCGGGCTGGTGTATTGGCCTGCCGTGGCTCCTGCTTCACGCGAGATGTTCTCTTCCATTAGAGTTCCGCCGTAATCGTTCGCGCCCGCGTGCAGGCAGAGCTGCGACAGGCGGCGATTTAGTTTCACCCACGAGACTTGTATGTTGTGGATTGATCCCGCCAGCAGAATTCTGGCGAGCGCGTGGATTTTGAGGTGCTCGGCGAGAGTTGGGCCGGAACGGGCAAGGCCCTGTTGAAATAAGAGCGTGTTCTGGTGCACGAATCCTAGCGGGACGAACTCGGTGAAGCCGCCGGTTTCGGATTGGATCTGGCGGAAGAGCGCCACCTGCCGCACCCAGTGGGCGGGGGTTTCCATGTGTCCATACATGAGCGTGGAGGTGCTGCGGATGCCGCACTCGTGGGCTGTGCGGATGACCTCCTGCCATTGCATCGACGAGAGTTTGTTGCGCGAGAGAACCTCGCGGACGTGGTCGTCGAGAATCTCCGCAGCCGTGCCGGGGAGCGTGTCGAGGCCGTTGTCGCGGAGCATGCATAGGTAGTCGCGCAAAGTCATGCCGGTGAGTTCGACGCCGTAGACGATCTCCATAGGCGAAAAGGCGTGTACGTGCATTTGCGGGACGGCGCTCTTCACGGCACGCAGGATGTCACGGTAATAAAAAGGAGGCAGGCCGTGCGGCAAGCCACCTTGAATGCAGACTTCGGTCGCGCCGAGGGCCCAGGCTTCTTTCGCTTTGCGGGCCATGTCATCGAGCGAATGGAAATAGGAGTCTGCCTCGCGCGGCCCGCGGCTGAAGGCACAGAACTTGCATCCGACGAAACAGATATTCGTGAAATTGATGTTGCGGTTGACGACGTAAGTGACGAGGTTGCCGACGAGGTCGCGGCGGAGCGTGTCGGCGGCTACGAGAAGAGGGATGAGGTCGGGGCCATCGGCATTGGCCAAAAGATAGTGTTCTTCGTCGGCGAGGCATGCTCCATCCTGCTTTTCGAGGATGCGATCGAGAGCGCGGCGGACTGCGGCAGACGCGAAGCGTGCGGCGTCGTCCCAGGTGAGATTAGAGAATTGTTCTAATTCTGAGCTTTGCACCGGACTCTGCACAAAAACATCTCCTGATTCTTCGTCGAACTTCTCGGATTCAAAATCTCTACCGAAATAGATCACGCTCCGCCGGGCGGATCAGTTCGCGCCCGCTGCCGTTGCCACGCTTGTAAGAATACCCCCGAATGATGCACGCCGGGGTCGCGGCCAGTTTGCCGCACACCAGACCTGCCGCACACGCGAGTTCGTCGGCGACGGCGTCAATGGTTGCATGAAGCGAATAACGGTGAGGATCACGCCGTCCGCGATAGTCGACCAGCGGTCGCATTCCAGAAACGCCAATGGCAACTTCGGTCAAACCCTCGCGCCAGGGGCGGCCGAAACTGTCGCTGACGATCACGGCGATCTCAACGCCAAGTTGCTTTTTCAACGACAGCCGCAAACGGGCAGCAGATTGATCCGGATTCTTCGGTAATAGAACCGCGTGTCGCCCGCCATCAACGTTGGAAACGTCCACGCCACTATTCGCGCAAATGAGACCGTGCCGGGTCTCCGTAATAAGCACGCCGTTTTTCTGCCGCACGATGCGGCGGCTTTCACGCAGGGCCAATTCACTTACCCGCGCGTCGAGGGAATGGCGGCGGGCCCAGCGGCGAGTGGCAGGCGATGGATGGATCTTGTCCAGATCGACGAGCGCGCCTTCAGCTTTCGAAACAACTTTGTGCTTTACAACGAGGATGTCGCCTTCGTGAAAGTCGAGGTTTACCTTGCGCGCAGCCGCTAGTAATTTTTGACTTAGTTTTTCTCCCGGAAGGACTTCGCCGTCGACCGCGATGGGAAGAATACGAATTTCCCGCGGCTCGCCGTTTGATTCTCTGAGGCGAGATCTTCCCTGCTCTGTGTTGGCTGCTGATTTACTCATGGCAGACTTGATTCGCTTCTCGAGATTCCAACTGCGCACCAGCCTTTGCGCGCGCCGTTCGCCATCCGCGGCAGCGAGTTCACGCAAATCTTCGGGACGATCCACATCGCGCGCCAGACTGGGCAAGTCGAGAACGACACATGGCAGGCCGGTTGCTTTGGCTGATGCAAGATGTGGCAAAAAACTGTCGTTGCCAAAGCGGAGCGGAAACAGATTGGCCGGCGATCTCCACGCGGCGTTCGTGCCGCGGGCGGCCGCATCGGTGACGAGCACTGTGCCTTGCAGAGGGGCCGCGTCCACGATCTTTTGAAGGTCCGCGCTTTCGATCAGCGGAATGTCTGCGGGAATGACCAGAGTGGTCCGTGCTCCGCGTTCGCAGCAAATGGCGGTTGCGATTGCGATGGCGCTCGTCTCGCCGCCGTTTTCATCATCTGCAACTACCTCGAAATTGAAGCGCGTTGCCAGAGTGCAGGCAAACGGATCGCTTGTTACCACCGCAACCGCCGGGCGACTCGGCCAATCGGCCAGCGCTTGCAGCACATCTTCGCACATCGCTTGCGCGAGTGTGAAACGCTCGTCGGGATTCAGAATGGGCGATAGCCGCTGTTTGGCGTTCGACAAATTCTTGACCGGGACCAGAATCATTACCTGCTCCGAAATCATGATTGCTGCGCCGCGCTTACGGTACCAGCGAATTGCCGGCATGCTTCGATTGTGCTTTGTGCGACTGCAATTCGATCGCTGTCGTTGCGCATAATGGTAGGCGTAACGTGAACGCGCGGAGCGCTTGATATTTCGCGCTCGCGCAGATCGGCAGCGGCATTCTCGTCTTGCGAGTCCACGACCAATACGTCGAGGAGGTCGCGATAGAAATCGGCGACACCGCCAATTGAAGTGGCAAATCCTTGCGACGCCAGGAGCGCCGCGGCGGGTCCGGTAACGGCTGCGCCTCCTACGATTGGGCTCACACCGGCGATCGTGCCATCAGCTTTGCAAAGTGATTTGCGTATTTCGGGGACGGCGAGGATCGGACCGATGCTGGTTACGGGATTGCTTGGCGCTAGAAGAATCAATTCTGAAGATCGGATCGCGTCGAGGACTCCGGGCGCCGGAACGGCATCTGATCCGCCAGCGAAGCGCACCGCTCTTACTTCGTCCTGATATCGTCGCTGGACGAAATATTGTTGGAAGCTCAGTTCGCCGGCTGCGGTTAGGACTCGCGTCTCGACGCGCGAATCGGTCATCGGCAGCACGCGGGCTTTGATACCGAGACGCCTCGCAATTTCGGCGGTCGCTTCGCTGAGCGTCATGCCTTCAGACAGGAGCTTCGAGCGGACGATGTGCATCGCCAGATCGCGGTCGCCGACGCTGAACCATGCGGGTTCTCCCATCTGCTCCATTATTTTTAGCGCGAAGAAAGTATCGCGATCTACACCCCAGCCTCGCTCCTGGCTTATTTTCCCCGCGAGCATGTAGATGATCGAGTCGATGTCGGGAGAGACGTGCAATCCCCACCACAACATGTCGTCGCCCGTATTGACGATGATGGTCAGGTCTTCTGGCGCGCCGATTTGGCGCAGGCCATCGC
>Ga0210389_10004388_pt1 | contig 10977 bp, 10 predicted proteins | sample IncBWH28OmetaG_FD_160127 | JGI IMG/M metagenome (GOLD analysis project Ga0210389, IMG submission 160127) | Forest soil microbial communities from Barre Woods Harvard Forest LTER site, Petersham, Massachusetts, United States - Inc-BW-H-28-O ... | reverse complement strand
CACGGGCACCAAGTGACCGCCCTCGTCCGCAATGCCGACCAGGCGCAGAGCGTCGCAGCTACGGGAGCCACCCCTGCGGTCGTCGATCTCTACGACCGGCCGACGGTTACGAGCATCGTCAGCAGGGCAGACGCCGCCATTCACACTGCCAGCCCCGGCGACGCCACCAGCGCGGACCTCGACGCCGCAGTGGTCGACGCGGTGACCGATGCCTTCGCGGGCACCGGCAAGCCCTACCTCCAGATCAGCGGCGAATGGATCTACGGGGACAATCTCGACATCACCGAGCAGTCTCCCATCAAGGCACCTCCGATGGTGGCGTGGAAGGAGCCGATCGAACGCCGGGTGCTCGGGGCACCAGACATGCGCGGAGTGGTGATCGTCTCCGGCGTGGCCTACGGAGACGGCGGAGGCGGGCTTCCAGGGCTCATTCTCGGCTCTCCCCGCGACGAGGCCGGCAACCTGATCATGCTCGGCAGCGGCCAGCAGCACTGGTCCACAGTGAATGTCGCGGACCTGGCCGACTTCTTCCGGCGTGCTCTGGAAGACGACTCGGCACGAGGCCGCTACATCGTCGCCGACGGATCGAACCCGACCGTTGCCGAGCTCACCGAGGCCGCCACCGTCCCAACCGGCGCGCCTGGGGCGGTCGCCGGCTCCGACGATGAGGCCAAGGCACGCGTGGGCGACTACTTCGCCGAGGTTCTTCTGCTCGACCAGGGCGCCGAGGCGGCCAAGGCTCGATCCGAGCTCGGCTGGCAGCCGACCCGTCCGGTGCTTGCCGACGAGTTCCGCGACGGGAGCTACGGAATGGCTGGAGGCTGACCGGCCAGCGGTAGCCGGAAGGTGCGGCTCACTAGGTGTGACCAGCCGCACCCTCCGGCCCAACAGACCAGTTCGCTCGCGGAAGGACAAGTCAGGTGTCCGACTACCTGCCGGTTTCTGAACACGGCTTGATCGGCGACTTGCACACCGTGGCGCTAGTGGGAACCAACGGAACCATCGACTGGCATTGCAGCCCGTCGTTTGACGCCCCGAGCGTTTTCGGATCGATCTTGGACGCAGACCGAGGCGGGTACTTTGAGCTAGCGGCCGCCGTGCCCGCCAGGACCCGCCAGTTCTACCTCCCCGATACCAACGTGCTAATCACCCGTTTCTCGGCACGTGACGGCGTCGGCGAGATCCAGGATTTCATGCCGATTGGCGGCGCGGCTGAGATGCGGCGGCACCGGCTGATCCGGCGGGTGGTGTGCGTGCGGGGTGCTATGCCGTTCCGGGCTCGAGTCGCGCCGCGGTTTAACTACGGGATGGACCCCCACACTCTCGCCGAGACGGAAACTGGCGTCGTATTCACCTCAGACAGCCTGACCGTGGGTCTTACCGCCACGGTGCCGGTCGAGCACGACGGGCGTGATGTCAGCGCCGAGTTCAAGCTGGCTGAGGGTGAGTCGGCCGTATTCGCGCTGGACGAGGGGACCGGCGGCGAAGTACCGCGCGCATGTTCCCGTGGCGAGGCGGAGGAACTCGGGGACGCCACAATCGCTTTCTGGCGGACCTGGCTCTCGACGTCCCGGTACCGAGGCAGGTGGCGGGAGATCGTGCACCGCTCAGCGCTGACGCTGAAACTGCTGACCTATGCCCCGACTGGCGCGATCGTGGCCGCGCCCACGACCAGCCTGCCCGAGCAGATCGGCGGCGAGCGGAACTGGGACTACCGCTACGTATGGGTTCGGGATGCGGCCTTCTGCGTCTACGCGATGCTACGGCTGGGTTTCGCGAGCGAGGCCGATGCATTCATGCAGTTCATTCTCAAGCACGCCAGCGCGCGCGAACCAGGCGCCTCCGGCCCGATGCATGTCATGTACAGCATTGACGGTCGCACCGACCTGCCCGAGCGGGAACTGCCCCACCTGACTGGTTACCTGGGCTCGCAGCCGGTGCGGGTTGGCAATGGCGCGGCCAGCCAGCTTCAGCTCGACATCTATGGCGAGCTCATGGACTCGGTCTACCTCTACGACGAGTGGCATCAGCCCATTTCCAGCGACCACTGGGCCGCCATCACGACAAGGGCCGAATGGCTCTGCGATAACTGGGACCAGCCCGACGAGGGCATCTGGGAGACCCGCGGCGGCCCGAGGAAGTTCCTGTACTCCCAGCTCATGTGCTGGGTGGCCATGGAACGGGCGATCCGGCTGGCCAACCGCAGGGGCCTGCCCGCCGACCTGGAACGCTGGCGGCACGCTCGCGATGCGATCTACCGGCGGATCATGGACCGCGACTGGTCACCAGCGCTCCACGCGTTCACCCAATATGAAGGCGCCGAGGTTCTGGACGCAGCCGTCTTGCTGATGCCGCTGGTCAAATTCATCTCGCCGACCGACCCCAAGTGGCTGTCTACGCTCGACGCGCTTACCGACCGCCTCGTCTCGGACTCGCTGGTCTACCGCTATGACCCGCAGGCCAGCCCGGACGGCCTGCGTGGTGAAGAGGGCACCTTCTCGGCCTGCTCGTTCTGGTACGTCGAAGCGCTCGCCCGCGCGGGACGCCTGGAGGAGGCGCGGCTGGCGTTCGAGAAGATGCTCACCTACGCCAACCATGTGGGCCTGTACGCGGAGCAGATCAGCCTGACCGGCGAGCAGCAAGGCAACTTCCCGCAGGCACTCACTCACCTGGCGCTGATCAGCGCCGCCTTCAATCTTGACCGCGCCCTGGGCTGACCAACGGCGGGGGCACCGGCGTTAGCCGTACTCGCGCAGTCCGTCCTCGAGGCTGGCCTGATCCCCGTTCAGCGCGGCGGGAAGCGCCTGCTGGAGGGCGAAAGTGCGGACGATGACCTCGGCCGCTGCCAACATCTGGCTGCCCGCCACGCGGCGCTGGGCCTGGATGCGGCGCGCCAGCGGCCAGCCGACGGTCACCGCGATCGAGGCTAGGTCGCTTGCCTGATTACCAATGCTTGCCCCGTCCCAGTCGAGGACGCCGGCCAGCTGGGGCTGACCGCCCGCGTTCGTCCACAGCAGGTTGCTGCCGCCGAGATCAGTGTGGACCAGCGCGTCACCGGCGGACGGCACGCGGGCGACAGCGGCCAGCTCAGCGTCGGCACGTCGCCGGCCGTCGCCGGACATCAGCGGGAACAGCACCTGCCGGACCTGCTCGCCGAATGCCTGCCAGTCGTCGGGCCCGGTGTGGGGAACCGACTGCCTGATGGCCGGATCGGCGCCCAGCTCGGCCAGGCTGTCCAGCAACCCGGCCAGCTGGGCGATGACCGCGCCCTCAGCTCGCGGACCGCTGATGACATCGATCGGCTGGCCGGGTACCCGGCGCAGGGCAACGTAGCTGGCACCGAGCGGGCAGCCCACATGATCGGTGGAGATCGGAACGGGGACCGTGACCGGAATGTGAGCGTTGGCCAGCGCCGTGAGCAGAGCTACTGCGGCCGGCAGCGCACGCCGGGACACTTCGTCACGAGGGAACCGGTAGGCCACGTCGCCGGCGAGCACGACATCGTGGAACTGGCCGTGCACCAGGCGCGCATCGCCTCCGCGCACGCCGACGACATCGAGGTACCTGGCGAGAGTGTCTTCCACCCCGGCGAGCATAGCCAAGCTCACGAGTCTTGACAGTGCAAGACTCCGGGGTGACGATCCCCTTAAGGCACCGGCCGCGAGCCGGAAACCAGGGCCAGCGGATCGCTGACAGCCACGCGACTTAGCTATTCTGGCCGGCCGGTGCCCCCCAGATCATTGGCACGGAGACGGAGCGGTCGGAACGCTGCCTGGATCTCGGAAGCGAACAGCTGCGGCTCTTCCCAGGCGGCAAAGTGTCCGCCCCGGCCGGCCTCGTTGAAGTAAGTAAGGTTGGGATAGGCCTGCTCGACCCAGGTTCGCGGGGCCTGGAAGATCTCGCCAGGGAAGGTGGTGAAGCCGACCGGGACCTTGACCTCAGGCGGAGACTGGCCGGCCGCACGAGCCTGGGCACGTCCGCTCTCCCAGTACGACCGGGCCGCCGATGCCCCGGTGCCGGTCAGCCAGTACACCGTGATGTTGTCGAGGATGTGGTCCCGGGTGAGACCCCCGGACGGCTGCCCGTCGACGAAGGCGCGGGAGATCTTCTCGTAGGCGTCGGTGTCGTGGTCGAGCATCCAGGCCGCGAGGGCCACCGGTGAATCCAGCAGTGCGTAGCCGATCGTCTGCGGTCGCGTGGCCTGCTCAAGGAAGTAGCCAAAGCCGCTCGCCCGGAAAGTCTTGGTCTGCTCAATCGCAGCGCGTTCCTTCTCTGTTTCGGCCGGCATGTCGCCCCCGGAAAGCGCCGTCACGAGCAGGTTCAGGTGGATGCCGGCCAGCCCGTCGGGTGCCTGGCGGCCCATCGCGTCGGTTACCGAGGCGCCCACGTCGCCGCCCTGGGCGACGTAGCGGGTGTAGCCGAGGCGGTGCATCAGCTCCGCCCAGGCGCGCGCAACGCGGCCGGGGTCCCAGCCGACCTCGGCCGGCTCGCTGGAGAAGCCGTAGCCGGGCAGGGAGGGCAGCACGAGGTCGAACGCGTCCTCGGGGCGTCCGCCGTGCGCGGTGGGGTCGGTGAGCGGGCCGATGACATCGAGCAGCTCGATCACCGAGCCGGGCCAGCCGTGCGTCATGATCAGCGGCAGCGCGTCCGGATGCGGCGACTTCACCTGGATGAAATGGACGTCCACCCCGTCGATGTCGGTCGTGAACTGCGGCAGCGCGTTCAGTCGAGCCTCGCACGCGTGCCAGTGGTAGTCGCTGATCCAGTAGCGGGCGAGCTCCTGAATGGTCGTCAGCTGCACGCCCTGCGACCGGTCGGGCACAAGTTCGCGAGAAGGCCGGCGCGCCGCGGCGACACGTCGCCGGAGGTCGGCGATTGCTTCATCAGGAATGTCAACCCGGAATGGGCGAAGCTCGCTGGCGGTGGTGGTCATGACGACCTCCTTGCTAGCTCAGTCAGGGGAATGGCGCCCCGGCTCGCACGTGATCGCCCGGTGCCCGCAAGCTGGCGTACCCTCCGACCGCTAGGCCTAAGCGACCTGCCAGCCCGTGCCTGACGGCCGCCACTAGCGCTCTTGGAACTGCCTGACCTCGACCGTCCCTACCTCCGCAAGCGGAATGCTGGCTGCCACCTGAAGGGCCTCTTCCATGCTCGCCGCATCGATGATGGAGAAGCCCCCGATCTGCTCTTTGGATTCGGCGAACGGGCCGTCAGTCAGCAGGATCTCGCCGTTGCGGACCTGCACGCTCCTGGCTTCCTCCACCTCGGCCAGGCTCTGTCCGAGTACCAGGACGCCCTGGTCGGTCATCTGCTGATCCCACGCCTCGACCCGCCGGCCGAAGGCTGCTGACCGTTCCGGCGACTCCCTGGACGGATCGGTCCAGAACAGCAGTACGTATCTCATCGGTGCAACTCCTCGTCAATCGCGCCAGTCCACTGTCAGTACCTGCTGGTACAGGTACTAGCACGACGTAAGCCGGCCGCCCACATGGACAGACCATGAGAAGTTCGGCACGCCGTTGGCGGTCCATCTGGGCCTGCCGCGCTCGTCGTCATGGCGTGTCACCGGCGAGCCGGCCGGGGCCAGCGACCAGAGCGAAGAGGCGAGCAATGATCAGGGTCAAGATTCTCCGGCCGCTGACTGCGCTCGTGCCAGACCGCGGACCGCGGCGAGTCTACGGACTAGCAACGCTGGTCAACACCGTCGGCTTCGGCCTGATCATGACGTCATCAGTGCTCTACTTCACCAGGATCGTGCACCTGTCGACCCGCCAGGTAGGCCTCGGCCTGACGATGGCTGGCCTGATAGGGCTCGCCGCGAGCGTCCCGATCGGCGACCTAGCCGACCGGCATGACCCGCGCCAGGTGGTCAGGATGACGATGCTGGTGCAGTGTCTCGCGACGTTCGGCTACTTGATCATTCACAGCTTCATCGGCTTTCTCGTGGTTGCCACGGTGGACATGCTGGGCATGAATGCGTCGCAGTCGGCTGGCGGCGCGCTGCTCTGGCGGGTCGGCGGGGACGACGCGACCACGTTCCGGTCAACGGAGCGCGCGATATCGAACGTGGGAATCTCGCTCGGCGCGGCTGGCTGCGCGGCCGCCGTCCAGATTGCGACACCCGGCGCCTACCGGGCCCTGATCATCGGCAACGCGCTCAGCTTCCTGGCCGCCTGGCTAGTTGCCGGGCGGCTGCCGAGGTACGAGCCGTTGCCCAGGCCGGCCGACGGCCGCCGCTGGGCAGCCCTCGCCGACCCGCCGTTCGTCGTGTACGTCGTGCACAACGCTGCAATGAGCCTGCAGTACTTCGTGCTCATGCTGCTGCTGCCGCTGTGGGTTGTCGATCACACCGCGGCTCCGCGGTGGAGCGTGGGCCTCTACCTCCTGATCAACACGGTCATGGTGGTGCTGCTCCAGGTCCGGGTCGGCAAGAACGTGCAAACCATCACCCAGGGCGGGGCCGCGCTGCGCCGGGCCGGACTGCTCTTCCTGATCAGCTGCAGTGCGATTGGCCTTGCTGCGGGACTGCCGGGATGGGCAGCGCTGATCGTGCTGATCATCGCTGTTGGCTGGCACACCGTCGGCGAGCTCTCGCATGCCTCCGCTTCGTTCGCGTTGGACTTCGGCATGGCTCCCGCGCACGCCCAAGGGCAATATCAGGGGCTTGCCGGGCTCGGCATGGGTGCCGGCCGCCGCCGCGGCCCCGGTTGCGCTGATCGGGCTCTGCCTGAGCTGTGGCGTCGCCGGCTGGGTCGGCCTCGGGGCGTGTTTCGCCGGGCTCGGCCTGGTGGCTCCGGCGCTGGCGCGATGGGGCGAGCGGACGAGGCCGCAGCTGACCGAGCCGGTCCTCCCCAGCGAGCCAGATACACGCCAGATGGTGGCGGCCAAGTAGAGCCGCCGCTACCACAAATAGTGAAGTGATGACTTTACTATTGGCGGCGTGCGATGGCATACTCAAGCACGGGCTTAACTAAGTGGCCGAGTGATTCCCCGGCTAACACCGTCGTAGTTGAACAGCAACAACCAGGAGTTGTGCGATGGGCCAGATCTGCTCGTTCATGTTCGCCAGTCTCGACGGCTATCACGAGACCAGCGAGCACGAACTTAGCTGGCAGGACGTCGACGAGGAATTCGACCAATGGGACCTGGCGCAGCTCGCTGACGCGGCCACGCTGCTGCTCGGCCGTGTCACCTATAGCTCATTCGCTGAGTTCTGGCCCACGCCAGAGGCACTCGACGTCGACCCGGTACGTGCCAAGCTGCTCAACGCTATGCCCAAGGTGGTCGTTTCCGCGACGCTGCGCGAGGCCGCGTGGGACAACACCACGATCGTGAGTGCGGACGTCGACGCCGAGCTGAGCAAGCTCAGGGAGCAGGCGGGCGGGACCATCCAGGTCATCGGCAGCGCAAAGTTGACCAGCTATCTGATCCAGGTCAGGCTCCTCGATGAGTTGCGGGTTATGGTCAGCCCTGTGCTGCTGGGCAGCGGCATTCCGGCGTTCCCGGTCGCTTCCCAGGTCAACATGGAGCTACTGCAATCACGGCAGTTCGCCAACGGCAACATGCTGCTGACGTACCGGCCACAGGCCGCTGACACCGCAGACCAGCTAGAGGCCTAGACCGGGGCCATCGCCGAGGAGATCGAGATGCTAAGGCGGCAAGGCACCGTAGAGATCATCGCCCACTCGGCCCGCCTTCGCCGGCTGCTTGCGCCCGACTTCCACGAGTACGGTTCCTCCGGCGGTGAGGCCGGTTGCGAGGGAGCCGCGCGGGCTCGAGCGCTGGGAGCGGGCGGGCGCCTGCGCTAGGTCGAGGACTCACGCTGGCGGACGAACTCCCGAGGCTCTTGAGCCTGATCTTGCTCCCGGTCGGATGGCGCGCTGGCGCGTGCTCCGCGGGCTTGGCACCGGTCTCCGGCGGCTGGCGCGTGTTCGGCCCGAGCCGCGTTGGGCGACCACCGCTCTGGGCCACGCTTACGCCCGCTGCGCACCCCCCAGCGCGCCATTCTCTGACAAAACACCTCCGTGGCCGTCCTTCTGAGCCGCATTGCGGACGATCTGCCCGTCATGGGTGCCGAGTTACTGTTGCCATGGCCCCAGTAACTCTCCACCCATGAAACGATCATGGAGCTTGGCCAAGAGCCGTATATGCCGCAGCTTCCGATTTGCTCTCTTTGCGCGACGGAAGGGACTGCCCGCTCGCGCACGAAAGCGGAGTTGAGACGGCGATAGGCGTACCAGCTCCACATCTATAGCTGATCGCGCATTCGCGAGGCGGCGGGTTTCGTGCGCTGCGGCAGCGGGCGTCGCGTGACCCACGGACATTGTGACCAGCGCGCCTCGGCCCGGACAGCGCTAGCCCAGTAGCAACCAGCGTCAGCCCACCTGGCAGCGTGCGGAACCCGCCGCCCGGTGCCGGCCCGCCGAGCCGCGTGCGGAGCCCGGGGCATGGTGACAGCCTGCCGAGCAGCGTGCGGAGCCCGCCGCCTGGCGTGCATGGCCAGCGCAGGGCTCAGCTCGTGACACGCGCAGCCGTGGGACTCGACCAGATGCTCGAGCTCCCTAGATCCGCTCCAGCTCCGCACCGTCGAACAACGGCTCGATCTCGTGCCGCTCGACGTCGGCAGCCATCTCCTCGTCTGTCGGGGTCGGCCCGCCGGCGGCGGCGGCTTCGAGGGTTGGCCTGAGCAGGCGCGCGTCACTGGAGGAGTTGAGGAAGAGACCCGGGCGGCCCAGGACGTAACGCACTGCCCGAGCCAGCGCGTCGCCATCGGCCAGCGGCTCATACCAGCTGAACTGCGGCCCCGCTCCTTCCGGCCAGCGCCGGCGGGCAACCGACTTGATCGTCTGCACCGCCACGCCACGCTGCTCGCACACCTCGAGCAGCGCGTCCACGTCAGCCCGGTACCCGTCATCGGACATCACTGGGTAGTTGTAAGGCAACAGCACCGAGCTGAAGTCGAAGCGCTCCAGGCTCCGCAGGTGCATGCCCGCAATGCGCAGTCCGTGTCCAGTCACGCCGATGAACCTGACAAGCCCCTCGTCTCGGGCGCGGGACAAGGCCTCAACCGCGCCGCCCGGACCGTGGGCCACCTCCCACTCGTCTGGTTCGACGAGATTGTGGAGCTGGATCAGATCGACCGAGTCCACGCCGAGGCGGGTCAGCGAGCGTTCGAGGCTGGCGCGCGCGCCGTCGCCCGAGCGCTCGCCCGTCTTAGTGGCGAGGAAGAACCGAGCCCTGTGCTCTGCCATCCACGGCGCGACCCGAAGTTCCGATTCGCCGTAAGACGCCGCAGTGTCGATGTGGTTGACGCCGAACTCCAGCAGCGTCGCCAGGACCTCGTCGGCCCGCTCCTGCCGCATTGACCCCAGCGCCGCAGCGCCGAAGATGACACGGCTGCTCTCATGTCCGGTCCGACCAAAGGGCGCGCGATCAGTCATGATCGCAGACTACACACCTTGCCCAGCGGAACGCCGTGCCGACAATCAGGCTCCGGCCGACTCTCCGGGAAGCGTCACTCGCAGCACGCCCGACGAGTAAGGACTAGGCGTCACCGTGAATCCAGCCGCCGAAAGAAGGTCACGGTACTTCTGCAGTTCCCGCTCACGCTTTCTCCGCGCGGCCGGAAAGCCGGGGAAATAGTTGACCGCGACCCACCCGCCCTGCGGGTCACCTTCAACGATGAAGCCCCGGCGGCCCCCTTCCCACTCTTGGTAGCCGGCGTCTCGCAGTGCTATTCGGACCCGGTCGGCAGCCAAACTCGTGTCCATGCGCCACGTCGTACCACAGGCCCTCCGCCTTGCCAAGGGGCCAGCACATTCGCGTCCGTCTGCACGCCATCGGCGGCCGTAACTGTCCGGCACGAGCTGCCTCAGCAGGCGTTTCGCGGCAGGCGCCAAGGGCATCGCTAGCGGAGGGACCCGTGGCGGCGGTCGCGGTCCCGACCGCCAGAACGTGCTGCTTGCCTGGATGCCAATCCAGGCACTGGCCGGGCTCTGAGACCCAAAGCACACCCACGCGAATTCGGATATATAGGCATTTCGGATTCGGCGAGCCCGGTCGCCAGGTCGTAACCTGGAGGCAGGGATTGTTACAACCAGGCGCTGGAGGAAACGATGCCGCTGGAACCAGGCCACGGAATGCTCCCCAGCGGATACGACCACATCCGCGCCTCGACAGCGGACAGAGAGCGCGTCGTCGACGTCCTCAAGGCTGCCTTTACCGAGGGCAGGCTGACCCAGGAGGAATGCGGGGAGCGCGCGGGGCAGGCACTCAGCGCGCGGACCTACGGCGAGCTTGCTGCGCTGACCGCCGACCTGCCTGCGGGCCCGCTCGGCAGCCTGGTGCCCCAGCTGCCGGACTCTTCCCCGCCGCGCCGTCCGATGAACAAGCTGGCCGTCGCCTCCCTGGTGATCGCGCTCATGCCGGTCATACCGATGCTCGCCGTCTTCACCGGGCTCATCGCGCACGGTCAGATCCAGGAACGGGGCGAGCGCGGCGCGGCCCTTGCTACCGCAGGCATCGTGATCGGAGGGTTCGTCTCTCTGCTGTTCGTTTTCTACGGCCTGCGCGGCTGACCGGACGTCGCCAACCCGAACCGCGGCGCCAGTACGCCTGCCGCCGGTTGGCTGCGGCAGCCACGGGTACTCGTGCCGTGTGACCAACTTGGCATCATCGCCTAGCGCTGTCCGGCGGGCATACTACGAGGAGCTCAGCCAAGGCCAGCGGTCCGCCCTCCTGAGCTGGCTGGCGTTCACCACGACCTTTGCGGGGCTGCGTGCGCTGACCTATAGCATCCGGGCCGGCAAGGGGCCGTTCGGCAACATCAGCCTCGGCGGCGAGCACCTGCATCACTACATGTGGGGCATCGGCTTGCTGTCCGGCGTCGGCGCGCTCGCCGTCCGAGGCGATGAACGACAACGGCGTCACCCAGCGGTGGCCGTCAGCTACGGTAGCGGGCTGGCGCTCATCGTCGAT
>Ga0210389_10004384_pt1 | contig 10982 bp, 10 predicted proteins | sample IncBWH28OmetaG_FD_160127 | JGI IMG/M metagenome (GOLD analysis project Ga0210389, IMG submission 160127) | Forest soil microbial communities from Barre Woods Harvard Forest LTER site, Petersham, Massachusetts, United States - Inc-BW-H-28-O ... | reverse complement strand
ACCTCATGGAACCAGCGCATCACCCGCGTGATTGCGCAGGCGTCATTGACCGGAGAGGCGTTTTACGAAAGAAACCGCATAGGCCGGGGAGCGGAACAGCAACACGGGGTCATTGGTCGGGGCGATGCCGTCAGCCATGATCAAGGGGTTGAAGTTGATCGGCTCGCAGGCAACGCCCTTTTGTTGCGGCGTCGCCTGGGTGATGGTCAGGACACCGGCGTTGAAATGCTTGCGAGTCTCCGGCCACGCCAAGGTCGGGTTGTCCTGCGGATCCCCAGGCTCGCCGATGTAGACGATCATGTCCCACACCGCCGGAGCCTTGGCGGTACGCTCGATGAGATTCTTCTCGAGAAAGTCATGCGGCGCCGCCTTCGTTTCCGCAGCCGTCATTTCCTTCGTGCCATCCCGAGGGATGAAGCGCCACCTCACCAGGTGCTCGGTACCCTTCGCGTCGATGAACTTGAAGGTGTGAACGCTGAAGTAGGTGGTCTGATAGTAGTTCGCCGTCGGCGTGTGGTGGCTCGACAGTTGGGTGAGTGCCATTGCGTCGGGATGCGTGGCGGCATAGGCCTTCAGTTTTTCCGGGTCGGGCTGACCGGTTTTGGGATCGGGCTTCGCCGCGACGATTGCATCGCGGAAGGAGGCGGGTGACGCCGCGGCGAAGAGCGGCACGTCGATCATGGTGATGTGCTGCAATGCATTACCCGCAAGATGGAACTCGAGCGCCATTCCGCGCGGAGCGGGCGCCGCGTCCGGTACTTCCGGGTTGCCGCCTCCGAGGGAGAAGCGCGCGACGACCGGAATGGTTTTGCCTGAGAAGAGCGCGGAACGGCTGAGGATGGCCGCATCGGTCGTCCCAACGAATTCGCCGGCAGCGCATGTGCCCTTGATGTGATTCCTGCGCTGGCCTGGGTGTACGCCGAAGGTTCCCTCGAAAGCCTCGATCATTTGCGGGGCGGTGACTTCGGAGCCACCGGCTGCCGATCCCAAGGCCAAATTGGGAGCAGCGGATGCAATGGATGAAAAGCTCATCAGCGCCACTCGTGCGCCGCAGCGGAATGAAGACGGTTTCATTGCGATGGCCCTCAGGCGACGAGCGGGTGATTAGTGCGTGGCGCCGCGCGCTGATTGAAGCACGCGCACGATCGAGTGTCACTTAGACGAAGGTTTATCCAATTTTCAGTCAGCGCAAGGGCATGCAAAGTGCGACAGGCAGACGAAAGTTTTCACGGGATCAAGACGGCACAATGCACTACGGGTTTCCGGAGAGGTCGATCGTTCTAGTCCCAGGAGAGCGTTCATGTCCGATGATTCTGAAACGCCGGGCCTCTTGGCGAGATTGGTCGAGGCGGCCACCGCAGCGAGTCTCAGTGATCGGGAAAAAGCGCGCAGCAGACTGGAAGACGCGCTCGTCCTGCTGACGACCGGCCCCGAGGCTGCGGCTGGAACTGCCGTTCGCGCCCGCGCCCCGCGCGGTGGCCTGGCCCCTTGGCAGGCCAGCCGGGTTGCCGCATACGTTGATGTGCACATTGGCACGAGTCTGAGAGCCAGCGAACTTGCGAAGGTGGTGCGGCTGAGTTACAGCCATTTCAATCGAGCCTTTAAAGTAACCTTCCATGAAACGCCTACCGCCTACATCATGCGGCAACGAATGCGGCTCGCGCAGGACAAGATGCTCACCACCGGGCATCCGCTTTCACGGGTCGCCTTGGAGTGCGGCTTGTGCGACCAAGCGCATTTCAGCCGCATGTTTCGCCGCATCGTCGGAGAAAGCCCCCGCCTGTGGCGCCGTCAATTCGCATCCGATCTGGCGCTGAAGCCAGGGTGTGAGCTGCCGCTGCACGGCCGCTGCGCATGACTGATGGGCTCAACGCCGGACGAGTCATAGAGAATCAACAAAGCCTCGAACCAATGCGGCGATCTCATCCGCCGCGGTGTCCAATGCAAAGTGACCGGCGTCGAGAACATGAACCTGCGCGTCGGGCACATCGCGCCGATAATTTTCCGGTTCGGACAGTTCAAACGACAGATCATACTTTCCCCAGATCACGAGCAAGCGTGGCTGTGTCGCGCGCAGCCATGCCTGCCACTTCGGATATGCCTCGACGTTGGTGCGGTAGTCGTAGAAGAGGTCGCTTTGAATCTCCACCTGACCGGGTTGGCTGAGAAAGGCGAATTCATCCGTCCAAAGATCCGGGTCGTAGCGCTCCACGGAAGGATCGCTTCCGACATGCCGCGTTCGCGTGGCGGGCAGAGCCAAAAGATTGGCACGCAGCGTGGCTTCGTGGGCGGTGCGATCGGCCCAAAATGCGCGCCGTGCCGTCCAATTGGCCCCCAGCCCCTCGTTGTGGGCCACGGCATCCTGTACCACCAGAGCCTGGACCCGATCCGGGTGCGCCAGCGCCATTCGAAAACCCACGGGACCTCCATAGTCCTGCATGTAAAGCACGTAGCGCGAGAGTCCGAGCGCCTCGGTCAGGCGAATCATGATTTCGGCGCAGCGATCGAAGGTATACCGGAAGACTCGCGGATCCGGCCAGTCACTGTGCCCGAAGCCTGGGTAGTCGGGCGCGACCAGGTGATAGCGATCCGAGAGCCGCGCAAAGAGCGGCTCGAACATCCGCGAAGAAGAAGGAAGTCCGTGCAGCAGGAGAAGCGTAGGGGCGTCTGCCGGGCCTGCCTCTCTGTAAAAGATGGACAACCCATCTATCTTGGCCGTGCGATAGAAAGTCGGATGTTTCATGGGACGCCATCGGATTGCAGCACTTCCATGGCTCGAGATCGATTGCACGAAGGTATCAGTGACATGGCCGCAATGCGATCGTAGAGTCTCTGGCGCAAAAGTGTCGATCCCTTCGTACATTCGCGCATAGATGTACAAAACGCAGCAGTTGAATGAAAGACCTCCTTGGATCGGGCCGGCACACTGTTCTTCGGCAGGTTGGAAGCCAATGCCATGGGGTTTTAGGAATGCAATCTAAACAGGTCCAAACGCAGAACAGGGAAAGCTTGGCGCGCCGGCGGAAGGCGCCGCTCATCACCCCAACAGACCTCGGCGACAAGGCGTCGATGGATATTGCGGGCGGCATGAACGCGATACTTGCCGATGTATATGCGCTGTTTCTGAAGACCAAGAATTTCCATTGGCACATGAGTGGGCCGCATTTTCGCGACTATCATCTGCTCCTCGATGAGCAGGCCGACCAGTTGTACGCCATGACGGATCTCATCGCGGAACGCATCAGAAAGACCGGCGGATCGACGCTGCGCTCGATCGGTCACATCGCTCGAATTCAACGCATCAAGGACAATGACGCGGAATATGTCGACCCGATGGATATGCTTGCGGAACTGCGCGAGGACAATCAGGCGCTCGCGGCGCGGCTGCGCGAAGTGCACGAGATGGTGGATGAGCACCGTGACATTGCCAGCGCGAGCCTGATCGAGGGCTGGATAGACGAGGCGGAGCGCCGCACTTGGTTCCTGTTCGAGTCCAGCCGCAGTGTCGACTAGTGTTGTCAGCCGTTCGTCATGAGAGCGGGCATTTGGATACTCCTCGGACTGATGCTGATGGCAGCCGCCCCGCGAGTTTTCGCCGCCTGCCGACCCAGCGGTCCGCCGGACAGCGGGGGCGGGAAGGCGGTTGCCGCATCGGAGCGGCCGAGCGATCAAGACGCCGAGGCAATCAATCGCCTCGGGATTCAGTACGCTCGCGGCCGAGGCGTGGCCAAGGACTATAAGTTGGCGTTCAGAATGTTCAGGCAGGTGGCATTGGACGGGTACACACCGGGCATGGTGAATCTCGGCACCCTCTACGAAATGGGGCCGATTGGACTGCGGAATCATCGTCGAGCATACGCGTGGATTCGCGCTGCGTTGGTGCTCGGTGTGCCCGAGGAGGACCATGACGCTACGCTCTTCAAGCTAGGAATGATCGCAGGAAGACTGGGCCCGGCAAAGGTGAGCGGCGCAGAGCGCCTCGCGATGAGCATCATCGAGAACGTCGTGAGTCATTCGGAGTCCTCGGCGCAGCAGTACGCTGATATTCCGTTGACCCGAGAATCGTGTCCAAGCACTTGGTTATTGCCGCTTTATGTAGCCCACGAGAGCTGACACAACTGCGTATCTTCAGCGCCACTCCCCCAATATTGCGCTGCGCAGAGGCTCTCGTGGGTTTTTTATCCTGAAAGGAAGGTTCAACGTGCCTGATAAAATCACACGACGCCTTTTTGTAAGTTCAATGGGTGCGGCCTCGATCGCGCCCGCAGCGGCGTTGCTTCCGCCTCCGGGCGCCGCTGCCGGCGAACGCGCTGGCAGCGCGCAGCCGGCGGACCTCAAGCCCACCTATACATTCTTCAATTCCGCGGAAGCGCAGTTCATCGAAGCGGCCTGCGAACGTCTCATTCCTGCCGATGAGTTGGGTCCCGGGGCGCTCGGCGCGTGGGTACCCAACTATCTGGACAAGCAATTGGGCGGCGCGTGGGGGAGCGGCGAGCGCTTGTATCGAAGCGGACCGTGGATCGCAGGAACTCCATCGCAAGGATACCAGCTGCCTTTCACGCCGGCGGAACTGTTCCGCACCGCCTTGAGCGCCATCAATCGAACTTTGCAGGCTCGCGGTTCGCCGTTTCGCGATCTTAGCCCCGAATCCCAGGATGAGTATCTCAGGGCACTTGCGAAAGGCGGCCCCGATCTCGACGGCGTGCCGTCCGAGGAGTTTTTTGCCTTGCTGTTGAGCATGACCGTCGAAGGGTTCTTCAGCGATCCAGCCTATGGCGGGAATCACGATATGGTGGCGTGGCGGATGATCGGTTTTCCCGGTGCCTATGCGGATTATTACGATGCCATTGATCGGCACGGCGTGAAATTCGAACGCGAACCCATGAGCCTCGCCGAAGACGGCCGCGGGCATCTGCACCCGGATCCAAATATCCCGGCGCATTTATAAGAAGGAATCGGCCATGACGCAGCGCTTGAAAGAGGTCGACGTCGTAATCATTGGTGTCGGCATGGTGGGCAGCATCGTCGCCAAGGAGTTGGCGGCGGCGGGCCACACGGTCGTGGGGCTGGAGCGTGGGCAGGCGCGCTACACTGCGCCGGATTTTCAAGGCCCCGCGATTCATGACGAACTGCGCTTCGATATTCGCAAGGCGCTGATGCAGGACAATACCCGCGAGCCCGTGACGTTTCGCAATCACGGTTCGGAGCGCGCGTTGCCCGTGCGGCGCTGGGAATCATTTCTCCCCGGCACCGGTTTGGGCGGCTCGATGGTGCACTGGAACGGCCAGACCTACCGATATCAAGCCAACGATTTCGAGCTCGCGACGCGAACGCGCCAACGCTATGGAAAGGATTTCCTGGATGCGGACGTGACCATCCAGGATTGGGGTGTCACTTACGATGAACTCGAGCCGCACTTCGATCGCTTCGAGTATCTGTTGGGCACCTCCGGCAAGGCCGGCAACATCAAGGGGACAATTCAGCCGGGCGGTGATCCGCACGAATCGCCGCGCTCGCGCGAATACCCCACGCCGCCCATGAAGGAGCACTTTCAAGGAGCGATGTTTCGCAAGGCCGCCACGGGTCTGGGGTATCACCCCTTTCCGCAGCCCTCCTCGAACCTGAGCCAGCCGTACACCAATCCGGAAGGCGTCAAGCTGAATGCCTGCGTGTTCTGCGGCTTCTGCGAGCGCTATGCCTGCGAGCACTACGCGAAAGCCGTGCCGCAGACCATCATCCTGCCGGTACTGCTGGCGAACCCGAACTTTCAGCTCCGCACCGGATGTCAGGTCCAGAGGATCAATCTCGATTCCACCAAGAAAAAAGCCACGGGCGTGACCTACATCGATGCCGCGGGCCGCGAGTTCGAGCAGCCGGCCTCCCTGGTCATCACTGCATCCTTCTCACTCAACAACGTACGCATGTTGCTGTTGTCGGGCATCGGCAAACCCTACGATCCGAACACCGGCAAGGGTGTGGTGGGACGCAACTACGCCTACCAGACAATGAGTTCGGTGTCCTCCTTCTTCGATGAGGATGTGATCATCAACCCCTTCATGGCGTCCGGGGCCTCGGGGACCTTGATCAATGATTTCGCGGGCGATAATTTCGATCACAGCGGATTGGGTTTCATCGGCGGCGCATACATTGGCGCCGTCAACACGAACGGCCGGCCGATTCAATATCACCCGGTGCCGCCCGGCACGCCGCCATGGGGCAAGGCGTGGAAGCAAGCGGTGGTCAAGCACTACAACCACACGGTCCAGTTCAGTTGCCATGGCAGTTCGATTGCCCAACGGCAAAATTACCTGGACCTCGATCCCACTTACCGCGATGCATGGGGGCAGCCGCTGCTGCGGATGACGTTTGATTTTCCCCAGAACGACCTGAAAATGGCGGCCTACGTCACGGCGAAGGCGGTCGAGATCGGCAAGGCCATGGGCGCAAAACAGGTCGTCGGCTCACCTCGCAAGGGGCCGTACACGACCCAGCAGTATCAGACGACCCACAATACGGGCGGCACCGTGATGGGGAATGATCCGAGCACCAGCGTCGTCAACCGCCACTTGCAATCCTGGGATGTGCCGAATGTCTTTGTCATCGGCTGCTCGAACTATCCGCAAAACGCATCTTGGAACCCGACCGGAACCTTGGGGGCCTTGACGTACTGGGCGGTGGATGCACTCAAGAACACCTATCTCAAGAGCCCGGGCCGCTTGGTGTCGGCGTGAGCGTCTCGCGCCTACTGGCCGGTTGCCTGCTCTGGGGTTGCATCCCATTGCTGATGGCTGCGAAGCAGGCGGAGAAACCTGCGCCCGCCGTGGCCGTCAAATTGTGCCAGAGCTGTCACGGGGCGCATGGCGAAGGCACGCCCGCCGCCGGCATCCCACGACTGGCGGGACAATCGGCGGATTACCTTGACAAGCAGTTGCGAGACTATGCCGGCGGCTCGCGCGAGAACCCGATCATGCATCAATGGGCGATCCAGCTGAAGGATGCGCAGCGCACCGAGGTGGCCGCGTACTACGCCTCGCTGGCGTCACCCTATGCGGTCGCGCCGGCCGCCGCCGCGAGCGATGCGGCAACGACAGGGTTGCTGGCGCGCGGTCATCAGCTTGCGCACCAGGGTGATGAAACCCGCCGCGTTCAAGCCTGTGATAACTGCCATGGACCGGATGGCAACGGCGCGCCGCGTACGGCGCCGTACATAGCGGGACAATCGGCGCAATACCTGGCGGCGTCGCTCAAGGCATGGAAGGAAGGCACTCGCAAGAATGATGATGGACAGCAGATGCGGTCAGTGGTCGATCGGCTGAACGATGCAGACATCGGTGCAGTCGCTGCCTACTTCGCCAGTTTTGCCGCATCGCCAAATTCAGGATCGCAATGAACTCCGCGACAGCGGACTGGAATCGTTGGCCAATTCGGTTTCGTCGGCTTCTTCATCGGCATCCGGATAGGCAAGAGGCGGGTGCTCGATTCGGAGCCGCAAATCATTTGCCACGCTGAATAGTCCCACCGCGAGAAGGAAGGCCAGCGCCACGAACAGTCCGACGATGATCAAGGTGTTCATAATTCCTCCGGGCAAGAATGCGGTGCTTCGGGGAGTTTATTTTGCGACGGTGAATCGCCGGGGTCTTTGATCAAAATGCTGTGTTTTGTCTTCTCTCATCACTCGCGGATCAACGCGGCGGACCGTAAAACATAGATATCCTTTCGGGACAATAGCTTACAGGTTCGACCGCAGAGAATCGGTCGGGGCAGCCGCCCGCCGTGCTCTTCGCGTCATGGAGCCGGGCATGTCAAAAAATCCAGGGTAATGTAGCGTAGACACGGGGCAACGCTGCCATGAGGAGGCCCGCATCGCATGAGCAACCAACCATCAAAGACAACCGTACCGGTCGCCCAGTCCGATCCGTTGGACAGGAAACTCTATGCAAGACACTTGCTGATAGACAAGGTGGTCGATTTTGATTGCGCGGGCCCACATGAGCGCTTCGAGGCTTTTGCGCTCGCCGTGCGCGGAATTCTGGCGCAACGCTGGGTGGAAACGGAAGGCACCTACGCGCGCGAAAATCCCAAGCGAGTGTACTACCTGTCGATGGAATTTCTCATCGGCCGATCCCTCGCCAACAATGTGGAGAATCTTCTATTGGATTCCGATGTGCGGCGCGCCGTCAAAGATATCAATCTAGATTGGGCTGCCACCTTGGAAGAGGAGGCAGAAGCGGGACTGGGAAATGGCGGTCTCGGGCGCCTGGCGGCGTGTTTCTTGGATTCCATGGCTACGCTGCAGTTTCCCGCAATGGGTTATGGACTCAGGTACGAGTACGGCATGTTCAAGCAAGTCGTCCGCGACGGATGGCAGATTGAATATCCGGACAACTGGCTGGCGCGCCATGATCCGTGGGAAATACGCCGGGTGCGTGATCAAGTCGAGATTCAGCTCAACTGTTCATTTGAGGTGCGCGAAGGCACCTTGCGCGCGATACGCGGCAAGCCGTCGCGCCTGATCGGTGTTCCCTACGATCGGCCGATCGTGGGGTATGGCGGCAAGACCATCAACACCTTGCGACTATGGGAGGCGAGAGCCCCGGAATACTTCGACTTCCAGGCTTTCAGTCACGGCGAGTTTGTAAGCGCGGTTGCCGAGGCGCTGGAAGCGGAATCGTTGACCCGGGTCCTGTATCCCGATGACTCGACCAGCCTGGGGCAGGGCCTGCGCTTCGTACAAGAGTATTTTCTGGTGGCATGCTCGGTCGCGGACGCCGTTCGCCGCTTTCGGCGCCACAATGCCGATTGGAACCGGCTTCCGGAAAAGGCGGCGCTGCAGCTCAACGACACCCATCCGAGCTTCTCTGTTCCGGAGCTGATGCGCATTTTGCTGGACGAGGCGCACCTGGATTGGGACACAGCCTGGAATCTTAGCTGCCGCACCTTGGGCTATACCAATCACACCCTATTGCCGGAGGCCCTCGAAAAATGGCCGCTCGAGTGGTTCCAACTTCTCGTACCGCGTCAGCTCGAAATCATCTTCGAGATCAACCGACGCCTGTTGGAGGCGGTGCGCAAGCGATTTCCGGGCGACGAACAACGCGTGCAGCGAATCAGCCTGATCGAGGAAGGAGCGGTAAAGCACGTCCGCATGGCCAATTTGGCCATTGTCGGTTCTCACAGCACCAACGGGGTCGCCAAGATTCATTCCGAGCTGCTGCGCACGACCACCGTCAAGGATCTCGCCGAGATGTTTCCGGAACGCTTCAGCAACAAGACAAACGGCGTGACGCCGCGGCGCTGGCTGTTGCTGGCGAATCCCCCGCTCGCCGGATTGATTACCGATCACATCGGCACTGCCTGGATAACGGATCTCGATCAGCTGCGCCGCCTTGAGCCGCTCGCCGACGACACCGAGTTTCTCGACAAATTCATGCAAGTGAAGCGCGAGAGCAAGAGGCTCTGCGCGGAGTGGCTCAAGACGAAATTCGGCTTGAGCGTCGATCCCGGCACGATATTCGACTGCCACATCAAGCGCATTCACGAATATAAAAGACAGCTGCTCAACGCGCTGCGCATCGTGGTGCTCTACAACCGATTGCGCGACAAACCGCAGGCGCAGCAGCAGCCGCGGACCTTCTTTTTTGCCGGCAAGGCCGCGCCCGCCTACTTCGTCGCCAAGCTCATCATCAAGTTCATCGACAGCCTGGCTCGGACAATTGCGGCGGATCCGGCCGCGAATGCACGGCTGCGCGTCCTATTCTTGCCCGACTACGATGTGTCAATGGCGCAAAAGCTGATACCGGCAAGCGATGTCTCGAACCAGATCTCAACCGCAGGCTACGAGGCCAGCGGCACCAGCAACATGAAATTCATGATGAACGGTGCGCTGACGCTGGGGACCCGCGACGGCGCAACCATCGAGATGGCGGCTGAGGCCGGAGAGGAGAATTTCCTTCTGTTCGGTCTCACCGCAAAGCAGGTCTCCGACAGTCGCGGCTGGTACGATCCGCGCTGGCACTACGATCATGATCCGGAGACGCGCGCGGCGCTCGATTCGATCAAGGCAGGGCATTTCAGCCGCTCCGACCAGGGGCTGTTTCGTCCGTTGTACGACCTGTTGATGCAGGGCGATCACTACATGCACCTGGCGGATTTGAAATCGTACCTTGAGGCCGACCAGAGGATGCTCGACTGGTACGCGAAGCCGCGCGACTGGGGGCGCAAGGCGATTCTGAACATCGCCTCCTCGGGACGCTTTTCAAGCGACCGCGCGATTGCCGAATATGCCACGGACATATGGGGCGTGAGCGCATGCCCGGTTTCATAAAGAGGGTTTGAACATGAATGACGCGCCGCAACTGGATCATCAGGATTTGATTCGCCGGATCAGCCGCGATCTGGCCGACAGCTACGACGAAGAGCTGGAGATGGAGATCGAGGATCGGCCTCGAATTCCCGGTTTGCCGGCTGAGACGGATGCGGAGGCGGAAAAAGCCTATCGACTGCGCTACTTCAACGATCTGTTTCGACTTCAGGCTGAGCTGGTGAAACTTCAGGACTGGGTCGTCGATTCCCGGGAGAAGGTGGTGATTGTGTTCGAAGGACGCGATGCCGCCGGGAAGGGCGGCATTATCAAGCGAATTACGCAGCGCCTGAACCCGCGCGTGTGCAGGGCCGTGGCGCTTCCGGCACCCAACGATCGAGAGCGCACCCAGTGGTATTTCCAGCGCTACGTACCGCATCTTCCGGCGGCCGGCGAGATCGTTCTATTCGACCGCAGCTGGTACAACCGCGCCGGTGTCGAGCGGGTGATGGGTTTCTGCACGCCCGAGGAATATGAGGAGTTCTTTCGCTCCGTGCCGGAATTCGAGCGCATGCTGGTGCGCTCCGGAATCAGGCTGCTCAAGTATTGGTTCTCGATCACGGACGAGGAGCAGTACGTGCGTTTCCTGGGCCGGATCCACGACCCGCTCAAGCAATGGAAG
>Ga0210389_10004383_pt1 | contig 10984 bp, 12 predicted proteins | sample IncBWH28OmetaG_FD_160127 | JGI IMG/M metagenome (GOLD analysis project Ga0210389, IMG submission 160127) | Forest soil microbial communities from Barre Woods Harvard Forest LTER site, Petersham, Massachusetts, United States - Inc-BW-H-28-O ... | reverse complement strand
GCTCTTCGAGTCCGGGGCCGGCAACAGCATCATAGATTACTTCCGCACCCCAACCTTCAGTCAGTTCCAGTATCGCTTCCTGGACATCCTCATTCCCCGCAATAATAACCTGGTCCGCCCCGACCGCCAGTAACGCTTCTTTCTTCTCTTCTGAACGTGTCACGGCGATGCTTCTAGCGCCGATGGCATTCGCTATTTGAATGGCCGCAACTCCCATCGCAGAGCTGGCTGCGGTGATGACGACGTATTGATCCCTTTTGAGGTGCGCCAGCTCCAGCAAGGCAAAGTAAGCAGAAAACAGACCGGTGTTAACCGCGGCCGCCTGAACCGCGGTCAGGTTCCCCGGAGGTATCATCAGAGCCGTTTCTGGATAGACGATGGCCTCGCCGTGCGCTGCGTAGTCCAATAGAGATACGGCCGGGAAGGTAGAAACACGGTCCCCCACCTTTAATGTTTTGACGGCGGGACCCACCGACTCGACAACCCCAGCAGCGTCGTATCCGATTTTCGCGGGAAACTCAGGCTCTTCAAAATATGAACCCTCTCGCCACAAGAGGTCCGGCCGGCTTACCGCAACAGCTTGTACCCTGACTAAAACTTCGTTCTCCGTCAACCGCGGTAGACGGACTTCATCGATCCTGAGCACTTCCGCGCCGCCCGTCCTGTAAAAACGAATCACTTTGGCGGCCTCACTCATGAAAACAGTCCAGTACTCAAATTAAAAGGAACGCTACCTCTCTTGAATTCCGACCGCTATGGCTCGGTCGGATGCTTTCGAATAGCTCGAGAGAGCCATTTCGCCGGTCAATCGCAAGTGCGGTGCACTTCCACCCAGCGGCCGACCCATCGGTGCTCCCGTTGCTGGCTCCGGCATTTGCGCCTAGGCGCCTTCGCGCGCCCGAACCCCTCCAACTCACAACCCCCGACTCCAAGATGCTTCGACGTCGCCTGCGCTAAATTTGCTTCCGCGATTTCAAACGGAAACCACCGATGACGCGCCATTGATAGTCTGATCGAGCTATAAAGAAACCTCCTTGCGAAGCATAGCAATATCGGGAGTGGATGATACTCTTCATGACGTCACAAGTGTACCCCAGAAAAACACACGCTCTATGAACCCATTTGGAACTCCAGATAGTCTTATCCTCAATCCTGCTTCTCTTTCTATGAGACGCGGTCAGAGACCAGGCACCATCCGCGGTCCGCTTCACGTCCAATTCGGAGACAATGCTGACGATAGCGTACTGCGTCAACTGCTCCACGAAGTGATCACCTGGCCGGATATCGAGGCACGTCCGTTGCCGGTCGGAAGTGCGCATTTGCTCTCTCTTGATCTTGCCGAGGAGGTCGCAACTGATGATCCTGACTCTTTCATTGCCGGGAGAGAGTTTGGGAGAGTACTCTTCGGTGCGCCTACGATTTATCTAAGCCTGCCCCTGAGCTACGCCCATTGGGCGATCGTCCGGGGATGGGCGGAGCCTCATTTCTACGGAGGTTTCGGCTTGATGCCGCCCGGTGTAATGGTGATCTACATTCCACGCGACGAAAACGAGTTATCTGTATGTCGATCCTTGTTTTGGGTCTCCTACCGGTTTTCGTTCCACGAGACCAGAAGGAACTCCGACCAGTCGCGTGCCTCCGAGGTCGACGTCCATATGGCGGCATGATCCAGAAACCGATCGGATACAGCATTTCAGGAATTCAAAGCGCCAATGAAGCTATGGAGGAAACCGCGCAATGAAAGTTTACGAGGTAGAATATCGGGCAGTAATCACACTGGCAGCGCAGGATATGCAAAAGGCTGCATCGCAGGGTGCGGCGGCTATTAAGTATCATCCGCATTTGTTCCATCTGCGGGCTATTCACGAGAGGAATTTTCGACCGGACTCAGGCCAAGCCGATGAGGAACGTGTCGCGCACTCTCTGCGCGAAAACCTCTTATAGTGTACCGTTCCTAAATCCCTTGGGTTTCGTTGAGGCCTATGCTACATCGCCCTCCTGAGCGTCGAGCGATGACTCGAGGTGATGCCGCGAAGCATCTCCGCGGACCCGTCGCAACGCCCGACGCCCTAAAGTAGCAAGTTCGAAAACTCGCACTCGATCAAGGGAAAGTCTTAAGTTCGAAAATTCGTACGCAGATTTGCTCCCCGGTGTCCTATGCATAAACGCCTGATGACCAAGCACAAGCAATCAATATAAAAAATTGGCACGCAACCTGTTTAAGGACATCGGCAGCTTCATCGCAATAAGAGAGAATCGTATGAACAGCACACAAAAGCCGGTCGCAATTGTAACGGGCGCTTCCAGTGGAATCGGCCTCGGAATCATGCGGGGCCGGGATCCAGATGCGGAGACAGACATGAGCGACATCCAAAGTACCAGGCAGATCCGTCTCGAAATGCGCTCGCCATCGTACTGGCGAGTTACGTTCGACCACCCGCCTCTGAATATCTTTGGCCCGGAGACCATTCCGCAGTTGAACGAGATTATCACAGCGCTCGAAACGGATGAGCATGTAAAGGTTGTTGTTTTCGACAGCGCCGTCGAGGGCTTCTTTTTAACGCACTATAACTTCCTCGCAAAGCGCGAAGACTCAGCAAGTTTGCCTCCCGGGCCCACGGGCTTGCAGCCGCTTCCTGATATGCTGGTGCGACTGAGCCGGGCGCCAGTGGTATCGATCGTCTCAATTCGCGGGCGCGCGACAGGAGTCGGAAGCGAGCTTTCGCTCGCGAGCGATATGCGTTTTGCGAGCCGGGAAAAAGCTATCTTGTCGCAATGGGAGGTTGGTGCCGGGCTGGTTCCAGGCGGTGGACCGATGGCACGACTACCCCGCCTGATAGGCCGAGGACGTGCCCTGGAAGTGCTGCTTGGGGCAGACGATATACCGGGCGATCTCGCTGAGCTTTATGGTTACGTCAATCGTGCTTTGCCGGACGCCGAGCTCGATGCTTTTGTCGACGCGCTTGCGATCCGGATTGCCTCTTTCGACAAACAGGCCATCGCAGAAACAAAGAGCCTGGTCAACATTGCGAGTCTGCCGTCGGACGCGGAAATTGCGCCCGAGTGGGACGCATTTATTGCCTCTGTTGGGCGCCCTGCCAGCCAGGCGAGGATAAAGGCATTGATGGAGCGCGGTTTCCATAAGGCCGGTGATGTTGAAAATCGACTGGGATATTACGTCGGTCAGCTAGGTAGCTGATACGGACAAAACAGGAGCTGTCTATGGAACGCAATCAGAAGACAATGATCGTCACCGGAGTGTCGCAAGGCATTGCCGCTGGAGTATGATCGCGAAAGGTGGCTTGGAAGCAGGATTGAGAAGCTTGGCTTCTGAATACGCGAACGAGGACATTCGATTCAAAATTCAAAGGAGGATTTATGACAACAAAAGTGGCAGTAGCAACAATGAAGGTGGCGCAGATTCCTAAGGGGGGAGCCGATTTCGAGATCGTCGAACGCGAGATTCCCAGGCCGGATGCCGGACAGGTGCGCATCAAGGTCCAAGCCTGTGGTGTTTGCCACAGTGACGTGTTCACAAAAGAAGGCGCTTGGCCCGGAATTCAGTATCCCCGCGTTCCAGGACACGAAGTCGCGGGCATCATCGATGAACTGGGTGCAGGTGTTTCCGCGTGGGAAAAAGGGCAGCGCGTTGGTGTCGGCTGGCACGGCGGCCAGGACGGCACGTGTCCCTCGTGCCGGCGCGGAGATTTTCGCAATTGCCGCAATCTGAAAATTCCGGGAATCAGTTATGACGGCGGATACCAGCAATACATGGTGGCTCCCGTGGAGGCACTGGCGGCGATACCGGAAAGTCTAAGTGACGTTGAAGCAGCACCGCTGCTCTGCGCTGGAATTACCACCTTCAACGCGCTGCGGCACAGCGGTGCTTTCCCCGGCGACCTTGTTGCGGTGCTGGGTGTCGGGGGTCTGGGTCACCTCGGAATTCAATTCGCGAACAAGTTTGGCTATAAGGTCGCGGCGATCGGGCGCGGGTCCGAAAACGGGGCGCTGGCCAAGGAACTCGGAGCGACCCTGTACATTGATAGCAAATCAACGAACGCAGCAGAAGCATTGCAAAAGCTGGGTGGCGCACAGGTAATTCTAGCGACGGCCCCAAGCTCGAAGGCGATGTCCGAGTTGATCGACGGTCTGGGGCCGAACGGCAAGCTCATGGTGATTGGTGCAACATTTGATCCCATTGAAGTCACACCGGTACAGCTCATTTCTGGCAGTCGAACTATTCAGGGCTGGGCCGCGGGAACACCAGCCGATTCCGAGGACACACTGCGCTTCGCCGAACTAACCGGCGTCCGTCCTATGATTGAAACATATCCGCTCGAAAAAGCGGCCGAGGCTTACGCGCGAATGATGAGCGGCAAGGCACAGTTCCGCGTCGTTCTGACGATGTGAAGTTGGCCCACAATGACTACGCGTCCTTAATCCGTTTTGATGGGGTGCCTCTTTGACATGTTGAGGAGAGTGACCTTTTAGGGCGTTGCTTTTGAAAGGAATAGGGTATTTGTTAGGCAGAGATACAATCTCCCGTTCGCCTAAATAATGGGCACCAGCGCAAAGTTGCGCGATTGCGGGCCCTATATAAATATATTTTTGGCGTCTGTTTCTTATACGTCTGGTCTGGCGTTTCAGGGCGCGTCGCCAAGGTGGGCGGTTCGCGCCCTGAATAGTTCCCGGAAAGTCCAAACTCCAGGGCCCGAAGGGCCAATCAGCGATGCTTTTCAAGGATTCGCCGTTTTCCGATTTGTGTAGAAAGCCCGGGGTCTCCATCCTGGCAAGCCGCCTTAATCCACAACCGGGGAAATTAGTATTAAACCAGCCGCTCTGGCCCTTTCACCTCCTTGAACACCCTCACCGCCGTAAAAAAGCTCGCCGTCCGGCGTCTTCACCTGGATGCGGTATTTTCATCTTTTTCGGTTTCCTTCATTTGTAGTTTGTCCAAATATTTTTCGAACTGATCCAGATTCCCCTCCCAAAATTTCCGATACCGATCGATCCACGCCTGCGCCTCCTGCATCGGCTTGGCCTCCAGCGCCAGGGAATGCACGCGCCCTTTGCGCCGCCGCTTGACCAACCCTGCCTTCTCCAAAACGATCAAATGCTTCGACACCGCCGCCAGGGACATCGCGTGCGGTCGCGCCAGATCCGTCACGCACTCCTCGCCCTTGGCCAACTGCGCCAAAATCCGCCGTCGGGTTGGATCCGCCAAGGCCCCAAAAGTCCGGTCCAACGACCTCGAACCATATTCAACCATACGGTTTAACGTTAAATGAAATAACTCCGAATGCAAATAAATTGACCGCAATGTCTTTCCTAATCCACCATCAGCGGAAGCCCATTGACTGATGGCAACTTCCGTGCCGACTTCGTGGGGCTGACCGCGATGCGAGCGGCCGCCTTGCCCGGCGAATCTCCCTGGGAATTTTGGCGCACGATCACCCAATCGAGATCTTTGGCGGTGATTCCGCGCGAGGGACATTCGATGCCGGGAAAATCCGGGGCTGTCCGATAATAAATTTATTGTTGTATGGAACAACTGGGTGCTACCTTCAGGGATGAGCTTTCCGCTGACCGAACTCGTCACCGAAACTGAGAGGAAACCATCCTTGGTGGACGATGCCTATGCTGCGCTCAAGCAGGCCATTCGCCAAGGGGTATTGCCTTCGGGTTATCAGGGATCGGAGCAAGAGATCGCCGGCAAGCTGAACATGAGCCGTACGCCGGTGCATGAGGCGATCATTCGCCTGCAGTCCGAAGGATTGGTCAAAGTGCTCTCCAAGCGCGGAGTGTTTATCTGCACCATTTCGCCCGACGACATGCGGGAGATTTATGACGTGATCATTGCCTGCGAGTCCATGGCGGCGGAACTCCTCGCCGGCCTTCCAGAATTGGAGCGTGAAACCCAAGCTAACGCGCTCGAGGCATTAAATACCTCAATGGGTTTCGCCTTGCAGAACGATGATCTGCTCGCCTGGGCCGAGGCGGATGATGAATTTCATCGACTGCTGGTGGTCAGCTGCGGCAATGGCCGTATCGCACGGATCGCGGAAACAATACTGGATCAATCGCACCGAGCCCGGATGCTCTCCCTCAAGCTGCGACCCACCCCGACGCAGTCAGTGGAGGAACATCAGCTGATCATTGATGCCATCAGAAAGGGCCTGCCGGTAGAGGCGCACCATCACGCCCGTGCTCACCGGGCGAACGCTCGTGACATGCTTTTGCCACTGCTCGAGCGCTTCGGAATAAAGCATCTCTAAGCCACCTTCTTCCTACGCCCTGGCTTTTTAGGCATGTCCATTCCAAGGTTTTGCCGCCGCTTCTTTCCGCCAATTGAGGCCTTTTGCATTTCGCTAGCTGGTAAAAATAAGAGTGGTTCATGGATCGTACACTTTGAGATGGCTTCCGAATCACAATCTGTCATGAATGGCGCATGTTTTCGCGGCGATGATGGGATGTAGCGAAAACCAAGGTTTTTGGGACGCAAATACTGACCATTGAAATTGCGATCCGAGCCCTTGTAAAGGGTACCAAAGACCAATCGCGCAACGCGCATGCCGAGTTTTAGACTAGTAAATTTACTCCAACGCGGTGTTTCGGTTCGCCGGTGCCCCAATCAAGTCAAAATATCAAACCACATGAATGTTCCGAATGAAATCCTTAAGGATCGAGGTCTCCTCAGATTGGCCACGACCAGCCTGTTTTTTCTGCTGACAGCTGCGCCGGCGATGTTCGTCGCTCTGCCAGCTCCAGCCCAGGAAATCACCGGCACACCCGGTTCGCCGAGTGCCACAATAACCATCCCTGGCAATCAACTGCCCGCTCCACCCCAACCGTTCGGCGGTGTCATTAAGGAAACCGCCAAAGATTCCACCCCGTATTGGCCGGCGACCATCGTGCCACCCAAGGGCGCACCGAACGTGCTGCTCATCATGACCGACGATCAGGGCTACGGTGTTTCGGGCACCTTTGGCGGCGTCATCCCGACGCCCACAATGGACCGCGTCGCAGCGGCGGGCTTGCGCTACACCCAGTTCCACTCCACCGCGCTCTGCTCACCCACGCGTGCTGCAATCATTACGGGCCGCAACCATCACTCCGTCGGCTTTGGCGTGATCGGTGAAATGTCCACTGGGTTCCCTGGTTACGATTCCGTGATAGGCAAGGATAGCGCCACCATAGGCGAAATCTTGAAGGACAACGGTTATGCGACCTCCTGGTTTGGCAAAAATCACAATACCCCAACATACCAGTACAGTACTGCCGGTCCATTCGACCAGTGGCCGTCGGGGATGGGCTTTGAGTATTTCTATGGCTTCATGGGTGGTGAGACTGATCAGTGGACACCCTACCTTTATCGCGATCACACCCCGATATTTCCGTGGATCGGCAAGCCTGGCTATAACCTCACGACAGATCTGGCGGACGAGGCGATCAAGTACATGAGTAGTTTAAACGCGGCTGCGCCGGACAAGCCGTTTTTTCTCTACTACGTGCCCGGAGGCACCCATTCGCCGCATCAACCGACGAAGGAATGGATCGATAAGTTCAAGGGTAAGTTCGACATGGGCTGGGAAAAGCTGCGCGAGGAGATCTTCGCCAACCAGAAGCGGCTTGGCGTGATCCCGCCAGATACCCAGCTTACCGATTGGCCGGACGGGCAGGCTGAGTACGGCGGCGCAAGGCTGCCGAGGTGGGATTCGCTCTCGCTGCTCCAAAAGAAACTTTACTCGCGCGAGGCTGAGGTTTTCGCTGGTTATGCCGCCTATACCGACCATGAGATTGGCCGGGTCATTCAAGAAGTTCAGGATGAGGGCAAGCTCGACAACACGCTCATTATCTATATTAGCGGCGACAACGGCACGAGCGCCGAAGGCACTCTGGAGGGAACTTTTAACCAAATGACGGCCTACAACGGCATTCTGACGCTCCCGGAGCCTTTGCAGTTGTTGCACTACGAAAACTGGGGATCGGACAAGACCTACCCGCACATGTCGGTCGCGTGGTCGTGGGCATTTGACACGCCCTTCAAGTGGACCAAGCAGGTGGCGTCCCATTTCGGGGGGACCCGACAGGGAATGGCCATTTCGTGGCCAGGCCATATTGCGGATGTCGGTGGTATTCGCACCCAGTTCCATCACATGATTGACGTCGTTCCGACGATTCTAGAAGCCGCGGGAGTCCGGGCTCCCGACATGGTCAATGGGATCAAGCAGAAGCCAATTGAGGGCGTGAGCATGGCTTATACGTTCGACAAGGCGAATGCCAATGCGCCGTCGAAGCGCGATACGCAATATTTCGAGATGTTTGCCAATCGAGCTATCTACCATGACGGTTGGATTGCCGCCACGACGCCGCCTGCTGCCCCTTGGAGTCTTGGAACTGGCACGTTGCCCGGCGTCAACGATTACACCTGGGAACTCTACAAGATCGGGGATGATTATTCCGAGAGCAACGACCTCGCAGCGAAGATGCCCGATAAGCTCAAGGAAATGCAGGCTTTGTTCCTGACAGAAGCCGCAAAATATCAGGTTCTGCCCCTGGATAACTCGATCTTGTCACGCCTCGTCACCCCCCGTCCGAGTGCGGTCGCCGGGAAAACGGTTTTCACATTCACCGGTGAGAATGCCGGTATTCCCGTTGGCAATGCTCCGAGCATTTTGGACAAAGACTTTACCATCACTGCCGAAGTGACTATTCCTGAAGGCGGCGGATCGGGAATGATTGTGACTATGGGGGGGCGTTTCGGCGGCTATGGACTTTACCTACTCCACGGCAAGCCGGTTTTCGATTACAACTTCCTAGATCTCGAGCAGTTTCGCTGGGAGGGCGGCGTCGGGGCCGAAGACTGGTTGGGCGCCGCGCTCAAGCCGGGCAAGCATACCATTGTCTTTGACTTCAAATACGACGGCCCTGGGCCTGCCAAAGGTGGCTCGGGCGTATTATCGGTTGATGGCAAGGAATACGCCCGCAAAACGATCCCGCACACGATTCCCTTCCTCATGTCCATCGACGAGAGCTTCGACATTGGTAGCGATACCCGTACGCCGGTGGACGACAGTTACGAGGTGCCGTTCCATTTCAACGGGACTATCGACAAGCTGACCTTTAATCTCGGGCCGTCGCAGTTGACGGCGGATGACCAGAAGAAGGCGGCTGAATTGCTGGCCCATGCACATGATTAGAGGACGAAAGAACAACCACCTTTCCGGCGGGATTGGTTCCGGGAGACAGCGTCGCGCCCGCTGGAGGGAGCCCTAAGTATCTTGTGGTCATGCGCGCGCACGACGCTAACTGTTGAGCATAGGTTGATAGACTAGCACTAGCGCAGTGTAGAGCCGGTCCCAGCGCGGATGCTTAGCGCTCGCGAGCCATTTGCTTACTTCGCTGCTGAATTCGTCGACCGACATGCCGGTAAGAGTGGCAACAAGAATCTTCTCAACGTCCTTCAGCGAGAGTTTCGCCATGGCCTCCCGGTTGCCGGAGAGCACTGTTTTGAACGGCTCGACGTTTTTGAGTTTCGGGTTGCCTTTGGCCAGCACCGGCACACGCTCCAAGTAATACATCACCCATGTGTACATGGGATGCTCAACCCAAGTCGTGCCGTCCTGATCGAAGGTGGCGATGCGATCCTCCGGTGCGACATACTTGGGACTGGACTTTTCGGTGACCTCCTTGACGAAAGCCGGGATGGCTTGTTTGGCGGTGCCATCGTTCCAAGATGGCAGCGGGTCCTGGGCATGAACGAGGGTCTGGCTGGTGAGTGGAGTGACCAGTACGGTGAAGATAGGGTGCAGTGGCTTCATGGTGAATCTCGTTTGCTGGAATCCGGGACGAAATCTTGCCTTAGATGGACCAAGGTCATCGGCGGGTTCACGATCGTCGAAGAAGTCGTGCGGGTGACGGCTTCGGATCTTGAGATGTCGGATTCCTACAATGCCGTCAGTCGAGAAGGAGCTCGCGTCTCCGGTCAAGTGGAGGCACAGAGCCGTGCAGAGGCTTTCCGCAAGTTGGACAACGTAAAGACCAGTGAATCGAACACTACTTTGCTGGTTAAGCTAGTGCCTTTTCTTTTGCGATCCGTTCCACGATCTCCAGGGCGTACTCGGGGAGTATCCCCTTGCCTCTGACCCCTTCACGCTGCATCGCCCAGACGCCATGGTGATCGGCGGGGCTGAAAACAATTGCGACACCTTGTGCGTACCAGCAAAACAGCAGTTTCGAGTTCTTGTGTGCTTCAATATACTCCTCGAACGATAAATCCCAGGTCGTAAGCACGTCCGATTCCTCGAGGGATCCTTCGATGAAACGCGTGGCCGCTGTTTTGGCTTCCTCGTACGGATAAACTCTCATGGTCCGCCGGATTCTCGTCGTATCCATCAAGTCACGTGTAATTGCCATTTAATCCTCTCTTTATTCACTTTTTTGTATTCAAAGTTCGTCACCCGCGATAAGTGCTTCCTTCGCCGCAGCGAGTTCCTTGCGCTGTGCTTCAGTGACTTCAACGAGCCCTTGTTTCATCAGTAGTTCCTGTGATATCCCAGTACGATTTTTAGCCATTTGATAGAATCCGGAACAACCAACATCCATTACAATTCGCATATGCACGGAAAGATATAGAGGTTCTGTTGTCGGGAAAGTGAAACGAATTCAGGCCTTACTGCGATTTTAACAAAGTAATTGGCCCGTCTCTCCGACGGTTCATAAATCTGAGCTGAGTGATGCATCGGGATATGTGTTTTCCGTCTTTTTTTACTTCATTAAACCGGCGTGACCTCGAACACACTGCCGGAACTCCGATTCGACAGCTAGCGTCGCTGCACCGATGATCCCGGCATCGTTGTGGAGTGTCGCCGATACGATTTCGAGTTTCTCCCAAAACGTCTTTTCACAGCGTGTCCGGATCGTTTGCCGGATATATCCGAATAATCGTTCGCCGGCATTGGCGACGCCGCCTCCAATGACGATC
>Ga0210389_10004382_pt1 | contig 10987 bp, 11 predicted proteins | sample IncBWH28OmetaG_FD_160127 | JGI IMG/M metagenome (GOLD analysis project Ga0210389, IMG submission 160127) | Forest soil microbial communities from Barre Woods Harvard Forest LTER site, Petersham, Massachusetts, United States - Inc-BW-H-28-O ... | reverse complement strand
CAACGGCGCGGTGGACAATGGCACGGGTTGCGGAATCCTGCTCGAACTGGCGCATGCCTACACCACTTCGTCGGCACACCCGCCCTCACCCGTCCTGTTTGCCGCGGTTACCGCCGAGGAGAAGGGGTTGCTGGGCTCGAACTACCTCGGCAAGCACCTGCCCGTGGCGGCGGCCAAGATCGCGCTGGATTTGAATTACGACGCCATCCTGCCGACCGGCATGCCGCAATCGGTCAATGTGACCGGCGCCGAGCGCACGTCTTTTTATCCCACGGTGCAGAAGACGGCGGCGGCTTTCGGCTTCGAGATCCAAGCGGATGCCGAACCGGGCGCCGGCCACTACTATCGTTCGGATCACTTCAGCATGGCGCGAGCCGGCGTGCCCGCGTTCTCGATCAATACCGGCGTCAAATTTGCCGGTCATACCGCCGAATGGGGCAAGGCCCTGCACGAGGAATACACGGCAAAGCGCTACCACCGGCCGGCCGATGAGTTCAGCCCGACGATGGACTTCACCAGCGACGCGGCAGTGGCGAAATTCGGCTTTGCACTGGGTTGGCAGGCGATGCTGGCGAAGGGCACGGTGAACTGGCTGCCGGGAGATGAGTTCGAAGCGACGCGTCTGCACGGGCTCGCGCACTAGGCGCTGTCAAGAGAATTCCGCGCGCGCCGCGCGGGACGTTCGCGGCGCAGACATAACGCCGCTGTCATAAGCTGGGAAGCGCTGAATGCGTCGCTGCTGCGCGACGAGACGAAGCCGTCGCGCCGGTGAATCCGGCGGAGCGTGCGCCAAGTCTCATCAGGCGTGGGCTGAGAATCGGTAGTCTCCGTTCCGTCATCACACGACGGAGTTTCCATGGCCGACAATTCAATGACGGGCACGTTTCAGATACCGAAGGATCTGCTGTCCGAAGCAAAGCGCACCCAGCCGAAGAACGATCGATTGCACGTCGAGGGCTGGCGCAACTCTTGGCTGTCGCGCATCGCGGAAATGCTGGTCGGAAAGGACTGATGGTCGGGAAAGGGCCAATGGTCGGAAAGGGCTGCCTGGAATGAGGTAAGACCTGGGCCAGGAGCCTGTTTGAGTGTTCACGCTCGCTGCCGGGTGGGAATACGCCGACAGGCTTCTAGGACAGGGCCTGAATATCAAGGCTTAAGTCAAATAGCATGGCTGCCGGCCGGGCATCCAGATTATTATGGCGCAAGGGGAGGGAGTACACCCATGCGCTTGGCTCGTCCGGTTTATGAAAGCTTGCCGTTGATCTACATGCTGATCGGCGCGCTCGCGATCTTGCTTTTTTACATCAATCCGCTGGGATTTGCCGGCAAGGCGTCCTTCCTCATCGGTGTGTTCGCCGAGACTGCGGCCCTTACCCTGTATCTGCGGCGGCGGGACTGCCGCGAGCTGAGCCGGGAATATACGGGCGAGACAATAGAACTGCCGTCCAATCTCAACAGCTAGCCGGTCTTGGGATTCTCGACGACGCCGTGGACTCCGGTGTCGACGGCATCCATGGAACTTCTGACCCGCGGCGTGCGCTCATCGATGTACATGATTTCGTGCTGACCCACCTGCACGACGTCGCCGTCATTCAGGTTGTGGCGCCGCACGCGTTTCGACTGGACATAGATGCCGTTGGTGCTGTTGAGATCTTCGATCAGGCATGAGTCCTGCTGCGTCACGATCTGGCAGTGATGCCGGCTGATGAACTTGCTGTCGATTTGCAGATCATTGTCCGGCGTACGGCCGATCACCAGGCGCCCGGGTTTCAGTTCGCGCTCCCCGACGGTCTTGCCCCCGCTGGCGAGCAGGATACGGCCGACCACATGCGCGGAATCGGCATGCGGCGGCAGCGTATGCTCCATGTTCGGCACCCTCATCCGATTGGTGCCGGACGCGAACTCGACCCATTGCAATTCGGCTATGGCGGCGGCGAGATCCTCCGCGGTCACCGTATCCTTGTCCTTGCCGAATGCCGACATCAAACAGGTGTCGCACAGGGTATTGATCAAGCGCGGCACGCCGCCGGTGTATTTGTAGATGGTGCCGTACGTATCCTCGGCAAATATGCGCCGCCCTTGCGAGCCTGCGACCTCGAGACGATGGTCGATGTAGGCGCTGGTCTCGGCCTTGGTGAGCGCGGTCAGGTGAAAGCGCAGGCGTACGCGCTGCGAGAGCTGGATCAGCTCTTGCGAGTTCAGCTTGTCGTTCAATTCGGGCTGTCCGGCGAGAATGATGCGCAGCGCCTTTTCCTTGGTGGTCTCCACGCCCGACAGCATGCGCACTTCCTCGAGCACGCGGTTGGTCAGATTCTGCGCTTCATCGACGATCAGCATCACCTTGCGGCCGTTGCTGTGCTGTTCCATCAGGAATTGATTCAACGTCGACAGCACTTCCGGCTTCTTCATGTTGAACGGCGAGAAGCCGAACTGCACGAGCACGGTTTGCAGAAACGCCGTGGGAGACAGTTGCGTTTGATTGATTTGCGCCACGACCGTGTCGCTTTGCAGTTCACGCAGGAACGTTTCGATCAACGTGGTCTTGCCCGCGCCGATTTCACCGGTGATCACGACGAAGCCGTCGGTGAACCAGATGGTCGATTCCATGTAGGCCTTGGCGCGCGCATGCTGCTTGCTCAAATACAGGAATTGCGGGTCCGGGCTCAGGCGGAACGGCAGTTCATGCAATTTGAAGAGTTCTAAATACATGGCGTCCGGCACTCAAGGCGTTGTCGGCCCGAAACCGCTCAGTTTAGGCCCATTCCACCAATTTTAGTGCATTCGAGAGCGCCTTAGTGCGCTCCTTTGGCAGGCGCTTGAGGATCGTGCAATGGCCCAATTTGCGGCCCGGGCGCGGCGCTTTGCCATAGTCGTGATAAGCCAGGCCGTCGATTGCCAGCAGGCGTTCGCGATCCGGCATCACACCCAGGAAATTGATCATGGCCGTGTGTCCGAGCGCACGCGTGCTGCCGAGCGGCATGTCGCAGACGGCACGAAGGTGGTTCTCGAACTGACTGGTCACGCAACCCTCGATGGTCCAGTGCCCGGAGTTGTGCACGCGAGGAGCCATTTCATTGGCGATCAGCCGTCCCTGCACCACGAAAAACTCGATGGTCAGCACGCCGATGTAGTCGAGGGCGGTCATGACCCGCTTCAAATAACCGCGCGCACGCTGCTCCAGCCGCGCGTTCGCAAAGGGTGCAATGCTGTATCTCAAGATTCCACCGCCATGCGTGTTGCACGACAGGGGATAGAACACGGTTTGACCGCTCGCGGAGCGCGCGCCCACGAGCGAGAGCTCGCGGGAAAATTCCTGAAATTTTTCGTAGATCAACCCTGCGCCGCCGATGGCCTGCCACGCGGCATCGATGTCGGCTGCCGCGCGCAACACGTATTGCCCTTTCCCGTCGTAGCCCAGGCGCCGTGTTTTCAACACGCCCGGAAGCCCGATTTTTTCGGCTGCCTGGATCAGTTGCGCGCGGCTTTCGACCGCGGCGTGTGCAGCCACGGGGATCTTGAGGCGGGTAAACAAGGCTTTTTCCGCGAGGCGGTCCTGCGACACTTCGAGCGCCGCGCGGGGCGGGCGAACCCGCGTGATGTTCTCGAGCGGCTCGAGCGCCGCACCCGAGATGTTTTCCCAGTCGAATGTGACGACATCGCTGCGCGAGGCCAATTCCGCGAGCAGCACGGGGTTCTCGAGATCTCCGATGAGGCTGGGCGCCACCTGCGCGCCCGGCGTGTCGGCGCCGCGATCGAGAAACAGGCACCGCACACCGAGCGGGTACCCCGCCAGCGCCAGCATGCGCCCCAGTTGGCCGGCTCCGACGATACCGACACGCGTCGACTTCAAGAGGTGCGCGGATCCGGCTTGGCGAGCACCGCCGCGGTTTGCGCTTCGCGAAACGCGTCCAGCGCCGCGCGAATGCCGGCATCCTCATTCGCCAGCATCGCGGCCGCGAACAAGGCGGCGTTGGTCGCCCCGGCGGCGCCGATCGCAAAGGTTGCGACAGGGACGCCGCTCGGCATCTGCGCAATCGACAGAAACGAATCGATGCCGCTCAACGCCTTGGATTGAATGGGCACGCCGAGCACGGGAAGCGAGGTCTTCGCCGCCGTCATTCCCGGTAAATGGGCCGCGCCGCCGGCACCGGCAATGATGGCTTTCAAGCCGCGTCCGCGCGCCGCGGCGGCATACTCGAACAAGAGATCGGGCGTGCGATGCGCCGAGATCACGCGAACCTCATGCGCGATGTTCAAACGGGTCAGGGTATCGGCCGCGGCCTGCATCGTTTCCCAGTCGGAAGACGATCCCATTATGACTCCGACCAAGGCTTTCATCGGCGCAAGTCTACCAATTTATCCCCAGCAACTGGCGCAGATAGGCAAAAAGTTCCCGCGCGCCGACCGGCGAGCGCTGTTCCAGGCGCTCTTTTTCGGTTTTCTCGAGCAGCCTCGTCAAGGCCGCGCGGTCGGCATTCGGATATTCCTCGAGCAATTCGTTCATGGCGGCCGCGGGTTCCGACAGCAATCGATCCCGCCAGCGCTCAATCTCCTGGAAATGGCGAATTTCCACATCATGGCGCTGCTTGCGCTCCGCCATCTTCGCGAGCACCGGTTCCGGATCGATGTTGCGCATCAGCTTGCCGATGTACTGCCGCTGGCGCACCTGCGCGCCGTGCGACGGCAGGCGGCGCAAGTCGCGCAGCGCGACAAACAGATTTTCCGGTAGATCCAGGGCCTTGATCTCTTGATCGGGCAGGGCGGACAATTTCACGCCCAGTTCCTGCAACGCCGCCGCTTCGCGCTTGCGGGCGCTCTTGCTCAGCCGCTGCTCCTCGGTTTCGCCGGAATCCTGACCCTCATTCTCGCTATTCATATTCCCCATGCTATCACTCGGGCCGGTAGAATCACCTTTCGGATTTCCCCGAAAGCCCCAAGGTCGGAGTAGCGATGGCCGTGACCAGTACCGCAGTGCGACTCACCCAAGTAGACCTCGAGTCCATTATCGAGCGGGCGCTCGAGGAAGCCCGGGCTCGCGGGGCCACCCAGGCGGAAGCGGCCGTCAGCCAGGATACGGGCCTGTCGGTCGGCGTGCGGTTGGGCGAGGTGGAGACCCTGGAACACCAACGCGACCGCAGCTTGGGGCTGACGGTGTACTTCGGGCAGCGCAAGGGTTCGGCCAGCACCGCCGATTTTTCGATGGAGGCGGTTCGCGCCACGGTCGCCAAGGCATGCAGCATCGCCCGCTTCACCGCGGAGGACGAGAGTGCCGGCCTGGCCGATGCCGCGCTCATGGCGCGCTCGCCGCCGAACCTCGACCTTTCGTATCCTTGGAATGTGAGCGCGGACCGCGCCATCGAGATCGCCAAGTCCTGCGAAGCCGCGGCGCTGGCGTTCGACCCGCGCATCAACAACTCGGAGGGCGCGTCGGTCAGCACGCATCAAGGATTGCATGTCTACGGCAACACGCATGGCTTCGTCGGCGGCTATCCCACCACATCGCACACCTTGAGCTGCGTGGTCCTCGCCGGCAAGGGCGAAGAGATGCAGCGCGACTACTGGTACACCAGTTCACGCGATTGGCACGAACTACAGGACGCGGAATCCGTCGGCCGGGAAAGCGCGCGGCGCACCATTGCGAGGCTCGGACCGCGCAAGATCACCACCCGCCGCGCACCGGTCCTGTTCGTGCCTGAACTGGCGCGCGGCCTCATCGGGCATTTCATCGCGGCAATCCGCGGCAGCAGCCAATACCGGCAGGCCTCATTCCTGTTGAATTCCGCCGGACAGCAGATATTTCCCGCGGGATTTTCCGTCGCGGAACGGCCGCACATTCCGAAGGCAATGGCCAGCGCCCCGTTTGACGACGAAGGAGTGGCAACGCATGACCGCGAATTGATCGCCGATGGGGTGCTCACAGGCTATATTTTGTCGAGCTATTCGGCGCGCAAGCTCGGACTGAAGAGCACCGGCAACGCCGGCGGTGCGCACAATCTCATCGTGGAGCCGACCTCGAGCGGCGGCATGCCGGCCTTGCTGTCGCGTCTCGGAACCGGGCTGATGTTGACCGAATTGATGGGCCAGGGCGTGAACACCGTGACGGGCGACTACTCGCGCGGCGCGGCGGGGTTCTGGGTCGAGAATGGCGCGATTCAGTATCCTGTCGCGGAAATCACCATCGCCGGCAATTTAAGATCGATGTTCGCAGGGATCGCCGCGGCGGGCGATGATGTCGACACGCGTGGCGGGGTGCGCGTCGGCTCGATCCTGGTGCAGGAAATGACCATCGCGGGCGAGTGAAGGCAGAGCCGTCGCGTTCCTAGAATCCCCCCTCGCGCCACTCGGCACGAGGGGCCATATCAGAACTTCGTTTCGATGAAATCCTTGAGCGAGCGGCCCTTCAAGGGCAGCTGCATCGAACTCTCCACCTGATTCAGGACCGCGACGGCCGGATCCACGCCGTGAATGGCGAGGGCCAGCCGGCCGCTGTGCAGCGACCTCACGACCTCAAAGATTTCGGCAAGCTGAATCGCCGCAATGTCGCGGCCCGGCACGAACCGCTCGCGCTCGGTGGCCAAGAGCAGCCCGGCTTGCTCCAGGCAATGCAGCAAGGGCGCCAGGGCGATGCTGGGAATGTCGAGTTCCTCGGCCAGCGCGTGCGCCGACCAGGAGGCTTTGCCGGCCGAATAATCGCGGCCGACGAGGTACATGATCGACAGCGCCACCTGCTCGCGATCCCGGCTGGTGAACTCGAAGGATTCCTGGCCGTGACGCAGGTACTGCGGAAATTGCAGGTAGAAGGCCAGCTGCGCACCGATGAGCAGGATGAGCCAGCTGAGATAAACCCAGATGAGGGTGGTCAGCACAATGGCAAAGCCCGTGTAGATCGCCAACAACGAGGAGGCATACACGATATAGGCCGTGAACACTCTGCCGACCAGCGCCCAGACGACGCCGGCGGTGATGCCGCCGATGAGGGCCGACCTGAATTGCACCTTGGTGTTCGGGATAAACACATACATGAAGGTGAAGATGACGGTGACGATCAGGTACGGCAAAACTTTGCCGACGGCGCTCAACGTCCAGGCCAACGGCTCGATGCCATTGATCCACAGCCCAAAGGGACTGCGTTCGGCGCTCGCGAGCAGGCCGAGCGCCACCGCCAACAGAATCGGGCCCAGAATCATTATGGCCAGGTATTCACTGAACCGTTTCAGAAAACTGCGCGGCCGGTCCACGCGCCACAGATAGTTGAAGCTCTTCTCCACCTTCTGGATCGTGGTGACGACGGTGTAGACCAAAAACATCAGACCGATCGAGCCCAACAGACCGCCGCGCATATTGGCGACAAACTGCAAAACGCTCTCCGTCAACTGGTCCGACGCGCCGCCCAATGGCGCGAAGAATTGCCTGAGAATGAATTGCAGATCGCCGCGGGCGCCGAGACCCTTCAGGATGGAGAAGGCAAAAACCAGCAGCGGCACGATCGACAGCAGCGTCGTGTAGGCGAGGCTCATGGCGCGCACGCCGATCTCGCCGCTCAGCCAGTCGCGTATCAAAGCCGCCGGATAGCGCGCCGCGCGCACGACGGGTCCCCACGGTGGAGGCATGCTGCGCGACCCGGTGAAGAGGCGGTCTTCCAGTGTCTCGAACCATTTGAACATGCGTTGAACCTTACACGACGCAAGGGGTAAGGCAAGATTGCAGCAGCGGCTTACGCCGTCAGCAGCTTGAGCGCCTCACGGTAGTTGTCGCTGGTGCGCGCCAGTATTTCCGGCGGCAGATGCGGCGCGGGCGGCTTCTTGTTCCAGTGCAAGGACTCCAGGTAATCGCGCACGAATTGCTTGTCGAAGCTCGGGGGACTGATGCCTGGCTTGTAGGAAGCCATCGGCCAGAAGCGCGAGGAATCCGGCGTCAGCGCCTCATCGATGAGATACAGCCTGCCTGCCTTGTCGACGCCGAATTCGAACTTGGTATCCGCAATGATGATGTCGCGCGCGCGCGCATGATCGGCGGCGAAGCGATAAACAGCGAGCGCGATGCGCCGAATTTCCGACGCGCATTCCTTTCCGACCAGCTTGACGATGGCGTCGAAGTCGATGTTTTCATCGTGGGCGCCGGCCGGCGCTTTTGAGGCAGGCGTGAACAGCGGCTCCGGCAGGCGCGCGGCCATGGCAAGCCCCGCAGGCAGGGGAATGCCGCAGATCGAGCCGTGAAGCTTGTAGTCCTTGTAGCCCGAACCGATGAGATACCCGCGCACCACGGCCTCGAGCGGCAGCGCGGTGAGCTTCTTCACCACCATGGCGCGGCCCTCGAGCTGGGCGCGCTCCTCCGCATCGCGGACGACGTCCTCGACGCGCAGGTCCGAGAGATGGTTGGGCGTGATGTGGCCCGTCTTGCCGAACCAGAACAGCGAGATCTGGGTCAACACCCGGCCCTTGAAGGGAATCGGATCCGGCAGCACCACGTCGAACGCCGACAGACGATCGGTCGCGACGATGAGCAGGTGCTCGGCGTCCACATCGTAGATATCACGCACCTTTCCCTGGTGAATTTTTTTGAGGCCGCGCAAACGCGACTCAAAGAGCGGTGCCGATTGCGAATACTGTTCCATGTGAAAGCGCTCGCGACTGCTACCATTGAAGGTCGGCGATTGTGGCGGGACGGGGCGTGCAGGGCAACGCGAAAGAGCTGGAACGGCATCCTTTTTGGGGCATTGATCGGTCTGCTGCTCACCCGGAGCGTCTGGGGGGCCGTGGTGGCCGCCATCATCGGCTACATGCTCGGACCCGGGGCGGGAGCGCGGGTTGCCGCCCCGAACGGCGCGGCCTCGATCTCCAGCGAATTCTTTCGCACGACTTTCGAGATCATGGGTTACGTCGCCAAATCGGATGGCCGCGTGTCGGAAGCCGAAATCGATGCGGCACGCCGGCTCATGCAGGAGCTGAGTCTCGGGCCGGCGGATATCAGCGCCGCGATCGCCTATTTCCGGACGGGCAAGTCGGCGGGCTACGACGCCGAACTCAGCATCGAGCGGTTGCGCGAGGCCTGCGGCTTGCGTTACGACCTGCTGCGCGCGTTCGTCGACGTGCAATTGCGCGCGGCGCTGGCCGGCAACGGCATTTCACCCCCGGCCCGCAAAATTCTCGCCGGCATTGCAGGGCGGCTCGGTTTGTCGGCCTTCGAGTTCGCGCACATGGAGGCGTCGGTGCGCGGGCGATATGGACCGTCGCCCCGCAAATCCGATAACTTGGCAGAATGCTATGCAGAGCTCGAAGTGGACGCTAGCATCGGCGATGCGGAACTCGTCAAGGCGTATCGGCGCCAGATGAGCCGGCATCACCCTGACAAGCTCGTGGCGAACGGCCTGCCGGAGTCAATGGCGCAAATGGCGAAAGAAAAAACTCAACGGATCCAGGAAGCCTACGAAAACATACGCGCGGCGCGAGGCATGCGCTAGGCTTCGGACCATGGGCATCATCATCGCACCGTCGATTCTATCCGCCGATTTCGCGCGTCTGGGCGAGGAGGTCAATTCCGTGCTTGCGGCGGGGGCGGACTGGATTCATTTCGACGTCATGGACAATCACTATGTGCCGAATCTGACCGTCGGCCCCGTCGTCTGCCAGGCCCTGCGCAGGGCCGGCGTGCAGGCGCCGATCGACGTGCATCTCATGGTGTCGCCGGTCGACCCGCTGGTGGTGGACTTCGCGAAAGCCGGCGCGACGAACATCAGCTTTCATCCTGAGGCCACGCAGCACGTGGATCGCACCATTCAACTCATCCGCCATTCCGGCTGCAGGCCGGGCTTGGTGTTCAACCCGGCCACGCCGTTGAATTGGCTGGATTACGTGATCGACAAGATCGACGTCATTTTGCTGATGTCGGTCAATCCCGGATTCGGGGGCCAGGAATTCATTCCCGAAGTGCTGCCCAAACTCAAGGAAGCGCGCGCGCGCATCAAGGCGGCCGGGCGCGACATTCGCCTGGAAATCGACGGCGGCGTCAAGGTTGACAATGCCGCGAGCATCGCCAAGGCGGGCGCCGACACCTTCGTCGCGGGTTCGGCGATTTTCGGCAGCGCGGATTACGCCGGCACCATCAGGGCGATGCGGGCGCAGATCGAAATCGGCGGAAAACCCTAGCGATCCGCTGAGGGATCCAAGGTCGCTGCGGGATCCGAGTCTCGCTGCTGGGATCCGCGCTCGTTGCGGACCCTAGCGCTTATTCTTCGTCGTCCTCGTCATCCTCGTCGTCTTCATCATCAGGCTGCGCGGCATGGGTATTCTTGGCCCCGCCCGCGTTCGCGCCCGCGCCCGCCTTCACGGGGACGATCAGCGGCCGTGTCTTCACCTTGGGCCGGGCGTTGAACACCACGATGGTTTTACCCGTGGCGCGCAGCAATCCCTGCTCCTCCAGCACTTTGAGGACGCGTCCCGCCATTTCGCGGGAACAACCCACGAGGCGTGAAAGCTCCTGGCGGCTGACTTTGATTTGCATGCCTTCCGGATGCGTCATCGCATCGGGTTCGCCGCACAAATCCATGATGGCGTGCGCCACGCGGCCCGTGACGTCGACGAAGGCGAGATCGCCGAGCTTGCGGTTGGTGCGATCGAGACGCGTCGCCAGCTGCGTCGCCAGTTCAAAAATCAAGCCGGGGCTTTCAGCGGCGATCTGGCGGAAACGCGGATAGGTCATTTCGGCGAGTTCGGACTGCTGCCGGGTGCGGACCCAGGCACTGCGGGTCGGCTGCTCGTAGAACAAGCCCATCTCGCCGAAGAACTGGCCCTTGTTCAAATAGGCGAGCACCATCTCGTTGCCGTCTTCGTCTTCGATCATGACTTCGACGGATCCGGAAATGATGTAGTAGAGGATGTCCGGCAGGTCCCCGGCGTGAATGATCACGGTCTTGGAAGGGACTGTCCGGATGCGGCAGTAGCTCAAGAAACGATTGATCGCTGGGATATCGCTTAAGGCTTTTGCCCCT
>Ga0210389_10004381_pt1 | contig 10988 bp, 9 predicted proteins | sample IncBWH28OmetaG_FD_160127 | JGI IMG/M metagenome (GOLD analysis project Ga0210389, IMG submission 160127) | Forest soil microbial communities from Barre Woods Harvard Forest LTER site, Petersham, Massachusetts, United States - Inc-BW-H-28-O ... | reverse complement strand
GGGTGTTTCCGCCATGGCGCGGGGTCTTCTATCCACCCGGCCTGCCGCAAGCGCGCGAGCTCGCCCATGCGAGCCGCCAACTCACCGCGATCGAGATCAACGGCACATTCTACGGCTCTCAGAAGCCGGCGAGCTTTCGCCGCTGGCACGACGAGACGCCGGAGGATTTTATCTTTTCGCTGAAGGGTCCGCGTTTTGTCACGCACCGCTCCGATCTGGCGACGGCAGGCCCTTCGATCGACCGCTTTTTTACCACCGGGGTGCTCGAACTGCGCGACAAGCTCGGGCCGGTCCTGTGGCAATTCGCTCCGCGGATGGCTTTCGACGAAGCCGGTTTCGCCGCCTTTCTCGAATTGCTGCCGCAGCAGCTCGATGGCCGCGGGATACGCCATGTCGTCGAGGTACGCCACCAGAGCTTCGCAGCGCCGTCATTCACCGAGCTGTTGCGCCGACACCGCGTCGCGGTCGCGATGGTCGACGACGCCAATTACTCGGCTTTCGAGGCGATCACCGGCGACTTCGTCTACGCCCGCTTGCGGCGCTGCACCGAGGGCGAGCCAACCGGCTATGCGCCCGACGCACTAGACGGGTGGGCTGAGCGCTTCCGCCGACAATCGGCGCAGAACGGGCACGATTGTTTCATCTACTTCATCAATGGCGCCAAGGTTCGCGCTCCTGCTGCAGCGCAAGCTCTTCTGCAGCGGCTTGCAGATTGACCCGCTCTGGGACGAGCAGCAAGTTGTGGGCGTCACCCGCGAGAAACGGCGGGTCGAGCGCGACATAGGCCGGCCAGTCGGCCGACGCCATTCCGTAATCGAGGAGAATGCCGAGCATCCGATAGCGAAGGCCGGAGAGACGATCGTGGATGGCCGCGCGATCGCCGGCCGCCTCGTGGCCGGTCTCGATCACCAGCACCGGGCGATGCCGGTCGAGGATGGAGGCTGCTCCGTCGAGGACTCCGCCGCTCGCGTCCTTCGACGTCGATCTTGATCAGGTCGAGCCGGGCGAGGCCGCGTTCGGCGGTTCCCAAACCGCCTTGAGCAGGGCCATCATGGGGCGCAGATTGCCGGGCTCTTGTCGGAGATTTCTGATGACCATGTTCGATCTAACCGGACGCGTCGCTGTCGTCACCGGTGGCAATGGCGGGATCGGGCTCGGCATGGCGCGCGGGCTCGCCGCAGCTGGTGCCCGCGTCGTGGTGGCGGCGCGCAACGCCGTGAAGGCCGAAGCAGCGGTGGCCGAACTCGGGGCCCAGAGCGCCTTCATCGCACTGGATGTCGCCGACGAGAGCTCGTGCCGGGCGGTAATCGACCAGACGGAAAAGCGCTTTGGCCGGCTCGACATCCTGGTCAACAACGCCGGAACCTCGATCCGCAAACCGCCGGAGACCTATATCGCAGCCGAGTGGCATGCCGTGCTCGACACCAATCTGACCGGCGCCTTTCTTTGCTCGCAAGCCGCCCATCCGGTCATGAAGCGCAGCGGCGGCGGCAAGATCATCAATATCGGCTCGATGTTCGCGCTGTTCGGTTCAGCTTACGCCGCCCCTTATGCCGCGAGCAAAGGCGCCCTCGTCCAATTGACCAAGTCGCTCGCCGCTGCCTGGGCGACTGACAACATCCAGGTCAACGCCGTTTTGCCCGGCTGGATCGACACCGAGCTGACCCGCGACGCCCGCCAGCAGGTCGCCGGATTGCACGAGCGGGTATTGGCCCGCACTCCGGCCGGCCGCTGGGGGGTTCCCAAAGACCTCGCGGGGATCGCCGTGTTCCTCGCCTCTCCCGCCTCCGATTTCATCACCGGCGCCGCGATCCCGGTCGATGGCGGCTTCTCTGCGATGGGGTAGGTCTCGCGTGGGATGTCACGCCGCCGCCAAGCGCAGGCGTGGCCGACAATGCGATATGAACTGCAGCGCGCTGCGTTCCCAGGATTGGGTCAGCGCAAACGCGCGGCAGGTCGCGCGCGAAATCGTCAGAGCCTCGAGGCAGGCAAATTTGAGATCCTCGTCGAGCACGCCAACTGGCTTGCTGCCGATCACGTCCCTGGGTCCCGGAACAGGATAGGCGGCAACCGGAACGCCGCAAGCCAGCGCCTCCAGCTGAACGACGCCGAATGTGTCGGTTAGGCTCGGAAAGACGAACACGTCTGCCGCCGCGATATGGGCGGCCAAGGTCTCCCCTTCCAGTTGCCCGAGAAAATGGGCATCCGGAAAACGCCGCTGCAGCTCGCCCGCCGCCGGCCCGTCGCCGATGATGACCTTTGAACCAGGCAAATTGAGCGCCAGGAACGCCGCCAGGTTTTTTTCTACCGCGAGGCGGCCGGCGCTGACAAAAATCGGGCGGGGCAGATCGATGGCTGCGGCGCGCTCGGGGCGGAAGAGGTCGGTATCGACGCCGCGCGTCCACATCGCCAGATGCGCAAAGCCGCGATTGCCGAGCTCTTCGATCAAAGAGCGGGTAGACACCATCGTCACCGCCGCCGCGGCATGAAAACGGCGCAATACCGCATAGGTCCATGACAGAGGGACCGGGAGACGGGCCGAAACATATTCCGGAAAGCGGGTCATGTAGCTGGTTGTGAAGGGTATTTTTCGCGCGATGCAATAGCGCCGCACGACTTGCCCGATCGGTCCCTCGGTCGCGATATGCAGGCAATCGGGTGCTGCGCTCTCAATCCGCCGCGCGATTTCTCGCCCGGTTGGGATGCCGCAGCGAATGCTCGGGTAGGTCGGCAACGGAAAGGAGCGAAAACCTTCCGGCGTCAGAAACTCGATTTCCGCACCCAGCTTGCGCGCATTGGCGGCGAGAGACTGGAGGCTCCTTACGACCCCGTTGACCTGCGGCGACCACGCATCGGTAGCGATCAGTATTCGCATGACATCGCGCCACTCACGACGGCAATCGCATCAGCGGCTGTCCCATGCGAATGACCGCACCCTGCTGTACCGAGCCGCAAAGGGTGACGCCCTTCGGCGCAAAAACGATGATCGTCGACCCGTGTTGGAACCATCCCATTTCTTCCCCTTTGCTGAGAAAGGCCTGGCAGGGAATTTCGGCCTTCCCGCGGTACTGCATGTTCAACAGGACTTCGAGAAAGTGCAGGCGGATGCTGGCGACGAGAATCGCGGCAACCGGCACCAGGGTGACCACCACCCCGGATTGACGAAGCGTCGCGCGAATGACCGCGCGCTCATTCTTGCAGAACAATTTGGCAATGCGGTTGAGCGCGATCGGATTGACGTTCCAGGTGTCGCCGGAAATGTATGTGACCTTATCGACGGTGCAGTCGTACGGGGCATGGAAGCGGTGATACATGCTGGGTGTCAGGCGCAACGTGACGTATTGGCCATCGCGGTAGAGCTGGACGAGCTGCGGGTCGATCAGCAAGTCCTGTAATGTGTAGGGAAACCCTTTGGCTTGGATCAGTTCGTTGCGGTCGATCCCTCCGCCGGCGCCGACGATGGCATCACAGGGACTGGTCAAATTGTGCGGGTCGCGGTCGACCGGGCGGGCGCCGGGTTTCAGCTCTCGCGTGAAGCACGCGTGCAGGCTCGGGAAGCGCTGCGTTCGGGCGTCGCTGAGGTCGAGGTCGGCGAAAAGCCGCCAGATCGCGATCGAGGCGCGCGCCAGCAACGGCGCCTCGATCTGGCTGAACCAGCCGAAAAGCCGATTCGCCAGCTGATGCGGGATGCGGTTGGACAAGAGAAAACTGATGTCCTCCCGCAGCAAAGTTTTGGCGGATGCCGCTCGCACTGTCACATCAGTGTAAAAATCATCGAATAATGACTGCGTCCATGAAGGCGGCAATCACCGGCGCCGGCGCTTACGGCTTGGTCGCCATGAGTTTGGCGGCGTCGACGGCTGGCCTGAAAGGGCGGCTGGAGCTCTCGAAGGCAAAGCACAGATCGCTCGCCGGGCACCCGCGCATCGCCCGATTCGTGGCCTCGCTGGTGCCGTTCTATCAGTATGACGAAGCGCGGTTCTTCAGCGCCGATGAAGCGCCCGACGAGGTTGTCGCGCAGCGCCGCACCGATTTTGCGCGGCTCGCGGATCTCTACCGGAGACGACACGCCTGCACATTGCAGCTTACGGCCGAGGCCACCGAGCTGATCTCGGATCTGCAGTTCACTGAGGCTTACCGCGTCCCGTTTCAGTTCAGCCGCCATGTACGCCGGCATCTGCCGGTCGGCGCGTTTCTCCAATCCTCGTGCGGGGTCACGACGACCGACCTCGACGGGAATTCGTTTTACGATCTCACCGGCTCTTACGGCGTCAACCTGTTCGGCTACGATTTCTACAAAGAGTGCATCGATCGCGGCATCGAGCGCGTGCATGCGCTCGGCCCGGTACTGGGCTCCTATCATTCGCTGGTCGCCGACAATGCCGCGCGCCTCGTGCGCCTGTCGGGCATGGACGAGGTTTCGTTTCACATGTCCGGCACCGAGGCCGTCATGCAGGCGGTCAGGCTCGCGCGCTACCATACGCGGCGCTCCCATCTGGTGCGCTTTTGCGGCGCGTATCACGGCTGGTGGGGCGATGTGCAGCCGGGTGTCGGCAACCCGGTGGCGGCGCATGAGACATACACATTGAGGGACATGGCCGACGCCTCGCTGCGGGTGCTGCGTGGCCGACGGGACATCGCCTGCGTCCTCGTCAACCCGGTGCAGGGCATGCATCCGAACAGCGCCGCACCGGCCGATTCGACCTTGGTCGACAGCACCAGGCAGGCGCTTCTCGACCGCGCAGCCTATGCCGATTGGCTGAAGCAGCTCCGCGCTGTCTGCACCGAGCGCGGCATCGTGTTGATCTTCGATGAGGTCTTTGTCGGGTTCCGCCTCGCGCCCGGCGGTGCCCAGGAATATTTCGGCGTGCAGGCCGACCTCGTGACCTACGGCAAGACACTTGGTGGCGGCCTGCCGGTCGGCGTCCTCTGCGGGCGTAAGCACCTGATGAAACGGTTCCGCGAGGATCGCCCGGCCGATATCTGCTTTGCGCGCGGCACGTTCAATTCGCATCCCTACGTGATGGCGGCGATGAACGAGTTCCTGCGGGGCCTCGAGGAGCCGGGGATTGCTGCGCTCTACCGCGACCTCGACGAAATTTGGGATGGCCGCGCCGCGACGCTCAATCGGCGATTGCACGACGCCGGGTTGCCGGTACAGGTGGCAAACCTGTCGTCGATCTGGGTGATCTGCTACACGCGGCCTTCGGCTTACAACTGGATGTTCCAGTACTATCTGCGGGCGGAAGGCCTGGCATTGAGCTGGATCGGCACCGGCAGGCTGATCTTCAGTCTGAATTATACCGAAGCCGATTACCGGGCGGTCGCCGACCGCTTTGTCGCCGCCGCCGCGGCAATGCAGCGGGGCGGCTGGTGGTGGGAGGACCCACTCGCCAGCAACCGCACGATCAAGCGCCGGATTTTGCGCGAGATGATCGCTCATCGGTTCTCGCTGCAGCGAGCGGCAAGCTAAAGAGCGCTGCCCCCGCGCCTTTTCAGTGGATGTGCCCCAATGCCACCTCGTCGTCGATCTCGCCGCGCAACAGATAGTACGGCGCCTTGTAGTAAAGTTTGATGTCGTGGAACGGGTCGGTCAGGATTTTGACCGCCCAAACCAATCCGGTCTGCAGGTCCCTGATAAGGAACAGCTGAATGGATCGTAGAATTACCCCGACGATTCCGATGAACAACCAGCACATCCCGATCTGATGGACAAACCCGAGTGCGCTTTCCCACGGGCGGATCATGCCGAAAAACGTCGGCTTGAAGTATAATGGCAGCGGAGACAACGCCCAAATCGAGAGCAATATGACCTTGCGGCGGAGATTGTAGCCGACCTTTACCTCTTCTTTGTATTCGTGAGTGACGTCGTTTACCGTGTCGTAACCCTTCGGCTCGAAGAAGAAATGGCCGATCTGGCGGCTGGTCATCGACACCATCCATCCGGTCATCGCCGCAATCGCCGGATCCCAGAACAGCAAGAAATACATGAGAACGAAACTCGTCGCACTCAACAAATGAAGCGACTGGTTGATCAGGCTGTGGTGATAGTAACGGTGATCGTCCCAGCGCTGAATTTTCAGCGTCTGCATAAAACCACACATGCGCACATCGCTCTTATTGATAATTACGGGCACACTCAGCCGCGAATCTCCCGGCCTGCGGTGCTCATGCCTCCGCCCCTTGTTCGAATTTCTCAAATCTCAGGAGCGAGAAATGACCGAACGGCGGCATCGGCCGGCGCTCGATCAAGCGAACATCGGTTCGCCCTTCGGTCCAGCGAACGAATCGGTCCCAACGAAACTCCGCCCGCCATCCGAGCCGACAAACGATCGGTTGCAACAACCGTTCGACCAAGTGCCGCAAGCCGCCATCCGCGCCGATGCGGCTGAGGAGAATCATCTCGCCGCCGGGCCTGAGCATTCGGGCGCACTCGTCAAGCGCTGCCTCTGGGTTTGGCACGGTCGAAATCACGTGATTCGCCACGACGACGTCGAACGAAGCATCGGCGAATGACAGACGCTCTGCATCCATCACCTCCAGCTTCTCGACGTTGGTGAGGGACAACTCCGCCACCCGTCGCTGCGCCTTGCGGAGCATTTCCTCCGAAAGATCGATCCCGGTTATGCGGTTCTGGGAGGAGTAGCCAGGGAGCGATATGCCGGTGCCGACACCGACTTCAAGGATTCGGCCTCCGACCCGCTCGGCTGCGGCGATCGCCGCCAGACGCCCGCGCTCGAATATAGCGCCAAAGACCAGATCGTAGACGGGCGCCCAGCAGGCGTACGCCTTCCGTAAACTGACCCTGTCTAGTTCTGCGGGTAATTCTTTCCCAACTGCATCTGTCACCAAAACCCTGCCGCAGTTATGTCTCACGATCGCAACAAAAGCCTAGCGATCCCTTGTTACAATAAAGTGAAAGAACTATTGCACTTGGATGGCGTCGCGTCTCCGGCACCATGTCCCCGTGTCGCTTGGCCCACGCGATAGCTGCTGCGAAGTTCGGTGCACAGCGCTCCTCATCCGAACGGCACGGCTTCGGGATCGTCGTTGGCAAAACCGTCGATTGGTATTTGAGTGCCCTCGTCTCGAAAAACCGGACGCGAAAGGGTTGCCGCCGGCTTCCTGGCGAATCAGTGGCGCATCAGCTTCTCGCCGATCCGCGGCCCGTCGAAGCCGGTAAGCCGCGACAATTCCGCAGCAGCGTTTTGGCCGTCGGATTTGTCGGGTAGTCGCGAAAGTTCACATCGCGCAGCCATCGCGACATGGCGCTGCAACGCCGCCGCTGCGCTGGTCGGCTCCGGCTTCAGGATGAGAGCCGGTACCTGCTACGTTCGGCGTCTGAGCTCGGAGCTTCGAGTGAAATCACCTTTGATCCGCACGGGCGGAAAGAGGTGATCCTGGAGATGCTCGAGTACCCCTGACCACTACTGCTGCGGTGTCGGGCGCGAGCTGCAGCGTGGATGGTGCTTGATTACCCCTGACTACCGCTGCGCCACTGTCGGCCGTGATTTGCAGCGCTGATGCCTCTTGTTTACCCCTGAACACGGCTACGCCATTGTTCAGAGTTTGAAGAACCGCGGGTGCTTGGATACCTGAGAGGGCGGGCGCACCGTTGTCGGGCGTGGTTTTCGCCGTCGGCGCTTGTTTACCTCTGACCACGACTCCCTCGATTTCCGATAGGGCAGGCCCAGGCGACAGCGCTTGCACACTCCCGTCCACCGCCGTGTTGCTCGCGAGCGGGGGTTGCCACGCCCCCGGTGCTTGGGTATCTCGATTCGCTTCCGGCGGTGCTTGGGTATCAATGTCGGCGGCCGTGCTGCTCATGGCCGGGGATTGCCGCGACGACGCAAGGGCAGCACCGCTCGCGGTGACGTCGACAGAGGGCACGTGCGAGCCCGCAGTCAGAGTCACTGGGATAACCGTCTTCGGCGAATTTGCGCCGAGCCACGCCAACAATGCCATGCCACAGACGCCAAGTGTGGCAAACACGCTCACTGCGACGGCGGCAGTTCGCAACCTCATAGATCGGCTCCGCGGGTTTTGCGCCGTGAGACGCGGGCTGGATGCCATAAAGTCCGCGCTCACGGCATAGCAGTGCACCGGTACTGCGCCGATTTCGAGGTTCTGCTTTCCGATGTCTGCGAACATGTACGGGAGTCGGTCACGAATAGCGTCCTGGACGGCATCAGAAATGCAGATGCCTGCCGGTTCGGCCAACCCCGCAAGGCGCACGGCCAAATTGCCGCGCTCGCGGTAGAACTCGGTACCAGGTTTGATCAGAGTTGCGAGAATGTTCCCTGGCAATGCGGCGACAGCACGGCTTACCAAATCGTTGCCATTAGCGGTCACCTGATCAGCGCTGACCCCGAAGCGGAAAGTAATCCGCTGGTCCGGTAATGTGCGGAGATTGCGATCGACCATGCCGCGTTGCAGCTCGACGGCGCACTGCACCGCGTCGATCGGGCTCTCGAACTCGACGAGCAGACAATCGCCCGTTGCCCTTACGATCCGACCAGAATGCTCCGTGATCTTGGGATATACGAATTGGTCGCGATGCGTTTCCAGCTGTTCGAGAGTGCCCTTCTCGTCTGCTCGGATCAGCCTTGAGTGCCCACCACTTCAGCAGCTAGCATCACGATAGGACGGCCGGTAGCAGCCATTATTTATACGTCCCCCCTCTTCTGAGCGATGTAGTTCGTTCCCTCGCCGCATGATAAAGGATAAAGCTCCAGCATGGTAGCCATGCGGGTCATCCTCTTCGTTGCCTTTGCGCTAACCGGGTGCGCGGGCGTCGGGAGGTGCTGAAGGCCGCGCTCAATCCAGCCTATCATCAGCCGAGAGCTTCTGAGAGGTAGGCGATCTCGTCTCCGATCCTCCGGAGCACCTATATCAAACGGGGGTGCCTGTGCGTTGCCTCCCCGGCGTAAAAGCGAGACGATGCCTTTCATCAGCGCCCGAATCGGGTGAATGTCGAATTAGGAGCCGCCGTGCGCAGATTCCACCTCTTCGCATGTGCGTTGTCGGCCACCGTCGCGATGGCAGCACCGGCGCGTTCCGATGACGACAAGGCGCTGCGTTTTGTGCCGCACGCCGATCTGACGATCATCGATCCGTATTTCTCGGGCGTCTACATCACGCGCAATTACGGGTACATGGTCTACGACACGCTGTTCGCGCTCGATCACGAATTCCGGCCGCACCCGCAGATGGTGGACAGCTGGAAGGCGAGCGGCGACGGGCTCACCTGGGAATTCACACTGCGCGACAAACTGAAATTTCATGACGGCCAGCCGGTGCGTGCCGCGGATGTCGTCGCCTCGCTGAAGCGCTGGGGCCAGCGCAACGACTCCTATGGCCAGGCGCTGCTCGACGCCGTCGCGGCGATCGAGGCGCTCGACGACACGCGCTTCCGGATCGCGCTCAAGCGCCCGTTCCCGATCATCGATGCGCTCGCGACGATGACCTCGCCGACGCCATTCATCATGCCCGAGCGGTTGGCCCAGACCGACGCCTACACCCAGATCAAGGACCCGACCGGCTCCGGGCCATTCAAGATGGTCTTGAGCGAGTGGCAGCCCGGCTACAAAGTCGTCTTCGCCAGAAACCCCGACTATGTCCCGCGCGCCGAGCCGCCGGACGGGGCGAGCGGGGCCAAGATCGCCAAGGTCGACCGCGTCGAGTGGGTCTACATCCCCGATGCGGTGACCGCGCTACAGGCGTTGAAGAGCGGCGAGGTCGACGCCTGGGAGAACCTGCCCAACGACTACGTCGCGCCGCTGCAGCACGACGCCGACTTTAGGATCAAGGACTCGCCGGGATTCGTTGCCACCATGCGCTTCAACTGGCTGCAGTCACCGTTCGACAATGTGAGGATGCGGCAGGCCGTGCTGCAGGTGGTCAACCAGTCGGACTACATGGCGGCGATGGCGGGCGATCCGGAGAACTGGCGCGCCTGCTACTCGGTCTATGCATGCCTTGGGTCCGAGGAGACCCGCAGCTCGGATGCGCTGTCGGGCCCACGCGACTACGACAAGGCGAAGAAGCTGGTCGCCGGGGCGGCCTATAAGGGTGAGCCAGTTGTCCTGCTCGACCCTGCCGACATCCCGCAGCTCCACGCCGAGGCGGCGGTCACCGCCGACCTCCTGCAGAAGCGGCTCGGTCTCAATGTCGAGGTCGCGACGACCGAATGGGGTACGGTCATCAAGCGCATCTATTCCAAGAACCCGGTCGCGCAGGGCGGCTGGAACGTGTTCGTCACCGCGTTCGCGGCCTACGACATGCTGAACCCGGCCACGACGCGAAATTTGCGCGCGCCCGGAGCCAAGGGGGTGCTGCCGGGCTGGGCGGACGACGAGAAGCTGGAGGCGCTGCGCGCCGCGTGGTTCGCGGTGACCGACGATGCCGCGCGGCGCGAGATCGCCGCGCAAATCCAAGAGCGCGCCTTCGAGGTCGTGCCGTTCATTCCGCTGGGGCAGTACCACGCCCGCGCCGCGTTTCGCTCCTACCTGACCGGCGTGGTCGACGCACCGATCGCGTTCTTGTGGAACATCGAGAAGAGGAGATAGCGCGGTCCAACCCCGTCTCGAAGGGCCGGTATACAACGTCTGCTTGTAACCCGGAATAGACCGCCGATTCCCGCTTCGCCGGCTGCATCGACTTGCGGGTATCGCCGTGCCAAAATGGCGCATGCCGTAGCAGCCCGCAGGGAGCGCAATCCGATGGTTGAGAAGACAGCACAATCCGTCGCGAACCTGGGCTATCATGCTCACATTTATTACGACCCAATAAGGACCCGCGCCGTCGCTGAGCGAGTGTGCGCCGAGATCGGCGAGAAATTTCGGGTCGAGATCGACGGCTTCCGCGACAACCCGGTCGGACCGCATCCGATCGCCAATGCTCTGGTCATTTTCAAGCCCGAACAGTTCGAGCACGTCGTGCCTTATCTGATGCTGAACCGCGTCGGGCTCGACGTACTGGTGCATCCG
>Ga0210389_10004380_pt1 | contig 10989 bp, 9 predicted proteins | sample IncBWH28OmetaG_FD_160127 | JGI IMG/M metagenome (GOLD analysis project Ga0210389, IMG submission 160127) | Forest soil microbial communities from Barre Woods Harvard Forest LTER site, Petersham, Massachusetts, United States - Inc-BW-H-28-O ... | reverse complement strand
AGATTGGTGTCGATGGCCAGCTGTACGTGTCCGGCGTGCGGGAATACGAGATCGCCCGGCCGGACCTGCGAGCGGGGCACCGGTATCCCGTCGTTTATCTGCTGATAGGTGGTGCGGTCGAGGTGGACACCCGCTTGCGCGTACGACCATTGGACCAGCCCGGAACAGTCGAACTCGTCGGGACCCGTCGCGCCCCAGACGTATGGGCGTCCCACTCGCGACAACGCGGCACGCACCGCGATTGCGGCGCGGCCGTTGGACGACGGCAGCCGCAAACCGAGACCGCGATGGTGCATCATGCGGTAGCGCAGCGCCCGGAGCGCCACGGAGTGCTGGTGCGCCCGCAAGCGGGCCGACAAGACGTGGGCCCGTTGCGTGCGCAGTCGGGCCACTTGGCGGCGCACGGCCTCGCGCTGGGCCATCGGCGTCATCGGGGTAGCCGTCGCATCGGCACGGGCCGCGTCGAGGACGCCCTTGGTGAGCTGACCGGCCTCGACTCGATCCTGGTGTGCGCCGGCGATGACCGCGGCGGCCTCGGCGTCCGTGTGGGCAGCCGACAAAAGTCGTTGCCGGCTGTCGTCCGCCGCGAGTTGGTAACCGCCACGCCCCAGACCGTGGTTGAGGCCGGCGGTTCGCTGAAGCAAGCCGCGGTGAGGCGCGGTGCCCGCGTCCAGCGTCGGGTGCCAACTGTTGCCGACAAACAATTGGTGCGCGCGGCGCAACACCTCGACGTCGCTGTAGATCACTGTTCTCCCTCGCCGCTGTCCTGATCTGCTTCGCCCCGGCTTGTCGCCTCGACCGCCTCAGTGAAGGCGCGAACGCGGGGGAGCGCTGCGGGGGGGATGACTCCCCGGTTGCGGATGAGCCACATGTCGTCGTTGGCGACGCCGACCAGCGCCGCGATGATCGGCTCCGGCAACGACGACTGCACGCACGCCCGGTCGAAACGTGCACTCAAGCTGGTGGGCATCCGTTTGAGCAGGTCCTGGCGCGTCGCCTCCAGCGCTCGCAGATGCTCCATCAGCCGGTCCGTCGAGTCGGCGCCGGCGTTCACCGCGACCCGCCAGGAGCTGGCGGCGAGCATCTCCGCCTTCACACACTGAGCGATCACAGAGAGAATATACGTCTCGTATTCGTTTGATGTCGTCGCAGGCAGGCGATCGATGACGGATTTGAGGGCGTCCAGTTGCGCTTCGGCGTAGCCTTCCAGCACATCGGTGTCGCTCTGGCGGTCCACGACCACCGCGCCGCCAGGGGCCGCGGGCCTGTCGTCGGGTGGTTGCGCGGCCATCACTCGGGCCAGTTCTGCATCGGGGTCTGCGGCCACCAACAGCCTGGAGTAGGTGCCCGGCGGCAGGCCCAGCCCGTTTTCGATCTTCTGAACTGTGCTTTTATGCGGCTTTCGGGCACCTCGCTCCAGAAAGCTCAGCCCCATGATGCTGACGCCGGTCGCGGCGGCGAGGTCTGCCAACGACCAGTCGCGGGACTCGCGCAGCGCGCGGATCGCTGCACCGGCCGATTCACGGCTCACCGCGCGCTCCGGCCATAGCCGGATAGTACACAGACGGAGACCGGTTACCTGCGCATATACGTTTTCATCACGTTTCTCTTGCGTCGGCCGCATACATGCGTATACGCTTCCGTCTACGTTTCACCTTACAAGGAGACCGACATGGCAAACCCCTGCGCAGCCAATCCGGAACTTTGGTTCGGCTATCCCGACGACGACGCTGGTGACGGTGCGGCCAAGGCACGCGCTTACGAGCGGTCGGCCACCGAGGCACGGATCCAATGCCTGCGCCGCTGCCCGTTGGCGGAACAACGCCGCTGCGCCCAGCACGCCATCGCGCACCGCGAGGAGTACGGCGTCTGGGCCGGCGTCAAGCTACCCGGCGGCCAGTACCGCAAGCGCGACCAGCTCGCGCGGGCGCACGACATACTGCGGCGCATCGCCGACGGCGAGATCAATTCGCGACAGCTGCCCGACAACGCGGCGCTGCTAAATCGTCACGAACACGACGCCGTCGCGGTGACCGCAGTGGTGCTGCACCTGCCGACCGCACAAGTTGGGCCCCGTTCGGCCGCCTGACCATCGCTCGGCGTGCTCTGCCGAGGAGTTTGCTGAGCCGGCCAACAGGGTAGACGACCCTCGGTACGACCGAGACCGTCGACCCTGAGGCGCAGCCATGACGTTCGACCTGACACCGACGGCGGCACAACACGACCTGGCCCGACGTACCCACGAGTTCGCCGAGGAAGTGGTCCGCCCGGTGGCGCTCGAGTACGACCAGCGGCAGGAGTTCCCGTGGCCCGTGCTGGAGGAGGCGGCCCGGCGGGGGTTCTACAGCCCGTTGTTTTACCGCGACTTGATCGGTGATCCGACCGGCATCTCGCTACCGATGTTCATGGAGGAGCTGTTCTGGGGCTGCGCCGGAATCGGTTTGGCGATCGTCATGCCGGCGCTGGCGCTGTCGGCGATCGGTCAGGCCGCATCCCCGGAGCAGATGCTTGCGTGGGCGCCCGAATGTTTCGGAACACCAGGCGATCTCAAACTTGCCGCCCTGGCGATCTCCGAGCCAGAGGGCGGCAGCGACGTGCGGAATCTGCGCACACGGGCGCGTCGCGACGGTGACGACTGGATCATCCACGGCCACAAGATGTGGATCGGCAACGGCGGTATCGCCAACGTGCACGTCGTCAACGCGGTGGTCGACGAGGAACTCGGGCACCGCGGCCAGGCGCTGTTCGTAGTGCCCGGCGGGATCCCGGGGCTGAAAATGGTGCGCAAGCTCGACAAGCTGGGCTGCCGCGCGTCCCACACCGCTGAGTTGCTGTTTGACGGCGTCCGCGTTCCCGCGGCCAATCTGCTTGGGGGAGAAGAGAAGCTCGAGCACAAACTCGCGAAGGCCCGCGAGGCGGTCGCGGGCGGACAGCGTTCCGGCTCGGCGACCTTGGGCACCTTCGAGCAGACGCGCCCGATGGTGGCCGCCCAAGCCATCGGGATCGCCCGTGCTGCCTTGGAGTACGCGACGCGGTACGCCACCGAACGGGAGGCGTTCGGCGGGCCGATCATCGACAACCAGGGCATCGCGTTTCCGCTCGCGGACCTGGCCACCGAGATCGACGCCGCTCGACTGCTGACTTGGCGTGCGTCGTGGATGGCGGCTCGCGGGGTGCCCTTCGAGCGGGGTGAGGGCTCGATGTCGAAGCTCGCCGCCAGCGAGGTCGCCGTCAAGGCCACCGAGCGCGCCATTCAGACCATGGGCGGCTGGGGCTACATCACCGACCATCCGGTCGAGAAGTGGTATCGGGATGCCAAGCTGTACACCATCTTTGAGGGCACCAGCGAGATTCAGCGGATGGTCGTCTCCAACGCGCTGGGCGCCGCCGTGGGCACCCCGCCGCTGCATGTGGTGATCGAGCCGACCGGGGGCCGCTGAACCGGATTTTCGGTCGCGGCACGCCCTTGCGGTCCCGCGCCGCCGATGTGGCGCTGTCGATGCAGGACCGCGTGCCCCCACCCGTCATGCGGCTGGCCATGAAGCTGCTACGCCCGCCTGGCAGGTGAGCGGGCCAGGGGTACTGTCGCCGTATCGGCCCGCATCAGGCTCATGACGGAGGGTGGACGATGAGCAACCTCGAAGCCGCCCCCGCCGAAGTTGCCTGCACTGCTTCACGGGTCACCGGGATCGAAGTGCTGCAGCCGCGAGAAGTGCCGCTGGGTGGACCCCGCGCGATGCACGTGCAACGCACCCTGCCGCAACAACAACGCTCGCTGATCGGTGCCTGGTGCTTTATCGACCACTACGGCCCGGCGTCGGCCCGCATGGACGTCCCGCCTCATCCGCACACCGGATTGCAAACCGTGAGTTGGTTGTTCAGTGGGGAAGTGGAGCATCGCGACAGCGCAGGCGTCCATGCCATGGTCCGACCCAGCGAGCTGAATCTGATGACGGCGGGCGCGGGCATTTGTCACTCCGAGGTGTCGATCGAGTCGAACACCGCTTTGCACGGTGTGCAGCTGTGGGTGGCGCTGCCTGATTCCGATCGCGACACCGGACGCGATTTCGCTCACTATGAGCCGGCACCGGTTTCCCTGGGCGGTGCGGTGGCGCGCGTGTTTTTGGGGGAGCTGGCCGGCCACCGATCGCCGGTGCACACGTTCACTCCGCTACTGGGCGCCCAGATCGACCTCGATGTGAGCGCCGGGCTGGACATCGACCTGGATCCGGCGTTCGAGCACGGCGTGCTCTGCGATGCGGGGCCCGTCGAGATGGGCGGGGTTGCCCTGGCAGCCGCCGAACTCGGGTACCAAAGCCCGGGCAGCTCGTCGCTGCACCTGCGCAATGTCGGCGATCGGCCGGCGCGCGTGGTGCTGCTGGGCGGGACCCCGTTCACCGAACAGTTGGTGATGTGGTGGAACTTCGTCGGGCGCAGTCACGACGACATCGTCGGCTACCGCCAGCTGTGGGAGGACGCCGACGACCGCTTCGGCGCCGTCCACGGATACCGGGGCTCGGTCGCCCGACTACCCGCCCCGCCGCTACCCATCACCCGGCTGCTGCCACGACCAATACCGCAAAGAAAGGGACACACATGACCGTCGATAAAACCGGCGCGCAAACCACAGTCACCGAAGAAGAAGATCGGTACACCATTGCCGTCGACGGCACGCTGGTCGGCCTCGCCGATTTCGCCGACCGCGGCGATCAGCGCGTCTTCTATCACACCGAGATCGACCCCGCGTACGGCGGACGTGGCCTGGGGACCATCCTCGTCGAGGCGGCACTGAACGCGACGCGGGATGAGGGCAAGCGCGTTGTTCCGGTGTGCTCCATGTTTGTCGCGACAGTCAAGAAGCATCCCGAGTTCGACGACATCACCGACCCCGTCACTGCCGACATTCAACAGTGGTTGCACAGCCAGCCCGCCGGTTAGGCGCGGGCTCGACTGCTTGAGCGTGACGGCCGCCCAGGCGGTGTCGGGGCGGGCGCCTATTTGCCGGTGCGCTCGCGGTGCTTGCAACCCGGCCAGCAGCAGGGCCGCCGCTTGCCTTCTTCCAGCTCCTCCTGGGTCCGGCGAATGCGGCGCGTTCGGGTCACGTCTTGCTTGGCGTCTTCGACCCAGCAGATGAACTCGTTGCGCGCCAAAGGCGTGATGTCCTTCCACGCGGCGAGTGCTACGGAGTTGGCGATCAACGCTTCGCGCAAGTCGGTGGGTAACTTGTGCACCACACCACCGGGCACTCGCTCGCTGCTCACGGAGTTAGGGTAAGGCGACGTAGCCCCAAGAGGCACCATTGCCAGCCGGTGGCCCGTGTCGGTACCTGCCAAACGGCTAGCGGTGCCCGTCCAGGCGCCTCATCCCACGATGGACCAGCACGCCGAGCCATCCGTAGACCACCACCATCACCAAGTAAATGACGAGCGGAACGGCAATCCATCCTGTTGGCACGACTTCCTCGCCCAGCAATCGATTCGCCCCGCCGGCGAGCGACATGAGCGAGAAGAACGCGAACGCACCCCACAGTGAAACCACTGCGCCTATGACACACATCATCAAAATGAACTTGTGGGCGAGTTTGGTCCCCAGCGCGATGTAGAGGTAGATCAGCACGAATTGGATCGTGAATCCCATGAGTTGGATCAACGTCGCGCCGGCCATCGTTCCGAACGTTGGCGTGAATTGCGGCAGCACAAAGCTGAGCAGGCAGGCTACGCCAAATGAGACGTACAGAAACACATCGGGGTTGTCCCGTCGGATGGATTGAAACGACGGCCACCGGACGAGCTCGCCCCGGATGCCGCGCAGCATCAGCCTGTCGACGAACGACTTCGGATTTCCCGCAGGGACGCGGGGCACGGGCGCACCATGCCACGACGGCGGTTGTGGCCGGGGCGCCCACGTCCTGGGCGCCGGGCCGCTTTGGAATCGGGGTGGGGATCCCGCGTACGGCGACGACGGGCGGGACAGCCGCGGCGGAACGCCCGACGATGGTCGCGGCGCGGGCGGACGTGGCCGTTGGGCCGCCTGTGGTGGCAGCGTCGGTCGCGGTCCGGAGTAATCGGGCCCTCGACCGCCGCGGGGGTTGAACGCGCGGGGGTCAAAAGGAGGGGTTGAACCGCCCGGGTGTGCCGTGTTCATCATCGAATCCTTTGTGCTGGTCGAGGCCGCATGGTGCTGAACACACCGTCGCACCGCTGGGGGCCATCGACACGAGTAGCGGGCTACTCCAACGTGATAAGCGGTGCGGAGACGGCGCGGGCTGAGGTTTACCGGGTGGCTATTTTTGCGGCGGGTAAGGCAACGCCGCGACGACGCTGCCGCCGTTGACCTGTGGGCCCAGCAGCACCGTGGAGGTGTTGGCGGTCGGGTCGTAGGCCAGCAGCGCTGTCCCCGGGCCACAATTCATGGTGGCCCGCACCACCAACTTGGTGTTGTCGCCGCTCGCGCCGACCACCCACACGCTGTGCCGGGTGTCCACGCCGGGAACGGCGACCCGGGTGGTGTGCCCGTCGGCAGTCAGGCGCGACAAAAAGCTTGAGCCGCAGGCCCCTTCGGACTGCAGGAATACGCCGCTGGGCAGCTGCCAGGCGTCCACGTCGCCGAGATCGCCGCCGAATCCGGGATCGTTCTCCTGGCCCGAGTTGACCGCGGTGAGCATCGCAGGGGCCCCGCCGTCCAGCGGCACTTCCCACAACTGGTTCGCCGAGGATGTGAAGCTCGTGCAGTGCGCGAGGACCACCGTCGCACTCCACCACCGCACGGGTGAGCAGCGGGCCGCGGCCATCGGTGCGGGCAGCGGTCGAACGATACTTCCGTCGTTGCGTACCACCACCAGGCTGTTGTCAGTCCGGGGCACCAGCTCGTTGCCGAGGTTGGCGGTGGTCAGCACCAGTTGGGTGCCGTCGGCCGTTTCCAGGTAGTTGCCACTGAATTGGCCGGCTCCACCCAGTTGGGCGGTGGGGTAGGTCAGCTGCGGGTGGCCCGCCAGGTCGACGCGTCTCAACGTGCCCGGGGTGCTGCCGTTGAAGCCGGTTGACACGAGGATGGCCTTGCCGTCGGGACGCGTGAAGCGCACGCCCATTGTGGCTCCGCCGCTGCTATCGGCGTTATCGAACGGGACCGTGGTCTGCGCCCCGGTGTGCAGATCGACCAAAATGGCCGTCGGGGGCGTCGAATACGCCGCCAAGAACAGCGCCTGGCCACCGTCGCCTGACCAGTCGACCAGCTCCGGACTGGCCGTGTCGCCCGGCGGGGAGAAGCTGGTGATCAAGTACCGGCCACCGGCCGGGTCGACCAGATACAGGTTCGTGGGGGAGTTTGCGTACGTCGGCTGGCCCGGAGCCGGTTGCTCGCCAATCCGTAGGCCGACAGCCGGGCTCCATACGGCGATAGTCCACCCGGGGCCGACCTGCGGCCACGGGACGGCTCCGATCGGAGCATCGGAACCGGCGGCCGCCGCCAGCGTTGTCGCTGTCGGGGCCGTGGCGGAGCTGCCCGATGCGTTGGGTGGCGGGTTCGAGCCAGTCGGCGACGAACACGCCGCGCCCAACATCGCGGCCAGTGCCAGCGCCGCCACCTGGCGGCGCCCAAACGGACGCCGGGCGCGGCGGTTCATGAGCACGGCTGTGGTTTGAACAGGCACTTGAGAATATGGCCGGGCTGAATCGGGATGCTGATAGTGATAGGCGCCTGACCGGCGCTTGTCGCAGGACCGCTGGTGGGCTGCCCCACGACGGTGCTGGGGCTGCTGGGTGGCGCCGTGCTCATACCGCCGCCGGTCGTGCCGTTACCCGGGGTTGCGGAATTGCCCGCCTTAGGGGACTGGACGCTACTGCCTCCGCCGGTGCCCGAACCACCGCTCGAGCCGTGGTAAGTATTCGCGCCGCCCCCTGGTACCGCGGCGGAAGTGGGAGGCGTGCTCGCACTGCTGCTCGTGACGGGGCTGCTCGGTGTCGTGCTCGTCGGTGTCGTGCTGGTCGGTGGCGGGGTCGAACTCGAGGGCGCCGGTGACGGGGGAGTGCTCTGCACGCTGCTGCCCGCGGGCACGTTGTTCACGTCGTTGGACCGCGACGTCTTCATCACAAAGACCACCGCCCCGATCACGACAGCCAACGCCGCCACCGCAACGAACACGGCCGGACTCCGATACCACGGCCGCGCCGATGGCTCGTCGAACGAACGCAAATCATGCAGGGCAGGATCATCGGACCAGCCGCCATCAAATTGGCCACGACCCCCGTAGGGCGAGAGGTGAGCGGTCGCCAGCTCGTCGTGCGAGAGGTAGGTGGTGGCCATCTCGTCGTGCGACAGGTATGTGGTCTGCATGTCGTAGCCCGACGCTTCATCGTCAGACCAGGCAACAGGTGGGGCTGAGGGCGTGAGGTCCGGTCGTGCGTAATTCGATCCGCTCATGTCTCTCCACTCCTTTCGCTGTCTCGTCCGCGCTCGACGGAGGTGACCAACTCATCGTTGGTCGCAGGCGGCCGCGAGACACGAGTAGTCGGCTACTCGACTGGTGCGTCTTGGCCGCCGCGTGGGTGGGGCGCAGCCGATGGCTAGCGTGTTTTCATCTCGAGATCAGCCCGCATTCGCGAGTGTTCCCGTCGCACGTGATCCGCCGAGATATGGTCACCGGCCTTCTCGTGCAACTCTGCCAGCAGAAGCCACGGGGACTCGGGTTCGGAATCCAACTCCACCGAACGCTGCGCGACGTCCATGGCCTTCTCGTAGTCATCCAGCCCGCAGTAGTCAGACGCCAGCGCCGCGGCCGCGGTGGCCGCACAGCGCCGAAGCCGCTGCCGTTCGGAGTCGACGTGCTCGGTTTCACCGAACTCGGGTAACAGGTCACCGCCGTATAGACGAAGCGCTTTCTCCCGCAATGCAACCCGAGCTTGCACATCGCCACGGGCGGAGGCGGCCGCGGCTTCGGCGAGCGCCTTCTCGAACTCCACAACATCAACCACCGCGCCATCGGGCAAGCACAGGCCATAGTGTTCGCCGCGGCGGCGGACCGTGACGGCATCGGCGTCGAACATGGTCCGGATGCTAGACACCGCTACCTGCAGCCGATGGCCGGCAACCGAGTGGTCGATACCCGGCCACAGGATGTCCTCGATGAATTCGCGGTGATAGTTGCGGCCGGGAGCCAGCGACAGCAACTGCAGCACGTTGCGCGCCTGCGGCCGCAGAGATGCGAGATCCATTGTTTCCCCGCCGATCTGGAGACGATAACCCCCGAAGCAGAACACCCGCACCGGTGGCGAGTCGGGTCCGCGATCGGATGAGCCGAAGTCGGCTCGGGCCATGTCTGGCTGGATGACGGTGTTGAGGAGTTCGACGCCGCAGGCGGCGGCCAACTCGTTGGCGTCCGAATTGCGCTGTGACGAATGCGGGCCCACCAGCGCTTGGGCCAGTGCCTCGGCGCCTCGGGTCCGCAGCATGCGGCTGGTGTTGAGGGCACGGCGCGCAGCGGCGGCCACATCGGAGTCGCCTCGAAGGGCCAGCAGTTGACACCACAGCTGAAGAACCGGCGCGCCTAATCGCGCGAATCTGTCTGCGGCGTCGGCGAATTCAGTCGCCGCCGACGAATAGCCGACCTGCTGTTCAGCAAGCGCCACGGCAAGTGTCACCAAGGCGGCGCCCCACTCGTCGCCTCTTTGGTCGCTTGCGCGGACGCCGTCCGTGCAGCACTGAAGCCACCAGTCGGCCTGCTGGGATCCGACGATGGCCGCCTGGTGTAGTCCGTGCGACAGCCGGGCGATCCACGGCAGCCCCTCACTCTCCGCGCGGGCTGCGATTTCGCTGAACTCGGGAGCGGCGGTCGCCAGGTCGCCCACGATCAAGTCGACGGCGGCCGTCGCGAGCCGAGCGGCGATCATCACCATCGAATCGGCGGTTTCGTCGTGGCGAATTGACTCGAACACCCCACGGGCACGGCGCAGTTCACCGGCGGTCAGCGCCGCCAACCCGTAGCCCAGCGTGTACCGCGCGTTCGACGCCGCGCTTGGCAGGGTACGGAAATCCGGCGATTGACGTAGCGCGTCCCGAAGCAGCGAACTCCAGTGCGAGGGCACGGCAGTAGGCGGCTGAGCGGCCGTCGTCGGCCGTGGCAGCCAGAGCGCAACGGCCTCGATTTCGGCGCGGCACAGCTGCTGGTAATTGGGCTCTTCGTAAAGACTTTGGGCATGCGCAAAGGCGTCGGCCGCCTGCCGCAGCGCTCCTTCGCGCGCCAGCCGCCGGGCATTGGCCAGGGCCAGCCAGGGGTCGTGCCGCCAGGTGCTTGCCGGGAACAACTGCTCGTCTTCAAGGTCGGACGCGTCGATGCGGGTGCCGTCCTGTTGTTGCACCAACGCCGAGACCGCATGCCAGTCTCCCGCCTTGGCGTAGGCGCGCGCCGCGGCGCGGCAATCCTCGAGAGAAGCCAGCACCTCCCCGCTGCGCAAGTACCAGGAGCGCGCCTCGGCGGCACCATATTCTTCGACTAACGCCAATTCCAGATACGACTGCAGGATCTCGTGGTAGCGGAAAAACCTGCCGCCGTCGTCGGTGAACGTGAACAGCTGCTCGTTTTCCAATTCCTCGAGAATCCGGTGGCTGCCGCTAATGCCCAACAACGCGTCGCAGGCCGCACCGGAAAGCCGGCCGAGTGTGCAGGTCCGCAATAAGAATTGCCGACGGTCGTCGGGCAGCTCGGCCAGCACGTTGCGCGTCAGATAGGAGCGCACCAGCTTGGACCGGCCGCCCAACTCGACGACCGCTTGATGACGCTCGGCGACTGTGCGCCCCGTAGTCGAGAGGTGAAAGAGCTGTAAGCCAGCGGCCCACCCGCCGGTGCGCCGGGTCAGCGCCGCGGCGGCCTCCGGCCGGAGCGGCTCTTGATAGACCGTGGCGAACAGTTCCTCGACCTCCCAGGAGCGGAACCTGAGATCGTCGCTGCCGATTTCGCGGATCGAGCCGGAAACCCGCAAGCGCGGCACGTTCACC
>Ga0210389_10004379_pt1 | contig 10991 bp, 9 predicted proteins | sample IncBWH28OmetaG_FD_160127 | JGI IMG/M metagenome (GOLD analysis project Ga0210389, IMG submission 160127) | Forest soil microbial communities from Barre Woods Harvard Forest LTER site, Petersham, Massachusetts, United States - Inc-BW-H-28-O ... | reverse complement strand
GAGCTCGCCGAGACCGCTTTCGCGATCGCCATGAAGGAACGATGGGGCAGGCGCTGGCGAGCACACCGCACCGACGGACGCTCCCGCCGCCGCGCCGCACGGCTGCTACACGACACCATCTTGCACTATGACGCGCTCCTCACACCCGTCGATCACTTCCCCATACCGCTCGGCGACATAACGGCCACCGCCATCACCTTCATGGCCGACTATGGCATGGCGTCCTACGACGCGGCCCACGCTGCAACCGCCATCTCCGCCGGGGCCGAAACGATCGTAACGCTCGACACCGGCTTCGCGCTCCTGCCCTCGACCCAGCTTACGATGTACACTGACCGTTCGCGGCTCGCATCCTGCCGCGCCAAGCGACCGCGCTGAGACTGGCTTATCAGCTGTCTCAAAGTACACGCGACAGCAGGGTGTGGCTGCACTCCGAGCGATCTTCATCGATTCTCGAACATGGCCAAGATCTGGCGCTGGACTGTCTCCTGCTCGACCTTACGTCCGCCCACCCAAATAGCACGCCGCAGATCCTCAAAAGGACCGGCGTTCCCTTCAAGTAGGTTGAGCTGCTCCCGATCCCACTCCGAGAGCTCCAGGCCGGGCATTCCAGCTGCGAGCAACGATGGGGCCATCGCGTCGGCGTCGATCTCGATGCCCGTGCGCGCTTGGACGATCCGAGCTATGCGGATGCCAGCAGGGTCGAGATCAAACGCCGCATGGAAGTGGATCTCGGGTGCAAGCCCGGCGGCGGTCCTCCAGGAACATGCAGGACCAACCAGGCGGCGTCAGCGAGCACGGTGAGGGTCCGGAACGTCTCCAGGTTCTCGACCAGTAGGACGCCCCTCACATCGGTGGCGACAGCAAGATCGACCTCGCCGACCGCCGACGCCCACAAACCACCCTCGGGATGGCTGATCGGACCTCGGACGCCGAGCTGCCGGTCAAGAATCGCAACGAGCGACTCGAACGGCTCTCCGAGCAACTGCGCAAGCAACTCCTTGCGTCGCGGCGTCCAGGCCTTGGTGTGATCGACCAGGCCGGCCAGCTCTCGCTGACCGGCCTTCAGACCGTGCTCACTCAGGTCCAGCACTCGCTCGGCGGCTCGGAGCACGAAGGCAAAGGATCGCCAGTCGATGCCAGCCGGCGGCCCCGTGGATAGCGCGTTGAGCAAGGCGGGTCTTCGCTGCAACTCGTTGGCCAATTCGTCACGCAGCACGTCTGGATCGATGAGCCCGAGCCATGAGCGCATCGACTGCTCGACTGCAAACGCGTCGACGACCCAGCGATCCGTGCGCCACACGTCATCGACGATCAGCCCGGCACGACGACAGAGATCGTCAAGCAGTTCCGTCTCCACCACCAGCGGAGAGAACGACGGTCCGCTGCGTGACCGTAGCGTAGACCACCGTCTTCGTCCGTTGATGCCGGCCCGTAGGACACGTTCTGCCATCGCTGCGCGCTCGTCGTCGAGGCGCGCCAGGACGTTGTCTGGGTCGGGCGCGGCGACGGGCGTGCGGCGGCGGCGCAGGGGCTTCGGTGGGTAACGCTTACGCTGTTGCCAAAGCTCGCGATACCGGATGCCGTCTTGCTCGTGCGAGCGCTCAGTCCGCAAGCGCGAGCTGCCCCATCTCGGCGTAGCGCTGTCCGTTCTCAGGGGCCCGCGTGTAGAGACGAACCGGTGGCGCAAACGGCTCGCCCGCCGCCCGCGGGTAAAAGGCGATCTGGTGATCGCACCATGAGAGCCGGCCGGCCTCTGCGTTGGTTGGCGTTGCGAGGATGAACTGCACGCGATGCTTGAGCGCGTTCATCACCTCGGCGACGGCATCGATGTTGCGGGAATCGAGGTGCGCCGCGTGCTCGTCCATGATCAGCAAATCGGCTGAGCCCTCCAAGCCCATCGCGGCCAACAGAATGAGGAGGGAGATCTTGGCTCGCTGTCCGCTCGAATGGGCGGCGCTACGGTAGGAGCGCTTCGCCTCCCCGCGGACGTGGGCCACCTTCACGTCGATGCCGAACTCACCCTCGACATCTCCCGGTCGAAGTTCGATCTCCCCGTCCATCCCGGCCTGCTCACACACCTCGCGGAAGCGGCGTGCCAGTAGATGAACCACCTGACGGATGTGCTCGTCGTATCGCTGCTTTGCACGCTCGACCTCGTCGCTCACTGCCTCAAGATCCTCACGCCGACCTCCCAGCAGCTGCTCGACATCACTCACGGACTGTGCTTGGGCCTGCTGATGAACGAGGATCAGCTCGCTGCGGACCTCCTCTGGGAAGCGGACATCGTCCTCGAGACGAGCGACGATAGAGTTCAGCTCGCTCTGCAGAGCCTCGACGCCTGGAAGCCCGCCCACGTCTATGTCGTCGGGGATTGGCGGCAGTGTGGCGAGTTCATCGTCTATCAGGGCAAGGCGCTGACCGTAGGTGTTCAGCAGCGGCTCGCGCTCGTTGATTCCCCGGACCAGCTCGGTGAGCCGCTGCTCGCGCTGGCGCAGCTCGACCTCGATGCCACCAAGCTCCTGCCTCACATCCCCCGCGCTGGTGGCAACCGCCTCCATCGCCTTGTTCGCATCCGCCAGCGCTACCTCGGCGTCTGTCGATGCTTCGCGGAGCGCCTCGACTTCCACGGCCGCCGGTACTGCCTGCACGAGCAGGTTGGCGAGAGTCCACGCGTCGGTTGCGCGCTGTGTGAGCGTTGGTAGAGCAGCGTCGAGATCTTCGACCTCCGCCTTCGCCGCATTGAGCCTGGAAGCCCTCGCCTCTTGGCCTAGGGCGGGTCGCTCGGGCGCTCGCCATGCGGCCCAGTGCTGTCCAGATACGACGCCCTCGGGGGAGACACCGGGGACACCCAGGGGAAGGTCTATCTCGGCCAGATAAGCGAGCGCATCCTCCAACCCGCTGGCGCTCGCGAAGACGCCCTGCGGGCAACCAGAGCCGGCAGCGATCAGCGGGAAGTGGTGGCCGTGCTGCTTGGCGAGAGCTACCGCAGAATCGAGTCGATTGGATGGAACCACGAGTCCCCAGACGCCATCGCCCAGCGCAGCTTCCGCGGCTGTGGCTTGCTGCACGTCCAGCGACTCTGCGACCAGCTTGTTGGGTATGTCAGCCTCGCGCAGAAGGGAGCGAAAGTCATCGAACGATGGCGGACGAATTGGTCGACCAGCCTCAAGCTCGACGATCTCCTCCCGCAACGCCTCAAGCTTGCGCTCAGTTGCTGCGAGTTCCTCCCGAGCCACGTGCGCCTGCTGTTGCGCCACGAGAGCCCGCCTCTCATCGAGTGGTACGTCACCGGCGAGTCTCAGCGCCTCATCGATGAGACGCTGAGCGCGGTCAACTGCCTCCCTGGCGCTCGCGCGAGCATCTGCCGCATCTCGGTATGCCTCACGTGCCTCCAGTTCATGGGCCTGCAATCGCTTGGCCTCTGCCTCCAGCTCGGAGGCCCGTCCTCGCAGTTCAGGGATTGACACCTCAAGCCCGGCACGCTCCTCGCGATCGCGGGTCAGAGCGGCCGCCTGACCGTCGCGCTCGCGCTTCAAGGCTTCGCGCTCTCCGGTGCGCGCTACGCGTGTCGCGGCAGGCAAACCAACCCCTTCTATCCATGTGGCTCGATCGCGTGCGTGCACATAGTCACGGTGCTGCGCGGCCTGCACGTTGAGCGCTTGGAGGTGGCGACGCTCGGCGGCAAGGCGATCGCTGGCCTCGTCGTATGCCTCACGGGCGCTGATCAGGCGGGCCTTGGCCTCCCGGAATTCATCGAGCGTGTCCTGCTTGCCGGTGAGCTCCAAAACGCGGCGTAGCAACACCTCAGGAGGGCCCTCGATTGTCTTGTCAGTCTCTCCTTGCTTGACGGCGATCACACCGCGAAGCGCCTTGGAAACGCCGGCGCGAGCCAGCAGCTCATCCCAGGTGCGGGCCGTCATCCAATGCGATGTGGAGACCCGCGAGCGTATGGCATTGATGTCCTGCTCCACGTTGCGTCCGCCTGCCCCCCAGATGACCGGTCCGGGCAACAGCGCGAAGCGGCGGCGGTTATCGCGGGTGATCTCGCAGATGGCAGTTACATGAGCACTCGACTCACAGCCGCGACCCGCGTCGGCAAACACGCGACCCGCACGGCCAGGGCGCACTGGGTTGGCGAAGATCGCCTTCACCATCGCACGCTCGGCGCGTTGGCCCGCTTGGCCTCCCCCGTCATAGATGTAATCGGCCGGACGCCGACCGAGGTCCGAGACACCGAGTATCAACTTGAGTGCATCGAGGCTCGTCGTCTTGCCCGACCCATTGGGCCCCGTCGCCACATTGATGCCGTCCACCGCAAGGTCGACCGGATCGGCCCGTAGCGGCCCCCAGTAAACGAGCTGTAGCTGCTCAATCTGGGGCATGCTCGCCCTCGAGCTCCTCCGCGCGACGGCGCAGATAGCGGCGCAGCTGAAAGCTGCCCAAGGCCGCCTGCGCACGCTCGCCTGCCTGTACGTCATTCACCGCAGCCAGATAGGCGCCCGCATACAGACGTCCGCGCTCGCGACGCACGAAACCAGCATTGCGCAGATGACCGATCACGATCTGCTCCAGATAGTGGCGCTGGTGCCCAGGGAACGCGCGCAGGATCTCACCGATCTCAACCGACGGCTCCTCCGTACCCGCCGCATCCTCCCCAGCCTGGCGTGGCAGGTAGCGCAGATGCAGATACAGCGCAGCCACCATCGCGAGCTCGACGGTGTGCAGGCGAAAGGTCGGCTCAAAGCCCTCCTCGTCATCATTGACCGCGACGGGGCGCGCAAGCCAGCGCCCACCAGCACCCACCAGCTCGAGGCCGACATGAGCGAGCCGCTCGCGCACCTCGGCGGCGAAATCCTCGTCGTCGAGCTCGGGCCACTGCGAACGCTCGAGGGTTCCGGCGACAAGCAGCGAGGCCATCTGCGCGGAGGTCCTCATTTTCCCGCCTCAACCGTCGTCTCTGAGACGCGCCAGACCTCGGAGTCGGTCAACTCCTCGACGCCCTGCCTGTGATCGAGTGCCGGCAGCTCGTCGTAGCGAGAGTACGCATCGACCAGCGCGCTGTGGCGAGCTATCGACTCCCGCCACGTGGAACGCACCGTCAGGGCGGCAACCGTGATTGGGGCGTCAAGCACGTGGAGCTCGCCACGCATAGATTCGGCTGGGTCCGGCAGCCGCTCGGGTCGCTCTCGTCTTGGCGTGACGATTGCCGGCAACGGTGGCGGCGAGCTCGGTAGGCGTTCGGACGCCTCGGCGAGCGCCTCAAATGCGGCGCTGGGCGAAATGGCGACGATGGAGGGCGCTGGGAACGCCAGATCGCAAAGCAGTTCTGCGAGCTGCTCGTCGGTTTGAGAGAGCAAGAACTCGCGGATGTCGCCACGGTCCACGCGCAGGCCCGCCCGCATGCGTCCGCTGGCGCGGCCGGACAGCGCCTCGATCACCTCGGCCGCAAGTTTGCCGAGTCGTGCGATTAGGTCGAGCGCCTCCTGATCAGCGTCTAGGAAAAGCGCATGCTCGTGTTGCGTCGCGAAAAAGGACTGGTGCTCGTCTAGGAGATCGCGCATGTCATCGACATGCACACGCACGAGCTCAGCGGCTTCGAGCAACGCGGCATCCGAGAAGTCATCGATCAGTCGGGTGAGGTCCTCCCAGTCCAGGCGCAGCACCGCGATCGCGGACTGGAACTGACGCAGGACCACATCGTCGCCGGCGCCGCCCACTTGAGCCAGCGCCATGGCCTTGTTGAGGAACTTGATCAGCGAGCGCGGGTGCACCTCAGGGATCGTCATCGCGTCCAGAAGGGCCGTCACGACTCGTGCACCGGGCGTAAGGCGGTAGAGCCCGGTGACCGGCTCATACGCAAGCACCTCGACGGTTCGCAGCTCGGCTACGACGTCGGTGACGGAGGCCGGCTCCAGCCAGTGGACGATCTCCTGAATTCGGCGGATCTTCCAGCGCCCAGACCCATCGGCCTGCAGTGTCTTGAGCAACGCCACCTTGTAACGAGCTCGCTTTCGGCCCACAACCGCGGAGAACAGCTCCAGCAGCGGCATGGCCGCATCGACGGCGGGCAACGGCGTGAGCTCTTCGGGCACACGCAGAACCGGTTCCGCCGTGACGTCCTCGGGAGCGGCTGCTAGATCATCCGATTTCGCGGACGGAGCATCCTCAACGCCCACGTGCTCTACCCCGTCGTGCTCGTCGCCGCAAGTGCGTGCTGACGTACGGTGCAAGTCACCAGATTCACACCGGCACCATACACCCACGATGATGCGAGCGTTCGCCCCGATCGTCCTTACCCGTGACCGCCTTGGGATCGACTGAGAATGCGAATCTTTCCGTATTGTGCAAACAGGCACTCTCGGCACGCGTGGCTCCGCAAGGTCCTTGAGATCAAGGCGGCGATCTGATCTCATCGCGCAGCTATGAGTACTGATGCCGAGGGACCGGCCCCGTGAGCCATGGGTGACGAAGCAGCAGCTTGCCGAGCACCTGAGCGTCACGCGACGCTGGATCGAGCTTCAGCAGCAGCTCGGCCTCCCGCGCCTGAGCACAGGCGGGATGAACCGCTACCGCATCTCAGAGGTCGAGGCGTGGCTGCGTGAGCGCTACGGCTCCCCATCTGGAGGCGTCTGAGCCAAGACCGCCCCGCCGTACCCATGCCTCGGGCTGGCCAGATGCTTCGCATCTATTCGCCTTGTTGCGTGGCCATTCGCCGACATTCGCAGACAACTGTCATATCGGGGCGAACGGTTAGAGTTGGCTTTCTGATGCGGTTTTCGGGGTGCCTGCGGTCCTACCTGCGGTCCTCATACCGCGACCGTACCAGCCGTCTCGCCGGTGGAGACCCGGCGTATGCCATCGCGAACGGCCGTATGGCGAACTATCCACATCAGGCGCCCCACGGTCGCGGGAGCCCGATCCTGAAGATCGCATGAAGTAGGCACAAGCCGCTGCCGGGCCAAGGGCTCGTAGCCTTGCGGATGAGCTTGATCACCTGCGATCATGGCGACATGGCATCTGAACCCCACGTGACCCTGTCAGGGGACATCGTCGGCGAGTACATCGTCAAGGACCGGCGGCCCAACGGCGAGCTGACCCTAGTACCCGACACCTATCCAGCGGTCGTGCCCGAGTACGACGGACGTCCCGCAACGGCAGAGGAGTTTGCCGCCTTCGAGGCCGAGTACGGCCCGTTCCTGCCGGCTGACGGCGAGGGGTAGATGCCCGGCGCATCCCGGCCCGGCGCGCACTTCCGCGTCGACTTCGACGACGCCACGTTCGCCGAGGATCTCGAGCACACCTCGTCGGACACCGGACGAGAACTCGCCCAGAGAGAACGCGCCAAGCTCACCGACGAGGGGCTACCGCCTGACCAGCTCAAGCGCTGCGACACCGAGGCCCGAGACGGCACCAGCCTACCTGGCTGCGTCAAGATCTACATCCCCAGACCAGACGGGACGTGGGGAATGGTCTTCCAACTGCGCATCGCCAGCGACCGGCGGCCCTTTCTCGCCTGCCTCGCCTTCGGCACGCGTCACCCCACCAGCCCCGGAGCGCTCAGCGTCTATCAGATCGCTCATCAACGAATACACGGCCAGCCACCACGACGCTGACCGCCGCTTTCGTGCGGACTAGACACGCTCTATGTCGGGCGCCCCACCTGCACGTTGTCGCGTAAAGCGCGATGCCCGCGCCCTGCCTACCCGCCGCCCTGCGCGTAGCTCACGGCGGCGGGCCTATCGGCGCACCCCTTCAACTCAACGATATGCCCGTCGCGGATCGTCACGACCATGTAAGCGATCCCCTCGTCCACCGGACGGTCAAGCTGCTCCGGCTGCTCGGGGCGGAACGCCACGATCACGCGCGGGCCGTCTTGGACGGTCTCCTCGATTCGCCCTCGCAAGCGGCCAGCGAGGTTGCGGCTCATCACCTCAATGATTGCCTTGCGGCCATCGCAGAGCCGTCCGTCCTCCACGCCATACCACTGTGCATCGGGCGCCAGCACTTCGCCCAAGACCTCGGGGCCACCCTCGAGCAAGGCATCCCACGCCCGGCGCACCAACTCGATCTCGGGACTCTCGCCCATAACCCTAATGCTCTCGCGTCCACGCGCCGACGGCTGCGGTCCTTTTGCGGCGAACTACCCACATCAGGCGCCCCAAGGTCGCGGGAGCCCCATCCTGATAGACACCATCCACATGGCCGGCACGCCCAGCGGCACTCAGCCGTCGTCCTTGTCGTCCGCGTCGTTGCTCCCGCGGACGAGCCGGCGCACTTCAGCCGAGGGATGAGTCGCAAGTAGAGCACGCACCTCGGCCAAGGCTGTGGCGTCCGTCGTTTCGGCAAATACCTGGGCCACGGCGATCCCAGTCGCCCGACCGCGGTCGGCGATCACTCGCCGCAATGTCGATATGACCCGCGGGTCGTTGACGTCGTCCGTCGCCGCGCGCGCAAGTCCGTAGGCGGCGTCCGCGCGCACAAGTGGGGACCGGTCCATTGCCAGGATGCTCAAGGAAGCAACATCTCCGACATCGCGGGCCAGGTGGGCGGCCCACCGGCGATGAGGGATCTCGCCCCCGGCGAGGCGGCAGATCTCGCTGGACCCCTCGTCAGCGTCCTCCTCCAATACGACGCTCGCGTAGGCGACCTCGCCGGTCAGGTCGGCGTCGCCGCCAAACCAGCGCTCGGATGGCAGCGCCTGACCCACCGTGCGGATGGCGGCGGCAAGGGTGGTGCGACGGGAGTCCTCAAGGCGTTCGCGGCCGCTTGCCACCCGGGCAATGGCACCCTGCTTGTACCAGGCTGGCATTTTTGGGTCGGCGATGACTCGCTGCACGACATCCCACGCAGCGTCGGTGGGGTGGGCGAGAGTAAGAGCAACAAGACCGTCCAGGGGTCGGGCGCTGCCACGACCGAGACTGCCGTCACGCTCCGCAGCACAGTCCTTATCCACCCGGGCCACGCAGATCAAGCCGACCTCGTCGACGACATCGGGGGAAAGTGCGGCTAGGTCGTCGATGTAATTCAATGCCCAGATCTGGCCGGCGCGGATGAGATCTAGCAGCGTGTTTTGGGCAGCCGAGTCGAACGCCTGACCCACGAAAGCAATCGCAGCGATTAGCTCCTCCTCGTGGATGCTGGAGGACAGCGCCGCGAGTCGAGCGGTCTGCTCGGCGGTCCAGGCCCAACGCGGGACCGCGGTGAGCACCCCAGCCCAGTAGCGCGCCGCCAGCACCTCGAAGCCTGCACCGAAGCGCTCGATTGCCCTGACTGTGCGCTCGGCGCCCTCGCGGGGAATGGCCTGAAAAATGCCCGTCAGCTGCTCGGCGATCCATTGCTGCGGGTCGTAAGCCGTACGGTACGTCAGCGCCCGGAGCCGTGTCGGGTCTTCCATAGCGGCCTCCAACCAATCGGCGGCCGCTGTCGCTGCAGCCTCGTCCAAGACGTCGGCAGCGACTCGGAGCATGGCCAGATCGGCGTCGATGGAGCTGGAGGTCGAGCGGGTGAGATCTATGCCGCGGGTCGCCGCAGCCACCGCGTCGGCCGGACCGTTGGTGACAACCCACCACGTCGCTCGGCCAGCGGCGCGGTCGGCGCCCGCGCGTCGGAGGACGCCGAGATGGTCAGCCCACGCGTCGGCATCCGCGGTCTGCGGATCGATGAACTCTTGTCGGGCGAGCAACCCGGAGAAATGACGCCACTGGCCGTGGGAACCCAACACCCCGGCCTGAACAGAGGCAGCGAAGACCTGATTGTTGGCTCTGACCCCGTCATGGTCGGACGGCTCATGGCCGACCGCGCGATCGAAAGCTGTCTCTACGAGTGCGACCGTGCCGCTGTAGGCGGTCTGCGAGCGCCACCAGGTGACAGCGGTGTCGTTGTAGCGAATAGTGGTGGCGATATCGGACTCCTCGAAGGACGAGACATCGAACAGGATCGCGGCCGCAACGCCGCGGATCGCGGTGGCGGTGACGTCGTGGCGCTGGGTCGCGCCGATGGCAAGGCTGAGTGTGGCGGCGCGCCGGGCCTCGTCAAGGTTGGCAAGCTCTTGGTGAGCGCGAGCGAGTTGCAGATGCAGCCAGGCGTGATCGACCGGCGCCATTTCGTCGGCGGCGATCTCGTCTTGCAGCAGCGCGCGTGCCGCCTCGGGGTCGCCGGCAGCCATTTTGCGATGGGCGATGACGGCGGTCACCGCGGCACGCTCGTGCACTGAGGGAGCCACACGTCGCAGCGCCTCGAAGTCGTGATCGTGGTCGGTGGTGAGCCAATCCGCGAGGGCGGCCACAAATCGCCATGCCCAGATGACGTGGGTGGCTGACTCCTGCCGAGACGGAACACCTTCGTGAGGAGTGCCGAACCGCCAGACCTGATCCACCCGTGCTTGCATCAGCAGGGCTACGGCTTCCGCGGGAGTGGCAGGGCCGAGGCCACTGTTTGGGTGAGGCGCCATCACCCGCGGCGCCACGAGCGCAAAGCGCAGGTGGTCAGTCGGCGCCTTCGGTGCCGCGCCCGTCCAGACAGTCCCCTCAAGCGGCACCGCGGCACGCGCCGTAGCGGCGATCGCCAGCAGGTTCTCGACCTGCTCGGGGGCCACGACCTGCGCGACCGGCACCTTGACCTTTCGTCCCGTACCGGTTCTGGTGATCGTCTCGTCGGTGAGGTGCGCCCAGTGGCAGAGATCAGTGTTGTGGTCGTAGAGAACGAGGACGTGGGGCAAGGCGTTGTCGATCCAGTAGTTAGCGTGCTTCGCCTTCACTTTGACCCACCAGCCGATGTGCTCTCCGTCGTCGGCGAAGATCTGGGAATTGAGGTTGCTCGGGCCTGACTTGACCTGGGCTCCTAGATACTCACCTCGGTGGAAGCGGCGGTCGCGCACCGCGATGAGCATGTCAGTGCCATGGTCTTGCGCTGCGGTCGTCCGCGTGGCCGGCCATCTGAGACTCGCGAAAGCCTTGACGGCAGCCGCCTCACGAAGATCGCCTGGTGTC
>Ga0210389_10004378_pt1 | contig 10992 bp, 7 predicted proteins | sample IncBWH28OmetaG_FD_160127 | JGI IMG/M metagenome (GOLD analysis project Ga0210389, IMG submission 160127) | Forest soil microbial communities from Barre Woods Harvard Forest LTER site, Petersham, Massachusetts, United States - Inc-BW-H-28-O ... | reverse complement strand
TCGGCCTATCCGGAAACTGGCCACACCTGAATGGAATCTTGGAGAATTTTTACGAAACACGACGCTTTGTTTTCGGCGCTGGGATCCTTGCGGATCGAGCCGGACGTGCTTACCGTGCCGGATAGTGGAGAGATGAACGTGCGCGATAGATCATATGCGGCGGAAGGCTGCATCCAAAGTCTTCCAACTCTCCCCAGCCCCGATCCGGCCCACCGTCCTTCGTAGCCGCCTTTATCCCACACTAACTCCTGGTACGTGCCGTCCTCGACTGCTTCCTCGTAAGCCCAGTGCCGGCTGAATTGAAGGGAAGAAAAATCTCCGAGAGCTTCATAGGTTTGAGGCTCTCCGCTCGCTTTTTGTGCGGACACCGCCGGCCCGCGGTTACCGTCTCCATCGATCGCGGTCACCTCAAAACGGGCGTCGATCTCGTCGCGGGCGGAGTCGGAGTGATCGAAGAAGAATGTCCCCTTCGCAGTCTTTCCGGCAAGCCGCCCGTTTTTATAAATTTCGTAATAGGAAATCCAGTTGTCGTCATAGCTGGGAGACCACGAGACTCCAACGCCCTCCGAGCCGAGATTTGTTTCCAGCCGCTTGGCTACGTTGGTGGGTGCACTAGGAGGGATGTGATCCGTTCCAGACCCTGGATAGTTAGGCAAGTTCAGAAATATCAGCTCTCCCGCAGCAATTTTGTCGAGACTGATTCCATTGGACATCAGCTCAGCGCCCGTCTTATGGAGACGCACGTCGAAAATGCTGGCGCGCACTTCATAGGTCGCGGCAGGTTGAAGTCCGCGCGGATAAATCACTACAGGTTTTGCGGAAACATCAAGCAAAATAGGCTGGGCCAGGCGAACGTATTTGAAGCCCATCGCGTCGGGATGGGCTTGGTTCATGTCAAGGTCAGCGGTCGCGAGTACCTTATCGTCATCTGCTCGTATCAAGGACAGCGTGTACCTGCCATGGTTGTTTCCGGGATCGAATTGACCCAATTGCGTGATGGTAATGGGTTCATTCAGTTGAATTGCCATTCCGAAGAACTGGTCGGACACTTTCCGTTCAGCTCCCAATTTTACGATCTTAGTAACCAGTGACTGGTCTTCTCCGCCAATCTGATACTTCACATTCAATGGGCCGAATCCTTGTCCCGGAACGCCGTAATATCGGAATGCCCCGTCCACCGGGTCCTCATAAATCCCTGTCTCGAGACTGGCAGCAGAAGTCGTCGTCGCGAAATTCATCTCGCCCGCCCCTCCGCGGTATTGGTCTGCTGAACCTGGGGATAAAGACTTCGACGGCCGGCTGATCACATAATAAGTAGAGCCGTGCCTGGCGTGCTTTGTAAGAATGACACCTTTAGAGCTATCTCGATTCATTCGCTGGAAGTACCAGATGGCATCATCATTGGCGACTCTGGGGCGAAACACGTGACTCCAGCGCCCCGCAACACCTTGCGCAACGAGATAGTGATAAAGATCCCAGTCTTTTCGAATTGATTCGACATCTGGCCCATCGCCCGGATCCCGATACCATGTCGGGTCCATTGCTAAATGCATGCGGTCTGTTGCCGAGTTGTAATAGATATGATCGAAGTCGACAACGTTGTGCAACTTGTCAGGAGGGATCACAAGCGAAGTGTAGTAAGAGCTATAGGGGCCAACTCCGCCATCCGTATATTCACCTGACTCGGCCAATCGAGCGAGGTCGTAGCTGATCCAGCGTCCTCCTCCATCGCAGGCGTCGATGCCGCTTTGTGGATGGTCGTCTTTGAATCGCTCCAGCAAACCGCGAAAGTTTTGATCGGCGGCAAGAGCGTCGGTGTCATTTGCGCTGGCTGCGGGAGCGATATCGTAACGCCATTGATAATTCCCCCAGGCTTTAACGCTCTCAGCCAATAATTGCCTTTGCCAATCGACGGTTCCGGGAATCGACTGTTCCAGTGTCTCTTGGCCTGGGATTAGCCAGTTGGGGTGTTGCTGCGCAACTTTAGATTCCGGAGTGGCCAGAAACGTCGGGTACCAAAGCACCCATTTCATGTCATATTTGTGCAGGTAATCCGTAGTTCTCTTCCAATCAGGGGCGTTCCATGTGCCCCACTTGTCGTACCATCCGGCATCGTCCCACAGAATATCCGTGCCAGTTTCGCGGAGGAGATCCACGTAACGAAGATCAAGTGCCAAACGTCTTCCCCAGTTGTCGGCGCTCGGAGTTCCGCCATCGCCGACCCACGGATCGGGCCAATCTACCGCCCACCGGGTCTTGGCGAAGTAGTCTGAATTAGTAAACTCCCACAAGTAGGCATATTGCCAATCGAGTAACTGATTCCCGAGTTCGTCCACTCCTCCGGAGAACGTCGCCAGGAATGCCTTGGGTGTTTCAATCCTCGCACCAGGGAGTAGATCTTTCTCGAAGCCAGCCAATTCCAGGCTTATGTCGAGCGGTGCGCCGCCCTGGTCGCCGATCTTGAAGCGCCAGTGACCGAGATAATCCCAGCCGACGGCGACGCCTTCACTGTTCTTGCGATTGAGCAGAAACACCAGAGGCAGGAAGCCGCTGTAGTTGCCGGGCTGAACGCCTCCATTGGAATCGAGAGTCCTCGTGAAAGTGGGGCTCATGAGCTCAGTCTTGAGCAATTGGCTGCCGTTATAGTTGCCTCCGCCGGTCAGATAGTTAAATTGGAGATCCTGTGCCATCGAGCCCAGCAGCTGGGCGCGGAGGAATTCCACGCGGCTGATTCGCACAGGCTTGAGCGATATGTTTTCCAGGGTCAGCCATTCGCGAATTACCGAACTGCCGGGATAGACCACGTAGTGTTTGATGAGAAGGAGGTTTGGTGACTCGAGCACGATATCGAGTTGAAGCTCACCTTGCGCTAGTTGAATGGCGTGCTCAGCGCGAAGTTTCCAGTGCCAGTGGGAAGAACTCACATCGTCATCACCGGCGAAAAATCGGATTTCCGCAGGAGGAGTTTCCGCATCCTGATATTCACGTCCCGTCGACTTGTTGCGCAGCGAGAGCAGCTCAAGACGGCCCCTCTCCAGTCGAATTCTTCTCTCGACATTGGATGTTCCAATTATCCATTCATTGCCTTCACGCCGCACATAGCCATCAGCGCTTTGAAGATTGGTCTGCGCTTGCAGCAGCGTCGCCATCGCACCAAAAATTGCCAACAGAGTTATGAGCGTGCGGCAAACAGGGATTCGGCCCGGATTCTCGCAGACTGTCAAAGGCTGCCTCCATCGGCAATTCGACACACTCGAAGGACTTCAGCCGCGATTCGGCCACGGCGCGAGAGGCCAGCGCGTCGCCTCTTCGATTCCGAGCAACCGGTTGTACTTTGCCAGGCGCTCAGACTGGCGAATCGATCCATTCTTGAATTGATCCGCACGCCATCCCACCGCCAAGTCTGCCGCCCAGTTGTCCTCGGTTTCCCCGCTCCGTACGCTCAGCGTTACCGCCCAGCCCGCCGTCCGCGCCTGCTCATAGGCCTGGAGCGCCTCGCTTAGCGTTCCAATCTGATTCACTTTCAGGAGTAGCGCATCGCAGGCATGCGTCTTGATCGCACGATCGATGCGGCTCGGGTTCGTGCATAGAAGATCGTCGCCCAGTGTCAAGGCCCGGCCCGCGATTGTGCCGCGAAGATCAGGCCAGTTTTCCCAATCGTCTTCCGCCAATCCGTCTTCAACGCTCAAAATCGGGTATCGATCCAGCCAGCAACCAATCGTTTGGATCATTCCAGCACTATCGAGTGATTCTCCATCGAGTCGATAGATGCCGTCTTGATAGAAGTGCGTAGAGGCGACATCGATCCCGAGAAAAACATCCTTGCCGGGCGTGTATCCCGCGTGCTCGATCGCTTCGACCGCCAGGCGCAGCATTTCTTCAGCGGACTTGCAGGGCGGTGCTAATCCACCTTCGTCCGCAGTGAGAAGGCGCATTCCATATTTTTTCAAGATAAGATCGGCCGCCGCCTGATAGACATCGAATGCCGAGACCAGCGATTCATCGATGCTTCGAGCAGACATCGGAATGATCAGGACGTCCTGCACTGAGACCTGCTGCCCCGCGTGCTTTCCTCCACTGAAGAGGTTGATGGTCAGGCGAGGTAGCGTCTTCGCGGGAGCATCGCGCATCTCGGCAAAATGTTGGTAGAGCGGCACGCCGCGAGACAGCGCGCAGGCTCGCGCGAAGGCTACGGAGACGGCCAGAATTGCGTTCGCCCCGATGCGTGACTTGTTTGCCGTTCCGTCAAGGGCGATCATTGTTCTATCGAGCTCAGCCTGGTCTGTGAATGCGGGGCCAACCAACGCGCCGCTGAGTTCTCCGCCAATGTTCGCCGCCGTGCGACGGCAGCCTAAGCCGCGATATCGCTTCGCATCCCCATCGCGCAGTTCGAAAGCCTCCGCCGTTCCGGTCGATGCCCCCGAGGGCACGGACGCGGAGGCGCTAACTCCGCCTTTGAGAACGCATGTGGCAAGGACCGTCGGTCGGCCGCGGCTGTCAAGGATTTCGCGGCCAAGGAGTCGCTCAATTTTTGGCATAAGCTCCGATTTTGCAGATAAACGTATCGATCAAATCGGGAACTTTGGTCGGCGGATTCCGAATAAGGATCAGGGCCGCCTCTCGTTGTCGGGCCGCCTCCGCTGGCGTCAGATACTCCAGCGGTGACTTTCCGGCTACTCTTGCAAGCAGGCAACCGAGTGTATGCCTTACCACCCGCGGCTCCAGCTCCCTTGCCCAGTTCAGCTGATGGATTCCATCCCAATACACCTGCCAGAATAACTCCGCGGCACTGGTTAGACGGCAGCGCTCGCCGGGCAAGTGATGTGCCTTGCTGAGAAAATGTGTCAAGGCAAAGCCGACGTCAAAAGCGGGATCGCCGAAGTGAACCACTTCGTAATCAAGCAGAATCAATTTGTTTTTATAGATGAGCGTATTCTTCGGACTGAAATCGCCGTGAACCAGACTGTCTTTGTGATGTAGCGTTTCGCCCGCTAGTGCAGTAAGAAACACACTGGCTTCAGCGATGTTCTGGGCAGTGTAGAGGTAGTAGGGTTCCAGTCGGAGATTCTCGAAGTAAGTCGTGTCTGAAAATGCACTCTGAAAATCCGACTCGGACTTCGACGAACGGCCATGAATCGCCCCGAGGAGCAAGCCGAATTGTTCAAAGTGATCCGAAATGATCCTCCCCGAGAGCAAGACGGATTTCCAGTTTTCGTGCTCTTCAGGAACTGCTTCCATGCCCATCAGATAATTCGCCATATCTTCAAAGATGAAAACTGGTGTCGTCCCCGGCGGGGCCAGCTGATTGAGACAGCGGAGAGCCTTTGCCTCGACTCCAATCCTCTCGGGACTGCTGAACCAATCCACGTTGACTCGCAATTTTGCCAGGGCCTGCTTCAGAACCCACGCTCGGCCATCCGCCCATGCCACCTTAACCGTCCGGTTCGAAACTCCGCCTTGCAGGTTCTTGAATGAAACCGTTTCGCCCAACTTGACGCAGCCACGCGTGGTCAGATACTCGCGAAGGGCGCCGAAGTTCTCGATGTCAAACTGCATGGATGAACAAGTCCTGATGTGAGATCGCCGCCATCACTTGGTGCTGCCCGTCTTGGCGATCAGTATCACTCGGGCGAACAGACCCGTCGTGTCGCCGGAATTCGTCTTGTTCTTACCATAGCCAACAGCAAATGTGAGCGTATCGTTCGCTTTCATTTCGAGTTGACCTGAATATGCCGCGGTAGGGCTCGCCCCCTCCACCTTGCGGAACGCCGGGTCGCTTCCGTAGCCATCGATGTCGGCGTCAAAGAGGGATGTGCCATTGTGCAGCACATGCACATCCGTCGTAGACCATACATGGACACCTGTGAACTGAGCGGTTATCTTGTAGTTGCCTGACGCGGGCGCGACGAAGCGAACCAAGCTGTATTGGCCGCTATTACTCGCTTCCATGGCGACCTCGCCGCCGCGTACGACCCAGCCATTCGCGGATGGCCACGCTTGCGACTGCTTCGTGGTGTTATAGGCGACGTAGGGGTAATAACCAGGGCCCGGCCCGCTGCTGGCCGCTGGATGCCAGAACACAATCGGGCTGCCGCCGTCGCTATACTTGTCGAGTCGAAATTGGTCAGGCGCGAGAGAATTGGCGGCGGAATAGCCGTACTGCCAAACTTTGTTAGGGTTGTCGTGAAGAGAGAAATCAGCGGCCAGGTCGAAAGTCGTTTGCGCCCCGGCCACCATGGTAAGGAGCATGACAGCGATCGCAATTCGGGTCATCCTGACTTCCTTGAGAACCGATCTCATGTTAACAATAATGTTGACATGCAACAATGGCTCAAATAGCCTACCACAGGCGATGGCACGGATCACGAGCGCAAGCGCGGGGAGCGCTCAGTTGATGTCCGCTGTCATTAACTCAGGGACCGATTGATCCAGGAATCGTTCAGGAAAAAGAAAAATGAGCGGAAGACTTGCAGGAAAAATCGCCCTCCTCACGGCGGCGGGGCAGGGCATTGGACGAGCCACCGCGATCGCCTTTGCAGACGAAGGTGCCACGGTCTGGGCGACCGACATCAATGAGCAGTTGCTCGCAGTCTTGAGCCATGAGCGGCCCAGCATTCGAACTCGCCTACTCGATGTTCTGAAAGCGCAAGACGTCGCTGCTTGTGTCGCGGAAGTTGGGGCGATCGATATCCTCTTCAACTGCGCGGGTTACGTTCACCACGGCACGGTCCTCGATTGTTCAGAAAGAGACTGGGACTTGTCATTCGATATCAACGTCAAATCGATGTATCGCACATGCCGCGCTTTTCTGCCCGGCATGCTCAAAGCCGGGAAGGGCAACATCATCAATATGGCCTCGGCGGCATCCAGTATCAAAGCGCCGCCGAACCGCTTTGTCTACGTGAGCACGAAAGCCGCAGTAATCGGGCTAACGAAAGCGATCGCCGCCGACTTCATTCGCAGCGGCGTCCGCTGTAATGCGATCTGTCCCGGAACCGTGCATTCACCCTCGCTGGAGGAGCGGATTGCGGCGCAAAGCAGTCAAGGCAATGTAGACGCAGAGAAGGTTCGATCCGAGTTTGTGGCGAGGCAGCCCATGGGCCGCCTCGGCAACCCAGAAGAAATTGCGGCGCTCGCCGTTTATCTGGCGTCGGATGAATCCAGCTACACTACCGGCCAAACCCACATCATTGACGGCGGGTTCACGCTTTAGTACCAAAACACGTTGGAGAAAAAATGAAGTTACTACGCTATGGTCCGGCCGGCCGTGAAAGGCCAGGCATCCTGACAGTAGACGGCAAAATCCGCGATCTGTCTGGAATCATTCCTGACCTAGCCGGTGATTTCCTGCTCCCCGAGTCGCTTGAGAAACTCCAGCACGAAGATGTCTCGGTCCTGCCGGTTGTCCAGGGACAGCCCCGAATCGGGCCCTGCGTACGCGGTGTGGGGAAGTTCATCTGCATTGGTTTGAACTATTCGGATCACGCTAAGGAAGCTGGAATGGCTGTACCCGCCGAACCGGTCCTCTTTATGAAGGCGACATCATCGATCTGTGGCCCCGACGATAACATCATGATCCCGCGTGGATCGCAGAAAACCGACTGGGAAGTTGAACTCGGTGTGGTCATCGGCAAGCCAGTAAAGTATGTCAAGGAAGAGGACGCGCTTTCGCACGTTGCAGGCTATTGCGTGATCAACGATGTTTCCGAGCGCGCATTTCAAATGGAAGGCACCGGCCAATGGGTGAAAGGCAAGAGTGCCGATACTTTTGGCCCGATCGGCCCGTGGCTGGTCACTCCCGACGAGGTTCCCGATCCACAGAACTTGGAGATGTGGCTGGAGGTGGATGGTCACCGTTATCAAAATGGCTCGACACGGACCATGGTTTTCGGTGTCGCACATCTCATCAGCTACGTGAGCCGGTTCATGAGTCTGCAATCTGGCGACATCATCTCAACCGGGACGCCGCCCGGCGTCGGTTTCGGACTGAAACCACCCGTCTTTTTGCGTCCCGGCAATCACATGCAACTGGGGATTAGTGGCCTTGGGCAACAGACTCAGGAAGTTGTGGCCTATTGACGAGTCTTCGTATGGAGCTAGTGGGCTTTCTTGTAGAGGATGATGGACGCGCTTCTCTTCGTCGCGAGTTCGACACGTAAACCGGACTGCATCAGCTCCTTCCCTGAAATCCGCTTCGGCGTTTTCGTGTCGACATCGGTAACCTCGTACGCCGCTGCTGGATCAAGCCCTCGCAGAACAAGATTCTTCGTGGCCTCGGTATCCTCGTCGCGGCGAAACGCCTGAATCATTCCATCCCCTAGCTCGGGACGATTGAACTGCCAGGCCGCCCATTCAAACGCCGCGCTCCGCTCCTTGCTCGGATCTGTGCCGCAATCGGAGTTCAGGCTGCAAGGTAATAAAGGATAGTAGTCTCCATAGTAGTAGGGCCGCACGAGTTTGAGCTGCGCGACCATTGTGCGCATCCAGTCGTAGGGAAAATCGGCGGGTATAAAACTACCGACCTGGTTCGGATAGCCCGCCACGTTAAAGAGGGCAAATGCCAGACCAGGCGCCATCCCACTTCGGAAGTGATAGGTATCGCGCGGTCGCACCTGAAGCAGTGTGCCAAAATGCGGACGCCAGTAAGCAAGTCCTTCGGTACTGACTTGCGCTCCGATCGGATCAGCATCGGGTGAAACCGGATAGTCCGCCCGGCTCAGGTCCACGGCGCGCGAAATTGTTTCCAGATCCGCGCGCTGAACAATATCGAGAATAAGTTGTGGGTGCCGGCGCCGCAGTCCGTCCCAGAACGCGAGCAAACCTTCGGCGTAGCGTATTTGGGTGATGCCCTGACGATCGCTCGTGTCCGCCTGGTCCCAGAAGGGAGCGAGTCCGAAGTTGCAATCCTGCCGGTAAACGTCAATGCCTTCCTTGTCGATAAGATCTGAGATGGAATCGATCATGAACTCTCGGGCCGCCGGATTGCCGAAATCGAACATGCGGAACTTCACCAGTGGACGCGCAGTATTTCCTTCGAAGTGCGTTGTCACTTCTCCGATGAACCAGTCGGGATGCTGGATTGTGAGCGGCGTTCCGACGACGGCACGCTCCGGCTCAAACCAGAGCAGGAACTTCATGCCCTTGGCATGCGCGGCATCACTGATCGGTCTCAGACCCTTGCCGTCAGGATGGGGCACCTCGTTAACTCGCCAGTTGCCGGCGTGCAGGAACCAGTCTTCTTTACCGAAGATCTGGAATTCGTCGACCGGACGATCCGCGCCATACCAACCCGCGTCCATCCAGAAGTTTTCAAATCCGATGTTCTCTTTCGTGATCTGATCGATAAGCCGCAAACTCGTCGACGTCTTCATCCCGCCCCATCCCAGGTGAGAAATGGGCAGAACAACCGGCTTACCGTCATATTGGGGCGTGTGATATTTCAAGATGTGGCGTCGCAAAACATTATGGGCATCGATATTGTCGCCGTCCCAGGGCAGCAGCAGAACTTCCGGAGTTCTGATCTCCTCGCCTGGATGCAGCGAAAGATGCATTGTGCCCATGCCGGCCGAAACTGCAATCGCTGCTTCGGTTGCACGTGAAAAGTTGATAGTCCAGGTTCCCGGCCATCCCAGTGCGCCGATCAACCCGTGCCCAGTCGTCTGAATATCGAAGAATGGTATTGTGTCTACCGTTTTGCCGCCGCTCGTGCTTGAAATTTGAAAAGACTCAAGTTGGTTCAGAGGTTTTTTCTGGAGCGCATACGTATCCATGACGCCGCAACCCTTAGAGTAAAGAATCGTTGGGATGCCCCCGCCCGACACTGGAAACGAAACGTCGAGCGCCTGAACATACTCCAGTATCGGCGCGTCGATCTTGCCGTCGTTCTTGAAATACGCTGTCCACTCCACTACAGGAGAGTTCGTAAACTCCAGCGCTCTTACGCGGACCTCGAAGCCGGTTTTCGAATCGCTCCAAACGACAATATGTTCCGTGCGGCCGTCATCGAGTTGCCGGGTCTCGGTCTTTTTGGGCCAAACCTTCAGCAGAGCGCTCGATCCTTGCCGGTCATATGCGAATGAAAATGGCGGTTGCGATCCCTCACCCAGCAGATGTTCGCTTAGCCATTGGTTCTGATGGCGCGCATCGCCTTGCTTGTCCAGCGCAGAGGCGGTAATGCAATTTACCAGCAGGCTGAAGCCGAGAATGGCCAAGGAAAAGGTTAGTCCGCACGTGAGAATACTTCTCCAGAATCGCACGCTCGACTTCAAAATCTTCATTCGGATTTGTTCTCCCTAACCGAGCGACAGGTTATTGGCTCGTTTGCAGTATGTCAACACGATTGTTAACATTAGCACGTTTTATTCCGCTCGAATACCAAAGCACTCTACCGACTAGCTCACCCGGGAGGATTCCGAGATCATGTCCGAAGAAAAACGCAAGTATCGCTCCGCCGCCTGGTTTGCCAAAACAGATAAGGACGGTTTTGTGCACCGAAGCTGGATGCGCAACCAGGGTCTGCCCGATTACGTTTTTGACGGGCGGCCGGTCGTCGGTATCTGCAATACCTGGTCGGAACTCACGCCCTGCAACGCCCACTTTCGCAATATCGCCGAGCATGTAAAACGCGGCGTTTGGGAAGCTGGCGGGCTCCCACTCGAATTCCCCGTGACATCGCTGGGCGAGACGAACATGCGCCCAACCGCGATGCTCTTCCGAAATTTGGTCAGCATGGATGTCGAGGAATCGATCCGGGCGAATCCCATCGACGGTGTCGTGTTGTTATGCGGGTGCGACAAAACAACGCCGTCACTGGTTATGGGCGCGGCCAGTTGTGATGTGCCAACCCTGGTCGTCTCCGGCGGACCAATGCTTAACGGCAAATACCGCGGCCGCGACATAGGTTCGGGAACCGGCGTTTTTCGCTTCAACGAAGAATTAAAAGCCGGCACCCTGAGCCCACAGGACTTTCGTGAAGCCGAGGCCTGCATGTCG
>Ga0210389_10004377_pt1 | contig 10994 bp, 9 predicted proteins | sample IncBWH28OmetaG_FD_160127 | JGI IMG/M metagenome (GOLD analysis project Ga0210389, IMG submission 160127) | Forest soil microbial communities from Barre Woods Harvard Forest LTER site, Petersham, Massachusetts, United States - Inc-BW-H-28-O ... | reverse complement strand
AAGAATCAATTATTACAAAAAATAAAATTGATGAAATATACAAAGAACTTCAAAGCGGAGTAGCCTGGAATCAATTGTGTGCAGAGTTTTCTGACGACATTAACACAAAAAATAAAGGTGGAGAATTACAATGGTTTTCGACCGGAAAGATGATCCCCTCTTTTGAAAATGCGGCCTTTGCATTAACAACGCCGGGGCAATATACTCAGCCGGTCCGCACTCCTTATGGCTGGCATATCATAAAACTACTTGAACGTAAACCCTTAGGTAGTTTTGAAGAATTAGAACCGAGCATACGGGCTAAAGTTACCAAAGACTCCCGTTCGGATCTGAATAGAAAAATGCTGATCATACGTTTGAAACGCGAAGACAATTTCACCGAAAACACCAAGGCACTTGATTATGCTATCAGTAAAGCCGATAGTAGTTTACTGATCGGGAACTGGGTGTTCCAACAAAGCGATAAAAACAAGGCTACATTGTTCACTATTAATAAAGAAAAATATTCTGTTGAAAAATTCTTTGAATTTGTTGCCGAAAAACAACATGCTGTAAAAAACACTTCTCCTCAGGTATACATGAAAAATATTCTGTATACGGATTTCGTCAACTCAAGCCTGATTGCTTATGAAGAAGCTCATTTGTCAGATAAATATGTTGACTATAAAATGCTGTTGAAAGAATATCATGATGGTATTTTATTATTCCAGATGATGGAAGATAAAGTCTGGAACAAAGCATCTGCAGATACAGCCGGACTTAAGAATTTCTACCGTCAAAACGCATCCAAATACGTATGGGGTGATCGTGCACATGCATACATATTAAGTGCCATCGATAAGCCCACACTCGATAAAGTTGCGGTAGATTTCAAATCTCCTACTTATCTTGTAAAAGAACAGTCTTTTGATAATATCGGTTTCGATAAAAATAGTGCATCCATTAACAAGTCAGGTAAAACGCAGCTTGACAAAGTTATTATTCTTTTGAAAAAAGATCTTAACTATAGCATTAGTGTTAAATTAAGCAGAGAACATGCGGAGTTGGCTACTGTTAATGCACATCGTAAAGATAGCATTCTTGCCTACTTAAATAAAGCCGGAATCAATGCCTCACGCGTATCATTTCAGGATGCGACCATACCTCCTCTGCGCCACACAGAAGCTCAACGTCAAGCTGATCGCCATGCAGAAATTCAATTATATACATCATCTAAAAAATACCTTGAAAGTATTTACAATGCCACTACCCCGCTTACACTTCAGGAATCTGAAGGTATGTATACAAAGAATGAAAACGAACTGATTAATAAGTGTTCATGGGCAACCGGAAATTATACTTTTGAACATAACAACCGATTTTATCTTGTTATTATTGATCGGGTAGATCAACCTAGGAATAAAACGTTTGAAGAAGCGCGTGGCCTGGTGATATCTGATTATCAAAGCTATTTAGAAAACCAATGGATTGATGAACTCAGAAAAAAATATCCGGTTGAAGTAAATAACACTGAATTACAAAAACTTATCAAACAATAAAAAAAGGGCTTAAGCCCTTTTTTTATTGTTTGATAGTATCTGCCCTTTATCCGGCTCTTTCATATACAGTATTAGGACAATCGGCCGTTTATAAATATATTTACATTATTGATATAGTGCCTTTATACATGCTTTTAAGAATTCTTTTAGTTTGCACAGTATTATTTATCAATTGCCCGTTTAGCAACGCTCAACAAGTAATTGATAAAATTATTGCGAAAGTTGATAACCAGATCGTTTTAAAGTCGGAAGTTGAAATTTCATACTTGCAGTTTATGCGCAGTCCTGAAGCGCAAATGATGCAGACTACAGACGATGTTAAATGCCGTGTTCTGGAATCGTTGATCATCAACAAAATGATGCTTGCAAGGGCTGTAATGGATTCTGTAACAGTTGAGAAAGACTTGGTATATGAGCAGATCAATCGTAGAATGGATTATTTCGTTCAGCAATTTGGTACCGTTGCAAAACTTGAAAGTTATTATAACAAATCACTGGACCAGTTAAAAGATGAGTTATATCCTCAAATAAGGGATCAAATGGTAACTCAAAAAATGCAGAATAATATCACTTCAGGCGTTAGCATAACACCTAATGATGTAAAGAAATTCTACAAAAACATGCCTGCGGATTCATTGCCGTTCTTTTCATCTGAGGTTGAGGTTGGGCAAATTGTTCGATTACCTGAAATTAACCGTCAGGACCAACTTAAATTCAAACAAAAATTAGAAGATATTCGTCAACGTATCTCAAACGGAGAAGATTTTTGCAGATTAGCCAAACAATTTTCTCAAGATCCTGTTTCGGCGAAAAACTGCGGAGAAATTGGTTTTTTCAAAAAAGGTGAACTTGTTCCTGAATACGAAGCAGCGGCCAGTAAACTTCAACCGGGAGAAACTTCCGGAGTAATTGAATCGCAATATGGTTTTCATATTATTCAGTTGATTGAACGCAGAGGGGTTGAATACAATACCCGTCACATATTAATCAAGCCATCCTCTACATCTAAAGATCTTGTTTATCCTGCTGAATTTTTAGATTCTATTCGCCATAAAATACTTGTAGATAGTATTTCTTTTGCAAAAGCTGCAAAAATATATTCTTCAGACAAGGCAACTGCAACAAACGGAGGAATGTTTTCATCTGAATCAGGCGGAACAAGAATTGCTCAGGAAGATTTAGAGCCTGCTATTTTCTTTGTAATTGACACAATGAGAGTAGGTGAAATATCTATGCCAACCAAGTTTACTACTGATGATGGTACGGAAGCACTTCGTATTATTTATTATAAAAATAAATTGCCTGCTCACCAGGCCAATCTGAAAGATGATTATCAGAAAATATATTCCGCAGCATTGGAGGAGAAAAAAAACAATGCTGTGAACGAATGGTTTGATAAAACCAAATCGCAGGTATATATTGATATCGACGACGACTATAAGCAATGTGAAATTATGATCATTCAAAAATAATGATGCAAAACAAAACCGATGTAGAACTGGCCAATGAAATGAATCAGGCCTATCAACAACTTTTTTCTGAAATTAAAAAAGTAATTATTGGTCAGGACGAAACAATCCGCCAGGCACTAACTGCAATTTTTTGTCAGGGTCATTGTCTGTTAGTTGGAGTTCCCGGCTTAGCCAAAACGCTTTTGATCAATACAATTGCAACTACTTTACAACTCAGCTTTAAACGTATTCAATTTACGCCTGATTTGATGCCAAGTGATATTCTGGGCTCAGAAACACTTGACAACAACAGAAATTTTGTATTCAATAAAGGAGCAATATTTGCTAATATTATTCTGGCAGATGAGATAAACCGAACACCTCCTAAAACACAGTCGGCATTATTGGAAGCGATGCAGGAATATTCTGTCACTGTTGCAGGTCATTCTTATATCTTAGAAAAACCATTCTTTGTACTTGCCACACAAAACCCGATTGAACAAGAAGGTACATATCCGCTACCTGAAGCGCAATTAGACCGTTTTATGTTTAATCTTATTCTTGATTACCCCGATTATGCGTCTGAAGTGGCAATTGTTAAAAATACCACCTCTGGTATTACAACAAATTTAAATTCGATCCTGAACGCAGAAAAAATTCTGGAATATCAAAAACTGGTACGTAAAGTGCCTGTTCCGGACAATGTAATTGAATATGCTGTTAAACTTGTGCATAAAACGCGTAAAGACGGTGCTGACGCGCACGAATGGACAAAGAAATACCTTGATTGGGGTGCAGGTCCAAGAGCCTCACAGAACCTTATTATTGCAGCCAAATGCACCGCTATCCTAAACGGAAAATATTCTCCGGATATTGAAGATGTACAAGCCATTGCTTTACCTGTACTGCGTCATAGAATTGTGCGCAATTTTAAAGCTGAAGCAGAAGGCATCACAACAGATGATATTATTAAGAAGTTGCTGTAATAGCTGAATGCCAAAGGCTTAAAATAAATGGGAAGAGATATAATTACACCAATGATTATACTTCTTCCCATTTTAATTCCCGGAACTTAACCCTCAAATATAGATTGCTGCAATGGGTGTTGAAATCGAGCGTAAATTTTTAGTGAACCATACCAAATGGAACGCCTTGAATAAACCTGATCCGGATTATTTTATTCAAGGATACCTTCACAGTGATTTAACGAAAACGATTCGTATACGCGCGACAAAAGAAAATGGCTTTATAACTATTAAAGGCAAAAGCAGCGCAAACGGTCTGGCTCGTAGCGAATTTGAATACGAAATTCCCAAAACAGAAGCCCTTGAATTGCTATCAAACTTTACAGATAAAGTACTGGAAAAACATCGCTATGAAATCTTATTCGAAGGGGATATCTGGGAAGTTGATGTGTTTGAAGGAGACAACGCCGGACTAATTGTTGCAGAGATCGAACTTGAAAGTGAAGATCAATCTTTCATAAAACCCGATTGGATCACGGAGGAAGTTACAGGAGATTTACGGTATTTTAATTCTTTCTTAATAAATCAACCTTTTCAGAAGTGGTAATTTATTAAGCCTACTCTTCCAGCACGCGCACTTCTGTTCTTCTATTCTTAGCTTTGTTTGCTACAGTTGTGTTAGGCACAATAGGTTTATATTCTCCATAACCTTTTGCCTGCACGCGCTTCGGATTGAGCCCTTTATCGATCAGGTACTGCATAACAGCTTCTGCACGATGCTGAGACAGTGTCAAATTTTTCTGCGCATCACCGTCACTATCTGTATGCCCTGCAATTTCAATATGCATACTTGGATTTAGTGTCAGGCTATTATAAAGATTATCAATTGCCGGTTCACACTCAGGTTTAATATCCCATTTATCTACATCAAAATATACATTGTCCAGTGTAAATATTCGGGAATAATCACGGATAAGTTTTATCCGGATATCCTGATCGAAGGAATAACGTCCCTTTTCAACAGGAAGTAATAAGGCCTGATTAAAATCGAAATTGGTTCTGTATTTATGAACAACCATCGTGTACGTTTTTCCTTCCGGTAACAACATATAACATTTACCTAGTATATCGCTTTCTCCGTGTCTCGAGAAAGTTTTATCTGTAGAATGTACAGTCAGTTTTGCATGCTCCACGGGTACACTGTCTAAATCCGTTATAGTGAATGTAACCAATACAGAATCTTCCGAAGATTTTAACGTATTAGTAGTTTGAGAATAACCAATACACGATAAGAGAAAGGTTAAAAAAAATACGGCACCTGAAATGTTAGAGTTCATGTTATGATAAAAGTTAATATATCTGGCATTAGCTAAATATACGCTTTTTTAAAAATAAAGTAAACAGTTAAGCACTTCAGTCTTAATCACTTTTTAATTAATCGTGCCATAAAATACCCATCACTACCTTCGGAAGGATAAATAGTTTGTTTTTTCTCTAACTGGAATTGTTTATTGGACTCTAAAAATTTTTCTATTTGACTGTCATTTTCTGAAGGCAATATGCTGCAGGTCGCATATACGAGAACTCCTCCCTGCTTTACCATCACAGAATATCTTTGCAAAATATCCTGCTGAATCTTTACCAACGCATCAATCCGATCTTTACTCAATTTCCATTTGTCATCCGGATTTCGCCTTAATACACCTATGCCACTGCATGGCACATCCAATAAAACATAATCTGCCGTATTTTTTAATGATGCTATTGTACCTTCTTCAATCAGTTTTGTTTTAATAATATTTACTCCGGCACGTATAGCCCTGCGCTCTAATTCTTTTAGTTTGGGTGCTTCTATATCCATAGATATTATTCGCCCCCGATTCTTCATTAATGCTCCAATATGCAAAGACTTGCCTCCTGCGCCAGCACAAGCATCCACAACGTGTGTATTTGGCTTGGGAGAAAGATAATGTGCGATTATCTGAGAGCCTGCATCCTGTATTTCATAACTTCCATTTAAATAGGAGGCCAATCGCTGCATGGGTTTTCGTTCCTGCAACTTCAACGTTTCTGAATATGCGCCAAACGGTTCCGCCTGAATATTTTCTTTCTTTAACTCTTGTATTACCTGAGCTGCATTTCCTTTAAGTGTATTCACGCGAATAAATACATCGGCTTCTTTATTTAAAAATGTCAGCTCTTTTTCCCATTTCGTTTTTCCAAGTTCGTCCAGACACAGATTATCCATCCATTCTTCAATAGAAGCACCGATCACCCGATTCTTCTTTGCTTCTTCTACCCTTCCATCAAAAACTTTCTGATCAAAAATAATCGGCAAAGGCGTTATTAATTCATTTCTATATATTTCAAATAAATATGCCGACAGCACTTTTTCGTAACACTGCGCATCATCAATTGTTGTATCTGCAATAAATAAATACCGTTTCCACCAACGCACAATTGTATATATAGTATTTGCTATAAATCGTCTATCTCTGGATCCCCACTTAGGATTACTCTGCAATAGATTCCGTACTGTATCATCCGCATACGCACCTTCTGAAAACACTTTTTTCAAAGACTGTATAATTGAAAGAATATTATTCTGGTGCAGTTTCATGAATAAATGACAGGAATACAGATTAACGGAGAAAGAATTAAAATTCCATCCCAAAGTATCATACTTGAAGTGACGGTTACGATATTTTTAATTCGAATGAAAAATATTAGTGCACTAAGCTGTAAGAGCGTTGCCAGCTTAAATAAAATATGTACATCAATAAATATTAATTGAAGAAAAATAATGCATGCAAACAGGTTGCAATATAATGTGAGGTTTGTATAGCCAATAGTCTTGTCTGACAAGTAATTGTTTTTAATGCCATTCTTTTCTGTATATAAATCTCTGTACTCAAATAATTGTGTTATAAATGCGAATAAACAAAAACGCACTCCTATAAATAAGAGCGCATCTGATTGGGATAATAATCCAAAATCACTTCTTGTCAATGGAAGTATACTTGTTATAATTGTCCAGACAATAGCTAACACGATACTTTTAATAAACGTATAATTGGGAATAGTTTTTATGTTTTTCTTATTTACCCGAACGATGTAATTTTCATAAAAAAGCCACAAACATCCTGTACAAAGCAATACGATCCATTGATACAAAGAAAAATGATTTATGCATATATACATGCTCCAAACAAGCCCTGCTGCTGCTGTACAAGCTACTGAAACATAATGTTTCCTTGCCCAGTTTGTTAGTTCTGTTGTTTTCTTTTTAGAATATATGGCGAATAATGTATGCGCATTATATGTAAATAATGTAGCCGCCGCAGAAAAAAAAGAGAACGGGTAATTTTCTAAGGGAATTGAAAAGAAAAGAACACATTCTATAGTCAGTAGAAAAGCAATTAATGCCAGCCATAAATGAAGATATAGAATATATTTGATCATATGCGGATAAAAAAAGAGTGGCGCCAATCAGCGCCACTCTTTATATCTAGTCTGTAACAAATCAATTGTTTAGCGCTTCTGCACCACCAACGATCTCTAAAATCTCTTTTGTAATTGCAGCCTGACGGGAACGGTTGTAGGTCAGTTTTAATGCCTTTAACATTTCTTTAGCATTCTCCGTTGCCTTATCCATTGCTGTCATACGAGCCCCGTGTTCAGAAGCATTTGATTCCAACAAATATTTATAGAATTGCACCTTTAATGACTTAGGAATTAATTCTTTTACTATTTCTTCTTTAGATGGTTCAAATATAAAGTCAACTTCTGTATCTGATTTAGCTACTGCAGACAAATCCTGACTTTTGATCGGCAAGAATTGTTCCGTACGAATAATCTGCGTTGCAACATTTTTGAATTCATTATAAATCACTTCAACACGATCATACGTTCCTTTCAAAAATGCATTCATTATATATTCTGAAACGCCTTTTGCTGTATCAAAATTCAGATCCAGAAACAATCCCTGGTAATCTAAATTTGTATTTTCGCCACGTTTAGTGATTGCTTCAGCACCTTTTTTACCGATGCAAAGAAAGTCTACCTTTTTTGCACTTGATAATTCGGGATATTTTTCTGCAACTAATGCTGCAGATGCTTTAACAATGTTAGCATTGAATGCACCTGCCAAACCTCTGTCAGAAGTAACAACAACAACCAAAACACGATTTAATTCTCTTTCTTCTGAATAGATATTGTCTGACACATCGTCAAGTGATGCAGCAATATTATGAAGAATACCGTTTAGCTTTTCAGCATACGGACGAATCTTCATCGCTCTATCCTGAGCTCTTCTCAACTTCGCAGCTGAAACCATTTTCATGGCTTTCGTAATCTGCTGCGTAGAATTTACAGAAGCTATTCGGTTACGTACCTCTTTTAAGCTAGGCATAAATTATTTAGAATATTTAACAGCAACTTCTTTTGCTACTTTTTTTAATACTTCAGTAACTGCATCATCGATTTTTCCAGACTTGATTTCCTTCAACGTGTCTTTGTATGAAGTTCTAAGTACAGTTAAGAAATCTTTTTCGAAATCACGAACCTTATTCACCAATACGCTATCCATGAAACCATTTGTAGAAACATAGATTGTTGCTACTTGTTCTTCAACAGATACCGGCGAGAATGCAGGTTGTTTTAATATCTCAAGGTTTCTTCTGCCGCGTTCAATAGTCAATTTAGTAGAAGCATCAAGATCTGAACCGAATTTAGCAAATGCTTCTAATTCTCTGAATTGAGCCTGATCCAACTTCAATGTACCAGCTACTTTTTTCATTGATTTGATCTGAGCATTACCACCTACACGAGATACAGAGATACCTACGTTGATAGCAGGACGAACACCGGAGTTAAACAAGTTAATCTCTAAGAAGATCTGTCCATCTGTAATTGAAATTACGTTTGTAGGAATATATGCAGAAACGTCGCCCGCTTGTGTTTCAATGATAGGAAGAGCTGTTAACGAACCTCCTCCTTTAACAACACCTTTTAAAGATTCCGGTAAGTCATTCATTGCTGCTGCAATAGCATCAGACTTGTTGATTTTAGCAGCTCTTTCAAGTAAACGGCTGTGCAAGTAGAATACATCTCCCGGATATGCTTCACGTCCCGGAGGTCTTCTTAATAAAAGAGATACTTCACGGTAAGCCACTGCTTGTTTAGACAAATCATCATAAACAACTAATGCCGGACGACCCGTATCACGGAAGTATTCGCCAATAGCTGCACCTGTAAACGGAGCAAAATATTGCATCGGTGCAGGATCTGAAGCAGTTGCTGCAACAACAACTGTATAAGCCATCGCACCATATTTTTCAAGCGTACCAACAATACCTGCAATTGTAGATGCTTTCTGACCACATGCTACATAAATACAGAATACCGGCTCGCCTCTGTCGTAAAATTCTTTTTGATTAATGATCGCATCTAATGCAACTGTAGTTTTACCAGTCTGACGATCACCAATAATTAATTCACGTTGACCACGACCGATAGGAATCATTGCATCAACGGCTTTAATACCTGTTTGTAACGGCTCTGTTACAGGCTGACGGTAAATTACCCCTGGAGCTTTACGTTCCATTGGCATTTTATATAATTCACCTGTAATTGGTCCTTTACCATCAATCGGATTACCAAGCGTATCTACAACACGACCCAACATGCCTTCGCCTACATTAACGAATGCGATTTGTTTCGTTCTTTTAACTGTAGAACCTTCTTTGATACCACTGTATTCACCTAATAAAACGGCACCTACGTTATCTTCTTCAAGATTCAATACCATTCCTTTTAAGCCCCCTTCGAATTCCAATAATTCTCCAGCTTGAGCCTTGGTAAGGCCGTAAATACGAGCAACACCATCACCCACTTGAAGAACAGTACCTACTTCTTCTAATTGAGCTTCGGTTAAGGAATTGGATAACTGCTGTCTTAATACCGCAGATACCTCATCAGGTCTAACGTCTAGCATATATGATAATACTTAGTAATTTATAACTTGTTCTGTAAACTTATTCTTAATCGTATGCAGTTTTGCGCGAACAGACTCATCAATTTGCTGATCATCCATTCTCAACACAAACCCGCCTAATATTGATTCATCTATCTTTTCAATCAACTCCACTGTTTTGGCTTTTGATGAAAGTATAGATTTGAAATTTGCACGTTGATCATCTGTAATCGGTTGAGTTGTTGTTACCTCAACCAACTTAATGCCCATCTTCTCACGATATTGTTTCTGAAATTCAGAAGAGATTTCAAAAACAAGTGCCTCTCTATGTTTTTTAGTAAGTAGTGTCAATAGAGACATTGTGAACGCATTCACCTTACTTTCAAATAATGCTTTTAAAATGGCACTTTTTTTATCCCCTTGAACAATCGGATTTTTCATAACAGAGGCTAATTCATGATTCTGTTTAAACACAGATTCAATACCTTGCATGTCACTATTAACCTGATCTAAAACTCCTTTCTCCGCTGCAAGATCAACCAGCGATTTTGCATATCTGTATGCTACTCTCGTTTCTTTCATGATGAATGATTAGTTCAGGTTGACTTCTTTAATATACTCGCTAACCAGTTTTTTCTGTTCTTCCGCATTGTTAAGCTCTTTGCGCAAGATTTTTTCAGCGATCTCAACAGCTAGCGTCGCTGCATAATTTTTAACGTCATGTAGTGCGGCATTCTTTTCTGTTTGAATTGAAACGCGTGCAGCCTCCATTAAACGATTACCTTCTGTAGTTGCTTTTACACGTGCATCATCCATCATAGTCGTAGCAGCCTTATGTGCATCAGCCAGAATTTTATCGCGTTCTACTCTTGCTTCAGCTAATAAAGCCTCATTCTTGGCCTGTAATTGCTGAATATCTGCACGAGCTTTGTCTGCTGCTGATAATGCATCTGTAATTGAATCTTCACGCTCTTTCAAAGCGTTCATGATCGGGCCCCAAGCAAATTTTGACAATATGAACAATGTAATCAGGAAGATTACTGTCTGCCAAAAGAATAGACCTAAG
>Ga0210389_10004376_pt1 | contig 10994 bp, 6 predicted proteins | sample IncBWH28OmetaG_FD_160127 | JGI IMG/M metagenome (GOLD analysis project Ga0210389, IMG submission 160127) | Forest soil microbial communities from Barre Woods Harvard Forest LTER site, Petersham, Massachusetts, United States - Inc-BW-H-28-O ... | reverse complement strand
TCGTGTTCGCCGTCCTGCTGTTTCCGGCCGATCCGCTCAGGGTGTTGCGCAGGGCGCGCGTCGGCGTGCTGCGCGTCCTGCAATCGGTCCTGACGGGCACGGGGGAACTCGCCGCCGGACGCAGGGCGCCGCCGCCGGACTGGCCGCTGTCGGCCGTCGATCGGGTGCACGGGCAGCTGGGCGGGCTCATGCAGGCCCGCGCCACCGCGCGCCAGGCGGTGCGGATTTCGCCGCGGCGGTGGAACATGCGCGATTCCGTATACGCCGCCGATCACCAGGCGATACACGTGGCCCTGCTGGCCGGCTCGGTATTGGAGCTGGCCCGTGCCGTAGCGCCCACCGTCGATGGCTGCTGCCACCGGCTGCCGCACCCGGTGCAGGCCGTGCTCGTCGACCTCGCGACGGCAACCGCCCTCGCCGAGTCCGATCCCGCCGGGGCGTCCGCATACACCGCGGCCGCGCGCCGCCATGCCTCGCAGCTGGAATCCGAAGCCCGTGAGCGAAACGAGGTGGTGCTCGCCGATGTCGCCCGGGCCTGCGTCGACGATCTACAGCGGGTGATAGACCTGCGCCAGCCGTGACCGCTGCGGCCGGCTCACAACGAGCCGGCCAGGAACTCCTGAACGAGTTTCCTGGGCGCCTGCGTCATCCACGCCTCGGTGATCAGCTCCACGAGGTCAGGGACTTCGATCTCGGCCAGCCTGATCAGTACCGCCGGATAGCCGTCGAAATGTGGGGTGGTGAAATACACCTTCGGCTCGTCGGCGATCAACGCGAACTTGACGCCCTCGTCGGACACCCGGACGCCGAGGATGTCACCCTCCGGCGGCTCGACGCCGCGCTGCGCCAGCGCTTCGCGATCCGACAGCCGCAGTGGCCGCTCCCACGCCAGCAACTTCTTGCCGACCCGCCAGTCGTGCGCGGTCGGCTCCGAGGTGAGCGCCAGCTCACCGACGACGCGGGCGACGTCGTTCCACGTGGCCACGTCTCGATTGTGCTCCGGCTATGGCGCGCGTGGCCCCTTATCGGCAAACGATGAGGAACTTGGGCCGGCGTGAACCCACCGGATCATCCCGTTTGTGGTGTGATCAGCCGGTCGGATCCCGACGTGAGGAGGTAGCTCTTGTCAGAAGGTGTGTCAGCAGCGCAGGCCCCCGCCGCACGCCGCCATCGGGTCACCCACCGCACCAAGTACCGCTACTCGGACACCGTGACCAGCTCGTATGGCCGCGGTTTCCTCACGCCGCGGGACTCGCTGCGGCAGCGGTGCATCGCTCACCGGCTGATCGTCGACCCGGCGCCCGCCGACAGCTCCACCAGCCAGGACATCTACGGCAACATCAGCTCTTATTTCCACGTCACCCAGCCGCACCGCACCCTCACGGTCACCAGCGACTCCATTGTCGACGTGTATCCACCGGGTCCCGGGCTGCACACCAGCGGGCCGGCGATAGAACCGTGGGAGGCCGCCCGCCCGACCGGGCGCCGGGGAGCGCTCGCGGCCGAGTTCGCGCTGGACTTGAATCCACCGGAAATCACCGATGAGGTGCGCGACTACGCGGCCCCCAGCTTCGTCCCGGAGCGCCCGCTGATCGACGTGTTGCGCGATCTCGCGTCGCGGATTTTCACCGACTTCACCTACCGCTCGGGATCCACGACGGTGTCCACCGGAGTCAATGAGGTTCTGCTGGCCCGGGAAGGGGTATGCCAGGACTTCGCGAGGCTGGCGATCGCCTGCCTGCGAGCCAACGGCTTGGCGGCCAGCTACGTGTCCGGTTATCTGGCCACCGACCCGCCACCGGGAAAGGATCGAATGTTCGGTATCGACGCCACCCATGCCTGGGCGGCGGTGTGGACCCCGCAGGAGTCCGGCCAGTTCGCATGGCTCGGGTTGGACCCCACCAATGACCAGATGGTCGACCAGCGCTACATCATCGTGGGCCGCGGGCGCGACTATGCGGACGTGCCGCCGCTGCGCGGCATCATCTACACCAACTCCGAACACAGCGTGATCGATGTCGCCGTCGACGTGGTGCCCTACTCGGACGCAGAAGGCGATTTCCTGCATGCGTGACTTCCACTGCCCCAACTGCGGGCAGCGCCTGGCGTTCGAGAACTCGGCGTGCCTGTCCTGCGGCAGCACGCTGGGGTTTTCCCTCGAGCAGATGGCCTTGCTGGTGATCGCCAAGGGCGGCAGGGAGGACCACGCCGGCGCGGTGGACGCCGACGACTATCAATTGTGCGCCAACCTATATCTCGCGGAATGCAATTGGATCATCCCCAAGAATCACCCCGGCAGGCTGTGCACGTCGTGCGCGCTCACGCTGGAACGGCCCCACGACGCCGACACCGAGGGTCTGGCCGCCTTCGCCCGCGCCGAGGCGGCCAAGCGGCGGCTGATCGCCGAGCTGCACGAGCTGAAGTTGCCGATCGTGGGGCGTGACCGCGATCCGGACTACGGGCTGGGCTTCCGCCTGCTGTCCAGCGCGCACGAGGAAGTACTGACCGGCCACGACAATGGCGTCATCACGCTGGACCTGGCCGAGGGCGACGACGTCCACCGCGAGCAGCTACGCGTCGAGATGGACGAGCCGTACCGGACCCTGCTGGGGCACTTCCGGCACGAGGTCGGCCACTACTACTTCTACCGGCTGATCAGCCCGTCGAGCGAGTACCTGGCCGGATTCAAGGAGCTGTTCGGCGATCCCGACGTCGACTACTCCGCGGCGCTGGACCGCCATTACCGCGACGGCGCGCCGGACGGTTGGCAGAAAAGCTTCGTGTCGTCGTATGCGACCATGCACCCCGCCGAGGATTGGGCCGAGACGTTCGCCCATTACCTGCACATCCGCGACACGCTGGACACCTCGGCCTGGTGTGGTCTGGCGCCGGCGTCGGCCACTTTCGACCGTCCGGCGTTGGGGCCCAGCGCTTTTCCCACCATCATCGAGATGTGGCTGCCGTTGTCGTGGTCGCTGAACATGGTGAGCCGGTCGATGGGCCGCGACGACATGTACCCCTTCGTGCTGCCCGCGGCGGTTCTGAACAAGATGCAGTTCATCCACACCGTGATCGACGAGGTGAGCGGCTAAGCCGGCATCACCCGGCGTTCGTCGGGACCCCACAGCGGCTGCATGCCGCCGGGCAACGCCAACTGCGTCGCGGTGATGACCTCAGCCAGGTCGCGCAGCTCGACGTGGATCGCATCGAGCAGTTCCGCCAACTTCGCGCGCCGTGCCCCGCCGCTCGGGGAGGCGGAAACCGCTTCCAGCTCACCGGGATGCGACCGGCGCACCAGTGTGTTGATCTCGTCCACCAACCGCTCCGGACGCGACGACCCCGACGAGCCGGGGAGGTCCTTGAGGTCGGACCGCAGCCGCTCCAGCTGGTAGAGCAACGACCGCGGGTTCTCGGCGTCGAAGAGCATCAGCTCGGCCACGGCGGCGACGCTGACCTTGCCCACGGTGCGGCGCCGGTAGATGACCGACGATTCACACGCCACCAGCGCCGCCTCGATGATCGCCTGCTCGGCGGCGGCGCTGTGCACATCGGTCAGCGTGGCCCGCAACAGCGCGGTCAGCCACAGGGCGCGCTCGATGCGTTTGCCGATGTCCATCATCGTCCAGCCCACGTCGCGCACCATCGACTCGCCGGCCACCCCCGACAACGTCAGCATCCCCGACAGTGTCTGCGCCTGAGCCGACGCGAGCAGCACGTCGGCTTCGGCGAGCGAGTCCGGCGGTTCGGAATCCAACCCGATCGCGCGCTCCACCCCGGCGAGCACCATCCACGTGTCGTTGGACAGTTGGTCGCGCACCGCCCGGGCGGCCAGTGCCAGCCCGTCCACCGACTGGACAAGGGATCCCGGCCGACTGGGGTCCACGGTCAATGACCACAGCGTCGAGGGGGCGACGGCAATCATCTCGGCCTGGTCGCCGTCGACCCCGGTGTCGGTCCCGGTGATCCGGCCGAGCGCGGCCATCAGCACCGGGACGCATTCGCTTTCTTCGGTGTCCTGATGGTGCCGGTAGACGTGGAAGCGGTCGCGGGCGACGATCAGCAACCGCGCCATCCCTTCGGCGCGCTCGCTGTAGCGCCCCATCCAGAACAGGTCGGACAGCACACGCGGCGAGCTGACCCCCCAGGTGCCGGCGCCGGTCTTCGCCGGAGCCGCGACGGCCGCCTCCACCGACGGAACCGTGACCGTCTCGGCTCGCGCGCGCGCCGTCGGCCGCACCCAGACGTCCTTTGCGGCAACGGTTTTCAGTGTGTACGCGGCGGGCCCGGGCGCCAGCACGTAGCCGACGCCACCGATCATCGGCGCGAAGCCGCTGCGTTGGGCGACCGTGAACAGTCGCATACCGACCCCGGCGGACGACAACACAGCGCCGTGGTCGGTGGGCGCCGACGAGAATTGCGGCAATTCCTGGCCGACCCAGTGCCACGGCATGTGCTCGATCTGCGCTGCCAGCTCCGTCAGCTGCGCGGACGAAAGTGTCGGTCCGACAAGGGTATTCTCGCCGACGGTGGACTTGATCAGCAGCGACGAGAGATTGGCCAGCAGGTGCGACCGTTCGCTGGCGATGCCACCCCAGTACACCGGCGCGGAATGCAGCAACGGGGCTTCGCCCAGCAGCCGCTTGGCCAGCTCGGGCAGAAAGCGCAGCAGCCCAGGGCTTTCCAGGATGCCACTGCCCAGCGTGTTGACGACGGTCACCGTCCCGCGTCGCTGTGCCTCCACCAGACCGACGACGCCGAGCCGCGAATCGGCGCGCAGATCCAGCGGGTCGGTGTATTCCGCGTCGACCCGCCGCAGCACCACGTCAACGCGTTTCAGGGTGCCCAGCGAGCGCATCCACAGCTTGCCGTCGCGCACCACCAAATCGGCGCTTTCCACCAGCGGAAAGCCCAGCAGGGTGGCCAGATACGCCTGATCGAAGGCGGTCTCCGAGTAGATGCCCGGGCTGAGCACCACCACGACGGGGTCTTGGGCGACGTCGGGTGCCGCGTCGATGAGCGCCAGCCGCAACATCTGCGCGAACGGTGTCGTGGGTCGCGGCGCGATGCGTTCGTAGAGGTCTGGAATCGAGTGCGCCACCACGCGTCTGTCGGCCAGCGCATAGCCGGCGCCCGAGGGCGCCTGCGTCCAGTCGGCGTTGACCTGAAAGCTGCCGTCGGACAGCCGGCTGAGATCACAGGCATGCATGAAAAGTTGGTGGTGGCCGGGGATCTCGATGCCGTTGGCGGCGCGCACGTATCCGGGGTGGGCGAACACCAGCTCCGGTGGTAACACGCCTTCGGTCAGCAGGGTGCGCCGCCCGTACAGATCGGTGAGCACGGCGTCGAGCAGCCGCGACCGCTGCACCAGCCCCGTCTCGAGCATGTCCCAGTCGGCCGCGGACACCACGATCGGCAGGGTGTCCAGGCTCCAGGGCCGCGGCTCCACCCCGTGTCCGCCGATGGCTTCGTCGCGGTCCGAATCGACCTCGGTGTAGGTGATGCCGTCGTTGTCGATCAGGCTGTCCACCACCGCGCGCAGCCGGTCCAGCCCGGCCCTGCCGCGCTCGGCGACGGCGTCGGCCAGCTCACCCCATGCCGGCCGCACGTTTCCTTCCCGGTCGACGAATTCGTCGTACCCGGTTCCCGGGCCGTGACGCAGGTCGAACAGCGCTTCCTGGGCCCGCGCGGTCCGGTACCCGGCCAACAGCCGGTCGGTGTCATAAGCGCCCCCGGCAATACCGGGAGCCGCCGTCGCCTCACTCATGCCGAGTGCCATTGCCGCGCAATCGTGGACACCATTACCGCTGCACGGTACGCACGCGACGCAGGTCGAGAATGCCAGGCGCGCCGACGTCGGTGAATATCCTGGCCTGCCTTTCCCGGATGACGGCCAGGTCGAGCTTGCCCGGGGTGAATCCGGTCGCTTCGAAGCGGCGAGCCCGGCGCGACTCGGCCGCCACGGCATTGACGGGCGGCTCGTCGTAGGCCATGCCGCCCGGGTGCGCGACGTGGTAGGTGCAGCCGCCGCGCGACGTTCCGGAGGTGAGGTCGATCAGCTCGAACCGCAGGGGCACATCGGTGGTGATGGTCGGGTGCAGCGCGCTGGGTGGCTGCCAGGCCTTGAACCGGACACCACCCACGTGGATGTCGGGATTGTCGGTGGCCAGCAACGGCACCGGGTAGCCGTTGACCGTCACCACGTAGCGGTGGCGATCGGCCCCGATGATGCGGATCTGGATGCGTTCGACCGACGAGTCGACGTAGCGGGCGGTGCCGGTGGCGCTGGCTTCCTCGCCGAGGGTTTTCCACGGTTCGATCGCCCCGCGCAGCTCGATCTCCACGCCGTCGAACACGGCGGTGCCGATGCGCGGGAAGCGGAACTCGGTGAACGGGTCCAGCCAGCTGGTCTCGAATGGGATACCGTGCGCCCTCAGGTCGGCGGCCACGTCGGCGATGTCATGAATCAAGAAGTGCGGCAACAGGTATCGCCCGTGCAGGTTGGCGCCGTGGCGGATCAGCGGGGCGCGCAGTGGTTCGTCCCAGAACCACGCGACCAAAGAGCGCACCAGCAGCGACTGGACCATCGCCATGCGCAGATGCGGTGGCATCTCGAAGCCGCGCAGCTCGAGCAGGCCGAGCCTGCCGCGGGGGCTGTCGGGGCTGTAGAGCTTGTCGATGCAGAACTCGGCGCGATGGGTGTTGCCGGTGATATCGGTGAGCAGGTGCCGCAGCGCGCGGTCGGTCACCCAGGGTTTGGGCGCGCCCCCCGCCGACAGCCGGGCGATCTCGGCGAACGCGATCTCCAGCTCGTAGAGGGCGTCGGAGCCGCCCTCGTCGACCCGCGGTGCCTGCGACGTGGTGCCGACGAATCGCCCGGCGAACAAATAGGACAACGACGGGTGCCGCTGCCAGTAGGTCAGCAGCGACACCAGCAGGTCGGGACGGCGCAATAGCGGTGAATCCGCGGGGGTGACGCCGCCCAGCGTGATGTGGTTGCCACCGCCGGTGCCCCCGTGTGTGCCGTCGATATCGAACGACTCCGTTGATAACCGAGCGAGGCGAGCCTGTCCGTAAAGCGTTTCCAGCAGCTGTGTCTGTTCGGCGAAGCTGGCGGTGGGCGCCACGTTGACTTCGATGACGCCCGGGTCGGGGGTGATCGTCGTCGATGTCAGCCGCGGGTCCGGCGGTGGCCCGTAGCCCTCGATGACGACAGGGCAATCGGCTTTGGCCGCCGCGGCCTCCACCCGCCCGATGAGGTCGACGAAGTGGTCGAGCGCCTCGGTGGGCGGAATGAAGATGTACAGCAGCCCACCGCGCACCTCGGCGACCAGCGCGGTCGGCGGCGCCGTCTCGGAGTCGGTCACCACCGCATCGCTCGCGGCGGGCTCCGCCGCCAGCTCGCTCCCCACGGTCAGGGGGTCGGCGTCGAGCGACGCTCTTGGCGGCTGCCAGCTGATCGAACTCAACGGCAGCCGCAGACCCGCGGGGGAATCGCCCTCGATCAGCACGATGCGGCCCCGGCGCAGCCGCCAGTTGGCGCTGGCCCAGCCCAGCTCGTCGTCGCGACGATGCAGCGGCAGCACGAAAGCGGCCGGGGCGGAGGTGGATTCGTCGAGGCGTGCCAGCAGCGCGGCGCGCCCTGCCTCGCTATCCGAGTGGGTGTCGGAGCCAGCTTCAGGGCCGAGGTCGTCGCTGGGTTCCACCGGGTCGCCGGCGGGCGTCCGAACCTTGGCCGCCAGCCGGGACAACGGGTCCTCGTAGGCCTGCCGCACCTGCGAGAGCGGCAGCCCCAGATCGTCGGCGATCCCGGCGAGCACCTGGTAGGCCGAACCGTCATCGACCGGCGCCAGCGGGACGAGCTCGGTGGCCCAGGGGTCGGCCAGCAGGGTGTCGTCGGTCCACAGCGGCCGCCCGTCGGTGCGCCAGTAGAGCGCAATCTGCCAGCGCGGCAACGGTTCTCCCGGATACCAACGGCCCTGGCTGCGCTGGATCAGCCCCTGTGGGGCCCAGACCGATTTCAGGCGCATGGCCAGGTCGGATGCCCGCTGTCGCTTGTGCGGGCCGTCGGCGGCGGTCGTCCACTCCTCGTCGGTCTGGTTGTCCACGGACACGAACGTCGGCTCGCCACCGACGGTCAGCCGGACGTCGGCGGCGTTCAGTCGCTCGTCGACGCGTCGGCCGACGCCGCAGATTGTCGCCCACACCTGGTCGGTGTAGGGCAGCGTGACGCGCGGATCCTCGTGCACGCGGGTGACGGTGTTGGAGAACTCCAGCACCGACTCGCAGGGTTCGGTGCCGCCGGTGATGGGCGCCGCCGTCGAGGGGTGCGGCGTGGCCGCGAGCGGGATGTGGCCCTCGCCGGCGAACAGCCCCGACGTCGGGTCCAACCCGATCCAGCCCGCGCCGGGGATGTACACCTCGGTCCACGCGTGCAGGTCGGTGAAGTCGGCGGCGGGTCCCGAGGGGCCGTCGAGCGCCTCGACGTCGGACGCCAGCTGCACCAGGTAGCCGGACACGAACCGGGCGGCCAGCCCGAACTGGCGCAGGATCGACACCAGCAGCCAGGCCGAGTCCCGGCACGATCCGACGCCGGCGCGCAACGTGAAGTCCGGCGTCTGGACGCCGGGCTCCATCCGCAGGCTGTAGGTGACGTCGGCGTTGATGGCGCGGTTGAGTGAGACCAGGAAGTCGATGGTGCGGGTGCCTTCCGGCACCGTGAAGTTGCGCAGCCACGCCTGCACGAGCTCGCCGGGCCCCGAACCTTCGGCGTCTTCGTCGACGGGTCGCAGGTACGGCCGCAGGTCGTCGGCCATCTCCTTGGGGTAGATCAGCCCGCCCGCCGGCCATATCTCGGCCCAGTCCTCGATGAAGAAGTCGAACGGGTTGACCACCTTGAGGTCGGCGATCAGCCCCACGGTGATGGTCAGCCGGTTCATCTGGCCGGGAAACACCAGCCGGGCCAGGAAGTTGCCCACGGCGTCCTGTTGCCAGTTGATGAAATGTTCGCTTGGCTCGACGCGCAGCGAGTAGGCCTCGATAGCTGTGCGCGAATGGGGCGCCGGGCGCAGCCGCACGACGTGCGGGTAAACCCGAACCAGCCGGTCAAAGACGTAGCTGGTGCGGTGCTCCAGCGCAACTTTGATGCTCATCCGCTGATCTCATCACAAGCACCACAACCCCGCAGCGCAGCGCAATTAGGCGGAGGGCGGCGATTTCAGACGTGCAAAGGCCCGAGCGCCGTTGCGGCGCTCGGGCCTTTAGCCACGGGCGGGCGCTATCCGGTGTAGGGGCCGGGCGGGGGTGCCGGTGGGTAACCGGGCTGCTCGAGCGCGACGACCTGGCCGCCGGAGAGCTTGCGGTAGGTGTAGGTCAGGACGAGCAGCGCGACGGGGAGCCCGACGAGCAGCCCGACCAGGCACAGCAGTTCGCCGACGAGGACAGCTGCGATCTGCACCAGCCACGACAGCAGCGCGCCGCCGACGTTGGACCTGGTCGTGGCGAAGCTGGCCTTGATGGAGTCGATCGGCGACAGGGATCGGTCGACGACGAACGGGATGGCGAACATCGCGAGGAAGCCGAAGACGATCCCGGGGATGACGCAGAGGAGCGTTCCGATCCAGGTGCCGATGCCAACCAGCAGGGCGGCCAGGATCACTCCACCCAGGTTGCGCGGCTTGAAGAACGATCCGATCGTGACCGGCTTGCCGTCCGCCAGATCGAGCGCGCCTGACAGCAATCCTGCGTGCATGACGACCGCGACCAGGAAGATCAGGATGTAGCCGACGACCATGACGGCGATCGAGGCGGTGCCAAGCGTGACGCTGGTGCTGGCGCTGGTCTGGCCGTAGGCGTCGGTGTAGGTGGTGCTCGATTGCTCGCCGAGGGCCGCGGGCAGGAAGCTGGTGAGGCCGCCGACGATACCCAGGATCAGGCCGTAGATCAGCACCGGAACCACGAGCGCCGCCGCGTTGGAGGTGAACTTCCCCCACGCCCAGCGGAACGCGTCACCGACGCTGAACGCCGCCGGGGGCGGGCCACCGGGGCCACCGGGACCGCCGGGACCACCAAAGCCACCGGGACGGCCGGGGCCTCCGGGACCATAGCCGGGCGGCGGCCCGTAGCCAGGTGGGGGCGCGCCGTAGCCGCCGGGCGGACCGGGAGGCGGCGGAGGCGGAGGTGCGCCGTAACCGTGCGGCGGGCCGGGCGGCGGGGCGTACCCGGGCGGCGGGCCGTAACCCGGTGCCGAGGGAGGTGGCGGGGGAGGGGGAGCGCCATAGCCGGGCGGTGGCGGGTAGCCCGGAGGGTTCTGATTTCCCCTGTGCGGGTCGGGCGGGCTGCCTGGATACTCGGGAGGCTGGCTCATATCCGTCCTAGCTGTCGGATTGACTCTGTGGGCACGCGCGCACGGAACTTGGCAAACCGGAACTTAGCAAATAAGTGGCCAGGGCGCGCGCATTGGTGGCGCCGCATCCCGGTCGGCGCGTCCTGTCGCCCCGACGTGGTATGCCTAAACCCGTGTCCGACGGTCTGTTTGACGTCCCCGGCCCACCGCAGACAACGAACCATGACCTGGGCGTGTCGGCCGGTGCGCCGCTGGCCGTCCGGATGCGTCCGGCATCGTTGGACGAGGTGGTCGGGCAACGCCACCTGCTGGCACCCCGATCCCCGCTGCGCCGCCTGGTCGAGGGCTCCGGCGTGGCGTCGGTCATCCTGTACGGCCCGCCGGGCAGCGGAAAAACCACCCTCGCCGCGTTGATCTCACAGGCGACCGGCCGCCGGTTCGAGGCGCTCTCCGCGTTATCGGCCGGTGTCAAGGAGGTGCGGGCCGTTATAGACCAGGCCAGGCGGGGCCTGCTGTCCGGCCAGCAGACTGTGTTGTTCATCGACGAGGTGCATCGATTCTCCAAGACCCAGCAGGACGCCCTGCTGTCCGCCGTGGAGAACCGGGTGGTGCTGCTGGTGGCGGCGACCACCGAGAACCCGTCTTTCTCGGT
>Ga0210389_10004375_pt1 | contig 10994 bp, 5 predicted proteins | sample IncBWH28OmetaG_FD_160127 | JGI IMG/M metagenome (GOLD analysis project Ga0210389, IMG submission 160127) | Forest soil microbial communities from Barre Woods Harvard Forest LTER site, Petersham, Massachusetts, United States - Inc-BW-H-28-O ... | reverse complement strand
TGGTGCACTCGCTATGGCAATTCATACCCGGCGAGTTCGACGACTACATCGCGACGCCGAAGGACAATCTCTACCGCTCGATCCATACCGCCGTCATCGGCCCCGGCCTCGAACCGGTCGAGATTCAGATTCGCACGCATGAGATGCATGCCGACTCCGAGCGCGGGGTGGCGGCGCACTGGCGCTACAAGGAAGGCGGCCGCGCCAACCAGGCGTACGAGCGCAAAATCAACGAACTGCGCGCTCTGCTGACACCGGCCGAAAGCACCGGCGCCAGCCGCGATTTTCTTGATCGCGTGCGCGTGGATCTGTTTCAAGACCGCATTTATGTGCTGTCGCCCAAGGGCGAAATCGTTGACGTGCCGGCCGGCGGCACGCCGCTGGATTTTGCCTACCAGGTGCACACGGATCTGGGTCATCGCACTCGCGGCGCCAAGGTCAACGGACGCATGGTAGCGCTCGACTACCGGCTGAAGAACAGCGAAACGGTTGAGATCATCACCGGCAAGACGGCGCAACCCTCGCGCGATTGGCTCTCCGCCCAATCAGGATTCCTGGCAAGCCCGCGCCACCGCAACAAGGTGCGCGCGTGGTTTCGCAAACAGAACGAGTCGCAGAACAAGGTCGAGGACCGCGCGACGCTCGAGCGAGACCTGCATCCCGAGCCCTCCCGCCCGCGCGTCGGCAGCAGCCGGGCACCCGAGATCGAAGTGCAAGGGATCGGCGATCTTTTGTCCACCTACGCGCGCTGCTGCAAACCCGTGCCGCCGGAGCCCATCGTCGGCTACGTCACCGTGGGCCGCGGCGTCAGCATCCACAGCCAGGCGTGCGCCAACCTGGCGCGGCTCAAGGTAAAGTCGCCCGCGCGCGTGCTCGCCGTCGATTGGGGCAAGCTGGGCAGAGGCGAATTTCCGGTCGATATCGAGGTGCAGGCCTTTGACCGCCGCGGCTTGGTGCGTGATGTCAGCGCAGCGCTGGCGGACGAGAAAATCAGCATTCGAGGGATGACCACGGTCACGGACAAGCGCGACAAGGTGGCGCATATGCGCATCGGCATTTCGATCTCAGGATTGCCGCAGCTGTCGAAAGTTCTGTCGCGCATCGCGCAGCTGCCGAACATCATCAGCGCCAGGCGAAAGAAATAATCCGGCGGCCCTGGGCCCCGGGGTCAGGGGCCCCCTAGGCTTCCTTATGGCGCGGCTGTATAGGGAATCGAGACGGTTCCCGTTTTGGAGATTCCCGCACTGTTCACGTAGTTGAAGCCAAAAGCCAGGGTACCGGCGGCGGCGGCCGTCGGCGCATAGGTCAGCGAGACCTGGCAAGTTGTGCCGACGCTCACGCTGGCGCAGGTAAAGCTGCTCGCCGGCGCAGTCCAGCCGGGCGGCAGCGCCGAGAGGTCCGCGGACAGGGCGCTCGCGAAGTTGCCGTCATCGGTGTCAAAGGTGACGGTTGCGACATAGCTGCCGCCGGTCACGGCTGCCATCGAAGTAGGATTCACCGTATCGATCACATTGTCATTCGTCGTCGTTTGGTAGGGGATGACAATGGATCCGGTCTTGGACTCGCCGGCATTGTTGAGGTATGCGAAGCCCAGATTCAGAGTGCCGTTATCCACCCCCGTGGGCGCGTAGCTGAGCATGAGCTGGCAGCTGCTGCCGGTGCTCACCGCATCGCACGTGAATGCCCCGGCGGCACTGCTCCATCCGGCAGGCAGCGCGGTCAGGCTGCTCGTGAGCTGCAGCGCGGTGGCGAGGCGGCTGTCGTCGGTGGTGAAGCTGACCGTCACGGGCTGGCCCGGCGAGCCTAGCATCGCCGTGATCTGACCTGAAGGCGATGCGGTGCCGATGACGTTGTCATTGGTGGTCGCGGCGTAGGGTATGTTCACGACGCCGAAATTGGGCATTCCTCCGGCGTCGACATATCCGTAGCGCAGGCTCACCGTACCGGCGGTCAGGGCCGTCGGCGCAAATTTGAGCTGCAGCTGACAACCATTGCCGCTGCTGACGCTCGCGCAGGCGAATGTGTTCGCCGCGCTGCTCCAGCCTGGCGGCAACTTCGCCAGATCGCTCAGCACGCTCAAGCCCGCGGCGCTCTGGCCATCGTCCGTGGTAAAAGTGACGGCCACGGACTGCTGGCCACCCATCTGCACCGCATTGACCTGGCCGGTTGGAGCGACATTGGCGATCACGGTTCCGTTGGCAGTCGTGGCGTAGGGGATGTTGAGCGCGCCGCTTCGCGCGGCGCCGGATCCATCGACGTAACTGTAGTTCAGAGTCAGCGTGCCATTCACGGCCGCGGTCGGCGAAAAGGTCAGCGGCAGCTGGCAGCCGCTGCCGGTGCTCACCACGGTGCACGACAATCCTGCGGCGGTGCTGCTCCAACCTGCAGGCAGGGCATTCAGTCCCGTCACGTTCAACCCCGTCGCCGCATTGCCGTCATCGGTGGTGAACGTGACTTCGAGAGATTGCTTGCCGCCGCCGATCGCCGCATCGACCTCGCCCGTGGGCGAAACGGATGCGACGACGTTGTTCGCCGCCGTCGCCGCGTAGCTGAGCGTCAGGCAGGGACCCGGGGTTCTCGGCAGTCCCGCGTTGTCGACGTAGACGCAGTCGAGGGTCAGCGTGCCCGTTTCGATCGCGGCCGGCGCATAAGTGAGCGTCAGCACACAGCCGCTTCCCGGACCGACAGTGGCGCAGGTGAGACTGCTCGGCGCGCTCCAGCCCGGCGGCAGCGCGCCCAAACTGCCATACACCGAAAATCCCGAGATCGGCAGGCCATCGGTGGAGGTGAAGACAACGCTAATCGTCTGGCTGGCACCGACGGCAACGCTGACCGCACCGGCGGATGCCGTTGCGGAAACCCGGTTGTCGGAGCCGCTGACGCCGCCGCCGCCGGGGCCCGCTTTTGGCGGCGTGACCGGCGGGGTGGGCATCGTTCCGCCGATGCCGGTCGGCGAGATCGTACCGCTTTCGCTGCCATGAGAACTCGAACCGCAGGCGCTTAAAAACGGCAGAGACAGGGCGACGAGAAGCATTCGATGGCCGAGCAGCATTTTTACCCACCTATAGCCCACTGTCGTACAACCGAACGTCTCGGACCGACGACGCCGTTCGAAGCAAGAGGAAGGTATGCCGGGTTGGTCTTAGGCAGGCGTGAACTGCGTCACGGCGGCAAAGTGCGTTCCGCTTATCGTCAAATGAGATTTGCTCACGCGCGCGCAGCGCCGCCGACCACCGCGGCGCGGCGCGGCGCGGCGCTAGCGATTCAGCGCGTCGATGGCCTTCTTGTCGACGGCCAGCGCCGCTTCATGAATCGCCTCGGACAAGGTCGGATGAGCATGAATGGTGCGCTGAATGTCTTCGGTGCTCGCGGAATATTCCATCGCGAGTACCGCTTCAGCGATCAATTCGCCGGCCATCGGTCCGATCACGTGAATGCCGAGCACCTCATCGTCGTCCTTGGCGGAAACAATTTTTGCCATGCCGGCGCCCGCCTCCATCGCGCGCGCTCGGCCGCTGGCGGCAAATGGGAACGTGCCGGTCTTATACGGCCGGCCGCCGGCCTTGACCTGCTCTTCGGTCTGTCCCACCCAGGCAATTTCCGGTGCCGTGTAAATCACATTGGGAATGACCTTGTAATTCACTTCGCCATAGTGGCCGGCAATCAGATCGGCAACCATCGTGCCCTCTTCCTTGCCTTTGTGCGCGAGCATGGGACCGCGCACCACATCGCCGATCGCCCACACAGTGGGCACGCTCGTGTGGCAATGCTCATCGACCTTGATGAAGCCTCGCTCATCGAGCTCGACGCCCGTGCCCTCGGCCAACAGCCCTTCGGTGAAAGGCCGGCGTCCCACGGCGACGATGAGCTTGTCGACTTGTACGGTATGCTCGCCCGAAGCGTCGCTGTAGACGACGTCCACGGCGTTGCCGGAGACCGCCGCGCTCGCGACCTTGGCGCCCAATTTGATGTCGATACCTTGCTTTTTGAAGTGCCGCTGCGCTTCCTTCGCGATCGTTTGGTCGACCATCGGCAGAAACTGCTGCAGGGCTTCGAGCACGACGACTTCGCTGCCCAGCCGGCGCCACACGCTGCCGAGTTCCAGGCCGATGACACCGGCGCCGATGACGCCGAGGCGCGGCGGCACGGCGTCGAATTCCAGTGCATTCCAGGAATCGACGATGTACTTGCCATCATGCGGCACGGATCTCAATCGGATGGGCGTCGAACCGGAGGCAAGGATCACGTTCTTGGCCTCGAGGGTCTTCTCGCTGCCATCCGCCGCTTTGACCACGACTTTGTTTCCCGGCAGCAGTCGCCCATGTCCTTGGATGCCGACCACGCCATTGGCCTTGAACAAGGCGTTGATGCCGTTGGTCATGGTCTTGACCACGGCAGCGCGTCGCTTTTGCATTGCACCCAGGTCGAGCGTGAGCGCACCAAATTGGATGCCGTGCGTCGCAAACTCATCTTTGGCGCGCTGGAACAGCTCCGAGGATTCCAGCAGTGCCTTGGACGGAATGCAGCCCGCATTCAGGCAGGTGCCGCCAAAGGCATAGCTGCCGTCGGTGTTCTGCCACTCATCCACGCAGGCCACCTTCAATTTATTTTGCCCGGCCCGGATCGCGGCCGGATAACCCGCGGGTCCCGCGCCGATGACAATCACATCGTAAGCGTCACTCATATATGCAACACCATGCGCGCCGGGTCCTCCAAACACTGTTTCACCGTCACCAAGAACTGCACCGCTTCACGGCCGTCGATGATGCGGTGATCATAGGTCAGCGCGATGTACATCATCGGCCGCACCACGACCTGACCTTCGATCACCACCGGCCGATCCTGCACCTTGTGCATTCCCAATATGGCGCTCTGCGGCGAATTAACAATGGGCGTCGACAACAGGGAGCCGAAGACCCCGCCATTGGTGATGGTGAAGGTGCCGCCGGTGAGTTCTTCGATGGTGATGGTACCGGCGCGGGCGCGCGAGGCAAAATTTGCAATCGACTTTTCGATGTCCGCAAAAGACAATTGATCGGCGTCGCGCAGCACCGGCACGATCAAGCCGCGGTCGGTCGAAACGGCCACGCCGATATCAAAATATTCGTGATAAACGATGTCATTGCCGTCCACGGAGGCATTCACCGCCGGGAATTTCTTCAGCGCTTCGACGCACGCCTTGGCGAAGAACGACATGAAGCCGAGCTTCACGGAGTATTGTTTTTCGAATTGATCCTTGTAGCGCGCGCGCAATTCGTTGACGGCTCTCAGGTCGACTTCATTGAACGAGGTCAGCAGGGCCTGGGTCGCCTGCGCCTGCACCATGCGCTCCGCGATGCGCGCGCGCAGGCGGGTCATCGGAACGCGCTGCTCGGCCCTGCTTCCGCGGGCACTCGGCGCGGGCACGAATTGCGCCGGCGCCTTGGGCTGTGGGCTGGGGGCGGCTGCCGCGGGACCGGGCGGCGCGGCCTCCTTCGTGGACAGATAGTTCACGACATCGGACTTCGAAACACGGCCGTCGCGGCCCGATCCGGCAACAGTTCTCGGGTCCACCTTGTTTTCTTCCGCCACGCGCTTGGCCGCGGGACTGAGTTTGCCGCCGGCCGATTCGGCCTTGGCGGTCGGTTTCGCGACGCTGTCCTTTGCCGCAACGCTGTCCGTTGCCGCAGCGGTTGCGCCGCTGGATGCCGCCATGATTGCCGGCGCGCTGGCACCCGGGATTGCGGCGGCTCCCTCCTCGATGACGGCCAGGACCTGGCCGCTGGTCACGGTGGTGCCGTCGGTCAATTTGATTTCCTTGAGCACGCCGGCCACCGGCGCAGGCACCTCGAGCACAACCTTGTCGGTTTCCAGATCGACCAGGTTTTCATCCCGCACCACCGCATCGCCGGGCTTCTTGTGCCACGAGACGAGCGTGGCGTCAGCCACCGACTCCGGCAGCTGCGGCACGCGAACTTCGATTGTCATTATCCTGTCCTAGTTTGAGCGGCCGGCACGCGTATGGTTTGTCGGGAAGTCTCTTCCGGCGGCACGCCCTGCAGCGCCGCGGTAACCAAGTTCTTCTGCTGCTGCTCGTGCAGCGCCGCGATGCCCGTCGCCGGCGCGGCGGCTCCGGCGCGCCCGGCATACAGCAGCTCGTGATTCTCGTCGAGCTTCGACTGCAGGCGATGCCGGATTTGATACCAGCTCCCCTGATTCTGCGGCTCCTCCTGACACCAGACGATCTCGCGCGCGTTGGAGTACTTGTGCAAAATCGCCTCGTATTCCTCGGACGGAAACGGATACAGCTGTTCTATTCGCACGATCGCCACCGTCTCGGCCTTCGCCTCGCGCCGCGATTTCAGCAAGTCGAAAAAAACCTTGCCGCTGCAGAACACAATGCGCTTTACCTCAGAGGGCCGCACGTCGTCGATTTCATCGATCACCGTTTGGAAGCCGTTGCCCGACAATTCCTCCAGACGCGACACGGACAAAGGATGCCGCAGCAAGCTCTTGGGGGTCATGATGATGAGCGGCTTGCGCAACGGGCGCAGCATCTGCCTGCGCAGCATGTGGAACATCTGCGCCGGCGTCGATGGAACGCAAACCTGCATGTTGAACTCGGCACAGAGCTGCAAGAACCGTTCGAGGCGCGCCGAGGAGTGTTCCGGCCCCTGGCCTTCATAGCCGTGCGGCAGGAACAGAGTGATGCCGGACACGCGGCCCCACTTGGCTTCCCCCGAGCTGATGAATTGATCGATGATGACCTGCGCACCGTTGCTGAAATCGCCGAACTGTCCTTCCCAAATGGTCAGGCAGCGAGGCTCGGTGGTCGAGAATCCATATTCGAATCCCATGACCGCCTCTTCGGATAGCACCGAATCGGTCACGGTGAACCTCGGCTGGTTCGTGGCGATGTGCTGCAGCGGCACGTACGATCGCCCCGTGGTCTGGTCGTGCAATACGGCGTGGCGATGAAAAAATGTGCCCCTGCCGCTATCTTGTCCGGTGAGGCGGATGGGATAGCCTTCCTGCACGAGGCTGGCGTAGGCCAGATTCTCGGCGCAGCCCCAATCCAAGGCCAGATCCCCGTTCACCATCTTCTCGCGGGCCTGCATGATGGCGAGCACCCGGGGATGTAGATTCCAATCCGTGGGGTACGTCGTGATCGCCTTCCCCAACACCCGCAAGCGGCCTAAGTCCACGCCGGTTTTCACCGGCTCCCAATCCGCGCCCAAGTACTCGCTCCAATCCACGGTGTAGCGATTGCCGATCAACCCCAAGGCGGCACGTGCCTGGGGTTTGCCTTCATCCAACCCCGTGCGGTAAGTCTCCATCATGGCGGCGGCTTCCGCGGCGCTCAAGATCCCCTCCGCGGCGAGCTTGTCCGCGTACAGCTGCCGCGCGGTCGGTTTCTTGCGGATGATTTGATACATGAGCGGCTGCGTCGCGGCGGGCTCGTCGGCCTCGTTGTGTCCATGCCTCCGATAGCAGACGAGGTCAATGACCACATCCTTGTGGAATTTCATGCGGTAGTCGAGAGCGAAGCGCGTGACGAAGCACACCGCCTCCGGATCATCGGCATTCACGTGCAGTATGGGCGCCTCGATCATCTTGGCGACATCGGAGCAATACAACGTCGAGCGCGCATCGTGCGGGTCGCTGGTCGTGAAGCCGATCTGGTTGTTGATGATGAGATGAACGGTGCCGCCGGTATAAAAGCCGCGCGCTTGCGACAGCTGCAAGGTCTCCATGATCACGCCCTGCCCGGCAAATGCGGCGTCGCCGTGAATCTGCACCGGCAGCACCTTGTCGCCCAGCGCGTCGCCGCGCCGCTCCTGGCGGGCGCGCGCCGATCCTTCGACGACCGGGTTGACGACTTCCAGATGCGAGGGATTGAAGGCAAGCGCGACGTGCACATTGCCCGAGCCGGTTTTCAGGTCGGCGGAGAATCCCTTGTGATACTTGACATCGCCGGAGCCGCGCAGCTTCGCGAGGTCGTACTGGCCTTCGAATTCGCTGAAAAGGTCTTTGGGCGATTTACCCAGTAAATTCACCAGCACATTGAGCCGGCCGCGGTGGGCCATGCCGATGATGGTCTCCTCGACGCCGCCTTTGCCGCCGTGCTGTACGAGATCGTCCAGCAAGGGAATCAAACTGTCGCCGCCCTCAAGCGAGAAGCGCTTCTGTCCGACATACTTGGTGTGCAGATAGCGCTCCAAGCCTTCCGCCGCGGTCAATTGCCACAGAATGTTCTTCTTCTCATCGACGCTGAAGCGATGCTGCATCCTGCCGATCTGGAAACTGTCCTGCAGCCACAAGCGCTCTTCGGTATCCGACACGTGGGCAAATTCCGCGCCGATGGTGTCGGTGTAGATGAACTTCAAGTCGCGGAGGATATTTTTGAGCGTGGTGCGCTCGGGGATCGCCTGATTGCGGCTGCCGGTGAAAAATTCCGTGTCGAGGTCCGCGTCCGACAACCCAAAATATTGGAGGTCGAGCACATACGGTTTAGCCCGTACCGAAAGACCCAAGGGGTCCAAATTGGCGATCAGATGGCCGCGATTGGCATAGACCTGAATGAGGCGCGACACGGCGCCTTGCTTGGCACTGGCCCCGTCGGCAGGCACGCCCTGCGCTGCCGCAGCGGCGGCGGGACGCTCTGCGCGGGCCAATAAACGCTCGCGAATCGGGCCATGGGCGATTTCGATCCCGCTTCCCTGCAAGCCCTTGAAGTAATTAACCCAGGCTGGGTCCAGGCTGCCCGGGTCCCGCAGGAACTGTTCGTAGAGGTCTTCAATGAAACCGGCGTTTCCGCCGGACAGCGCCGTGGAGGCTAATTGGTCGGCAAGTGATTGGCTCATGAGCGAAGCGGTTTGTGAAAAACCTCAAGTACATCAATACGATAAAGGGGGTAAAAGGAATCCGGATAGAGGCTTAGTTTAGCCGAAGGCGGCACAATATGGAATGTGACGGCGGTCCCTGGGTTTTACAAGTCAGGCACGCTTCCCACGCCTTTCAGCATCCAAAACTCATAGCCGATGAGCCAGGCGTAGACCAACAGGACCACGTACATCATCATCTCGACCCGAATCACGCGCATGAATCGATAGCGAGCGAGAAATACCATGACCACGAGACCGATGCCGGTCATGGCCATTTTGAACGCCGCAAATGCGGCCACGCTGCGGTATACCAGCACGGCCATGATGGGATTGATCTCGTCGGCCCCGTGCAGCAGCAGTATGCCCGTGAGAAATGCGTCCGCCGCGCTCAACAACAAAATGCCGATGGACACCGCCAGCAGATGCGCGGAATACCAATCGATGGGGTGAAAGCGGGAGTCGCTCAGCCGTCGCGCGGGCCGCCTGCGGCGCGGTTTGAAACTGCCGTACAGAACCGACCAGAACGTGCGATTCCGCCGATCGGTTCGCTCGCGCCGATCCGAGCCCCAAGCCGGCGCCCGTGGCGCAGTCCCCTGTAGTTGTTGACCAACCCAATCATTGTTCCGCCGCGGGCGATTCGAGTCCTTCATCGGCGGTACTATCCCGACTTGCCGCCTCGAGGCCAAGCTCTATGCGTCATAATGCGTTCGAGCGGACCGGTATTTTTTCACGAGGCCGTCACCAGTTTCGCCACAAAGTCGCTGACCGGCATCGCCATCAAAGACTTTCGATCCGCAAACATTGCCTTGATGGACTCGGTCTGCTTGGGTGGGAAGTGGGCGGCAACACTGCCCTCGAATTTCTTGACGAGAACCGGCATGCCCTCGGCGCGCCGCTTGCGATGTCCGATGGGGTAATCCACCGCCACGCGCTCACTGGCCGAACCGTCCTTGAAGAACACCTGTACCGCGTTGCCGATATAGCGCTTACCCGGATCGTAGTAATCTTTGGTGAAACCGGTGTTCTCCTTGACCTGCATTTTCGCGCGCAGGGCGTCAACGCGCGGATCACTCGCTACCTGGTCCTCGTAATCGGAGGCTTCCAGCCGGCCGAACAACAGCGGGATCGCGACCATGTACTGGATACAGTGATCCCGATCCGCGGGATTGGCGAGCGGTCCGGTCTTATCGATGATGCGCACGCCCGGTTCTTGGGTCTCGATCAACACGCGGTCGATCTGGTCGAGCCTGGATGCGATCTCTCGATGCAGCGTCATGGCCGCTTCGACCGCGGTCTGCGCATGAAATTCCGCCGGGTAGGAAATCTTGAACAGGACGTTTTCCATCACATAGCTTGCCAGCGGCTGCGGCAAGACAATGGGCTTACCCTTGAACAACACGTCTTGGAATCCCCAGGTCTTGGCGGACAGCGCGGACGGGTAGCCCATCTCGCCTTTGAGTGCGAAGAGCGCATGGCGCACCGCGCGGCTGGTCGCATCGCCCGCCGCCCAGCTCTTGCGCGAACCGGTGTTGGGCGCATGACGATAGGTTCGCAGCGCGCCGCCGTCGACCCAGGCGTTCGACACGGCATCGATGATCTGCTCGCGCGTACCGCCGAGCATCGCGGTGACAACCGCGGTTGAGGCGACCCGCACCAGCAACACGTGATCCAATCCGACGCGGTTGAAGCTGTTCTCCAAGGCAAGCACGCCCTGTATTTCATGCGCCTTGATCATGCCGGTAAGAACATCCCGCACGAGGACGCGCTTGCCGGAGCGCGACAGATAGTCGGCCACGGCGAGGATGCCGCCTAGATTGTCCGAGGGATGGCCCCACTCGGCCGCCAGCCACGTGTCGTTGAAATCCAACCATCGGATCATGGCCCCGACGTTGAACGCCGCGTTGATGGGATCCAGTTCGTACGCGGTTCCGGGAACCCGCGCGCCGCCGCTCAGGGTTGCGCCCGGTACAACCGGTCCCAGCAGCTTGGTGCACGCGGGATATTTCAGCGCCTGGAAACCGCAGGCGAGCGTATCCATCAAGCAGTACGCAGCGGTTTCGTAGGCGAGCGCGCTGTCGATCTCGTAACTCAGCGCGTAATCCGCGATGGCGGTGAGAACATGATCCGGAG
>Ga0210389_10004374_pt1 | contig 10995 bp, 12 predicted proteins | sample IncBWH28OmetaG_FD_160127 | JGI IMG/M metagenome (GOLD analysis project Ga0210389, IMG submission 160127) | Forest soil microbial communities from Barre Woods Harvard Forest LTER site, Petersham, Massachusetts, United States - Inc-BW-H-28-O ... | reverse complement strand
CGCGCGAACATCCCGCGCCCCATGACCGCATCGAAGGCCTGGAATTCCTCGACAAGGTGATCGACATCGACCAGAGCCCGATCGGGCGCACGCCGCGCTCCAATCCGGCCACCTATACCGGCGCCTTCACGCCGATCCGCGACTGGTTCGCCGAATTGCCCGAGGCCAAGGCGCGCGGCTATCAACCCGGACGTTTCAGCTTCAACGTCAAGGGCGGGCGCTGCGAAGCCTGCCAGGGCGACGGCGTGATCCAGATCGAGATGCACTTCCTGCCCGACGTCTATGTCCAGTGCGATGTGTGCAACGGCAAGCGCTACAACCGCGAAACGCTGGAAGTGAAGTTCCGCGACTATTCCATCTCCGACGTGCTGGAAATGACGGTGGAAGCGGGCGCCGAATTGTTCAAGGCGGTGCCGTCCATCGCCGAAAAGCTGGAAACCTTGAAGCGCGTGGGCCTGGGTTACATCTCCATCGGCCAGCAGGCCACCACGCTGTCAGGCGGCGAGGCCCAGCGCGTCAAGCTCAGCAAGGAATTGTCGCGCCGCGCCACCGGGCGCACGCTATACATCCTGGATGAACCCACCACCGGCCTGCACTTCCATGACGTCAGGAAGCTGCTGGAAGTGCTGCAAGAGCTGGTCGACCAGGGCAATACGGTGGTGGTGATCGAGCACAATCTGGAAGTGATCAAGACCGCCGATTGGATCGTGGATCTGGGACCGGAAGGCGGTGACGGCGGCGGGGAGATCGTGGCTTGCGGCACGCCGGAAGAGGTGGCCAGGAATCCGCGTTCCTATACCGGCCAATATCTGAAAGCCTTGCTCAAGAGCGTCGCGGCGCTCAAAAAAATCAAGGCGGCGGAATAAGCCGGTCCACCATCGGCGCCAGGTCGGTGTAATAGTCGATCATCCGGCGCAGGCGATCCAATTGCGCGGGCGTGAATCGCGCCCGGCCGCGCCCCGATACGCCCCTGTTGTAGCGGAAGGCGGCGCGCTCCCGCCAGACTTCATCCAGCGCCGCCTGGCACGCTTCCCGCGAGCGCGGCAGGCGGGAATGGGCCAGCACCGTCTCCAGGGTTGCCGCCGGTTCGGCGCGGAAATCGTCATAGTTGAGGAACAGCACGCGCCCATCCGTCCCGGCATAATCCAGCCAGGTCGAGAAAAAGCTCACATACCAGGGCACCATCATCTCGATGATGAAATCGCCCTTGCGCTCATCGCTGAAGCCGGGATAGCCGCCTGGCACCTTGATATTGAGCCATTTGTCGGGACGCAGCGGCTGATCCTCGAGTTCGTCCAGATAGGAAGCCAGCATGTCCGGCAGGGCGCGGATCATCACCACCGGCTTCAGATCCAGCGCCTCGATGAAGTGCCGGTTCGCGGCCAGCGCCTGCATGTGAACATGGGTGACCAGCGGACGGGCCGGAATGCCGCGCGTGTAATACAGAATGAATGTCGGCAGATAGAAGCTGGCATCGCGGCCGCCTTGGGCCTGCACGGTGCGCACCAGCTGGCCGCCGAGCGCGGAAATGGCGGCGGAGCGCAAGAAGGTGCCCGCCGCCTTTGGCGGAAAGGCCAGCACCACGCAAGGGCGCGCCTCTCCCAACTCGCCCAGATATTTGGCGATATCCGGATCGAATGTGCCGTCTCCCGCCAGGGGCGTGAAGACGGCCTCCGTCGCCTGGGACTCGAAGGGGTTCACCATGAACGCAACGGCGAATAGCGGCGCATTGATCTGCCCCTTCCTCCAGGCCATTTCCCAGTTACGCTTGCGTAACTGCCGAAGTGCCGATCGCGAATTGGCCGGAAACGCCACCCAGTGGCACAAACATGAACGCGAATTAAACCGTCAGACGGCGATATCCAGCGCCGGTTCGTCCTTGAGCGCGCGCCAGGCCGAAACGCTGGCGCCCGCAAACAGACCCACGATCAGAGGCGAGATCAGGAAGCCCAGCCCGCTGATCAAGGGCAGGACATGGCGCAGTTGCATGACGGCCTGGCGAACCTGTTCCGGATCGTTGCCGCTGAGTTGGGGGCCGCCCCCGGTCAATACCGCCTCGAGCAGGTTGAACAGCAGAAGTATGGGGCCGAAAATGGCCAGCAGCACCGCCAGCAGCCGCCAGAAATTTCCGGCCGACAGCATCCAGGCACGGCGCAGCACGGGGCCCGTCTCCGCCACCACGATCGCCGGCAGCAGCGCAAAAAAACGCGGCATGGCCAGTGCGATCACGGCGAAAAAGATCAATTGCATCTGCACGGGATCAACCGCCCTGCCCCCCGCCTTGAGGACCGCGCTGCCGACCAGGATTATCGGCACCATCACCACCAGGCATATGCCGACGAAGGCCAGGAAAGCGCGGAACATGCGCCATTCCAGATTGCCGAAAGCAAAATGCGCGATCGCGGGCGCAGCCCTCGCACCCAGCGCCATTTGCACCACCGCGACATACATGATCGCCTGCAACAGCATCGCGGCAACCAGATAGCACAGCATCATCAGCAGGCTGGGCGCCAGCGCGGCGGCGTTGTTGCTGGCCAGCGCATCGCTGAAATCGGCGTAGTAGCGCTGGAAGGAGAAAAAGCCCATCACGGTGGCCAGCACCATCGGCACCCAGATCAGACCGATGACGCCGCCCAGATGCGTGGCGGCAAAAACATAGGCGTCGCGAATGGTCGCGATGACCGGAACCCGCCGCATCACGCCAAATCGCTTTCTGATCCGCCGCTTTCAGAACTCATCAAAGGGACGCAGATCGTCGAACACCGGCGCCTGATGTTGGGTGGCGTCGCGCCACAGGCTGACAGCCCATGCCGTGACGGCGGCGGCGATCGGCAATTTGGCGAGTTCGGCCAGCGGCTCGGTCACAAAAGCCAGACGGCGGCGCGGTACGAACAGCGCCACGCCCACCGCGGCGGCAGCCAAGAGCCCGGCGCCCAGGGCCAGCCTGGCATAGTTGGTACCCTTGCTCTCTTCAGCCATTACAGTTGTCCTTTCCTGGACAATATATAGGCGGCGGCTCGCGTGCCGTCATCAGGCCAGTCGCCAAAGCTTTTGCCTCCATCAGCCGCCAGGAGGAAGGCATCTGTTGCCGCATCTCGAAATTGACACAAAACAGTTAAAGAGAGGCCAATTCAAGACTGGCGGCCGGATGCCAAAAAGCCCGCCATCGGATGATGACGGGCTTTCGACTTCCTCAAGGGAACAGCTGTCCGCGAACGCGCCTTAGGGCGCAGTTCCTGACGTGGCCGGCGTCGCGAAGGTACTGGCCGCGCCGCTGGTGTTGCTGTTGTTTTCGTTGTTGGAGACCACGATCGCAACCGCGGTAAGGACGCCAACGGCCCCGGCCGCGATGATCAGCGTGCCGGTTCCAATCTGAAGCTGGGCTTTGTTGACGCCGGCGGGCTTGCCCGGCGCCAGGGACACGTCGGCGGCAAAAGCCGAAGAAGCAATCATCGTCGCAACCGTAACCGCGGCGACAACAGTTTTAAGACCGTACATAGGCTTTCCCCCGTTTATTTGATGGCTGGATACTTGTCCTAAGCCAACGACCAAGTCAACCGGCCATTCCGGATTCCTTTTTGACTGTTGCCAAAAGGCTTTACCGCATCGCCACAGACAAATTTACCCCCCCAATTGACGCCTGGAATGGGCCCCTCCAGACCCTCCCGGCGGGGTACGCAACCACCCCAAAATGCAAAAAAAACGACATGTTCCGGACCGGCCGGCATCAACATTTGCTGCATCTGCGAAAGTCCTTTTTTTGATCCCGGTTTGCGGCCACTGCGCGACCTGCTAAGCCCCCAACCATGACAAAAGTTCATGTGATCGGCGGCGGCCTGGCCGGATCGGAAGCGGCGTGGCAAGCGGCAGAATCAGGCACAGACGTCATCCTGCATGAGATGCGGCCCGTCACGGGGACAGCGGCCCACCAGACCGGCGACCTGGCCGAGCTGGTCTGTTCCAATTCCTTCCGCTCCGATGACGCCGCCAACAATGCGGTGGGCCTGCTGCACGAAGAGATGCGCCGCGCCGGCTCGCTGGTGATGCGTGCGGCCGATGCCCACAAGTTGCCGGCGGGCGGCGCGCTGGCGGTGGACCGACACGGTTTTTCCGCCGCCGTCACCCAGGCCCTGGAGCGCCATCCCCGCGTCACCATTCTGCGTGAAGAGGTCCATGACCTTCCGTCGCGGGACTGGGGCCGGAGCATCATCGCCAGCGGACCTTTGACGTCCACGCGCCTGGGGGCGGCAATCGCCGAAGCTGCCGGAGCGGAGCATCTGGCCTTCTTCGACGCCATCGCTCCGATCGTGCACCGCGAATCGATCGACTTCGATATCGCCTGGTTCCAGTCGCGCTATGACAAGCAGGGGCCGGGCGGCGGTGTCGCCGATTACATCAACCTGCCGCTGGACGAGGCCCAATACAAAGACTTTGTCGCCACCCTGCTCGCGGGCGAGAAGACCGAGTTCAAGGAATGGGAAAAGTCCACGCCCTATTTCGAGGCCTGCCTGCCGGTCGAGGTGATGGCGGCGCGCGGACTGGACACGCTGCGCTTCGGACCGATGAAGCCGGTTGGGCTTTGCGACCCGCGCAAAGGCGCGCGCCCCCATGCGGTGGTGCAGCTGCGCCAGGACAATGGGTTGGGCACGCTGTGGAACATGGTGGGATTCCAGACCAAGCTGAAACATGCCGAACAGGTGCGCATCTTCCGCACCATACCGGGACTGGAAAATGCGCAGTTCGCGCGGCTTGGCGGGCTGCACCGTAACACCTTCATCAATTCGCCGCGGCTGCTGGACAGAAGGCTCAGGCTCAAGTCCCGCCCCCATATCAGCTTCGCCGGCCAGATCACGGGCGTGGAAGGTTATGTCGAAAGCGCGGCGATCGGGCTTCTGGCGGGACGCTTTGCGGCAGCGGAATTGGCAGGCCGCGGCGAAGACCCGCCCCCGCCCACCACCGCGCTGGGCGCGCTCCTCTGTCATATCACCGGCGGCGCGGAAGAAAGCCAGTTTCAGCCCATGAATGTGAATTTCGGATTGTTCCCGCCCTTGTCCCAGACGGGGAAAAACCGCGGGCGAGACCGCAAACAGGCGTTGAGCATGCGCGCCCTCAAGGATCTGGCCCTGTGGCTGGGCGACACTGCGCAACAATCACCGGCTGAAGTGTCTGCCAAAACCGGCTAGTATCCGAGGTCCTGTCAAACACTCATCATGCGGAACGGACCATGGATATTCCTCTCGAACTTTCCTTCCACAATGTCGAAGCTTCTGACGCGCTGAAGGCCGCGGTCAAGGAACACGTCGGCAGGCTGGAGCAGCTGCACGATCACATCATCGGCTGCCGGGTGGTGATAGAAATGCCGCACAAGACCCAGAAGGCGCGCGGCAACCAGCCCGACGTGCATATCGTGGTCAGGGTGCCGGGCAAGGAAATCGTGGTCAGCAAGGAGCTGGCGCATGAAGGCCACAAGAAAAGCGCCACCGACTGCTATGCCGTGCTGGACAATGCCTTTGCGGTGGCTGCCGACCGCCTCAAGGACTATCGCCGCATCCTGCATGGCGATGTGAAATACAAAAGCGGCACCTAGAGCCGTCTTCTCATCGCGGCGCTGAGCAGCGCCATTTGCCGCCGGTGGATCGGCACGTCGCGGTCGGCTTTTCGCAGATAGACCGGCACCAGCGCGGCCGGCAGTACGGCCGCCAGCGCCGCACCGGGTTTTTGTCCGGCACGCGCGGCCAGAAAATGCCCGCGCGCCCGCAAGGCGGTCTGGCGAACCGCCGCACCCAGGCGCGCGTCGCCTTTCTCCAGATGAAAGAACTCTTCGGGCGTCAGGTTGAGCGCGGATAGCAGATCCAGCGGCAGATAGAGCTTGTGGCGGTCCCGGTGGAACGGCAGGGAACGCAGGAGACCCGCCAGGCCGTAAGCTAGGGCCGCTTCGGAGGTCGCTTCGGGTCTGCCGCCTAAGACTTGCGCCGCCATCCCCATCACCGCGCCGCTGGTGGCGGCGAGATAGGCTTCCAGCGCGGCAAAGTCGGCGAAACGATCGGCGGAAGAATCAAAGGCGCGCGCCGCGATCAAGGCCTCAGGCCCGGCGAGGGTGAGCGATGATTCCGCAAACAGCGCGGCAAGACCGCGCGCCACATCGTGATGGCGCGGAGCGCCCTTCGCCGCCCCTTCCGCGGTCTCCCGCCACCATTCCAGACGGATGGCGCCCAGCATGGGCTCGCGCACCGTTTCCGCAATCCGCGCCACTTCGGCATTGAAAGCGTAAAGCGCGAACAACAGGGGCCGCGCCGGAGCGGGCGCGAACAAGGCGCTGAAATAACGGTCGGGATCGGCGCCGCGCACCGATGCAGCCAGACGATTTGCGAGGGCAGCGTCCATTCGACATGAAAATGCCCTGCCGCCCTCAAAGACAAGAGCGGCAGGGCAAATTTCAGGTCCTCGCGCGGCCCGCGGCTCTCCTCAGTAGAGATGCCCCGCCGCGACCATGCTGAACAGCATCGGCAGCGAGAGCAGCGTATTGATACGGCTGAACATCCCGGCCGTCTTGCCCGCAGCAGCCTTCTCGGCGGCGGGCAGGTCGGGATATTTGCCGCCGATGTTCAGCGCCTTCTGCTGGTTGGGCCAGATCACAAACCACACGTTGAACCACATGATGGTGCCCAGCCACATGCCGATCCCGATGGCGAGATATTTCGGCACCATGGGCCAGCCGGCGGTGCCTTCGCTGAGGTCCAGCGTATAGGCCTCGATCAGATAGTGATTGCGCAATGCCAGCACGATGCCGAAGAAGATGGTGCCCATGGCGCCCCAACGGAACCAGAACAGGGCGGCCGGCGTGATGAAGCGGCCCAGCGCCGGTTTCAGCTCGTCGGGAATCTTCGGCATGGTGGGTGTGGAGACGAAGTTGAAATACCACAACAGGCCGATCCACATCACGCCGCAGACGATGTGCAGCCAGCGCAGCACGAACAGCTCGAAGGCCGGCCCGTCAAAGCCCTGGGTGACGCAATAGACCCCGACCAGCAGGATCGCGAGTACAAAGCTTGCGATCACCACATTGCGAAGATTGCCGAAAAAGGCAGCCATGATCCCCTCCCATAGGATTCTATGCGGGAACTTTAGCGCAGGGTCACCGGCTTGTCGCCCGTCTTTCGGTATTACAACCCTACGTAAGAAGGGGGTTCTAGATGGTGAGCTTGCGGGGACGCGCCATGTTCAGCCAGGTGATCACGATCAGCCTTGTCACCATCACCGCGGTAAAGAAGGAGGTGATGATGCCCACGCCCAGGGCCACCGCGAAGCCCTTCACCGGGCCGCTGCCCAGTTCGAACAGGATCAGGGACGCGATCAGATGGGTCATGTTGGCATCGATGATAGTGGCCATGGCGCGGCGGAAACCGGTGTCGATCGAGGCCAGCATGGAGCGGCCATTGCGCTGCTCTTCGCGGATGCGTTCATAGATCAGCACATTGGCGTCCACCGCCATGCCCATGGTGAGCACGATGCCGGCGATGCCGGGCAGTGTCAGGGTGGCGCCGAAGGCGGTGAGCATCGCCAGCAGGAGGATCACGTTCAGGGTGAGCGCAACGTCGGCGAACAGGCCGAACAGGCCATAACGCAGCACCATGAACAGTGCCACCAGCGCCAGGCCCGCGATGGCGGAATAGCGGCCGGCCTTGATCGAATCCGCGCCCAGCGCCGCGCCCACGGTGCGCTCCTCGATGATCTGCAGCGGTGCCGGCAGGGCGCCGGCGCGCAGCAGGATCGCCAGGTTGTTGGCGGTATCGGTGGTGAAACTGCCTTCGATAAAGCCAGATCCGCCGGGAATCACGCCGTTGATCACCGGGGCGGTGATCACCTGCTTATCCAGCACGATGGCGAAGCGGTGGCCCACATACTGGCGGGTGATGTCGGCGAACTGGCGCGCGCCCACGCTGTCCAGGCGAAAATCCACCACCGGCTGGCCGGTCTGCTGGTTGAAGCCCTGGCTGGCATCGGTCAACCGGTCACCCGACAGCATCACCCGGCGCTGCACCACGACTTTCAGCGGCGGCGCACTCTTGTTCTCATTCAGCTGCGGCAGGATTTCATCGCCGATGGGCGGTACCGGCGATTCAGGATTGGCCTGTTCGTCCACCAGCCGGAAGGTCATCTTGGCGGTCTGGCCCAGGATGGTCTTGAGCTGGGTGGGGTCCTGCAGGCCCGGCACCTGCACCAGGATGCGGTCGTCGCCGGCGCGGGTGATGTCGGGCTCGCGGGTGCCCAATTCGTCGATGCGACGGCGCACCACCTCGACGGACTGGTCCATCACCTGTTGGCGGGTCAGCGTCTTGTAGGCATCGGTCGGCTCCAGCGTGAACGCGCCGCCGCCCGGCTCGTTCATCTGGTATTCCTTGCCGCCCACCGACAGGACCGAGCTGGTCATGTTGGGGTTGAGACCGCCGATCAGGGTGCGTGCCTCGTCGGTGCGGGCAGGATCGGTGATCTCGACCGAGACCGTATCGCCATGGGCTTCGAGGCGTTTGACTTCAATGCGCGCCTTGCGCAGCGCGACGCGAATATCGCCCACCAGCGATTCCGCATGGTCGCGCGACACCTGGTCGAAATCCACTTGCAGCAGGAGATAGGAACCGCCCTGCAGGTCCAGGCCCAGATTGACCGCGTCGCGGGGAAGGAAATTCGGAATCCGCGCGCGCACATTCTCCGACAGCGCATTGGGCAGCGCGATCAGGATGCCCGCCACCAGGACGATATAGGTCAGAAGGCGAGTCCAGAAGGAAATCTGCAGCACGGCTTATTCCTTCTCTGCCGGCTGGCCCTTGGCGCGCACATCCGACAGCGTTGCCTTCAACACCTTCACTTGCACATTGTCGGCGATCTCCACCAGGATCTCCGGCTCGTCGGCGGCGGCCGCCTTGACCACCTTGCCCAGGATGCCGCCCGCGGTCACCACCGTGTCGCCGCGGCGCAGATTGTCCACCGACTGGCGCAACTGCTTCTGGCGCTGGCTTTGCGGGCGCCAGATAAGAAAGTAGAAGATCGCGATCATCGGCAACGCCAGCGTCAGCGTCTGGAACATCGGATCGTTGGCATTCATAGTTTGGGGACTTTCGGGGAGCGGCAGGCGGGGGACTATAGCGAGCCAGTCCTCCTTTGCAACCGCGGGAAATCAAGGACTTAGCATGGCAAAAGGCATCAAACAGCCCGATCAGGGACCCCTGCTGATCCGCATCGCGGACGCGCTGGAGAGGCTGGCGCCTCAGGCTTTGGTTACAACCTTGCCGGCCGGCGACGCCTTTGTCTGGGAGCCGGCCCAAGGCGGGCTGATCGCGGTCGCCCATGTCGCCCATGTCGACCTCTCCCTGCTCAAGGGCGTGGAGAACCAGCGCGACACCCTGCTCGCCAATACCGAGCGCTTTGCCCAAGGCCTGCCCGCCAACAATGCGCTGCTCTGGGGCGCGCGCGGCATGGGCAAGAGTTCGCTGGTCAAGGCGGTGCATGAAGAGATCAACAAAGCGCGCAAGGGCCAAGGCCGGCTGGTGCTGATCGAGATCCATCGCGAGGACATCGACAGCCTGCCGCTGTTGCTGAGGACGCTGCGCGTCAGCAAGCGCCGGGTGGTGCTGTTTTGCGACGATCTTTCCTTCGACAAGGATGACACCAGCTACAAGTCGCTGAAGGCGGCGCTGGAAGGGGGCATCGAAGGCCGGCCCGACAACACCATCTTCTATGCCACCTCCAACCGCCGTCACCTGATGCCGCGCGACCTGGTGGACAATGAACGTGGCACCGCCATCAATCCCGGCGAAGCGGTGGAAGAGAAAGTCTCGCTGTCGGACCGTTTCGGCCTGTGGCTGGGCTTCCATCACTGCGGCCAGGACGAATATCTTGCCATGATCGAAGGCTATGCGGGTTTCTACAAATTGAAGATCGCGCCGGAGGATTTGCGCCGCCGCGCCTTGGCCTGGGCGATGGGCCGCGGCGCGAGGTCAGGGCGGGTGGCGTGGCAGTTCATTCAAGACCTGGCGGGGGAGTTGGGGCAGAGGTTGGATTAGGTCGCCCATTCTTCTCCCCTTGAGGGAGAGGAAGAAAAATCACTGGGTTAACGGAGCGATAGCGACGCTCAACCCAGTGATTTTTCAGGTGAGGGGTAAGTCGGCCGAAGAACGCACCCCTCACCAGCAAAATCTAAGCGCTTAGCTTCGCATGCGCTTTGCTAAGCGCAAGATTTTGCGTCCTCTCCCTCAAGGGGAGAGGAAATGCGTCAGCGTTCGTTACTCGCCGTCGTCGACGCCAGGTAGGTGCGCGGATTGACCGGCGTGGTCTGTTCGCGAATCTCGAAATGCAGTTGCGGCGTCTCGACATCCCCCGTCTGGCCGGCATAGCCGATCACCTGCCCCTTGGTCACCGTGTCGCCGCGCGCCACCACCAGCCGGTCGGCATGGGCGTAAGCGGTGGTGAAGCCGGCCGCATGCTTGATCAGGACCAGGTTGCCGTAATTCTTCAACTCGTCGCCGGCATAGGTGACGGTGCCCGAGGCGCTGGCATGGATGGGCGCATCCATGGCGGTGGCGATATTGATGCCGTCATTCTTGCCGCCATTGGCGGTGCTGCCGAATTCGGAAATCACCCGGCCTGGAACCGGCCAGGCGAAAGCAGGCGCATCCGCCCGTGCAATCGGGGCCAAGGCCTGGCTGGTGACGAGCGGACGAGGCGCCGCACTTGGTCCCCTGCTGGGCCCCGCATCCGGCCGAGCCTTGGGACGGGCATTGGCGTTCTCGTCATAGACATAGGTGTTGGCGTTGGCCGCGACATGGCGCGGCGTGCTGGTGTTGACGCCCCAATCCAGATGCGTGCGCGGGTCGTCCGGCATGCAGCCAGCGACTGACGCGGCGAGAAGAAGGCTCGCGAATAGGGTCTTGCGGTCCATGGGCGCCTCTTGCGCTGGCTCAAAACGGATCATGGGTGGCATAAGTTGAGAAGCCTTTA